>JGI24705J35276_12238792_pt1 | contig 72497 bp, 67 predicted proteins | sample TergutNt197P4_FD_35276 | JGI IMG/M metagenome (IMG submission 35276) | reverse complement strand
GGCGGCGGGCTGGAAGGCGGCGGCGGGGGTGGCGGCGGCGGGGTTATCGCGAACAATAAGACAGGAACCGTTACATATGGTTTAGGCTGCAACGGCGCCGGAGGTTCAAGTTATACCGGCGGACTTGCCGCGCTGAATTCGTGGACTCCTGTGCTGGCAGGTTCAGGTGCATGGTGGTATCCAGTCATAAATTTCTATGAGTACGCGTTGCCCAGCCAGGCGTTTTCGTTTGACGCAAACGGTGGAATCGGCAGTCCGGGTAACCAGACGGTGACCTCGGGCAATTGGACGCAGTTAACTACGGCGGTAAGCCGGGCAGGATATACGTTCACCGGATGGGGCTATTCTCCAACAAGCGGTCCTAATGTGGCGAATGCCGACGGCTGGGTTGTCAGTCCTGATTTTTGCACTACCATAGGCTTATGGAATGTTGCGAATGATAATGCTACACCGATAATGCTTTATGCCCAATGGTCACCCAATTACCGGACATTCTCGTTTGACGCCGGCGGCGGTGTCTTTACCGACGGAGATATCCCTAACCTGACGGTGTATTCCGATTCAACAGTGACACTAAGCACGGCAGTGACGAAACCCGGATATATTTTCGGCGGTTGGCAGACTGCGGATACTAAAGTACAGATTACTGACTGCAATGGAGCACCAGTTGTTACTAACGGAGCCTGGGTCACAACGGACGGTACATGGTTATTTGCCAGTGCAAATGCCGGCACGATTCCGCTTGAACCAATATGGATTGCAATTCCGCAGGTATTTTCGTTTGATTCGAACGGCTATGGGGGTGTGCCGCCGCCTGACCAGACGGTGTTTTCCAATTCAACAACCCCGCTTGATGTGATGCACTGGCCCGGATATACGTTCTTGGGTTGGGGTTTATCGCCGGACGGAGGAGCGGATATAGCGGACGGCGAAGGTTCACCCGTTGCAGGCAGTATTTATTGCGAGGAAGACGGAATGTGGAGTTTTGAAAGCGCGGATGAAGTCGCGGTACCGCTTTATGCTCAATGGGCGATTAATTCCCAGACATTCTCGTTTAACTCGTTAAGCGGAAGCGAAGTTCCGGACCAAACGGTTAAATCAGATGCCATGGACCGTCTTGGCGTGCCCACAAGACCCGGATATAAGTTTATGGGCTGGGGTCAGACCTCGACTGGCGGAGCGGACGTAACGGATGCAACAGGCGCGCCTGTTGAAAACGAAAACTTTTGTGTGGAAGCGGGTATTTGGTCAATCGCAAGCGGCAGCAGCGAGGCTATAAGACTTTACGCATACTGGGAAATAAACAGCGTGACTTTCATATTTGATGCAAACGGTGGCGGTACACCGCCCGCCGACCAGACCATAAAGGGGGTTGTAGGCACAAAACTTAGGATAATATCGGACAGAGAGAACTATACTTTCTTTGGATGGGGCAGTACACCCACCAGCGGAGCCGATATTGCCGACGAAAACGGCTATGCTGTTCCCAATCCTTTATATTGTGAAACCGCCGGTACATGGTCGATTTCAAACGACGCTGAATCATCTGTTGTGCTTTATGCGCAGTGGGAACTTCTTACCCAGACATTCTCGTTTAACGCAAACGGCGGAACCGGAAGCATATCGGACCAAACGGTAACTTCGAATTCGACCGACGCGCTTGGTACAAACGTGTCAAGGACCGGATATATCTTTAACGGCTGGGGCACAAGCGCAACCGGCGGACCGAATGTAACCGATGCAAACGGCGCTCCTGTTGTAAACAGCTCTTTCTGCCAGACACTCGGAACTTGGTTCATTTCGGGCGGAAATGACAGCGTTATACCGCTGTTTGCCTACTGGAAAGCTAAAAACGTAATTATAACTTATGATGTAAATTCACCAAGCGGCTCTACCGCTTCGATAACGGGAACCAATCCGGTGACAGGAACTTACGGAACGGCGATAGATACGCTTGGAACAGCCGATATAGCATCCTGCACAGGCTATACGCTTGCGGGCTGGGTCAGGTCGCCCGTGGATACCACGCCGCTTAACGGCAGCGAACTTCTTACCGCCGACAATTCCACGGTTACATTCCCTGCAATGGTGACGGATTCAGAGGACTGTACTTTGACGTTGTACGCCCTTTGGACTGCAAATACTATACAAGTAACATTCAACGGGAACGGCGCGCCTGACGAGTGGGGTCTGGAAGTGCCTGCTTCTGTGACAACGATAACCGGCGGAAACCCGGTGAACGGTACTTATGCGCAAGTGCTTGCGTCGACTGTGATACCCGGCGTATCGCGCACAGGTTATGACTTCGCCGGCTGGTGGACAAGTCCGACCGGCGGGACAAATGTTACGGCTTTAATAGAAACTGCACCGCTTACCTTGGATAATTTCCCGATAAACACAGCCGGCGCTTATAAACTTGATTTGTATGCTCATTGGACGATTAAATCCTTTACAATTACCTTCGCTAATATATTGGCTAATCCTTACGGTGAAGGAAGTTTGGGAACGGTTACGATTTCATCTTCTTTTGCAGGTATATACGAGTCATCCGCAGGACCCGCAGGCTATGGTTACATGATGTTAGGTGAGGATGATGAAATCAGAGCAACCACCGGAATTTTGACTGGGGTCAATTACGGAACAGATTTGAGTTTACTCGGCAGCGGTATTGGATTGCCTACATTGGTAAGCGACGGTGACTTTGTGTGGGGCGGCTGGTATACAGACTCGAATTATAACAATCCTGCAAAATTTGTTGATGTAGACTCCGACGGAATTTTCACTTTGTATGCCCGTTGGCTTCCAAAAGACAAATTTACAATTAATTTTGACCTGATGGGCGGACAAGGGTCGTTACCTCCTTTGGTCGGTTCAATAGACAGCCCCATTGACGAAGATCATCTGTTTTCAGGGCACGTACCGACCTCTGAGACTAGTCCAACACGCGCGGGCTATGCATTAGTCGGTTGGAGTACAGTTTACGGCAGCAGTAATCCCGCCGATTTATATAACTTTAATGGAACATTACTTTTCGGTCATGGAACTGATACTTTTTACGCAGTGTGGAGCAAGGTTACCTATACGGTTATATTTGACACAAACGGCGCGGACGGAATTACACCCGAAAACTTAACAGGTATAGGTTACCAGGACGAGTTGGTCCAGTACCTGCCTTGCGATTTCACCAAAACAGGGTATACTTTCGGCGGCTGGGACGTTTACTTTAACGAAGGCGGAAGTTTGGTGTTTGACGCAACCATTTCGTGGAATTCAGGCAGCTGGGCTACGCCGCATTATTACGTTCCTGATAAACCTAACAGCACTGAAATTGACCTAAAGATTCATTGGATAGCGAATAGTTATGCGATTACGGTCAACGGAAACTTCGCTGATGCAAACGGTGTCGGAACTCCGTATAATAACGGCAATGCATTAGTCTTAGCTTATGATTCGTCTTTCTCTCCTTCGGTAGACAATATAACGGTGTCATTTACAAACCATACGCTGTCCGGATGGACTATTACGGCTGGCGGCACGGTGATAGGTACGGTTACTCTTGATGGCTCACATACATTGTTAGGGTGGTTCAGTACATTTAACGGCGGGAAAATGCCGGATTATAATATATCGCTTACCGCAAATTGGACAGTTATTACGAATAAAATACATTTCGATATGAATACCTACAGCACGGATAATCCGGCTACTGACAGCCTTCCCAAAGCAATAGGCGATATTGATGTGGCTGCTGGTTGGAACATATACGATTATTATTTTACGAACAACGCTGACAAAGTTAATTTGAAATATCTGTTCAGCAATAATTACCCTACAAGAGACGGTTACACTTTTGTCCGCTGGGAGGTTATTTTCCCTTCAACTATAACAAGTATTGACTATAATACGGTAATGCCGTCAGACTCGGTTCTTAGTGTAATGGCTATATGGGAGCAAATCCATTATACAGTCACATTTAATATGAACGGCGGCATTTATACCGGATCTGTACCTGTGGTCAGGAACGATGTAATATGGGGCACGGAAGTTAATACGCTTCTTCCAAGTCCTAATCCTACAAATAATCAAGGCTACTTTGTAGAGTGGCAGTTGGAAGACGGAACTCCTTATGATTCAAGTATGGCTGTATACGGCAATGTTACGTTCTATGCGTATTACACATCAAGCATTATAAACTTTGATTTAAAAGGCGGCACATACGACGGAAAAAGCGGTATTAAAACACTGGATGCAACCGCGCTTGCTGCCGGACCCGGAGATTCATGGAGCCAATATATAAATCTATCGCTCCTGAAAAATGAAGGTCATACCTTTCAAGGTTGGTATACTGACGACGGAACATTCAATACACCTGCGCCGACTGTATTCCCGGACGGAGTCGTAACTTACTACGCATACTGGGTGCCGGTGATATACACAATAAACGTTTATTACGGTAAAAACCCGACTCCTGTTAAGACTTATAGTTTTCCATATGGTACGTTGCTTACCGAAAAGTTTGATTCCAACTTTATTAATAACGGAGTAATAGCCGGTGTTCCGGAAGAGTACGGCGCTTTCCTTGGATGGTATCTATTCCCGGACTCAACAGGCAACAAGGTCAGCTTTAGCGGCTATACGCTTAAAAGCAATTTGAATTTATACGGGTTCTTCGCGGTGCCGAAAGGAACGGTTGTATTTATAATTGACGGCTCGCAAACTGCCCTACAGGATTTGACAGTCGGAGACGACATAAACGCGCCGGATATTCCGCAACTGCCTGTTGGAGCGGTAGGGTACTATTGGCACAAAGACGGTGACGCTCCCGGTGTGAAAACACAGTTCCCCCTGGAGGTGACAGCCGGCACAGTAACTTTGACGCTTGTGTGGGAGTATGAGTCCTATACAGTAACATTTATTGATGCCGATGGGACATTCTTGGGACGGTATGAGGCGGACTACGGCACACAGATAAGCGGCCTGATAAATCAACTGTTAATTGAAATGAACTATGATTCGTCTGCCGCAGACAGAATAATAGGTTGGGAAGGCTATAATTACACGATGACGGTAACAGGCGACCACACATTTAAGGCAATCCGCAACGACCAGGGTGTGCCGCAGTATTTGCTTAGCTTTAAAAATCCGGATAGTTACGGAAGCATGACCAATATTAAATCCGTGTATGCGCAAGCGGGAACATTCGTATATACATACCTGCCCGACGATCAGGATTTGGCATCCTACATTCATATTGTTGCAGGGTATACTTTTGTAGGCTGGTCTGTAAGCACAGCCGAAGGTGACCTTGGCGAGTATACAATAGACATGACAGTAACCGGAGCTATGACATTTACCGCGATGTATGTTCAAAGTTCAGCGCCGACAGTTACCGTGAAATTCTATAACGGCAATGACTTGATCTCGGAAAAGCAGGTGCTAAGCGGAACACAGGTTTGGACAGTTATGCCGCCGAATTTGGTAAAGAGCGGCAGCATATTTAATGGCTGGGAAACAGACTATACCGGCGGAGCCTCGATTGACGTGGACAAAACAGCAGGAACGAATGAAGTAGCATATCATGCGAAATGGAGCGTGAAAGAATCTCCATCTTCCGGTATAAATATGCTCCCGATATTGTTGTTACTGCTCCTTGTGCTGATACTTGCAACATTGATGTACATAGTGCTTAAGCGCCACCGGAAAAAGCAAATGGAGTCCGCCGAATGGACCGACAAATTTGCAATGTCCTGATGCCGTGATACACAAACCTATTTAAGATTCTTAATTTCAAGTTCAAGTTTTACTTTGTGCTTTTTATAAACTGCAGAACGGATAACCTTAATTAACTCGCATACATCTTTAGAAGTTGCGCCGCCTTCATTTATGATGAAACCGGCGTGTTTCCGGCTGATGGAAGCGCCGCCTATCCGTGTACCTTTAAGACCAAGGTCGTCAATTGCCTTTGCCGGTATAAGTTCTGCCCGCGGTCGTTTGAAAATACTTCCTGCGCTGGGTTCGGTGGGCTGCGTCTCGTGGCGGTGCGCCAGATACTGATTTTCCTTGTTCTTGACATTTTCCATAGTAGAATGTGTTAAATAAAAATAAGCACCCAGAATTACCCAATTCGGTTTGGTGTGAAAAATGCTTTTCCGGTGCGCAAAATTTAATTGCTTGTTGTCAAGTGATTTTAATTCGCCGTCTATTAACACATCCACCATGGTTACAACATCGCTTATTTGTCCGCCGTGTGCGCCCGCGTTCATGTAAACTGCTCCTCCGACCGTTCCAGGAATTCCGCACGCCCACTCAAGCCCGGACAGACCTTGTTTGCGCGCCGTGTTGCAAACGCTCTTCAAGATTGCTCCGGCATCTGCATAAATAAAACATTGGTTTTCGATTATTTGTTTGAATCCAAGTTTAATAACTACTCCGTCATAGCCGTTGTCATCTGCGAGAATATTTGTACCGTTACCTATTACAAAATATTTTTGATTGATGTATCTAAGTGCACTTATCAACCGGATTAGTGATTCCTTAGTGGTGACCATTACAAAAAAACGCGCAGGACCGCCGATTTTAAAGGAAGTTTTGGTTGAAAGCGGCACATTTTCGGCAACATTAGTATGTCCGCAGAGATATTCAAGGTACGACTTTAAGACTTTTTCCATACTAAATTATATTCGGTCTCGGTTCGCACTTTAACCAGGAAACTCTCGCAATGACTGATTTCATTGGGAGTTTGCAAACTTGAAATGAATGCATAGAAAGTTCCGTCTTCATAGATAATTTTAATGTCGTAAATATCAGGATTCACTTGCGACGAGAGTGCTTCTTCGTTTTCAAATGATAAGATGAAAATTTTTACATATTTATTCTTATTGCAGTACTCGGCTGCCTTTTGCCGCCAGCTGTTGTTATAGCGTCCGAAGTGCACGGTGCAAATCTGGATAAAAACCGAATCGGTAGGGCGGTCAATAGTTCCGTATCTGTCATAGCCCAAATTATACCACATTGCTAAAGGCACGGCACACACGAAAACTACCGCAAGGAATGTTTTAATAATCGCGCCTGGTCTCATAGCAATATTTACGGGTTTTATATCAGAATTATTTAAGAATAAAGAATATTTAAAATGCTCGTAGTGCGGGAAGCGGACTGCCAAGCAATGAACGTGCACGGAGAGCCGCTTTAGGTATATTAGCAGAGCGATTGTGGTGCTTTAGCGCTTATTAGCAAAGTGGTCGCAATTTTTTTGTTAAAAGAAGTTGACAAACCGCATACTATTTAAACATAATGACCATTGAAATGGATAAAAACATCTACATACGCTGCCCGCGTTGCGAGCTGAACTTCATATTGAAAAAAGAGAAATATTGCCAAGTTTGCAAACAGGAGATGCAGGCTCTTGCAACGAATTATTCGGACGGCGAAGGCGCGGACCTTGGACTTTGCCCGATTTGCAAGGTTAACTATATCATGGACGATGAAACTGTTTGCAGTACTTGCATGAGCGAAACCGATTTGACCGAAGAAGAACTGGATGCGCTCTATGGCGGGGTAGTTGTCGAAAAACCCGACGAGCCCAAAGATGATGAACTGACGGATGACGATAACGAACTTGAAGAAATGGTTACAATCGGTGACATAGAAAACGAAGAATCCGAGGAAGAAGAAGCAGAAGATGACGAAGAACAATCCGCAGACCCGCTTGACGACTTCGACGAAAGCCTGGTCGGCTCAGACGAAGATGAAGAAGAAGACGACGAAGAGCCCAATAAAGGCTACTATGAAGATGAGTAAAGAATATACTCCATTCAGATGCCTACTTAATTCCTTGTCATGCCCTTCGCCCATTTCCCAAAACGTCTGCTATACTGCACTGGGTTTTTAAAATCGGAAGATAAAAGGATAATGTATTTGGATAGAGCGTGCTACTCTGCGGATCTTGACCAAATGCCAGAGCGATTCGCTCCTCTTTACCTGTCCAATCCCATACCATTTTTTTTAGGGACAAAGGTACTCATGGCACGACACCGGTGCCATGTCCGGACATTCTGGGAGATTAATACCAAATTGAACAGTATGACCGCCCATTTGGTTAAGATTTCGCAGCAGCGCGGCTTTATCCAAAATACATTATTCTTCTATCTTCCTACTTTAAGAACCAACAAAAACCCGAGAAGCATTAATAACTTCCTAAAAAAACCGAAATAAGTAAATTCGGTTTATTTAAAAGAGAGCAGAACATCGCGGCGCGAAAAATAAAAAAATATCGAAATCAAACATTGACATTCTTAATATAATATAGTATGCTTAATTAGATGCAGATAATTATCTAAGGAGAAATACGTGAGTTATATTGACGACCAAGCGAATGGCGAGCAAATTTTGGCAAGATCAAGAAGATCCAAAATAGTTTTTGCCAAGTCTGTTATTTTGGGCATTTTGGCGATTGCTTTTATTATTTGTTTTATTGGTTTCCATTGGTTTCCAAAAGAAGATTTGGCAATTCGCGCGATTTTGGTATTTTCGCCGCTGTTAATAGCCATTATCTTGTTCATATTTGATTATTTAAGTTATATCTCGATGGAAATTGGCGTAACAACCACCAGAGTACTGGGTCATGACGGGCTTGCGGCGCAAACTGTGCTTAACATTCCTATTAATATCGTTACTAATGTGCAAGTAGATATGTCTATGCTGGGCACAATGTTCAATTACGGCAATATAAGAGTATTAACGCCGGCGGGAGAGTTTTCTTTTGAAACGATGGCTGACCCTATGACAATTCAGCAGGCAATAATAGACGTACAAGCGAAAAAACTTTAAGATCTGACCTGATTTTACTTTGTTTCAACGGCATTGGCGCGAAATTTTTTCCGATTCTTAACAATGCCGTATATAATAAGAAAAATTGTGATTGTAACGGCAATGATAAGGAAAGCATAGAAAATAGTCATCTCGCTTACAGCAAGGACTTCTACCAAGACGGATACAATAAACGCGGATACAAAATTTCCTATTGTTACCGCCGTAACGGACGGCCAAAACTTCATTTCCAAAAATACCGCAACCGCTGCGCCTGTCCAAACGCCTGCACCCGGCAAAGGAATGGATACCAAAATCGCAACTGTCCAAAACTTGCGCGCGCCGGAGCAGTCTTGATTGGCTTCCGCTTGCGTTTTGTCGAACTTTGCACTTTTTTCTTTAAACATTCCTTCCAGCCACAGTGCGAAACGCTTGAACAGCGGCCATTTTTTAAGCCATTTAAGAATAGGCATTAAAAGAAGAATGACAACGACGGTTATTATGAAACAACCGATAAAACTGTAAAAGAAACTGTCAAAAAGTCCAAGCGCCTTGTCTCCCCAAATTTCTGCCGAGCGGCCGAAAGGAATAGAGCCTTTTAATTCTATAACAGGCACCATAGCAAGAAGCATCACGGCAAGCCACGGCGCGAACCCGAATGTTGAATGAAAGAAATCTTTTATAATTTGTGTCATTTAAGTACTTAAATAGTAATCACATTGAAATTATTTGTAAAGCGAAACTAACCGCATATAAAAAACGCGTTTGTGACGCGTTTCTTTGATTTCAATTTAAGCAAGCCATTTAAGATCCTTATTTACTATGATAGATATTAAATCTACTACATAGAAAATAGGACTAAAAATGAAATTAAGTACAGCCATTAACAGATTTTTTCTGTCAAGTCTTGTAACAATTCCCAGAATCCAGTTTGTAATTGGAATTATCGCAAGAATTAAAGAAATAATCCAGTCAAGTCCAAAGTATGCCTTTTGTGCCATTTCTATTCTTTCCCTCCTTATATCATTGTACAGTGCCGAAAAAAGCGATGTCAAACGAAATCAACAAATCAATAGATATTTTCAGGAAAGCAGTCTTTCAAAAGTGTTAGGACCGGCAATTCCGTCAACCGTAAGACCGTTTGCGCGTTGGAAAGCGCGAACCTGAGCATCTGTTATCGTTCCGAAGATTCCGTCCGGAATGACTTCAAATCCTCTTGTAAAAAGCGCCGCTTGCATAAGCCAAACGATATTACTGCGGTCGCCTATGCGCACGCTGCGCGTAGCGGCTCTGGTATCGGGTCCCCAAATGCCGTCCGTTACAAGCCCCGCACCGAATTGGCGGTTAAGCTCGATTTGATAAGACCGAACAAGCGCGCGCTTGGATAGTGGTCCCCAAATGCCGTCCACGTCCAATCCGGCTCCGTAGTTTGTATTAAGGAAAGTTTGAATGCGCTTGATAATCTCGGTATAAGTACTTGGCGGGGGAGGTGTAGTTCCCGGCTCGTTGACTCCCGCACACCTTATGTCAAGGGAACTTAAAATACCGCTTGCGATTGCCGTTGCATATGCATTAAAACGCGTGTCAAACAAACGGTTGTCCTCGGTGTTGCTGATAAATCCAAGTTCAATAAGCATTGCCGGAGCGTTCGTGTGCCTTAACACACTGAAATTGCCGTATTTAATACCGCGGTTTTGCTGTACCCCGGCGGATACTATGCGGCTTAGCACAAGATTTGCCGCAGCCGCCGCGCGCGGGGAAGCAGTGGAATAAATCCAATTCTCTACGCCGTTAGCCGTAGCGTTGGTAGAGGAATTGCGGTGAAACGACACAAAAAGATCCGACCTGGCATCGTTGCTGATTCGGCTGCGCTCTAGAAGCGGGATAAATACATCCGTGGTACGCGTATAAACTACATTTACTCCACACCTTTTCAATATGTCGCCCACAGCTAAAGCCATCCTTAGGTTATCATTACTCTCAAATCGCGTACCGTTGACCGCGCCGGGGTCATAGCCGCCGTGCCCTGCATCCAAGGTTACTGTAGCCATTTTAAAATTCTCCTTTATATGTACTATTTAACATATGACTGAAGGCAGAATTTTGTTGCAAGACCGCAGCGGCAGTTAAAATACGTTAGGCAAAAATTACTGACTGTTGTAAAATCTATTTCATGGGAAACAAATACAAAATAGGTGAAAGCGATATACGCCCTTGGGGCAAGTACAAGGTAATGGATACAGGGGCAAACTTTGCCGTCAAACAGATTGAAGTCAATCCGGGCGGCATCTTATCATACCAAAGGCATCAGTTCCGCGCCGAGCATTGGATAATGGTGCAAGGCTCCGGTGTGGTTACACTTGATGACAAGCGGTTTATCATTGGACAGTACGAACATATATTTATTCCTGCAAAGAGCTGGCACCGAATAGAAAACAGCGGAAGTAAACCGCTTATCTTCATAGAAGTACAAACCGGAGAGAACCTGGACGAAAGCGACATCGAGCGCAAAGACGATAAGTACTCAAGGGTTTGACATTTATTGGTTAGGGGTGTCCCTAAAGTAATAATATTTACTCAGTCTTAAGCAATCGCTTGAAACGGTTCACAAGTCCGCTTTTGGAAATGCCAAGCATCAGGGCAAGTTCGTCCAGTGATGCCTCGGGGTGAGCAAGGCGTGCGTTTACCGTTTCCTGCAAACGCGCATCTATATTCGATGTGCGCCCTGCGGCGGCAAGGTATTTTACAGCCTCGGTTTGCTCTCTTGCCGCCGAGACGCTTCTTTCAATGTTGTGGGTATCACAGTTTGTGCGGCGGTTGGCGTTCCCACGCAGTTCCCTCATTGCGATTTCATTGTTAAGTTCCATAAGGCTTTTATTTGCGCCCACCAGTGCCAAAAGATTACAAACACATTCTTTTGATTTTATGTAAACCACAAATTGATTTGCGTTGTTGGAGGTTTTGCGTGTAAGCATTTTCGGTAGGATATCGAACGCCGCAAGCAGGTCGGAAAATGTCCGCGCCGATTCAATGTCGTGAAAAATAAAATCGATTTGATACCCTTTTTTTATAGAGCCGCTTGCCGCAGTCAAAAAGGTGTCGGCGGCGTATTGCTGGACATTCCCCTTTTGCCGCGCCGACAGTATTTCATTCTTAATGTTCCCGATAAAGCTCATGCGACCTTACTTTTTATTTTTAATCTGTTCTTTTTGTTGTTTCTTTTCCTTCTTAAGATTCTTTTTGATTTCACGGTTTTGTTTTTTTAATTCTTTCTTGTTTTTTGGGTTGGTTTCCGGTTGGTTTTCGGTTTGTTTAGGCATTTGATTGGCTTCAGGTTTGGGCTCGGGTTTATAGGTTTCCGGTTTATCGCTTATCGACGGGATTTGCATCGGAGTTCCGCGGTGAAACAGACCGTTTAAGTTGACGATGTCCTCATCTTTGTAATCGCAAAGGCTTAAAAAATCCCAGACTCTTCCCACTTCTGCTACTCTGCCTGCACGGTGAGCGTCGCTTCCGATGATGAACTTTGCGCCGACGGAAAGCATACGCTCGAAATCAATGGGGCGGAACGAAATGCGCTTGCCGTTAAGCTCAATCAAAGTGCCGCGTTCGGCGCAGACCTTTGCCGCTTCCACAACGTCCAGGCGGAAATAACGGTTAGGATGCGTCCAAATGGCAATGTTGTTATTTGATATCACCCGTTTGATGACTTCGGTGTTTTTAATCACCCGTCCGCGCGGTGTCCAGCCGATTAGACTCCAAAACCAGTTGGGCAGAAAGAATGTAAAGAAACTGCTTATATTTGCCGGCATAACAGTGCGGTGAATCCCGCACAGCAGAATGTCGATACAGCCGCCGCCTGTTTGCTCGCTGTTCTGGGACGTTGTGTCCGGTTTGTCTTTATCTGTTTTATCCTTGGCTGAGTTTCCCGCGCCTTTGCCTGCTGTAGAGCAAAGATCCTCGCACTTGACATCTATTTGACCGTTGGTGCCCGTGACGTTTGCTTCGATTCCGAAATATACCTTTATGTTGTTTTCAATGCCCGTCTTTTCCGCCAGCGCCTTTACCATGGAATATTTTTTCGGGCTTATTCTGCCTATCAATTTCCCGGGTCCATGGTCGGTAATTGCAATTTCGCTAAGACCGCGCTCTGCTGCCGCACGCACCATAGTTTCCACGGTATCATGACCGTCGCTGTTGTTCGTGTGAGTATGATAGTCACCCAATATGCGCGGGACTGCACGCGCTTGCCCCCCAAGCATTTGCTCTTTTGCCATATAATTAATATACCCCAAAAAGAATTTATAAGCAATAAAAGAAGCATAAAAAGATATGCTTAATAAACTTTATATTTTGAGTAAATTAAGGTTTTAGTAAGAGCGACGGACAAACAGTATCTCTTTGAAAGAAGACAAACCGCGACTTTTCTCTTAATTCAACACATTTCGGTACAAAAAACCGCATTAGTTTTTTAAACAAGTATTAACCCAAAACGGTCTTTCGCAATATTATAAAATATATCAAAAAAAGGAGGTTTCTTAAAATGGAATGTAATTCCACCAGAGTCACACATACGATACAACAGGGCGACACACTGTACAGTCTTGCCATCAGGTACGGTACGACGGTTACGCAATTGCTTGAATTCAATCCGGACATCGACATTTTCAACCTGCAAATAGGCACCGAATTGGTCATTTGCCCGGGCTTTGTTACACCAAAGCCGCCTATCGGCATGCTTCCGGCGGTGCAAAGGGTGCAAGAACTTGTTTCGCTTATTTTCTGCTGGATAGCCGAAAACTTAGGCGAGAATGCTGCAAGACTTATAATCAGTAACATAAACGACAGTTGGTCAGACAACCAAAATCCATGCTGATTACCCGAAGTAAGATACATAACAAAAACGAGGAAACTTTTTCTCGTTTTTTTGTCTGCCGGAGAAATCAACCGCCTATAACAAAACTTTTCGTCCTTTCATAGAATAACTAAGTTACAAGAGTGGGCAAAAATAAAGTGATATAGACCAGACAGCGCAGACAGTGGGCGCGGCACAAGCTATTACTTTATTTTAATCATTTCTTTAAGTTATCAAGGGAGGATAATAATTTGGCTATTGGAAATTTAACAGTTCAAACCACCACGGGAGACGAGACTATACCGGTAAGCGGCGCAACCATACGCATACGGGGCACGGACGGAACACTGCTTTTTGAATCGGTAACCAACGAAAGCGGAAACACACGCACATTTGCGCTTGCCGCTCCGCGCGTGGACTATGGTCTTTCGCCGGAAACCGCGGAAAAGGCTTTCGCTTTTTATAATGTAGAAGCTTTCAAAGATGGATACCAAAGTGTAGTAGTCACTAATATGCCCAACATTGCGGGAGATTCGTTCTTACCCATACATATGCACCCGCTTGCAACAGCGGCAGCAAGGACACAAATTGCACCGGCGACACAGAACGTTGAAGTCATAAATATTGGCTTGCCAGCAGCCGCCCTTCCGACTGCACCCCAGCTTCAGGCGGAAGTGCCCGCGCCGTTTGCCGCTGTAAATAATTCCGATTTAAGGGCAGAGTATATCTCTCCTCAAAGCCAAATAGTTGCTGGACAGTATGGGAGGGCTATTCCTAACGCGGTATCACAGCCCAACGAGCGTCTTAGCAACGGAGTGGTTTTCATCCCCGATTATATCCGCGTGCATTTGGGACTGCCGTCCACTACCAGCGCGCAGACTGTCAGTGTGCCCTTTGTTGATTACATAAAAAATGTTACTTCCAGCGAGATTATCTCCACTTGGCCGCGGAACTCGATAATCGCTAACATTCACGTGATTGTTACTTTTGCGCTTAACCGGATTTATACAGAATGGTATCCGTCGCGTGGCTATAACTTTGATATCTCAAGCGAAACAAGTCATGACCAAAAATATATCCACGGCCGTAACATTTATGCTTCTATAGCCACAGAAGTTGATATTTATTTCAGCACATATGCCCGCCGGATCGGATATGCAAATCCGTTCTTTACTCAATTTTGTAACGGCACGACAACAAAATGTGAAGGTCTTTCCCAATGGGGTACGGTTGACTTGGCTAACCGGGGGTATACACCGATCCAGATTTTACATAATTATTATCCGAAAGATTTAGAACTTGTAAAAAGTGACATAGTGCAGGGAATTCAGGCAAGTTATCCGGGCACTGCATTGTCAATCGGCAGCACCGGAACAAGCGTAAGGCGCATTCAAAACTTCCTTAACCGAATCAGGGTAAATTACCCGGCAATCCCGCAGATTACCAATCCTAACGGAACGTACGGCTCGGATACCGCAAACGCGGTAAGGGTTTTCCAAAACACTTTCCATGTAGGTCTTACTGACGGAGTTGTAGGTCCTACAACGTGGAATAAAATTACTACGGTTTATGTGGCGATTACTAAACTTGGCGAACTGAACAGCGAGGGTGAGCGCGTGGGCTTATCTCCTAATCCGCCTACCGTGACTATCCGTCAGGGTTCGCGCGGCGCAGACGTGTTGCACTTGCAATACATAATTAACGTATTGTCGAATTATTTTGACTATATACCCACAGTTATCAAAGACAGTTATTTTGGTCCAAGCACAACAAATGCAGTCATTGCCTTCCAGCGCGCAAATGGTCTTACGGCAGATGGCATTGTCGGACCCGCAACGTGGACAAAACTGTATTCGGTTTACCGAAGCTTAGACGAGGGTCCGACGCCACCGCCACCGCCTCCTCCGTTTCCTCCGTTTCCCGGAACACCGCTTAGGATTGGTTCTACCGGCGAAAATGTAAGAGTCATCCAGAATGCCTTGAACGAAATCCGGAAAGTTTACACAAACATACCTTTGCTTACTGTGGATGGCTCTTTCGGACCGGCAACTCATGCCGCTGTTGTCGCTTTCCAACAACAGTTCGGTTTGACTCCGGATGGAATAGTCGGACCGCTTACTTGGGATGAAATCATGAAGCAATACTTAATCGTAACAGGAGGAGGCGGAACAACACCGCCGCCGACATTACCACCCTTTCCTGGAACGCTAAGACTTGGCTCAACCGGCGAAGATGTGAGAGTACTGCAAACTAACCTGAACAAGGCGCGTACGCTTTTCACAAACAGCCCTCCGATAACAGTTGACGGTGTTTTCGGTCCGGCTACTCAGACCGCGGTAATAGGTTTCCAGCGCAACAACAACTTGGCACCCGATGGTATAGTCGGTCCGTTGACATGGAACTTAATCATGCAACAGGCGGCATCAATAACATAACTTAAAAAGCGGCGGCACCATCTGCCGCTTTTTAGAAATCTCATTTTTCTTCAAGACCAAAAAGAAAGTCTGACTTGATTCAAAATAATGTCAGAGCAGGATAACATTGATTTAAGGAATTACGCGCGCAGTATAGGCGTCCTGTAAAGACTACACTTTCATGATTCTAAACCTCCATAGCCTGTCTTGGTCGTTTGGGTGCGCGTATTTAATACCTACGCGCTTTAAAGTTTCTATAATCGGCGGTATAAATCCGTCATCTTCAAGCCAAATATTTTTGGAACTTATTAAATCTTCGCCGTACTCTTTACGAGTAACATTAAGTGCACGGCCGACAAGCCCCGGACCGACAATATGTTTACTCAATCCTGTGGGTTGCTCGAATGCTATGCTTCTTAGCATCACCGCGGAAGGCTCATCTTTTTTACCGCAGGTGATGTTCAAAATCTCGTGAATACCGTAACATAAGTATACATAAGCCTTGCCGCCTTCTTCGAAAAAGATTTTGTTACGTTCGGTTTTCCCGCGGTATGCGTGGCTGGCAGAATCCTCCTGCCCCATATAGCATTCGGTTTCGGTGATCCGAGCGCGCAAGATTTTACCTGAAGCCGTGCGCCTGCAAATAATCTTTCCAAGCAGCGCAGGGGCAGCTTCGACCGCCGCACGGGTAAAAAATCCCCTGTCAGTTATTTTCACACTTCTATTATAAACAACTGATTATAAAAAACCATGATTTTTGAGCGTAGCGCGGAATCGCGTTAGCGAATTGTAGCGTAGCGTATGAGCATAGCGAATAGTAGCGGAGCGTATAACAATAATAGCAGCGCCCAAATAGACTGAAATATGGAATACATACGCGCTGACGCTCCGCATGCAGAAATAACCGATCTTTCCGAATGTGATGTTTTGGCGCTAAGCACTTTAGCCGTGAAATTCTTTGAAGATATGGTGGAGGACGCGGATACGCTTTCATTCTTGGCAGACTTCATTACGGCAGTCGGCGAGAGTTTATCCCTTATTGCAAGTCAGCGTGCGCGGATAGAAGCAAAAAATGCCCAAGCCCAAACCACCAAAAACGGAACCGGAAAGAAGCAAAAAACAAAATAACATTTTTTTGCAGCACATCATCAATGTGCCTTATGATTTTTTGCTTGTTAGTTTCAAAGCATTTTCCTTTTTCAAATTGCAAATCACTGCTACACAGTCTCGTTTCTCTGCTCTCTTGCTAAAACCTTGACAATTTTTGTAATGCAACATAATCTTGATTCAAGGAGAAAATTTTATGAAAAAATTTCAAAAAACTATACTTGTTCCGCTTGTCCTTTTAGTCAGTGCTGTTTTCTTTGTAGCATGCGGTACGACACATGATGCATTTACCGCAGAGAAAGTAAAAGCAGCCTACGAGGCTGCAGAGTTTACTGTTACAGAGTACAGTGAAGCAAGTACATATGACACTCTTAATCTGTTGGAAATTTCCAACATCGATAAAGTGTATATTGTGAGCAAAGGCAATGATGCCGCATTGGTTATTGTTTTTGACATTCCGGGGAACAAAATACCTGGTGCAGCCATAACTAAAATGCTGGGTGACGGTTACGGTCATGGTAAGGGCAACGTGCAAGTTTGCCGGTATACAGTAAACAGCGTGCGTGTAACAACGACAGGTAGTTATGATACAGATAGCCCTGAAATCAAAGCTTTGAACAAACCGCTTGATGATGCAAAGTACGACAGGAAAATAAAATAATAAAATAAAGCTATTTATTTTTTAACTGAGTTTGGAAGTTTCTAAAACGGCAATTTCGCTTTCTGCTCCTCCGCAAGTTCTAACCACTCTAATTGCTACGGTTCAAACCAAGACAACCACGCCGCCGTAAGTTCGGCAGCTGCCACTCGTGGTGGAAGTTGTAGGGATCGAACCTACGACCTACTGCTTGTAAGGCAGTTGCTCTCCCAGCTGAGCTAAACTTCCAATGGGCTTAGTATACAAGCATATCGACTTACAAGTCAATGAAAATCATTTTACTTTTTTTACTTTTTTAAGTTACCTGCTTTACTTGTTAATTTTGTTTGCCAAAAGAATTTTATGGTGCTAGTTTAACTTTATATGAGCAGTGTCAGCATGTTGGGGGGGCTATTCAGTTTCGTAGGGGATTCTGTCGGAATTATTTTCACCGGGCTGTGGTCTGCTATTGCCAGTATTTTGTATTCTATATGGATGGCGGGGGCGGCAATTGTAAACTTAGTGGAAGTTTTGTTCCGGAAGTTTGCGGGACTTGACGATGTTTACAAAAGCGGCACTAAATGGACGGGGGATCTTTCCACTATAATTACCAGTGACCCTACTATTAAAAAGATATTTACCAACCTTATGATTTTTGCGTTTATTATGCTGGTGTTCTTTACTATTTTACAGATAATACGCGAGCAGTACAAAGCAAAGGACGGCGGCAATCCGTATATTTTGATTTTCCGTATGTTCAAGGCGATGGCGCTGTCTGTCTTTATTACGGCTGCGGTTGTTGTGGGTATGCAGGCATCCAAGGTCATATTGACGGCGCTTGAAAATGCTACGGGCAACCAAACAAACGGTGGCATGGCGGGAATTATTTTCGGCGGCATGGCGGCAAGCTCCAATTATGTAATAAAGGAGTCAAGCAGTAACAGTTTCAGTAGCGACAGCAATATAAAAGCGGCACTTTTAACAATATCACAGGATCAAATGTGGATTTGGGACGATCCAGCCAAAGTGGCGCGGAGTTTGTATTATGGAGGTGACAGTGCTCCGGATAATGCTGATAAAAACCGTGCCAAGCAGTTAGCAAATGTTTTTGTCAGTCCAGGTGGATTGGTGTTTTTTAGTTTGCCGGCTATGGGTGCCAATGGCGCTGCACCGGCTTCGGGGGCGACTGCTCCAACGGGATCTACATCATGGAATGGCAATAAACTTTGGGCGTACGATGCGTACGGTAAGCCATTACCAATTGGCTCTGATGCTTACTCCGGTTTCGGTACAGATCCTACCCAAAATAATGCGTGGTATACATGGGGTTGGCGTCAATTCCCGGCTACTACTGGGGCTGCTTGGGACAGCAGCGGTGCTTTTTCGTATTCGTCAACCTCAAGCGGTGTAACGACAGCAGGGCAAAGCGGAATTCCCAATGACGGCAGCAGTTATGCATACAGAATTGCGGTGGAAGGTGATGAAGATAACAAGGCTAATTCCAGTACCGGAGTTAACTTTAAAAGCAGCAGCGGTGTTTGGACGGCAATGAAACCGCCAGCTGGAACGAATAATCCTCTGCGGTCCCTTGGAGGTATGGCTCAGAATTATTTTTATATACAAGGGCAGGAAGCCAAAACAAAAAATACGCCTACTCTGCGCGCATTTTATAATGCAAAAATTGAAGGGCAGTCGAAATTTCCGGATTACAAAAAACAAACAAACGCAACGATGGCAAATGCGCAATATGCCGTTTGGATCGATTCGGTGTTTAAAAATCAGGGGCATTGTCCGGGGTTGGCTGCGGCGGACTACAGTGACGCTTCCGGTATATTGAAAATAGGAAACAACGGTACAAGTTTATCCAATATTTATGGACTGATGTCTTATTATAACCCTTTGGCGGTTTATTCTGTTTACGATGTCGGCGGCTTTAACTGGATTATCGGCTTCGGCGGAATTTTTTTGGTAATAGGTGTTTATTTAAGTTTTCTTTTCGGGTTGATCCAGCGGCTTGCTATGCTTGGGGTTTTATTTGTATTCGCGCCTGTTACGCTTGCATTCTTCCCGTTTGACGACGGCGCAATGTTCAATAATGGGTTTGTTAAGCCGTTTTACAAACAGGCAATTTCGTCGTACGCTCCGATTTTGTCGCTTAACCTGTTCTTCCCGATAATGAGCGCAATTAACACAATACAGTGGTTTGACCCATCGCAGGCACCTAATATACCGCTTAATGTTATGGCGAATACTTTTGTCGCGGTAGGGCTTCTTACTATGCTGCCTAAGATGCGGTCTACTATTCAAAGTATGCTTGGTGCTGATGCAATAGAAGAAAAGAAATTAAGCCAAATGATGAACGATGCATGGTCAAGGACAGGCGGTGTGGCGCGCGACGGTTACAAAAATGCTATGAAAGCCGCCAAGAAGCCCGCAGACTGGGCGGCGAACTGGAGTGCTCAGCGTAAAGCTCGCGGAAGGAGCCCTAATCCGATTAAAGATTTTTTTGAAGAACGTAAACTTAAAGGAGAGATAGCGAAAACAAATAACGCAAGACTGAACGATGAGATTGCAAAGCGCAAGGGTTGGATTAAAGGAAAAGACGGGAAATATTACGATCCAGACAACAAAGGCAGGCAGGCAGACGTTGACAGCGAGCGCAGAAAGATGTTGGCAGAGCAAAAAAGGCGCAGGGCAATTGAAGATAAAGCAAAACTGCTTGCTAACAAGGGTGTAGCCGACAAAGTGGATGACCTTTTAAACAGGGCAAGAAACACAACGGACCCGAAGGAAAAACAACGCCTTTTAGACGAAGCTGCAAGTATTATCAATGGGAACGCTGCGCTCAGACGCAGATTCGGCGATGCGATGGGGTATAAGGGCACAGACCTTGACGACAAAGTCCATGGTAAAAATCCGATGGTATATGGGGATGACTTTAAAGATAAGGGAAAACTTGCGGGCTACAAATCCAAACTGGACGAATTCCAAGGACGTATGGATGAAAAGCGCATGAAAGAGCTTCTTAATGACAAAAAATTCATGGGCAACAAGGAAAACCGGGAAAAGCTTCTGGATTTTATTAATAAGGACGATAAACTTAGAGAAAAATATCTTGGACTATCCGGTAAAGACCCTATAAATTCTGCCGGTAAGGTTACTAAAGATCATCTTGACGCGCTTGCCGGTAAGGCTTGGATGAATAATGATGATCAGGACGCAATAAAAAAAGAAATCCTTGGCAATAGCGGACTTAAAGACAAAGCAAAAGCGTTGCTTGGCGGCAGTATCCCTTCAAGTGATGCGGACTGGGCAAAGGTATTGGGAAACAACGAGATTGTTGCGGGTGCGCTTAATTCGGATAATTTAAGTGCGGTCAGAGGTAAAGCCCTTACTGAACTTCGTGCAGGTACAAGTGACGGTGCGGTATTTAATCAGGTTACGGACGGTGACTTAAAAAACCTGTCCAAGAAAGGGGTTTTGGATGCAGATGTGTTCTCGGGTGCTATGCGGCAGGAAAATTCTAAAGAGTTTAAAATCTATACTAATAATGATGTGGCAAAAAGTGAACAGCGGGTGCGCGATATCGAGGGCATCGATAAGAATAAAAATGATATTGTCAACCACTTGAAAATCAGGGCAGCAAAAGGCGACACTGAAGTAACGGAAGTGATGAGTAAAATCATGCAAAAAGACGGCAGTATCAACAATGCAGAGTTGCACAAGTTTATGCTTGGTGAAGAAGGGGGAGCCGGCAGACAGGGATGGCTTAATAACAACGCAAGAATGCGCAGGGAGTTTAATATTGAAACCGCCGGACCCAGGACTTCATTTGAGATTGAAAATATTGTAACGCCCAAACAGTGGAAAGATACAAGTGCGCTTTACAATATGATCTTTAACCCGCATAACGGAATATTTAAGGATACCCAAATCTTCAAAATGGTGGATAAATTCAGTACGATGAAGATTATGGCGGAGGTCGAAAAGATTGAAAAGGACAAAACTGCCCATTTGGATTGGGAAACTTACGGTGAATCTAAAAAACCGCGTTTCGCAAATCAGTTACTTAAGAACAGTGCTGAGATGCAACAAGCTAAAGAAAACGAACAGCTTGCGCGTGAATATGCCGCTCAACAGGGAGGGTTCAGCGGAGTTCGCCAAAGAGCAGGAGAAAAAGCGATATCGCTTGGTGCGGACTCAATGCTGAAAATACTGCAAGTATCAGGCAATGAAGCGGCTATGAAAGAAGCGCTTAAAGGACTTCCCGCCGCGAGCCAGGCTGCTGATTTCTTGTCCAAAGATTTTAAACTTGACAGTGACAAAATTCCGGAAGATCAAAGACAGGCAATTAAGGACCGCTTGTACAGCCACTTTAATGTTGCTATGATCGGAAACGACAGTGATATCGAGATAAGATTCGGAAAAGGAAATGCAAACTCAATTGTCAGAGGGCGCGGAAGTGTGCAAAGCACAGACGGCGAACTGATAGCTCGAACAAATGAAGCCATCAAAGAATACCAAAAAGTCATTGGGGTTACAACCAACAAGGAAGGAAAGGAACTTAAAGACTTTGCGGATTTCCAAAAAGATGCGGAAAAACGGCTTACTTTTGTAATGGAAAATACCGATGTTGCAAAGCGTGTCTTGAATATTTCCGATTCAAAGGCGAAAGAAATTATCGAAGCGCAGAAATTGTTTACCGACCCCGACAGCGATTTTGTACGTATTAAATTTGCGTATGAAAACAGAGAAAAAACTGCAACTTTGGCGGACGGGTTAGAGGTGAAAATAGGCGACAAAAATTGGTTTACTCAGGTCCAGCAGCAGGCATATGCGCCGTTTGAAAAAATCATGTCAACAATTGACACTGCCGGAGTTATATATCGCGACTATAATGAAAAAATCGGTGACCGCTTGGATGGAACCATACCTGCTGTTGTAGCGGCAGAGCAGATTAAGCTTGCCCAGGGAATGATGGAAAAAATCAGCAATTCAACAGGTCAATTATTCCGTTCAGCCAAGGTTATAGAATTAATCAGGGAAAGAAAATTCCAGACGCTTTCTTCGGAATTTATGAAGGCGTATGAAGGCGAAGCTAACGAGCTTGATAAAGAAATGCTTGCGGCAATTAGTAAAAAGAGCGAACTGCACGATTTGGCCGAGATGTTCGGAGAGTTTTACGGAGATGCAAACGGAGAAATGCGCGGGTCCGGGCTCGCGTGTGCGCAGAATATGATTGCACGTACTTTTGGAATGGCAATGCAAGACATTGTTAATGAAAAACTGACGATCACACAAAACGAGTTTGATCAACAACAGCGTACTGTACAGGTTGAAAACCGTGAACTTAAGGGTTATGCTAAAAACACGATCAGAACGGATAAATATCTGCGGGAACTTGAACGTAATGGAGAAATCAGTGGGGACTGGTTTGAAGATTGGGATATGTCCATGGCAGATATGAGGGTAGCAGAACAAAATGCGAAGAAAACTATTGAAGCTGTACAGAAAATGATGAGAGAACATAAAGCAAACATAAGCAATGCACAAGAACAGTACTATTTAGATTTCATTGAAAAAATCAATAAGGGCTTGAGCAATGTTTCAACCAACGCATATCTTAGGGCCGAGGGTGACAAAATCACCGAACAGAAGAGATTAAACGAGTTACTGGATTATGCTACTCGAATGTCGGTAGACCGCAAAGACAACCCAAAGATGTAAGGAGAAAATATGGCAGAAAAATATCAGTCTCCAAGCCGCTTTATACCGCGAAGAACGCGCGTAAAAATGCAGTTTTTGAAAGGAATCACCGGCATGGACTTGGTTTGGATCGGTGTCGGTTTCGGCTTGATTTTTCTGCTTGTCACAACTGACCTGGACCTTGTGACAAAGATTATTGCGGTTATAATAGTCATTGCGATATTCGGTATCGGCTTTATAAAGACAAGCGAAGATACGCGCGCCTATGCAAGCTCGGTAAATTGGTTCAAGTTTTTGGCTGTTCCGAAAAGGTTTGCCAAGGTTACCGGCGGTGGCTGGAACAATATTATGAATATAGTGCCCTATACCGGTATTGTTGAAGGGTCTTTGATTGATTTTGGGTCTTATTTCGGCATGGTGGTAGAGATGAAACCGGTCGAATTTACGATGCTTGATGCAATGAAACAGGATATGATAATAGAAAACGTTGCAAATGCGATGCGGCGGCTTAACCCGAACCAAAGTGCCAGCATTATGAAACTTGAACGCAGTATGGTCTTGGACAGGTATATAGATAATGAAATCAATAAATACAACGCGCTTGTAAAGAATTTGCAGACCGGGGCGATGACGGATGCAGAGGTCGAAGCCCGCGAGATAGTTTTCAACGAACGCGGCGCTTTGCTTGAATATATTAACGAGGAAGGAAAAGTCCACCAAAACCACTTCTATTTTGTGGTCTATGATAAAGATAAAGACGTTTTAAGAAGCACTATCAACGGCATACAGGGAACGCTAAGCAGCGGAATCTCGCAAATCGAAAATAATGTCTTGGAAGGCAAAGAACTGGCGGTTTTCCTGCGCGCGAACTATAATAAAGAATTTGACGAGCGCGCGCTTAAAGATTTACCGGATACAAAATATATGAACTGGATTGTGCCCAATAAGATTAAATTTTCGGTGGGCTCTTGCAAGATTAACAATGTTCCAAGGGTGGGGCTTACGATAACTGACTATCCCATCGATGTCGGGAATGCATGGGGATATACTTTGTTTAACTTGGCGGGCACGCGCGCCATTTTGAACTTTCATCAGGTTCCTAAATCCGAGGCGGAAAAAATCATCGATAAGGCGATAATGGAAATGGGCTCCCAGATGGGGCAGAGTGTGAAAAGCTCGCATAAAATCGACCGCCAAACCCAAATGGAGACCGTGCAGAACTTGCTTGTACAGCTTAAAACCAATAACGAAGCTTTGTATGACTGCAATATACATATAACTGCGGATTGGGATGCAAGGAAAGAAGTCAAGGCGCGCCTTAAAGAAGAAAATTTTAAATTCAGTGAACTGCAGGGGCGTCAGGTCGACAGTTTTATTGCGGCAAATGTATCCAGAGTTGACGATTTCAATCAGTATGTGCGCGGCATACCCACAACCACGGTTGCGGCTGCTTTCCCTTTTATTTCGGATATGCTGCAGGACGAAAATGGAATCTGTATCGGCAGCAATAGTTATCCGGTCTTTATCGACTTTTTCAAGCGCAATAATGTCCGCGTTAACAGCAACTGCATTATTATAGGCAAGTCCGGAGGCGGAAAATCTTTTGCTACAAAAAGCATCTTGGCGCACCTTGCGGCGGACAATACCAAAATTTTTATCTGTGACCCTGAAAAAGAATACAATGTAATGGCGGAAAAACTTCACGGAACGCTGATTGACGTGGGTAACGCAGGCAGGGGACGGTTTAATCCTTTTCATATTTATCCCGCGATGCTTGATGATGACGAAGCAACCGGAGCGGAATTCGATGACACGTTTGAAAGCCATTTGCGCTTTTTGGAAAGCTTTTTCAAGATAGTTATGGAGGGTATCCGTAACGATGCGCTGGAAGCGCTTAACGGACTTGTTGCAGTTTTGTACCGCTTGAAAGGAATCGATAAGTATACAGATTTTGGGGCTCTTAAGCCGGAACAGTTCCCTGTTTTTCAGGAACTTTACGAGCTGGTAAAACAGGCGCATGCTCAAGCCGATGATGACTTCTCGCGCATTAACTACCGTATTTTGGTTACATATTTGGAAAAGTTCGCGGAAGGCGGACGTTATTCCGGACTTTGGAACGGACCTGCAAGCATACGCACAAATGAAAATTTTGTAAGCTTTAACTTCCTTACATTGCTTTCCAACAAAAATCAGGTTGTTGCAAATGCCCAGATGCTTTTGGTATTTAAGTATCTTGACGGAGAAATCATCAAGAACCGCGATTACAACAGGATAAACAAAACCAAACGCAAAATCATCATCGTTGTTGACGAAGCGCACGTTTTTATTGATGAACAGCGACCTATTGCGCTTGATTTCATGTTCAATATGGCGAAACGTATTCGAAAATACGACGGCATGCAAATTATCATAACACAGAATATAAAGGACTTTGTGGGCTCGCCCGCTATTGCCAAAAAAAGTGCGGCGATTATTAACGCCAGCCAATACTCGTTTATTTTCAGCCTTGCGCCCAACGATATGACCGACCTTGTTACGCTTTACAAGAACGCAGGAGAAATCAATAAGACCGAACAAAATCAAATTGTCGGCAACGCGCGGGGGCAGGCATTCTTTATAAGCGGTGCATCGAACAGAACTCGTATAACAATAGAAACAAGCGAAGAAATCCGTAAAGTTTTCGAGTAAAAAACGACCACTTGAGCCGTTTCTTCAATTAGATTATTACTTTTTTCAATTTGGCGGTTTTTGCTTGCTTGTCCGCTTTTAGTTTGTCACAATACGCGTCAATTTTTGCGTTCAGATCGTCAAATGCCTTTTTTGTTGTGTTATCCAATATAAGTTCCCCCTTAGATTTCGACAATGTTAAATCAGAGATATATAATTAGATTTCCAATTGGTCAATTTTTCTGTTAACCCATTTAAGGGCAATTTGAACTTGTTGCCGTTTCTGTCCATCTTGTCTTTTTGCCTTTTCGCGTTCAAGTATTACTTTTTTATATTGCGCTAAAGCTTTTTCTATTTCCGTTGAAAGTTTATCTGCATCTTCGGCAGTAGCATCCTCTTTTTCTAGTATCGATTTTGCAAGTGCTTTTAAGCCTTCACGCAAGCCGTCCTCGTTAATAGCTCCTGCAAGCAGTTGGTCAAATAGTCCGCTTACTGTGTTTGACTTGCCAAGCGTTGCCATAACCTCTGCACTTTTTATAAATGCGTTTGTCATTGCTGCTAATGCTTCGCTGACATCATAATCAGCTACTTTAAGTGTGTCACCATCTTTATGATGTCTCATCTCGTCGTAGGATGTTTGCGTACAAAATTTTGTTGCCATACCTGCACCTGCTTGGATACCGCCGTAGATTTTTTTCGCAGGCATGGGGCGCAGCCTGTGATAAGCAGTTGCACCGGTTTTAACCGGCGTTCCGTCACTATATTTTATACCTTTACTATTTCCAAGTTTAACACCGACAATTTTTTCCGCAAAGTCCACGCTGCCGTCTGATAACCGAACTTTATAACATTTATTTCCTTGCAATTCAAATGGATTATTACTGTCTTTCCAATCAAGACGGTTTTTGTCACTGGGTAATTCCAGACCAATACTCTCAAGTTCCTCTGCAACATCTATTTTCTCTGCTCCCCAATAAACGGGGTTTCCGTTAATGACTAAAATGCCATCAATAATTTCAAGTTTTTTTTCAGTTCCCGGTCGGTCTCCGCGTAATAACGGATCCCCGACGGTTTCGAAACGAGGGCGGACAAGGATGCGGCCATCGACAGCCCAGAAAGCATCGCTGCCGCCGTTGTAACTGCGAATCCGAACACTATTACCACCGCCGGCAACGGACGAGAATGCATACCCCGCATTGACCTTTTTGCCGTTTAATTCTATTTCGGTTGCCAGAGCACCTGTGCTTAATTCCCTATCGGTTGGATATGGTGTTTCCAGTTGCTCCATCGTTGGAAGTGTTGCTATTACAGCCATAAATTTTTTCCTTTTGTTTGATTAAATTTTCAGCCATTATAAACTAATTTAGTTCCATTTGCAATACCTAGACAAAAAGTCAAACTAATGCTAACATGTCGCATGGAAGAATTAGATTTAACCGAACAGATGCAAGTGCGGCGAGGCAAACTGCTTGAACTGCAAAAAGCCGGCAAAGACCCGTTTGAAATCGTGACTTTTGATAAAACACACAGTTCCGCGGAAGTTATAAATGACTTTGAAAAATTGAACGGCAAAACCATATCTATTGCGGGTCGTATCATGCTTAAACGTATGATGGGAAAAGCCTCTTTTGTGCATATTTTGGACGGGTTTGGCAAGCTCCAGTTTTATATCTCGGTGAATGATGTCGGCGAAGTTGCTTATGAAGAGTTCAAAAAGTGGGACCTTGGCGATATTGTCGGCGCAAGCGGTACGGTATTTAAAACCAAAACCGGCGAAATCTCGCTGCATGTTCAAAAAATACAACTCCTTGCCAAGGCGTTAATTCCGCTGCCGGATAAGTATCACGGGCTTCGGGATAACGATTTACGTTACCGCGAACGCTATGTCGATTTAATAGCCAATCCGGAAGTGAAACAGGTTTTCATTACACGCAGCAAAATCATAACCGCGATGCGTGAGTTTTTGGACAACGAGGGCTTTTTGGAAGTGGAAACTCCGATATTGCAAACCATACCGGGCGGGGCAGAAGCACGTCCGTTTATTACCCATCACAATACGCTTAATTTGACTATGTATATGCGAATCGCTACCGAGCTTTATTTAAAAAGGCTTATAATCGGCGGCTTTGAAAAAGTTTACGAAATTGGGCGGAACTTCCGTAACGAAGGGATGAGCTATAAGCATAATCCCGAGTTCACACTTGTGGAACTTTACCAGGCATATACAGATTATCACGGCATGATGGATATTACCGAACGGCTGTTCAAACATATCCTTGACAAAGTAATTATTCCTTCGGGTAATGGCGGGCGCAAGATTGTTTATGAAGATACTGAGATTAACCTTGACGGGAAATGGCGCAGGCTTACGATGGTGGATGCGGTGCGCGAAGTTACCGGCGTTGATTTCAATAAAGTAACGGCTGCCCAAGCGGAAAAGGCACTGAGCGGCAAAATCGAAATGCCCAAAAATAAAACATGGGGGGCTTTGCTGTATGCCGCTTTTGACCAGTTGGCGGAAAAAACTTTGATTCAGCCCACGTTTTTAATTGACTATCCCGTGGAAGTTTCGCCCCTTACAAAACGCAAAAAAAGCGACCCGCGCGTTACCGAACGCTTCGAGCTGTTTATCTACGGGCGCGAAATGGCGAATGCATACAGCGAACTTAACGACCCGATCGATCAGCGCGCGCGGTTTGAAGCCCAGATGAAAGAACGCGAAAAGGGCAACGACGAAGCGCATATGATGGATGAGGACTTTGTTAATGCGATGAGTTACGGCATGCCCCCAACCGGCGGTCTTGGCATAGGAATCGACAGAATGGTGATGCTTTTTACAAACCAACGTTCCATCCGCGATGTGCTTTTGTTCCCGACCATGCGACCCTTGGGAGCAGAAGCGAAGTGAATAATATGGAAAACTTAAACAAGCCTGCAAGGAAAATGATAATAGTAATTCTGTTCATTCAGCTTGTGATAAGCACGGCATTTTTTATCGTCGCGGCTGTGGTTTCGGATGCTGCTTACGGAAAAACGATGACAGGGGATGCTTTAATTGTGTTTGTTGCGCTTATTACTCTATTACTGATAAGTATTGTGTTGTTTGTTTTGGGAATTTGGAAAGCAAGTGTTTATGTTTGCAAAGACTGCGGCGAAGTTGTGCACCCGCGGTTTTGGAATTGGTTTTTCGGTATGCACTTTTTAAAAAGCCGACGCTTGTTCTGTCCGAAATGCAATAAACAGTGCTGGTGCAAACATATATGGTGGGTTGATGAGAATGTTAAATAATCGGCTTAAGGCGCGGCAGATTCTTCCCGCGCGGATATTTTTTGTCTGTGCTTTTCACCTTTTTGATAATAATTAACGCGCGCTGCTTTTGGTCAAGGGTTTGCTCCCAAATTGCGGTAATTTCACCGCCAAGTTCTGCCAGTGCACGTTTGCTTTTGCCTATTTCTTCCTGCCAGTTCTTACCTTTGAAAGCGAATAACTGACCGCCGGTTTTTAAACACGGAAGCGCATATTCAAGCAAAACAGGTAAATCCGCAACAGCGCGCGCTGTAACCAAATCAAAACTTTCGCGGTGACGGACGGCAAAGTCTTCGATGCGCGCATGAACGGCGGAAATATTTTCCAAACCCAAAGCCTTGGTCACTTCGTTCAAAAATTCTGTTTTTTTATTTACACTGTCAAGCATAGTCATATCAAGCTCCGGCAAAAGAATTTTCAGCGGAACAGCAGGGCAGCCGCACCCGGAACCGATATCCAGTGCTTTCACTTTTGTCTTAGGGAAGTATTCCAAAAATAACAGACTGTCAATAATGTTGTTCCGCCAGCTTTCGGCTTCGGTCTTGTGTGCGGTCAGGTTAACAAACTTGTTTTTTTCAACAAGTAATTTGTTGTATTTTTCCAGCAAAGATTTCGCTTTAGATTCAATTAAAATATCATTCATTTTTCTTAATTTTATCACACTAAGCGGTGCAAGCCAAAGCAATTATATAATGTAAAAAACTTACTTCGTTTTGCTGGACATTTGTGCAATAGTTTTTTACTATTGTACAAGTACTTCTGGAAGAAAATTGGGGATTTAAATGGATGTAATTGTTAAAATAGCAAAATTCACTGCCGGCTTGTTCAACTATAATATGACCGTTTGGTTCATTACTTTGGGCATCATTTTTGTGGCGGTATCTGTTTATAAAGCCTATTTAATTGAGTCCGAATATAATTACGACAGCCAAACCGTCAGTGACCTTGCCGAATTTCAAAGGAAAGCCGCAGACTGGTCGGCCGATAAAAAAATTCATGGCTTGGCGGAAGTTTTTGACAGGCACAGAAACCGTATCTCGTGGATGTATTACAAATACTTCATTACGCACAAGAATTTTGCGGAAATCAAGGAAGCGCTTACCGCGGACGAATACCGCAAAGTTACTGGACGCATGAAAATAAGCGCAGTCAGTTGGGTTCTTATAATTGCGGCGGTTTGGATAGGCTTCATGAACCTGTGTAATCAATTTTCCTATAATTATATTGCTGTCTGGAACGGTCTTTTGGATAAAGTTGGACTGGGGGCACTGCTTATACTGTTTATGTTCTTAGGTGGTTGCGCTTTGCATTTGGTAAGCCTTATTATATACAGGGAAAGTGTTTTCTTGCATAAAAGGCTTTTATTTGAAGACCTTGCCGTTACCGCGCCTCCGTTCTTTGCATCGCTTGATTATAAGGATGCGGCGGTTTTCTTTGATAAAGGGCTGTGTATCTCACGGGAAGCCCAAAGAAGGATAAAGCGGCAGATAATTCCAGTTGACATTTCAGAGATTGCGGAAGGTATTAAAGGCATCGAAAACCGCGTAAAGAATGCGGAAAATCTTTTAGAAGAAATCAAAAATCGGCCGCAGACGGTGGAATCTATCGCTTCGCGAACACACAAAAAAGATAAAGCGAACAGCCACACAACCGAGTCAATTACAAACATTTTGCCGCGCATGCGGCAGCAGAATGTTCAGGGTGTGCCGAATGCAGGCAACAGCGCAACACTTCAAACGGAAAATGTACTGAATATAATTCAGAATTCGCCGCCGGATAACGACGGAGACCCGTTTAATATTGAACTTGCCGCCCCTGTTAATGCAGAAGAAAACACAGTTTACGCAGAACTGCACGAAGAAGTCTTGAAAACCATAAACAGAGTTAAAAAAGAGCTTAAACAATCTGATACAGTTCCGCCAAAAAAGGTGAAAGAGTCCAAGCAGAAAGCCGAAAAGCCAAAGAAAGCGCGCGGGTTTACTTCCGCCGCCGGAGGTGTGATGCGCGGTATTCAAGACCAAAACGCAAAGAACAGTTCCAAGCCGGCTTAAAATAGCGTGTTTAATTGACTTTGATATCGACCAAGGGTATGCTTAACCATGTCTGCTCTTACCGCCGGAATTTGTCCAAATTGCAACGAATATATCTTGCTTAAAAAAGGCGTTCCCTTTTTAATATGCCCTTTGTGCGGTGAAAACCTAAGCGCGCGTCAAGCTATGGCGACATTGGAAGTTATCTGCGCTGATGCACGAAAACTTAATGAAAATATCGCGCACTGCCTGAAACTGGAAGAAAAATACGGACCCGAGCTACCTTTGCAGATTTTAAGCGTAATTGAAAAGTTTTTCCCGCATAACGAAGAAGTCGCTTTTTTGGTCGTAAAAATGGCGGGGTATGGAAGTTATGCTGTCCGCGGGTATCTTACCAACTTCGCGTCTGTAAAAACTCCGGTTCCGTTTGCCGAAGAATTTATGCAAAAATCTTTAACATTCCGTAACCTTGGCTTTGCCGATTTATTTACGCAGTATATAAACAACAAATTCACGGGCAAGCAACAGTTTGTTTGGAAAGAAAGAATAAAAGAAGCCCTTGCATCTTATAAACCGAAAGAACACGGCAAGGGTGCAACGACTTTGCTTTTTTTGTATTACATTCTTTTCGCTGTCGTTAATATTGCGCTTTCCGGATTTTTTATCTTAGTTAATTTGAACATTCTGTTTTATATCGTGATTACAATCGGTGTCCTGTTTATAGAAATCGCGTTTATCTATTTTCATAACCGGAAGTACGGCGACAGGCTGCAAATATCGGATGCCGAGCGCGCCTTGATGGTAACATTCATGTGCTCGATGGTTATTGCCGTCGGAGGGATATTCCTTGGGGCTTTAATCTCAATATAATTGAAAGGAGCAAACATGCAGACTCAAACCTTTAAAGCGGAAAAACCTGTGATGCTGTCGGCATTTATCAAAGCGAATGTTTTCGGTGCAGGCTTTGCGTTTATTAAAAGCATGCTTAAAAAAAGGGATGTTAAAATAAACGGTCAGCGGACCGGCGCGGATATGATGCTTAATAAAGGCGACATTGTTCAAATCTTTTATCCCGATGATGCGATTAAACCCTATATGCCGTACAGCCATATTTACGACGATGACAATATATTGGTAGTTTTCAAAAACCAAGGCATCGAAGTCACAAGCCCCCATAACAAAAACACTTTGGAAAATCTTGTGGGCTATAAAGCCGCGCACAGGCTGGACACCAACACAGAAGGGCTTGTAATGTTCGGCAAAACTACGGAAGCTCTCGCGGAACTGCGCAGTGGCTTTGAAAACGGCTTGATTGAAAAGCAGTATCTGGCTCTTTGTTTCGGGAAGTTGGAACATTCGCCGCTTACGCTTACCGGATACCTTAAAAAAGATTCCGGGAGCGGCTCGGTTGAGATAACCAAAGAAAACGAAAAAGGCTCGGTTCCTGTTAAAACTATTGTAAGCTTTGTAAAGACGGTGGGGGATTTTTCGCTTTTGAAAATAAATGCAGTAACCGGACGCACTCATCAAATCCGTGCGCATTTGGCTTCGATAAAACTTTACATAGTCGGTGACGGCAAATACGGAAACGCGAAACTTAATAAAATCTACGGCTATAACCGTCAATGCCTTACCGCGGCAGAACTTTCATTTTCATTCCCGCCCGAATCAATGCTTTATTATCTTAACAAAAAAAAGCTAAGCGTAAGCCCAACCTTTTTTAGGGCATCACCGCACAATTAATCCTTATTAACACGGAAAACAATTACAATTAATCTTTTTTTTGTCCATTTTCGCTTTTTTCTCCCTTGCATATTCGGATATGTGCAGCCGAAAAAACGAAACTGTCCTAAAAAATCTTTGCCTGTAATTGTTGGTTAATTGTGCGGTGTTGCCCTTAAATAATTTATTTTTTGTTTTCGCGGATTCCAGCTTCAAGTATTACTGCGCTTAAGATAATAAACAGCGCCAAGCCGAAGGTAATAAGCCCCATAAAGATTAAACTTCCGAATGACCAAAAATCCGAATAATTGTTTGCCACAACATTATACAGTATTATTGCCGCGATAATTCCCACGGCAAAAATAATAAGACTTAAAATAATTTTTCCCATGCCTTAATTATATCCTAAATTCTTCCAAATGTCAATATATATTTGCCTTCTTTGCCTTCTTTTGTGCCTTCGAAAAAAGTCGCATAGTTTGCTTTCTTACCCAGTATCCCGACAAGCATTTTGTTACCTTCGTCAACGATACGCTTTAATAGTTAACTTAAAACGTGTTTAGCACGAACATAACTTCGCAAAAAGTGTATTTTAACGAGTTGTTTTCCGATTTGCCTTTTTGCTTGGCTTTAAGCTAGAATGCGATTAAGAGTGAAAACAAAAGAAAAAGCTTGTGAAACAGCGAAGATTGCTGATACTGCGGACGTGGGGAAAAACGACCCAAACAGATACATCGACCGCCCGTTTAATGTGCGTCCTTTGTGCTTTTGGGCTTTCTTTGCGGCCTTGACTGTGGTTGTCTGCCATTGGGCGTTTTATACAGGCTTTTACTTGGTGGTGCCGGGTTATTTTGCAATGCTGATAGCGTTGTTTTTCGCACTGCAATTTTTGCAGACTAAGGATCAGGTCGTCCGATATTTTGGCTCTTCAAGATTATTTTTCACTGTGCTCATAGTATTGTGCCTGACCGTTGCCGGGGCGTCGGCTTTGACAATTCTTTCCTATACAACCCAAAAAAGTTATGCCGGTTACGGTGAGCTTGAAGGCGTAGTGGAAAGTTACAACATCCGCGATGACGGAAGCGGATACTTCATGCTGGTAAACGCACATTTTGAGGGCGCAGATTTAAGCGGCAGAGTCATGGTCTATGTAACCACTGTTACTAAGGCGGGCGTTACGCAAACTTTTATGCCGGGTTTTGCAACTTTTGATAAAGTTTCGCTTGAAGCGCAGCTTAAAAATGCCGCCGCCAACGATTACAACATTAACAGCAGCATAAAGTACACCGCAAATATAAAGGCAACTGATACTATAACCGCGATAGGTAAAGATACAAGTGTGCGAAGTACTGTCTTGCGATATGCACGCGATTTTTTCGGGAGGTTTCTTAACCAAAGAAACAGCAGTTTCATTTATTCCATGCTGTTCGGTGATAAAAGCGAATTAGATACGGGCTTGCAAGACGATTTTCGCCTTACAGGAATGGCGCATGTTTTGGCGGTGTCCGGATTGCATGTCGGTTTGATTGTCGGAATTTTGGTTATATGTCTTAATTTTTTGAAAGTAAGTAAAAAGCGGCAGTTTTTTGTTATATTGTCGATACTGTTGTTTTATTGTTATTTGTGCGACTTCAGGTACTCGATTCTGCGCTCAAGCATAATGTTCTTGGTAATTACCGCTCGGCGTGTTTTCCTACGTTCGACGGATATGCTTTCTTCGCTTTCATTGGCGGGAATCATTATTTTGATTTTATTTCCGTTTTCTTTGTATTCGGCATCATTCCAGTTAAGTTTTGCCTGCATTTTCGGGGTTACACTGTTTTATTTGCCGATGAATAACTTTTTTATGAGAACGATAAAGATTAAATGGCTTTCAAGCGGAGTTGCGATGTATTTTTGTACTCTTGCTGTTTGCCTGCCGTTTTTCCTTAAGTATTTCGGCATGGTATCTTTGGTAGGCATAATTTTAAATGTCATGATACTCCCGCTTATAGTTTTGGCTTTCCAGGCATCCGTGATATCCCTTGTCACTTGGATAACTTTTCCGGTTTTGTATCTTGTAAATCCAATACTTGATTTTGCGCTTAATGCAACAGACATGATGGCGCATTGGTCTGTTACAAGTGTGTTCATGTCAAGCGGCGGCGACTGGTTTTTGATCTACTTGATTGGAATAATTCTAATGTCAAGGTTCATTTTTATGCAGAAGCGGCTTCGGTGGCAGGCGGCAAGTGTTTTGGTTGCGGTTTATGCGGCAAGTGTGTTAGTATTTTGAACTGTGAACTTTGCGGATTTGAAAAACACATTAAAGGAAGGCATCGCTTCGGCATACGTGATATACGGAAGCGATAATTTTCTGGTGCAAAAATCGGTTGATATGATAACGGAGACTGCCGGAGTTGCAGACAAACTGTTAAATGTGTCAAGGCTTGATAACGAATCAAATCCGGCTGCAATTATCGCCGCCTGCCGTACCGTTTCGTTTTTCGGCGGCAAAAGGGTAGTTACAGTTAAACCGTTTGCGCCCGAGCAGATGACGCAGGAAATGAAAAAATATCTTGATGCTCCGGACCCTGACTGTGTGTTGATTTTGGTGCTGGCTGCAGATAAAAATACGATATCCGGTGCGGCAGCGAAAAAGCTTGCCGAAGTGAACTGCAATCCGATGAGCGCAAACATTGTTACAAAACTTATTGCGAATCAACTGGCGGCGGCTGGCAAAAAAATAAGTTATGAAGCAGCAGACTTGCTCGCGCGGTATTGTGGAAACATTTACGCGCGGGTTGATAACGAAATAACCAAACTTTGCAATTACTTTGACAACCTGCCGCTTATTGACGCGCCGCAAGTTGCACAAATCTGTTCAAAAACGGAAGATTACCAAACGTATGAACTTGCGCAGGCTATTTGCGCCGGCAAAGTTTCAGAAAGCGATAAGATACTGTCCGCACTCCAAGCAGCAGGTGTAGACGAATATTTAATTTTTGCAAATCTTGTTTCCGCGTTCCGCCGTATATTTTACTCGCTTACCTGTAAGTCTGACACGCAGACTATGGCGGCTTTTTTGGGATGCAGCCCGTACGCGGTACAATACGCACGCCGGGATAACAAGCATTTGACGGAAAAAATCGCCGCTTTGTACAACTATATTTTGGAACTGGAATATCAAATTAAAAGCGGAAAAATTTCCGTCGAAAATGCGCTTGTGCTTTGTTATGAGCTGGTGTAATCAAATAAACTGATTTACATAGACTTGCAAATTAACTCCTTTGAATGCTAATAATAGCCAAAACTTCATGCAGTATCAATTTATTTCTTGCTCAAACTTCAAAATTATTCTAGACTATTGTATGAAAACTAACACTAAAGTACTAATCGGGCTGTCGTGGGTTTACGCAAACGGGCGTTTGCACATCGGGCATGTCGGCTCCAGTCTTCCTGCCGATGCTATTGCTCGTTACCACAGGCTTATCGGCAATGATGTAAGTTTTATCACCGGAAGCGACTGTTACGGAACTCCGATTTTAGTGGAGGCACTTAAAGAAGGAATTGCCCCCGAGATGTTGGCGCAAAAATATCATGAACTGCTGGAGGCGGACTTTGCGCGTCTTGGCTTTACATTTGATAATTATTCCAAGACGATGGGCGCATATCATAACAAATTCGCTATGGATTTTCACGCAGAGATGTATCACGGCAAATACATTTACGAAAAGACCGCGGAACAGCTTTATTGCGAAAACTGCAAGAAATATCTGCCGGACAGGTATGTCGAAGGGATTTGTCCCCACTGCAAAAAACCTGCCAAAGGGGACAGTTGTGACAGCTGCGGTAAGATTTTGGAGCCGGAGGATTTGCTTGAGCCTAAATGCAAACTCTGCGGCAATCCTCCGATACCCAAACAGACCACTCAACTTTATTTAAAGCTGTCCGCAATGCAGAATATTTTACAAGACTATTACGAATCAAAAAAGGACGGTTGGACAATAAACGCCATTGGACTTTGCGGCAGATACTTGAATGAGGGGCTTTTGGACAGAGCTATCACGCGCAATATAGAGTGGGGAATTCCGGTTCCCAAATCCGGCTGGGAGGACAAACGCATTTACATCTGGGCGGAAAACGTGCTTGGATATTTGTCGGCAACGCGCGAGTTTTGCGAAAAATCCGGGCGTAATTGGCAGGAGTTTCTTTTGGATAACTCGGATAATAATAAGACCGACAGACTTCATTATTACGTTCACGCAAAGGATAACATACCTTTCCATACAATTATTTTACCCGGACTTATGCAGGCAAACCCGGCGCATGTGTACCATAAGCCGGACATTATAGTAGCCAGTGAATACATTACGCTTAACGGCAAAAAAATGAGTAAAAGCGGCGGCACCCTGTTGCTTGCAAGCGAACTTTCGGATGCCTTCGATACCGATATGATTCGATTCTATTTTCTGCGCAACATCAACGACCGCAAAGATGTGAACTTCTCATTTTCGGATTTCGTCAATGTTATAAACGGCGAACTTATTAATAACTTCGGGAATCTGATTAACCGAACCTTGTCTTTTATAACCGGTAAACTGAATTCGGAAATAAAGATTGCGGAAGTCAATCCCGCAGTCATTCAGGAAATCAAGAATACTTATAAAACGGTCGGCGAACTTTTGTATCAAGGCAAAACGGGGAATGCCCTTAAAGCAACATTCGATTTAGTGAACTTCGGAAACAAATATTTCGACGAATGCAAACCGTGGATAAGCATCAAGGAGAACATCGAAGTATGCAAAAAAAACATCTTTGAAATAATAACTCTTATAGCGAACATAGTCCGTCTTTGCGAGCCATTCGTACCTTTTGGCTGCGTAAAAGCGCAGAAATGGCTTGAAATACCTCAAAATGACTTCAAATTTTTCATTCACAAGAGTGATTTTAAACTTGGAAAAACAGAAATCCTTTACAACCGTCTGGATATTAAGCAAGTATCGGAAAAATTCAGTAAATATGTGTGAGAGTTAAGAACTATCCACTTTTTCGGATAAAAAGTTGACAGAAATACAAACTGTTGATAGGTTTAAGTATGAAGCGGATTTTGGCGTTAATAGTTGTGCTTTCGGCGGCTTTTTGTTTTTCGGTCGCACTGAATTTTAAGGTAGCGCCAATTTCTGTTAAGGCTTCCGACGAAACTCCAGAGCCTTCCAATTTTCCGCCTGCTCCGATTTTTTCCGCGTATGATAAAAACGGTATGTTTTTAAGTTCAAGGGACTTTTCGGACGACGAGATGGCAAGCCATTATGACCCTGACGGCATTATAGTAAGTGAAAATGTTTATGTCGGAACATACGGCAGTTTAGCTGTGGAAACTGATACAACCGCGGTTTTTTTTCATGTAGATTTTGCCCCGGCGTACGAGCACGGTTTATCGCTGTCGGAGTTAAATTATACAGATGTTGTAAATCCCGAAGATGATAACGTAGTCGGTAGTCTCGGCGGTTCGGCTTGGTATTTCGGTTCGGTTGGGATTTATAAGGTTACTTATCAGTTTGCAGTTTTTGATACGGACGGCTGGGATGGAGAAACTCCCCCTGGTGATATAGAAACGAACGATCCTTTCTACTTTTATTTTATTTGTAAAAGCACTGCCGCGGACTTTACGGCAGTTTTCACGTGGAACGATGACGTAACTTATACCGATTATGATGACTTCAGCGGCGAGATTCTACTTAACTTTGCGGCAGGGAATACCTACCAATCTCCGGAAGGAAGCGAATTAACGATAAGCGCGCTGGACGCGGACGAGACGCCTTTTCGCTATCAGCAAAACGGCACAGTACTTTCCATCACAGTTGATAAAAAGCCAAAAGACGGCACGTACCAACTTTCATTTAAAGTCAGTTATTATATGTACGACATAGGTGACAACGGAGAATACTTGGGTCTGACCGGCAAAGAAGATATTGTCTCCGCCGTTATAGTACTCGAGGCCCGTCCGCACACGACAAATGCTTTGGATGTGTTGTTGGGTATAGGTTTGCTTGCTGCTCTTGGCGGTGTAATATACGGTGTGGAACATATGATAAGCCGGATTAACGATAAAAAACGTGACTAGGGATTGCCTGAATTCGTACGGAAGAAAGGAACGCACAGCAATGACAGATGAATTTTTGCAAAAATATAAGGAACTTGAGCAACTTGTAGCGGAACAATATCCGGTTCCGGAAGGAAGCAGTGCCGTTTGGGCGCTTGGAGATGTGCACGAGTTTATCGCATTCCGCCCGCAGCTTACGGCAATCCGTGAAATCCGGAATTTTTTAAGTCACCAGCCTTCTTACGAAAATCAACCTTTAATAGAACCGACCGAGGCGGCGTTTAAGATACTTAACAATATTATTGCAAAACTCTCCAAGCCGCAGACAATATACAATATTTGCATAAAACCGAACACCATCTTAAGCGCGAAAATAGATGACCAAGTAATACCGGTGCAAAAACTGATGGCGGAGCGGAACTTCCGCGTTATTCCGATTTTGGAACTTGGGCGCGTTACCGGAGTCTTTTTTGACAGCATTAAAAATATCAAAGATATCGACGGCGAAACCACTTTTTATCAGCTTAAATCCCATATAGGTTTGGAATCTCATGTCGGTAAAGATATCTTATTCATGCAAAAAGATGCAAGCATTGACCACGCCAAAGAAAAAGTTGCGGAAGCTTTTTTAAAAGGCAGCCGCGTCGCCGCAATCTTTGTAACCGAAACGGGCAAACAAACTGAGGCTTTGCTTGGGTTGCTGCTTCCGCTGCAATTAGTTTAAATTCGGTCGAAAAAAGCGACCCAGTGACAAAACTGATGAGTGAGAGTCCGCTGAATTGAATTAAAAAAACCACAGGGTTTTAAATGTCGATTATTTTTATCGCAAGCGCTTTTGCGGCGGCAACGGCTTTTATTACTGTGCTTGTGCCGGTTACTGCGTCGCCGATTGAATATATATTTTCCAGATTTGTTTGAAAATTCTCTGTTATTTGGATTAAGCCGGCGCTTACTTTGATTTTTTCTTTATTATTTTGTTCGTTCGGCGGAACTGCCGTTTGCCCGATTGCTATGATAACTTTGTCTGCCGGCATAAAGATTTCCTTGCTTTTTGCTTTTAAAGTTTTTTCGAAAATTACTCCGTCTTTTGTAATCTCTTTTGGCACCATGTGGTAATTGAATACCACTCCCTTTTCCCGCGCCAGTGCCAGTTCCTCGGGATATGCTTTCATAGCGATTTCATCGCGCCGGTAACACAGATTTACAGTTTTCGCGCCATAGTGGGCGGCAGTCAGCGCGCAGTCTATCGCTACATTACCCGCGCCTATTACAATGACTTCTTTTGCTTTTTGAATATTCGGTTTTTCGGGGCTGTGCAGATAATCCAGCGCATTTACCGCGTACTGGGCGCCCTTTATGTCCAGCGTCTTTGAAACACATGCGCCGATTGCCAAAATTATGATGTCAAAATTTTTTTTGTAAGTTTCAATATTGCTCAAATTGACGCTTGTATTTGGCTTTAAAACTACTCCGATTGCGGTCAAGATATCCACTATTTTATCTATAAGAGTTTTATCAAGGCGGAAATCAGGAATGCCGTATTGAAGCATGCCGCCGAACTTTTGTTCTTTTTCATAGACAGTAACAGCAAAACCGGCTCTGTTAAGGTAATAGGCAGTCGATAGCCCTGCCGGACCACTGCCGACTATTAATACTTTCTTGGGTTTTTTGCTCGGCGTTTGGTGCCAACTGCTTTTAAGATTTGCAATTTCCGCTTTGTAATTTTCCAAGAATCTTCCGGACACGGCTTTTTCAATTATCCGGAAGTCTACCGGATTGCCTTTCCTGTTTAGGATGCAAGTATTAAGGCAATAAAGGTGATTCGGGCAAATCTCTCCTGTGATTGCGGTAAAAGGATTATTGTCAAATAAAAGCGCACCAGCCGTTTTCATCGCATCAGGGTCGGAGCCTGCTTTGCGGACAATCGCAATCGCTTCGGGAATGGCGGTGTCTGCAGGGCACGTTTTGCAAAGTGCGTTCCTGCATTGCAGGCACTTTTTCAGTTCATTTTCCATAGTAAAATAATGTACATCGTAAACGCGGTATTGTACAATGAAAATTAGGAGGGAGGGGATTCATGAGTAAGAAGATTAAAATAGCCATTGTCGGCGCTACCGGAATGGTGGGACGTACTTTCATTAAGGTACTTGAGGAAGAAAAAATTCAGGCGGGCTATTCGCTTTTTGCTTCGGAACGAAGCGCCGGCGGAAAATTAAAACTTATGGACCGTGATATTACGATTTTGGAGCTTAACGAAAAGAACGTGGCGGCGGTTAAGCCGGATTTCGCGCTGTTTTCTGCGGGCGGGGAAATATCGAAACAGTTTGCTCCGGTTTTTGTCAAACTGGGCTGTGTTGTTATAGATAACTCAAGCGCGTTCCGGCAAGACCCCAATATACCGCTTGTTGTGCCCGAAGTTAATCCGCAGGATATAAAACAACTTGGAAAAAGTAAAGTCGGTATCATAGCAAATCCGAATTGCTCTACTATACCCGCTGCTGTTGTGCTGAAGCCCCTTGATGACTTATACGGTTTGCGACGGGTTATCTACAGCACTTATCAGGCGGTTTCCGGGGCGGGACAGGCGGGTTTGAATGACTACCTTAATAAGACAACTAAAAAATTCCCATATCAGATTTTTAATAATCTGATTCCGCACATCGACAGCTTTTTACCGAACGGCAATACAAAAGAAGAAGAAAAAATGATTAACGAAACGCGCAAAATCCTGCACAAACCCAATTTGGCGGTTTCCGCGACCACCGTTCGGGTTCCTATTGAAAACTGTCACAGCGTAAGCATAAATGCCGAGTTTGAAAGACTGCCTGATATAAATCAAATCAGAAAGGTACTTGGGAACTCGTCCGGTATAGTGCTTTACGACGAGCCCTCGAAGAACATTTATCCTATGCCTGTTATAGCAAATGACAAAAATGAAGTTTTTGTCGGACGAATCCGAATTGACCAAAGCCTTGAAAATACTATTAATATGTTTGTGGTTTCTGATAATATAAGGAAAGGCGCTGCTACAAATGCGGTGCAAATATTAAAGCTTATGCTTGGTTGATACCAGAAGCCGGTCTAACAATACCAATAAATGGAGAAAATACAAAAGATGGAACTGATAGTTTGTAAATTCGGCGGGACAAGCCTTGCCTCGGTTGAAAATATCAAAAAGGTCTGTGATATCATCCATGCCGACTCAAGACGCCGCATTATTGTGGTGTCTGCTCCCGGAAAGCGAAATCCGAAGGATACAAAAATCACCGATCTTTTATTTGAAATTCATGACCTGAAAGAAACGGGCAAAGATTTTGACAAGCCGTTCAATGAATTTGCCGATAGATTTTATGAGATTGAAAAGGCTTTCGGACTGAAAACCGACTTAAAGAAAATACTTACCGAGTTTTATAACGAACTCCCCGGAAAAAACTCGGATTTTATCACCAGCACCGGAGAATATTTTATGGCAAAACTGCTGGCGGCGATTTTGGGGTTTGAGTTCGTGGACCTTGACAAAGTTCATGCAATTGTGTTTGACAAACACGGTAATGTGGACCTTGAAAAATCAAAGACGAATTTTGCCGCTTACAAGGATAAGCAGGTAGTAATTCCCGGATTTTACGGTGTGATAGCCGACGAAGGGCATATAAAGACTTTTCCGCGCGGAGGCAGCGACATAACCGGTGCAATCATTGCCAATATTGCAGATGCTTCGGTTTATGAAAACTGGACAGATGTGGACGGAGTGTTCGATGCAGATCCGCGCCTTCACCGCCATGCAAAATATTTTCCTGTTATTTCTTATGATGAAGTCCAACACCTTGCGCGGTTTGAAGGCGCAAATGTCTTGCATCACGACTGTATCGATTTTGTAAGGGCAAAAGATATACCTCTCCATGTTAAGAACACATTTAATCCGCAGAAGAAAGGTACAGTAATCAATAAATTCGGAACTAAGGGTTAATTTTGTGCGTGGCGAAAGCCGCCATGAATTATCCGCTTTCATACGGCTTTTTTATCTTGACATTTCTTAATATATGATTGATAATCAACCACTTTACTGGGGTATGTTCCTCCAAAAGAATTTATTTTTTAAGGGGTTTTTTATGAATAAAACTCTTCAGCAGAATGTGCCGATTGTCAATGCCCTTAATAATTTCCGGGAGGCGCGAGTGGTGCCATTTGATGTTCCGGGTCACAAACGCGGTAAGGGGAACAAGGCACTGACCGAATTTTTGGGCGCGCGTGCGGTAGGTATCGATGTTAACGCTATGAAACCGCTTGATTTATTAAATCACCCTACAGGTGTAATCCGCGAGGCGGAAGAACTTATGGCGGATGCGTTCGGTTCTAAGTCTGCTTTTCTGATTACAAACGGAACTTCTATGGCGGTGCAAGCCATGATTATGGCTGCAGTGCAAAGCGGCGACAAGATTATTATGCCCCGTAACGTTCATAAAAGCGTTATCAATGCTTTGATTCTAAGCGGAGCAGTTCCGGTTTATGTCAGTCCTGGCTTGAATAAGGAACTTGGTATTCCGCTTGGTATGCAGCTTGCCGATGTGCAGAATGCTATAGCGCAGAATCCCGATGCAAAGGCTGTTTTTGTCAATAACCCCACTTATTACGGTGTGTGCAGCAATCTAAAGGAAATTGTAAGAAGTGCCAAGCGAGCAAAGATGAAAGTTTTGGTGGATGAAGCGCACGGTACGCATTTTTATTTCGGCAAAAATATGCCGGTAAGCGCCATGAAGGCGGGTGCGGATATGGCTGCGCTGTCAATGCATAAGTCGGGTTTAAGCCTTACCCAAAGCGCGGTTTTGCTCTGCGGTAAAAGCATCAACGCGGATTATGTACGGCAGATTATTAATCTTACGCAAACTACGTCGGGAAGTTACCTGCTTATGGCAAGTCTTGATATAGCGCGTAAGAACCTTGCGCTTAACGGGGAAGAAATCAACCGCGAACTTGTCAAACTTGTGGAATATGCGCGGGAAGAAATCAACGACATCGGCGATTACTATGCTTTTGGAAAAGAGCTTATTAACGGAGATACTGTGTTTGATTTTGACCCGACGAAACTTTCGATTCATACTCTTGGGTTGGGTCTTGCCGGTATTGAAGTTTATGATATCCTGCGTGACGATTACAATATTCAAATCGAATTCGGCGACCTTGGAAATGTTCTGGCTTATGTGTCAAGCGGCGACCGCGTTGCGGACATAGAGCGGCTTGTGGGAGCCTTGGTCGAGATAAGGCGTTTGGAAAAGAAAGACAGCAAGGGAATGCTAGATACAGAATACATTGCTCCTATCGTAAAGATGGGACCTAAAGATGCCTTTTTTGCGGCAAGAGAGGAACTCAAAATCGAGGATGCAATCGGGCGTGTCTCAAGCGAGTATGTTATGGCTTATCCGCCGGGGATTCCGATTTTGGCACCGGGCGAAGTTATAACCGAAGCGATTGTTGCCTATATTAAATATGCAAAGGAAAAAGGCTGTTACCTTATGGGCTGTGAGGATGCGAAGATTAATTATATACATGTGGTTAGATAATTTCAACCAAGGAGGATAAGTATGGAACAATGGTATAAGGAGAAACATACTGACGGAACAGAGTTTAACATAAGAATAGACAGGCATCTTTGCAGTATTAAATCTAAGGTGCAGCAAATCGATATTTTTGACTCCCGTTTATTTGGGCGCGTAATGATAATTGACGGACAGCTTATGCATACCGAAAAAGATGAGTACATATACAACGAAATGATGGTGCATCCGGCGATGGCAGTAAATCCTAAAATTGAGGACGTGCTTGTAATCGGCGTAGGCAATGGCGGCATCGTCGGAGAACTTATTAAATACAAAACTATAAAGTCAATAAAAGTAATCGAAAACGATGATGTTTTGGTCTCTGTGGCGAAGAAATTTATGCCTAAGACCGCCGCTGCTCTTTCCGACCCGCGCGTGTCGGTTGAGATTTGCGATGACATGAAGTACGTGCGGCGAGTTCATTTCAAATATGACCTTATTATTTTGGATGTTCCGGACCCATTCGGGCCGGGAGAGAATTATTATACCAAAGAATATTACGGGAACTGCTATACCGCGCTTAAGGAAAACGGAATCCTTATTAACCAGCATGAAAGCTGTTTTTATGACGAGGATGTGCCTGCGTGTCAAAAGGCACATAAATACAGTGTAAAAGTTTTTGACATAAGCAAAGTATTTCAAGCCAGCATACCGACTTATCCGTCCGGGCATTGGCTGTTCGGATGGTCATCCAAAACGCTTCACCCTGTGGCTGATTTGAAAAAAGAGAATTGGGAAGCGTGCAATATAAGGACAAATTATTATAATACACGCCTGCATATCGGGGCTTTTGCACTTCCGACTTATGTGGAAAATATTTTAAAAGAGGTGGAGTAGTTATGAGACAAAAATTTATAGGATGTGAAGCAGAACGCGAGGAAGCAAGGATAGTGCTGTTCGGGGTTGCGTTTGACGCGACTTGTACTTATAGGGACGGGGCGCGGTTTGCACCAAGTGTAATCAGGGGTGAAAGTTTCGCCATTGAAGCATACAGCCCTTATCAGGATAAGGACCTAAGAGATGCAAAAATTTTCGATGCAGGGGACTTAAACTTTGAGAATATTGATGCAATGCTTACAAAAGTTGAAGAAGTTGCAGGCAGTATCTTAGATGCCGGCAAGTTTCCGATGATGATAGGGGGGGAGCACCTTGTAACGCTGGGGTCTTTCCGCGCCGCGGCAAAGAAGTTTCCAGACATTTGCGTTGTTCATTTTGATGCGCATACCGACTTGCGCGATGACTGGGAAGGCAATCCGTATAATCACAGCACAGTTATCAAGCGGTGCTGGGATATCATTAATGATTCCTCATTTTCAACAAGCAAGAGCGATAAACGCATCTTACAGTTCGGCATCCGGAGCGGCGAAAAAGCCGAGTTCGAGTTCGCAAAGAATTACACGGTGCTTACACCCAACAACTTTGAAGGTCTTGCCGACAAGATAAAGATAATCGGCAGCAGACCGGTATACTTTACCATTGATTTGGATGTGCTTGACCCAAGCGAGTTCGGCGGCACCGGAACACCGGAAGCCGGAGGAGTGCGCTTCCTTGACCTTTTAAGTGCTGCGAAAGAAGTATTCGAAAGTTTAAACGTGGTGGGCTGTGATATTGTGGAACTTTCTCCGCCGCATGATATGAACGGAGCAAGTACCGCATTGGCGTGTAAATTCCTGCGTGAGTTGTTGCTTTTAATAAAATAATGTGTATATTTGAGTAGGGATAAATTAATATTGCCATCTGCGGACGAGAGCATCCGAAAATCAGTAGTGAAAACTTAACTTTTAAAGATTTTCGGTGCTTATGGCTCGCTGTTGCTCTAGCATATGTCCGCATATACACTAATTTATTCACTTTGTAATTTTTTTGAAGGTAAAATATGTCTAAAATTTTAATAATCGGGGCGGGCGGGGTTGCAAGTGTTGCTATTCATAAATGCTGTCAAAACAGTTCGGTTTTTACCGACATATGCATTGCAAGCCGTACGCTTGCCAAATGCAATACGATTAAAGCGTCATGCGAGGCGCGGTTCGGTGCAGGCAAAAAAGGCGGAACAAAGATAAGCACTTGCACGGTTAATGCCGATGATGTGCATGACCTTATCCGTGTGATTAATGAATATAAACCGGACCTTGTTATGCATCTTGCGCTTCCTTATCAGGATTTGACCATCATGGATGCTTGCCTTACGTGCAGAGTGAGTTATCTTGACACCGCTAACTACGAGCCGCTTGATACCGCAAAGTTCGAGTATAAATGGCAGTGGGCATATCGCGAGAAGTTTAAAAAAGCGGGTCTTACCGCGATTCTTGGCTGCGGCTTTGACCCGGGTGTTACGCAAGTATGGTCGGCGTACGCACAGAAACACTATTTTGACGAAATAAATTATATCGACATTATGGATTGCAACGGCGGCGACCACGGATACCCGTTTGCGACCAACTTCAGTCCGGAAATCAACATCCGCGAAGTTTCCGCTAACGGACGCTATTTTGATGCAAGCGTGCCTAACGGCTGGATTGAAACCAAACCCATGGAGATAAAGTATACGCGCGATTTTAAAGGCGTGGGCATAAAAGATATGTACCTTATGTATCATGAGGAACTTGAAAGTTTGGCAAAAAATATTAAGGGGCTGAAGCGCGCACGGTTTTTCATGACTTTCGGACAGTCCTATTTGACGCACCTTAAATGTTTGGAAAATGTCGGGATGACTTCGATAAAGCCTGTAAAGTTTCAGGGGCACGAGATTGTACCGCTGCAATTCTTGTCCGCGGTCTTGCCGGACCCTGCGTCTTTGGGACCCCGCACCAAGGGCAAGACACACATCGGAGTATTATTCCAAGGAACAAAAAACAAAAAGCCGGTCAAATATTATGTTTATAACATCTGTGACCATCAGGAATGTTATCACGAGGTCGGCAGCCAAGCGATTTCGTACACTACCGGCGTTCCTGCCATGATTGGCGCGATGATGTACCTTGAAGGTCATTGGAACAAACCGGGAGTTTATACCGCCGAAGAATTCGACCCCGACCCGTTCATGGAAGCATTAAACAAATGGGGTCTGCCATGGGTCGAGGACTTCAATCCGGAACCTGTGGACGCAAAGAAATGAAATTAACGCGCATAACATACGAGTGTGAGGTAGTTATTACAAGTTAATAATTTTTATTACTTTTTCAAAAAGCAAAGGAAGCAATTGCGGAAATCTTATCTCGCTAGGTATTGTGTCAAACAGTTTTATTTCTACCATTTCAAACTTGGGCAACTCTTCTAACTTGGATATTTCAGCAAAAAACACTTGACCGTTTGCCGTACCAATTCTGTAATCAAACAATGGTTTAATATTATATTTAACTGCGCCTGTTTCTTCGTACAATTCTCTTTTGGCGGCTTGCAAAGGTGTTTCGCCGTTCTCTATGTGACCGCCTGCTGTTTCAAATTCTCGCCTGTCTTTATGTCGGCAGAATAACCATTTGTTTTTATACATCGAAAATATTACTGCGAAATGATATTCTCTATAACTATTTAATTCACTAACTAACACATTTGAGTTCATTAATTTATTCCTTTATTATGCTTGGAAATTTGGCTTTGTCTTGTCTGCTGCAACAAGTCCTGTGTAGGATGCATCTCATTAAGACTTGTTATTTTATTTGTTTCAAAACCTGCTTGCGATAATCTCATATTTTAATTCTCCGATTTTTGATAACCAAATATATCATTAAATGAAAGTGCTTGCAACTCATGTCCTTGCTTTTTATAATCTTTCAACTCGTCATCATATATAGTTGCTAAGTTTTTATCAACCGATAAATCAGTAAAAAGCACACTTCCATTTTCAATAACATATTCCAAATTATAAGTACGCAAAGGAAATTTTCTTAAATACTGAAATACCTCAATAAATGTTTTATAGTCTTGTTCGTCTTGCCGTTTCATTTCTATATCTTTTGTCATAAAAACATCACCGAACACCGGCATCGTCATACTGTTGTGAATTATATCATGCTTCCTATCATCAAGGTTTTTATAAATGTCCATAGCCAATTTACTGTTTGACCAAGTTTCCAATCTTGAAGCAGAGCCAATCAATTCGGGCTTAACAGTTTTATGAATAAACGCATTGTATTTTTTTGAGTGTTCGTTAATAAAGGCTTTAATCTGTTCAATATCTTTGCAGTTATGAATTGACGGCAAATAAACATTTCTATCTTCTGTCGAACTGGCAAAACGACTTAACTTTGGCGGCGAAAGTCTAACACTTAAACCCTCTTTTATTTCGGCATTAGATTTTAGCAATTCTTCGGTGTTAAGAATTTGAACAATTGGAAGTTGATAGTGTTTTAATAAGTCTAAACCCTCGCGCTTGTTCAGTTTCTTCATTTTATACCAACTCCCATAAAACTAATCGCCTTAACAAATGCCTGTCTTATTTCTTCATCATTCTTTGTGCCGATTGCAACCTCTGTATCTCTTCTCACTAAACAAGGCTTCAATTTCAAGTCAGAGGTAATTCGCAAATACATGTAATCTTTGCATGCGTCACAAATCTTGTTATCACATAAACTGTGCATTATAGTTAAGTACCAATCACCAAAGAAAACATACTCAACTGATTTGCAATCTGATTTGATAATCTTGTTACTTTTACTTTTAACATAAGCAATATGTTCTTTGAATTTTTCTTTTGTATAAGTAATTGGCAAGTCATCAACAACTGACGGCTCTACAAATCTTAAACCTAAGTCATTCTTTTTACATAGTTCTAAGATGTCGTTATAATCTTTCATACTGTACTTTTCATCAAATACAATACAGTTTACTCGCAGTTTGCCCTTAAAGGCTTTCATAACATTTTCCAAGTTTGAGAACATTAAATCAGCATTGTTAAAACCGCTTAAATGTACAAACTTTTCTTTGTCTAATGTGTTCAGACTTAATGTCAGCGCATTGACATTATACTTGTTCAGCATGTTTACATTTTTATCGTTTAGTAAAGAAATGTTCGTCGTTAAATCAATATATGGTATTCCGATTTCTCTTATATATGATAGGAGTTCCTCAATCTTAGGGTAAAGTAACGGCTCGCCACCAGTTAATTTTATGCTCGTAATTCCAAACTCTTTTGAAACCTTAATTATCTTTTTTAATTTTTCAATGTCTAGTTCTCTTAACTCTTTATCAACTTCGCCCTCAGCAAAACAATATTTACATCTATAATTACATTGTGTTGTTAATACAATTCTCAGTGTTGCAGATGGCAAATTCTTTTTAGGATAAAAAATATCGTTAACAATAACGCCATTGGATAAAACGGTGTTATCAGTTTTCTTTTCCACTATTTTGCTCTCCTCTGCATGTAATGCAATAAGTGCGTAGGATGGTCAAAGATTTTATTAGCAAATAATTCAGTTAGTGGTGTTTTAAGAATGTTTCCAACTTTAACAGAATCTTCTTCATAAAAACCTTGCGAAACAATGTCACCTTGCGGTGTTATCAGAACGCATGAGTGCACATATTCTTTATAATCGTATAAGCGAATATTGCGCTTTTCTTTTTCTTTGCAAGCAAGAATTTTTTGTTTTATTTTCTCAACTTCATCTTCGGCAATTATTTCGTCTAAGTGCTGCCTGCCTCGGCCTTGCGGAGTAAAGATAATAAATAAGTGGGAAAACAAATCTAAATCTTTTGATAATCTAAGTAGAAAATCAACCTGCCCTTTGTTTGAGTTGTAAATAAAACTGTTCAAGCGAATTTTACAGCCTGCTTTTTTTAGTTTTTTAATATTCTCGATTGTCTTGTCGTAAACATCGCTTTGTCGTTGTGCATTATGAATGTCTTTTGAGCCGTCAACACTTACTTGAACCAAATTTGCCTTTGCAAGCCATTTAATGTTTTCTTCGTTCAAAAGCAAAGTATTTGTAGTAACAAGGGTGTTAATATTATTCTTGATAGAAGTATCAATTAATTTCTCTAAGTCTGTTCTCATCAAAGGCTCACCGCCAGTAAAATCTAATCGGTTAATTCCCAATTCGCCTAAGTGATTAATAATCTTGACTGCGTTTTCGGTACTCAAACCATAATCAGCATTACAACCCGAACTAGACAAACAATATTTACAATGCAAATTACACTTTGTGCAAATCTGCCAACATACTGACAAAGGTGATTCCAGCCGTATGTTATAAGTGTCCTTTTTGGTGTCATATGTAACAACCGCTTTTGTAGTTTTAATCATAATTTATTATACTATATGTCCATCAGAAAAGCAATAAAATTATAAAACTCAACCAATCTCTCGAATTTCGGTTTCAATATTTCTAATTTTCTCAAAGGGTTCTCATGTAAGGCGGAACGATAGCGAGAAATTAACTATTAAAGAAATCATTGCAGACTTTGAAAAAGAAAAGCACAAACCTGAAAAGTTCGAATTAGTGCGTCTTGGTGCGAGCGAGAAGACTTGAACTTCCACACAATTGCTTGTACAGGCTTCTGAGACCTGCGCGTCTGCCGTTCCGCCACGCTCGCATACCTCTTATATATACCATATAGGGTATAACTTGGCAATAGATTCGGTTTTCTAATTTACTGCAACTTTGCAGGAGCGACAAATTCGTCAGGTACGAGTTCAAAAAAATTTACGCGCTAACGCGCTACTATACGCTCTGCTATTACTCGCTACGCTCGTGCGCTACGCGACTCCGCGCTAACGCTCATGGCTTATCGTGAGCGAGCGGGATAGCACTTAAATCGCGTAGCGTATGCGGTCGTGTTAAATCAAAATACAATATTTCTATCGTTAAATCTGCAGAGGTCTATCAACATCTCGCTTTACTGTGTTCTGCTCCCGCCAGTCGCACCGCTTTAAGTTTGTCCACTTCAAACTCTGCATTTTTTGTTGCTTTTTACTATTTTTTCATGTATACTGATATGAATGTGGTCCCGTGGTCAAGCGGTTAAGACATTGCCCTTTCACGGCAGTATCACGGGTTCGAGTCCCGTCGGGATCACCATATAAAACTCGCTTTTTGTCTTATAGCGAAATATGGCAAAAAGCGGGTTTTTTAATGCAATTTGACGCAGTAAACGTAAAAAACGCAGCAAAAATGTCTTTTCGCAAAGTGAATTGCGGTAAAGTTGTCTGATTTTACAGGCGGGAAAAGCAACGCAGAAAACGTAAACGGGCGAAAATCAAGAGGAAGCAGGAGCGACGCAAAAAACGCAGTCTGTTTTTGAAAGCACAAAAAGCGAGATTTTCGTTTTTTGAGTAGGAGAAAAAACGCAGAAAACGAAATGACCTACGCAAGAAACTCAATTTCAGTATTGAAAACTTTTAGATACTATGCTACATTAGTATCCATTGGGGGACTGCGAGGCAGTTATTAACAAGAGAAAATTTCTTTTAGATGAGCAGTTATCTCCAGTAATTATCGCGACACTGCAAAGGTACTGTGTGCTTAAAGATTTTGATGAACATCGCGAAAACTATTACATTGGCATTTTTAATTTATTATATGTAAACAAAAAGAAACTCACGGATGACGAAATTGCGCGTGAGTTTTTTATTGACTTGAAAACTCTATATAACTACAAAATGAAGATTAACCGGATAGCTGAGTTTATTATGAAACAAATTCAATCGGGAAAATTCTGCCCGATTGAATCGGAAGAAAGGAGATTATCGTTATTTAGTGGTTCGGAAGAATCGCTGGTTGGGGGACTGAGAGGATAATATAAACAGAAAAAAGTATTTCTTGGATCAACATAATGTTTCTGAAATAATTTTGGAACTTCAAAAATATTGCAAACTCAGAGACTTAGATGAAAGACGTGATAATTATTATTTTGGCATTTTTAATGCCCTATATGTGAACAAAGAAAAACTCAGTTTTGATGAAATAGCAGCTGAATTTTTTATTGATGTGAAAACTTTATATAAGTACAGGATAAAGTTTAACTTATTGGCTGAAGTTTTATTTAAACAATTTCAATCGGGAAATTCCTGCCCGATAGGTATTGAAAAGGATAATTTACAATTAACTCAAACACAGGAAACGGAGGCTGTGTTGGAGTAAGAAGAAAAACAAAAATGTAAAGGAGAAAAAAATGAAATTCATTGAAAGACAAACACAATTCCCTGGCAAGCGAAAAGTAATAATGGTTGACGAAAATAATCAACCTCTTGTCGGAGAAGAACCCGTCTCGGTAAACATTGTTCGAGATGAGGGAACTGTGGACATCGAAGGTACTCCAATTAGTGCGGAGAACCTAAACAAAGGGAATTGGCGCGACGATACAAGCCTTTCCTTTAAGAAAGCAGAGAATAACACTTTGCCCCCTGCAAAAGCTACAGAAACGCAGATCGTGACAAAGGACAATGGAGAAACATGGCTTATACCACCTGCGTTATCCAATAAAGCGCCAAAAGAACTTGACAAGGTTAATAATCTTGAATCAGGTACTATCGTTTATTATGGTGCGCAAGAGCAACAAGAAGTTGTATTTGACAGTGATCCACAAGAGCAAATTAACAGCAAGTCAACTATTCGTATCAATACCGTCAAAACTGATGTTGTGGACTTTGACAGCAACCCTCAAGCACAGCTTAACAGCAAATTGCCGAAAGCAGATTTGCTGAACCTAATTTATCCAATTGGCTCGATATACATGTCAGCCAACAATGTATCACCCCAGACATTTATAGGTGGAACATGGGCTGCGTGGGGAATGGGACGTGTCCCACTAGGGATAGGAACTCCCCAAGCAAATAATGATGGATTGAATACGACTACACCTAGCAACAGTTACACTAATCCGGAAGTTAGAGGTGGGTTGGAGAATGGCACTGCTTCACATACACACAGCACACCTAATCATACTCATACGCTGTCAGTATCAGTGGCACATACATGGACATCAAGTGGTAGTGGGACATCGGGAAATCAAAGTGTAGGTCATACGCATACAACCCCCGATCACATACACTCGTATTATTCGCACTCACGGGCAAGCGGTAATGTTTCGTCTATTGCTGGGGGTAACAGTAATAATAACAGTACTTTAGGTGGTCCCGACACATCAGGCAGTAACAGTAGTTATCGAGCAACCTATATCGGTACGGGAGGTAATATTACAGCTACTACAGGTGGTGGAACAACTGGTGCAATTAGTGCAAATCACACACATTCAACACCTAACCATGTTCACACACTTTCGTCTAGTGCAACACCTTCCTGGACATCCAGCGGAGGCGGTACATCAGGAGATTCTAGTGCAATGAGTACAAGGGGAAATCTACAGCCGTACATCACATGCTATATGTGGAAAAGAACAAATTAAGGAGAAAATATTATGAGAAAAATTCGCTATATAGACAAAGATACAAATGAGGAATATACACACACTGAACTTAACATAAAAGAAAATGGTTGTCCTATTTTGGGCATTGGTACAAAGAATGGTCAGACGTTTTATTATGAAACAGCAGGTGATGATATTCAGATAAATGCTCCAGACCATACGGAGTGTTTCAAACGTATAACAAAAGAACAGTATAAACAGTTTAAGGAAGAAGAGATGCGATACAATCGGGAAAGACTGTTGAGTGCATTTGACATTTGGGAGAAAGCAGTTATACGCGGTCGAGAACAAGACGACCCGCAGATTATGGATTGGTATCAAGACTTGCTTGATTTAGATGAGAGTGCGTTCGAGAATGTGCCCGACAAAATTAAATATTTCTTATAAAGACAAAAATCAAGGAGAAAAAAACATAATGGAATTAATTGAAAGACAAACACAATACCCTGGCAAACGCAAACTAATAAAGGTAGATGAATACAATCAACCTATCGTAGGAGAACCCCCGATTTTAGTGAATATTGTTAGGGATGAGGGAGATGTAGTTGCCGAAGGTACTCCGATTAACGTAGAAACTTTGAGTAAGTGCAACTGGCGGGATGATGCAAGTGTATCGTTCAAGAAACGGTCGAATGACAATTTGCCAGCCGCAAAGGCATCCAAGACTCAGATTATAACGAAAGATAATGGTGAAACATGGTTGATCCCACCTTCGGGTTCAAACACCGCCCCAAAAGAGATCGGTGGTAATGTTGGATCTGGAACGGGTACTGTAGTATTTTGTGGCTCATCAGGACAAACAGAAATTCATTTCACAAGTGATCCACAAGCTCAAATCACTACAGCAAAAAACACGGCTGACTCTGCTCAAAGTGCTGCAATAGTAGCTGATAATAAAGCAACTACTGCACAAAATGCTGCCGCCGCTGCACAGAATGCTGCAAATGCGGCTCAGGTTGATGCAACAACTGCCAAACAAATGTATGGTGCCGTGATGAATTTAATCTATCCGGTAGGTTCAGTTTACATATCAACTTTGCCTACAAATCCATCGAGTTTATTCGGCGGAACATGGTCATCTTGGGGGCAAGGAAGGGTTCCAGTTGGCGTTGGAAGCAACGGAGAAACTAATTATCTAACTGCAGAGCAATTGGGCGGTAGCGACAATGGTATTGCAACGCATACACACACGCAAAATGGACACACACATACACAGAATGCGCACAATCATGGACAATACGCGCATGATCATGGGATTTATTCAGGTACATCTGGGGCATCGAGTTGTCACGGACTTGGTTCTGTGGGAGTACGAACGGTAGGTGGTCCCGATTACGGTGGCGATGGTGGATTAGGATACTATTGGTATACAGGTAGGGATAGTAATAAAATATGTGAAACAAGAACAGTTCTTAACTATGTTTCAACAGCAACAAACAATTCTACTACTGCAACAAATAACAATACTGGAACAACTGGTGGCAATCGCATGCCATTTGTTACATGCTACATGTGGAAAAGAACAGCATAAAGGAGAAGGAAAAATGAAAACAGGATTTTATAAAAAAGAATTATGCCTCATTAGAACTGACGAAAGAGTCGTCGAACACAAAGATGGAAACGGAAAACTCTTATATACAGAGTTTGTGAAGGATCCGGTTTACGAAGAAAAAGAAACATTCATAGAGTTTACAGCGAAAGAGTTACTTATTAACGAGTGCTCAGATCTAAAGGCAGAGATTGTTAAAGTTAAAGAAAAAATTGAGCAAGTAAATTACGGAATACCACGAGATGACTATAAACAAAACCTTAGCAGGTTTAAGGAAATCGTTAATAGGTTGGAAGTGATCGAAAGTGAATTGAACGTACAAGAATAACTACATTTAGTGTTACAAAAAGGAGATAAAAATGAAAAACACGAAATATCAAGAATTTAATGCCGGACGAGCCGGGAGTGGCAAGGTTAACCTTGCCTCCGGCCAACTGGAGTTTATGCATGAGGATACCGTGTCAGATTCGAATACTTTACCAATAAGTATTTCTCACATTTTTTTGAGTGAGGAAGCGGTAAAGCAAAATCCGGATTTGACGTATGGTCAAGGTTTTAAGCTTAATTTGCAGCAGAAACTCATAAAAACTGTACCAAATGATACACAAGATACTAGATATGATTATTATGACGCTGCTGGGGTTAAACACGAGTTTGAAGAAAAGTATTATTATAGAAATCCACAAGGTGAGAAAACATATCATGTTGTCGGAAATGCATCGCAGGCTTTAACGCCGAACGATATTACCATAGGATTTGATGGTAAACTATCATATGTAGAAAATCCTTCTGCTCCAGAACCTTTGCAAATTAAACATGAAATTTTCACTGAAACTAAAACAAAAAGTGGACTCGAATTACAGACTGAGCTCAAAAACTTTAAAAATAGTGAGAAGATTGAAACAAGGCATGAAGAATTAATAAAAGTTGATGAGGAAGTTAAGTCTTTAACACGGAGTATTGAGGATCTTGAGTATGCTCTTTTAGAAAATGAAACAATTAATGGACAGTCAATTGACGAAAATAGTCTTAGAAAATTGCAAAAAAAGTTGGATGCATTAAGCAGAAATTTAGAAGAGCAGATGATAACGGATTTCAAAAATGATTTAGAGCCGCTGAGTATTCCATCAAAAACAAAAGAAGCAATAATGGCACTTTCTGTGCCACAAATTAGTGCATTGAGCATTGCAGAGAAGCAGGAATATTTACAGGATCTAAAAAAAGAATATCAAAAACTTTTCGAGAAGTCGGACATTGTTATCAATAAAGTTAAGCCAACGAGTATTATTACTGAAAGCAATTGGGCTAGCATTAATTATAGTCTACCAAGAGAATCTACTTTCACATATAAGGATGAAGACGGTAAAATAATTGATTCTGTTTCAGCTGGCATGCAGCATCGTAATTATACCAAGGTTATAGATTCTACTGATCCAGATAACGCCGAGGACGTGTTGCAAAGAAAAAGATATGCCGCACTGGCAGTAGCGCAACAGAACTTTAACAGTAAATGTGAAAGAATACGACAAAAAATGGAAGAGATATCGTCATCACTTGAAAGCGAAAACTGGGAAAACCAGAAAACATCTGTCGACTCAAGATCTATTTTATTTAAAAAGCAACAAGTTTATTTGCAGATTAAAAACAATCATGATGATGAAAGATTCTCTCTTATGGTTGATCGCGCAAAAGTTGATCTAGTCACAGCAAATAATCTACTTGCGTACAAGGAATTTGTTCGTGAAAAAATCAAGGAGCAAATCCCTGTTAACTTTATTCTTTGTAAGAATGGGACAATGCTTGGTTTTAACAAAAGTAGCGATTTAGTAGTCATAATCAACAATTATGATAATCAGATTGCAGTCGTGTATGAGGATGAGCGAATTACAAGACTTGTTGACGAAAATCAAAGAGAAATTGTTTTGGTGTATAAGAATAATCGTTTGATTAGCATAACTGACTTCCAAGACCGCAAGACAACATTTGAGTATCTGGGAAATTTACTTAGAGCTATAAACTATCCTGATGGTGAACAAACAACATTCGAATACAATAATTCTCTTCTTGCTCAGATTCTGCCACCTTCTAAAATTGGCCTTCAAATTGGCTACACAAACAACAAACCGACATCTATCTCAGAAGTATCGCAGGTTAAATCGATTAAAACAACAGGTGTTGAAAATTCTGCTTCACAGACTAGAGGTATATTAGAAATAGAGTACAACGCAAGCACTACTCGAGTTATTGACAGTGAAACGGGAGCACAAAGTACCTGTTTCATTGATGCAAATCAAGAGATTATAGCTGAGTATGAATTCGTCAATAATGCAGCAAAGAGTCTTATTATGTATGACAACAAAAGTGAAGAATATAATTTTGTACAACAAAAAACCGACTTTAACAGTAACCCGGATATAAATAACCTAGTTTCAAGTTTTACGGCCGTAAATGGAATGCGTACTTTGCAGAGTGTTGAATCAATTGCTGATGCTTGGGCTTATAGCAGGTTTAACGATGAGCAAAAGAAAACTGGGGAATGGTACAGCAAGAAGGTCTTGGAGAAGTTTGTTGATGGAGTAAAAACTGGAGAAACTCACATAAAAAACCGCAAGGCTTTTGTTTATGATTCTAAAGGAAACTTAGCAAAAGAAGAATTTTATGAGATTAAGGACCCTGGCCCCGAAATACTTGTTGCTTGGCAATCCTATGAGTATAACAAACAGAACAAACCAATTCGTATGGTTGACAATGAAGGGATGGTTACGGAAACGGTTTACGATGAAAAAGGTAATGCCGAAAAAACGATGATGTATCATAAATCTAATCCGGCTGCAAAGCGTTACGAAGAAGTGAAAGAACAAGAAAAGGATGGAAATGCGGCGGTACACGGAATTGATTCATATAATAATGGAATCGTGTCTATTTCTGCGAGTAATGAGGACGGAGAAAGCAATAGTACGAAATTTATTTATACTAAAGATTTTCTCACTAGCCTTACAAGTGGCAAAACTGAATACGAATACGAATATGATGCATGGGGTAGAAAGACATGCATTAAGGTTGCAGATGCCGAATACATCCGTTATGAATACGTGGAAGATGGAGTTACAGGCAAAAAAACTATTACGGCGATTTATGCCAACGGCGAGAACCTGAAAACAATTGTCCAAAAATCTGGAAAGATCGAGTCAGTAAGTTTTAACGGTGTTCCGTATATTGCAAATCAATACGATCAAAAAGATCGCTTGGTTTCAACTATGGACTACGTAACTGGAAAAACAACCAGTTATGAATATGACAAAGATGATAATCTTGTTGTAGCTGATGATGGAGAAATTAGAATTTCAACTGACTTAGGCAAAGATGATAAAGTTGAATATATCTTTAAAGTAAATGACGTAGAAATTCCAACTTTGAAAGAAGAGGTAGGAAAGGACGCATTTGGTCGTGTAACTTCAATAAAAGGTCAGATTGAAAGGCAGGATATTTACTATTGCCAAAAAGGTGATCGAGTGTCGAATTTGGTTTCAAGCGTATACCATGGAAGCGACAGAACAAATTATCGCTATGATACAAAAGGCAACATTACCGAAGTGCTTGAAAAGGGTCAAATTATTGCAAAGTACGAATACGATAATCTCAATCGGTTAGTGAAAGAAGAAGGTATATTCGGAGTTGTGCTATACGGCTACGATAACAACGGAAATATTCTTTACAAGAACAATTTGACTACTGGCGAAATTTTAGACTATAAATACGACAGAGATAAACTAATTGATTTTGCTGGTGCGAAATGCGTTTATGATTCATTGGGTAATCCAACAGTGTATCGCGATAAAGATTTGAGTTGGAATTGCTTAAAGAATCTTAAATCTTATGATGGAATTCAGTTCGGTTACAATGCCGAAGGGTTGAGAGTAAGTAAAAATCAAACAAAATATTTTTATGCAGGTAACAGATTGATTGCCGAAAAGCGAGCATTGCTAACGGAAAGCGACATTGACTTAGGTGATTATTTAGATGAAGGTGTAGATTATTACTCGAATGCCAAATCTCTAAATATTGAATACCTGTATGGAGCGAATGGAGTAGCTGGCTTCCAAGTAGATGGTGTGCCTTATTACTATCGCAAAAATATCCAAGGTGATATTACTCACATCTTCGACGAAGAAGGCAAACTCAAAGCAAAGTATGTCTACGATGCCTGGGGACGCCATATGATCTACGAAGATGAAGATAAAATTGGTTCGTTCAACGCATTTCGTTACAGAGGCTATTACATGGATATCGAAACTGGTTTGTATTACCTTCTGTCTCGCTATTATGATCCCGGAACAGGTAGGTTTCTTAACGCCGATAGCATTGAAATATTTGATGCAGTAATGGATTTCATAAACGGACTGAACCTTTATGCTTATTGTTTTAATAATCCTGTTAATACATCTGATGAGTATGGAGATTTACCTAAATGGTTGCGCGTTGTTATAGGTGTCGTAGCGGTAGTGGTTGCAATCACTATTTGCGTATTAACTCTTGGAACAGCTGCGCCTGTGTTGATAGGCTTGACTGTTGGAGCTGTGCTAGGAGGTGGTTTTGAAATTGGGAAGCAACTTCTTTTTGAAGGAGGAATTCACGATTGGGGAGCTATAGGTTGGGCTATGTTTGGTGGAGCTGTCGCAGGAGCTGTTTCGGCGATTCCCGTATTTGGTGGATTTGGTATCTCAAGTTACTTCGGGACGGCTATGCTAGGAGGAACGGCAAGTGTGCTAGGTGGACTGGTGTCGGGAAGTGTTACAGATATACGAAGTGGTGCAATAGCTTTTGGAATTGGAGCATTTGCGTCTGTTGCAGCGAAAGGCGTTCAGCAACTGCGTATAAATCACGCTACAAATAAAACGATGAACATTAATAACCTTGGCGACAGGAGTAATTCGATAAATAACTATTTAATTGCTAAAAATGTAAAACCAGTAGAAATGGGGCAAAATGCCTTTGGTGGCTGGTCTCGAAATATTTTTAAGAGTATGCCAAGAGATGTTTTTAAAAACATAGTGACAATGACAACGCAACGTAGTACAATGGTGTATTCAGCTATCATATCAAGTTTTTTATCAGGATGGTACTAATGGAAAAAGCGATAGTAAAAGTTCAGTATAAGTGGAACTATTTACAGTGGGTAATGCTTGCAAGCATGATGATATTCTTATTAGTATTACCTGTATTTGCTTTTGATAACTACGAGCCCCAATGGTTAACAGTACTTTGGTTTATATTCTTTGGATTATTTGCATTAGCTTGTTTGTTGTTTGCTTTTATTGGTTATCAGATTGCAGAATTAAGTGACAAAGGATTAATTCTTAAATGTAAACTTTATATTATTAAAGAACTAAAGTGGTCGGAATTGGAAAGAGTGCGAATAGAAAAACTTGCATCTGGTACAGCTGGGTTAAGTATAATATATAAAGAATGGATTGTTCTCTATACTGAAAGCAGACAACTAAGAAATCATGGGGGAGTGAATAAAACAAAAAAAGGACCTTGGTATATTAAATTTACAGAACAAAACTTTAGTTTGATAAAAGAATTTTGTTTCAAATTTAATAGCAATGCCGTTATCATGGATAAATAAACGGGAAAGTATTATTTTGAAAACGACAGTCACGACTGTCGTTTTTCGTTGACAAAATCACTTGTTTTAAATACCATATCATTATGGAGGTATAAATATGAAAAGCATTATTTGGAAAATTGTTGCAATAGTTATTTGGGTAGCCAGTGTGCCGGCCGGGTATGTTCTCGGTTTGCGTCCAGAAGTAACAAATTATTTCGTTGCTGGTGCAATTCGCATTCAGACGCAATATGTTTGGTCGTGGGAGCAAGGTGTGGGCTTCGGAATTCTGTTCCTCATACTTGGATTGATTGTTTTTCAACTTTCAACAATCATTAAGAATCAAGAGAAAAGTAAGTAATTTAATAGACTAAAATCCAACAGTTAAACTGTTGGATTTTTTATGCAAAATAATCGGGAAATTCTTGCCCGATAGGTTTTATGCAATCAACTATATAATTATTTAGATACAAAAAACTTGTATTCAAGTTAAACGAGGAGGTTGTGCATGATAGCAATAATAATCAGCATATGTGCAAGTGTGATAAGCGGAACGCTTTTATTCCTTATGCAGCGATACTTTAATCAAAGAGAAAAGCATGAGGAAAAATCTGAGGAGCGACGTGAGAAAAAAGATACGTTAATACTTAAATGCTTAAAGGCAATTGGCGAACTTACTGTGGCAAATGCAATAGCTGTGAAAGAAGGTAAAAGTAATGATGAGATGAATGCTGCATTGGCGGAATTTAGAGATGTAGATAAGGAACTCTTCGATTTTCTAATCCATAATGCAACTAAAAAGTGAAAGGAGAACAAATGGAACTGTACGTTAAAGAAAAACCGAAAAACTGCAATGAATGTATTTTGGGAAAAGCGATACCAATGAGCGGCTGCGGCCTGGTAACGGTCTGTAGCATTTTATTCGGCGCAAACACAGGATGTCCACTGAAAGAATATGATGTTGACGACACTGTGAAGTACAAAAACAAAGTTAAGCGTGGCTATCAATGAAGAGCCAGAACCTAGTGTAGGGAATTGAAGGAAACAAACATTGCGCGATGCACTGCGAGAACGTGCTTAAGAGCGTGGGGTGACATAAATCTTGTCACTTGGCAACGGTGGAGTTCGAATCTCCAAACGCTCACGTATTGACACGAGTCGCTCTCGTGCGCGCTGTGGTTAGCGTAAACAGATCCTTTGACGGAGTTAATAGCCCGTTGGCGTTAGGAAGAGACCTATTAGCCAGATGAACCGTGTAATGCGGAGTAAGGAATGACAGACCTCATTTCCAGCTTAGCGAACTGGTAAAACTGTCCGCAGTAAAGTGCGTTAACACTTAGAGAACTGGGTTTAGGTGTATAGCCCAGCAATAATCACAATAGGCACAGAGTTCTCGATATAGATCAAACCGGTGTGAACGCAGCGTGCTATCAGCGTCTTGACAAACAAGGCCTATGCGCTAAGATGACGCACGCACACCACCGGTGTTTATGGAGCAACTGTCGGAGTACATCCTCCGACAGTTTTGTTAAAAGTCACTATTTACAAGATTGATGGAATTATGTTACATTAGTATCCATTGGGGGACTGCGAGGCAGTTATCAATAAACGAAAATTCTTCTTTGATGAAAACTATTCTCCGCTTTTGGAAACGGAGTTGCAAAAGTATTGTGCCCTTAAAGACCAGGAAGAAAATCGTAGAAATTATTATAGTGGAATATTTAATTTATTATATGTAAACAGAAAGAAACTCACGGATGATCAAGTAGCACGTGAGTTTTTTATTGATGTAAAAACCATATATAACTTTAAGGTTAAGATTAACAAGTTAGCTGAATTTATTGCGAAGCAAATTCAATCGGGAAAGTTTTGCCCGATTGATTCGGAAGAAAGGAGATTACAATTATTTAGTGATTTGGAAGAATCGCTGGTTGGGGGACTGAGAGGATGACATAAACAAAAGTAAACTTTTTCTTGATACGAACAAATTGCCGGAGATAGTATCCGAACTCCAAAAGTATTGCTTGCTTAAAGATATAGAAGAAGGACGTAGCAATTTTTATTATAGCATCTTTAATGCCCTATATGTGAACAAAGAAAAACTCAGTTTTGATGAAATAGCAGCTGAGTTTTTTATTGATGTAAAGACATTGTACAAATACAGAATCAAGTTCAATTTGTTAGCCGAAGTCTTATTTAAGCAACATCGATCGGGAAATTCTCGCCCGATAGATATTGAAGCGATGGCTTTATAATTAAGTTATCAAAGAAAGGTAAAGGAGAAACCTAAAATGGATGAAAAAAGCAAAGGAATAATTTATTGGATATTCAAGTCAAACCCAAGGACTTTCGCCGCTTTGTTGAGCATCGCAGGAGCGATAGGAGTTGCGGTTATTACAGCACTTGGCGAAATGGATTGGGGTGTTTGGCAAGGTGTTGTGATGACTGCTCTTGGCTCGCTTGGTGGAGTTTTTACGGCTTGGGCTGGACTTGAAACAAACGCTGAAGCTGATGCACGCAAGGAACGCGAGCAAAACGAAAATGAACAATAAATTATTATAGTCCGATAGTTTACCTATCGGATTTTTTATGAACAGAAAGTTTTTAATCCCTTGATAAATGCTAAGGCAGGCTTATTCATCGCGCTTTTATTAATTGAACACTCAATAAATGATGTGGGAAGCACGGCTTCATTAAATTTAAACTTAATAATAGGATCGTTACATCTACTGTCCACATATTCTTCAGCAGAATAACCAATACCCATATCATCCAAAACGAATTGGTGCATTAATTCTGCTGACGGTACCTCTACCAGTGGATGTAGGTTTATCTGCAATGCGTCACCAAGTGTTTTCATTATACCTAACGATACAGGCATTAAAATCAAAGGTAGTCTGACAAGATCGCTTTTTGTGATTACCGGACCCAAGCCATTTTGCAAAGCAAATCTTTTGCTTGAAAAAAATACTCTTGATACTTGCTTCAAGGCAAAAGTTTCAGGAGTATCTTTTTTTGTTTTTGACGTGAATGTGAGCATTAAGTCAATTGCGTGATTAGCAAGCATGTCGGTCAATTCTTCTTTGGAATTATGATAAAGCGAAAGTCGCATCTTTGGATATTCTTTATTAAAAGCACTAAAATACTTCGCAAGGAAGAAGTTAGAAATTATTGATGAAACACCGATTCGTAGAATACCAATAGTAGTTTCGCTAAAAGGTTTAACCATACTCTCGGCGTTTTTTATATGTAAAAAAGCACGTTCAAGTTCGCTGGCCATTTCGTGTGCCTTATCAGTGGGCTCAATTCCTTTGTTGCTTGAAATGAAGAGGCGCACGCCTAACTGTTTTTCTAAAAGCTTTATATTATGGCTTACTGTAGTTGGCGATGAAAGGTGCAATAATTCAGACGCTTTTCGGATGTTCCGTGCTTGATATGCGGCCAAAAAAGTCCGGTATAAATTGGAATTAATATTCAGATCAATATTAGTGAAATCCATGTTTGGAAAAATATAACATATAAATACAAAAAAATCAATACCCATGTGCGATAAAATAGCGCACCTCCTGAAAAAAAACGCATAGACTGCATGCACTTAATAAAGTATGATTTAAATCATGAAATGCAAATTCTGCAACCTACCTGAACTAGGCGATAGTAATTTCCCTGTTCTTTTTGAAAACAATCTGTTTAGTATCGCTGTTGGCAAGGGAACGTTAAAACCCGGGTATTTGCTGTTAATACCCAAAAGACATGTTAATTCGTTTGCCGAATTGAATGACGATGAAATGGCGAACTATTTAAAATTGATGCAAGAAGTAAAAATTATTTATGACGAAAAGTTTGATCAAATTCCTATGACTTGGGAAAATGGCTCGGCACAACAAAACGCAGGTGGTTTTTTTGAAAATAGTATTGATCACGCTCATTTACACATTTTGCCACACAAATTAAGTCAGAGAGCTTTTGAAAAAATTAACGTTGACAGACACCTGAAACCGGTTGACATAACGAAGGGCGAATTGCAAAATTATCGTGATAGTTATTATTTACTTTATACCGACCCTCAGGAAAGGGCATTTATTTCGAGAACGCAAGATCCGGAAAGACAATACATACGCAAAATAGTTGCTGAACAAGAACAGATTCCTCGTGCATGGAACTGGAGAGAAGCTAATCACCTTGAAAATGGAATAATAACTTTAGAACAATTACGAGAACCGTTTAGAAGAATGCAGGAAATAGTAAAGTGAGGTAAAATATGGAAACATTAACAGATAATGAAACTATTATTATTGAGCTAATAGAAAAAGAAAAAGAGGCACATACTAATTTTGATATGGACAAAAAGCCGAGAGAGTACTTTTCAAGTAGTTTGCTTCGTTATCAGGGTAGAAGTGAGGATGACATTATTCTTTACTTAATAAATGACACGCAAAGAATATTAAACGAACAAGGTAAAAACATAGATATAGCAGCAGTGGTTAAAAGCCGAAGCGAAGGTAGTCCATGGAAGCTGGGATATCAAGGAGCTTTAGAAATACTAAGAGAATTTGTAGATTGGATTGATATAGAGGATATGAAGATTTAAAGATTTCGCAAAAAATTGTTGACAGTTAAAAATGTATAATGTAATCTAAAAGCGGAACAGACTGTTCCGCTTTATGGTATGTATATTAAAAGGAGGAGTAGTGGATGCAAAAAATAGATGAGCAGAAAATGGAAAGAGTACGGCAATATATAGTTGACTACCAATTGAAAAATGGGAAGTCACCGTCGTATCGTGAAATCGAAAAGCAGCGGATAGTCAATGGCATAGGATCGGTTTCGCGGATCGTACTTGCATTAGAGAAGCGAGGATTAATCGAAAAGACAAACGTCGGAATAATCGGAGTGCCGATGCAACTACAGGCAGGCAGAACAATGATCGTGCAGCACTACGGCGTTGTGCCATGCGGTGAGCCACAAGTTGTACTTGACGAGATCGAGGGATCATACGAGTTGCCCATCGACCTTTTCGGAAAGGGCGACAAGTTCATACTGAGGGCTAAAGGCGACAGTATGATTAAGGCAGGCATAAGTCACGGTGATTGGCTCGTGGTAGAAAAGCGGATACAAGCAGAGGACGGCGAAATCATTATAGCTATGATCGACGGCTTTAATGAAAGCGAAGCAACAGCAAAACGTTTTTACAAAGAGAAAGATGGTAGAATTCGACTGCATCCTGAAAACGATACTTTGCAAGACAAGTACTACGACGCAGACCAAGTAAGAATTTGCGGTGTTGTAAAGAGGTCGATCAAAGAATTTTGAAAGGAGGGAAAGTGATGTCCATATTGAAATGCCCGCACTGCGGACGAGTTGTTGGCGAAACAGTCACGGGCGATGTTTCTCTTCAGACAAACAAGCCACTGACGACGCGTAAAACAAAAGCTGTCATTGATAAAACCTGCCCTCGATGCAAAGAACACATGTTCATGATTGTAGCAGAACAGAATAAACAGGCTTAACTCAGCGAACCTAGCGTTCCAAAGCCAAAAAACAGCGAACCTCTGCGTTCCCAATTTTTCGGGAATCAGGGGTTTTTTATTTCAAAACGACAAAAGAGAGGAAAACGAGAAAAACAAAAAAACTTTTTTCGCTGCTAACGGCTGCTTAGCAGCGATATTGCGAAAATGAGAATACCGAGGCAGGAAATTCACGAAAGGAGGGAAGTGTATGCCAGGCAGCAGAAGCATTCAAGCGGATATCACTAGTGTGTTATCAGATGGTAAGTGGCATACGATGTCTGAGATAGCTGACGAAATCGAAGTTTGCAGAATGACTGTGCAAAAACACATTGCAGCAATCGCATACCGTAATCCTTCAATCGAAATTTTCTGCGGCGGAATTAAACGAGGCGGCGTGCGGATGGTCATTGACCATTCACTTGGCAACAGAAAAGTAAGCGTTGACGAACTGCAGATCGTCATCAAAGCTCTGGAGCACTTCAGTACAACAGGTGCAGACGTTAAAGGACTGATTGCCAAATTGAGCCGGTCGTAAAAAGGAGGGTACCCAATGATCACACTCAAACTTTCAGCGGACAAGATTTTGCAGTTCATGAAAGAAAACAAGCTGTCGCAAGCAAAGATGGCAGAGCGGATGGGCATTGCGGCGAACACGCTTAGGGCATGGATGAAAGATGACTTGATTGAAACGACCGAAGCCAAACTGCGAAACATTCGCCTAAGCATGGGCAGCAGGGATTTCGGCAAGATCGTAGTCGAAAAGGAGGTGGATTATGGAAATGCTGGTCAAGGTTAAACCATATGCACACCAACAAAGAGCATTCCTGTTTGCCTTAAGAGTGTTCGGTTATGCTAGCGATTAAGAAAGTAATCATCTCATGCGACAAATGCGGGAAGTTGATGGCAAAAAAAATCTGCAGAATCAAGCCGCGTAACTTTTGCAGTGTTGAATGCAGGGATGCGCACAACTCGGTCAGGATGACAATTTACAACTGGACGCAGAACCCCGAGAATCAGCCAGGACAAACGATAGAGCAGCGGGCAGCAAGACGCGAGCGAGCGAAGCGACGCAGCGGAGGAACGGCGCCGACGAAACACTTCGGCATGTCGTACCACCGAGCAATCATGGAAGCAAAACTCGGGCGGCCGTTGCAGCCGGACGAAGTCGTGCATCACATCGACGGCAACCACGAGAACAACAAGCCAAACAACCTCGAAGTGATGGACAGGCGGGAACACGCACGATGGCACATGAAGCAGTACTGGGCGAAAAAGAAAGGAGGCGGCAATGGGTAAAGGATTCGCACTGCTTGCCGAGATGGGAACAGGAAAAACCCTGATCACGATCGGCATAGCAGGACAACTTTTCAAAGACAGCAAGATCAAGCGAATGCTTGTCGTGGCACCGCTTTCGATCGTCGAGGTGTGGCGGGAGGAGTTTGCAAAATTCGCGGACTACGAACACAACATCGCGGTACTGGAGGGAACGAACGCGAGGAAACTCGACGCACTGCGAAACTTACGCGGGGACGTATTGCAGGTCGCAGTTTTGAACTACGAATCAGCATGGCGGATCGAGAACGAACTCGCAGCATGGAAACCCGACCTCATTGTGTGCGACGAAAGCAGCAGGATCAAGAACCCGCAGGCGAAGCAAAGCAAAGCGATGCATCGGCTCGGCCGCAAGTCAGTACACAACATGATCCTCACCGGCACACCGATTCAATGCACGCCGCTCGACTTTTTCAGTCAGTACAAGTTTTTGGACGAGAGCGTGTTCGGTGCGTCGTACTACGCGTTCAGGGCGAGGTACGCAATCATGGGAGGGTACGGGAACTACCAAATCATTGGATACAAGAACCTGCCCGAACTGACCGAGAAAGCACACAGCGTCGCGTTCAGAATTACCAAGGCGGAAGCATTGGACTTGCCCGAGCAGGTGGACGTGATGCAGTACATCGCACTCGAAGCCGCTGCACAAAGCAAGTACACGAACATCGAAAAGGAATCGTACGCGGAACTGATGAAAGGCGAAGTGACGACGACGAACGTGCTGACGCGGCTGCTGCGGCTGTCGCAGATCACGGGCGGGTTTATCACAAGCGACGAGCGGGACTACGTGGAACAGGTGTCGGCGGCGAAACTGAAAGCACTGGACGAAATCATCGAGGACACCATGGACGCGGGAAAAAAGGTCGTCGTGTTTGCAAGGTTTATACCCGAGATCAACGCGATTGAGAAACTCGTAAAGCAAAAGAAGCTCGGGTACTCGCTGATCAAGGGCGACGTGAAAGACCGTGCTGAGCAAATCGACAAGTTCCAAACGGACCCGAACGTCAAGGTGTTCATCGGGCAACTGCAAACGACAGGACTCGGACTCACGCTCACAGCAGCCGACACGGCCGTGTTTTACTCGCTCGACTTCAACTACGCGAACTACGAGCAGGCGAAAGCACGGATACACCGCATAGGTCAGAAAAACAACTGCACGTACATACACCTGATAGCACAACGGACGATCGACGAAAAAGTCATGGAAGCGTTGAAAAACAAGAAAAACATGGCGGACCTCGTCGTCGACAACTGGAAAACGTTATTCAAAAAATAAAAGGAGGCGAAAAATGCAAGAGCAGATTTTCACATTGTCGGACGCGTTGCTGAACGCACGCGAAGCAAAAGAACACACGGAAGCAGCACTGAAAGAAGCGAACGCGGCGGTCGAGATGATCGAAGCACAACTCATCGAGATGATGGTAAACGACGAGCTGACGAACTTCAAACGAAACGGAGTGCAGTTCAGCATCGTGAACAAAACCAACATCAGTGCAGAGCCGGAACGCAAAGACGAACTGTGGGCAGCGATGAAAGAGAAAGGGTACGGAAACCTTTTCAGCATCAACGCACAAACCCTCAGCGGCGAGATCAAGCGGCTCGTCGAGGAAAACGACGGGCAGATGCCCGCGTGGCTCGATGGCTTGGTTAAACAATTCGAAAAAACAGGCATCAGGATCAAAAAATAAAAAAGGAGTCAATCATGGAAAAAGAAAACAAAAACCTACCACAAACAACGGATAAGACATTCGCGGTCAGCACCGACCTGTCGGCAAGTTTGGGCGAGGAAATGGCGGGACTCAGCATAACGTTCGACCGCATCAAAGTACCCAGCGGCGGCGGAATCGTGTTCGAAGTGCCGAGCGACAACTCGGACGAACCCGACACAGCAAAAGAGATCCGCGCCGTCGTGCTTTATCATCACCCCGTGCAAAGTTACTACAAGGAAAAGTTCACAGGCGGCAACGAGGCACCGGACTGTGCATCGTGGGACGGCATACACGGCACGGACAAAGAAACAGGGGAAATCAAGACCTGCAAGGACTGCGAACTCAACAAGTTCGGCAGCGGCGAGAACGGCGGCAAGGCATGCAAGACAAAGCGTCGCATCTTTCTGCTTATGCAAGGAACGGCGATCCCCGTCATGTTCAGTTTGCCGACAACGTCGTTGAACGACTTCAGCAAATACATCATGCGGCTCGTCGGCAAGGGCAAAAAGTCAGTACACGTTGTGACAAAGTTCACGCTCAAGAAAGAGCAGAACGCAGGTGGCATCACGTACAGCAAAGTGGTGGTCAGTGCGGAGCGTGACCTGAGCGAAGTGGAACTCGCTAGCATCCTGCCGATGGCAGAGCAAGTCAAGACACTTGCACAAAACATGAGAACGATCGAAAGCAGTGACGAATAGGTCGCTTGAAAGGAGTCAAACGTGGACAGCATTTTTGAAAAACTAAAATCAGCGGTCGACGTTCAGCAAGTCATCGAGCGATACAGCGGTGCCGAATTTAAGAAAGGCAAAGCATCGTGTCCGTTCCATCAAGAAAGAACCCCGTCGCTCAGCATCATGAAAGCCGAAAACATTTTTAAGTGCTTTGGCTGCGGGGAGGCAGGCGACGCGGTACACTTCGTTGCGAAACTGAAAGGCATTGAACCGCTCGAAGCGGCAAAGATGATCGCGGCAGACTTTGGCATTTCGGAGGATGGCAAGAGGGTGGCGGTAACACCGAAAAAGGCAGCACCGCCGCCCAAGCCAAAGGTCGACATCAAAGGATACGTCGAGCAGTGCATGCGGGACGTTGACAGGACGGACTACTGGCAGCAGCGTGGACTGACGCAGGAAACGATCAAGCGTTTCAATTTGGGGTACGATACCAAACGCGACGCAGTCGTCGTTCCGTACAATCGGCAGCTGAACTACTACCAAACACGCAGCATCAAAGACAAGGCATTTTTCAAACCGAAAACGGAGGACGCGGGCGACGAGCCGCTGTGGAATCCTGCGGCACTACTGCTGAAAACGCGGTCGCCAATTTTTGTGACGGAAAGCCCGATTTGTGCGATGAGCATAATGCAGTGCGGCGGGCAGGCGGTTTCGATTTGCGGGACGGCAGGGTACAAGAAACTTGCGGCCGCCGTGAAAAAGAAAAAGCCGCTCGGAGCATTTGTCATAACTTGCGACAACGACGAACCTGGGCGGGTTTGTGGGCGAAATTTGGGCATAGAATTCGAAGCCCTCAAAGTTCCGTACATCACAGCGAACGTATCCGGCGAGGAAAAGGACCCGAATGATTTGTTGCGAAAGAACGCGGGCAAACTTGCAGCTAACGTTGCGGCCGCGATCGATGAAGCAAGAAAACTCACGGCAAGCGACTACGACACGTACACCGCGGCGGAATTGATGACAATGAAACTGGAGCCGCCGATATGGATCGTCGATGAAATGCTGCCGCAAGGTTTAAGCATGATCGCAGCACCGAGCAAGATGGGAAAGTCGTGGGCGTGCATGCAACTTTGCTGTGCGGTCGCCGGAGGCAAGAAGTTTTTGGATCGGACGACGAACGCGTGCGACTGTTGGTACTTGGCACTCGAGGACGGCAAATACAGGATGCAGGATCGCCTGCGTTATCAGTTAGGCGAGCAAGCGGCACCTCGGAACATGCACATCAGCCACAAGGCACCGACGCTCGACAACAACAAACTGCTTGACCTTTTTGCAGAGAAACTGGACGAGAACCCACGCATCAAACTGATCATCGTGGACACATTTCAAAAAGTGAGGAGCAGGCGGCCAAAGAGTGCGGACGCTTACATGGCGGACTACGCAGACCTGACACCGCTCAAAGAATTCGCGGACGACAACAAGATTTGCATACTGCTGATTCACCACTTACGAAAGATGACCGACGATGGCGACCCGTTCAACATGATACTCGGCAGCGTCGGGATACCAGGAGCGTTGGACACAATGCTTGTCATTACAAAGAAAAACAGGGCGGACGAGGAGGCGAAACTTTTCACCACCGGCCGCGACATTTCGCAGCAGGAGTTGATCGTTAAAATGAGCAAAGAAACAAAGTTCAAGTGGGAAAACGTCGGAACGGCAGAGGAGCAAGAGATCAAGCGGCATCAACGTGCATACGAACAAAACTCGATCGTGCAAACCGTGCGGGCCTTACTGAAGCAGGCAAGCGAGTGGCGGGGAACG
>JGI24705J35276_12238795_pt1 | contig 74885 bp, 64 predicted proteins | sample TergutNt197P4_FD_35276 | JGI IMG/M metagenome (IMG submission 35276) | reverse complement strand
CTGGCCATCAGACACCCCCAATGGCCAAATGAATCACAAATATGAAATCAGCAAAATCCAGATTCTGAAATCACGCCCGACGCTCTAACGTCTGGCTCACCACTAAACTCGGCGCGGAATACTCGGACTACTAATGTTGGGCGGCGCCCCCGGTTATGATAGCCGGGGCCGTTGTCTTGTTGGGGCGTCGACAACGGCACGAAGAGATGGCGCGTATTGGATTGCTGGCCGCCCTGGTCTCGTTCATCGTCGGAGCGGTTGTCGTATGGTCTCTCATCTTTCTTGCCGGAATCGAATGGCTCGGCCTCGCCCGAATCAGCGGCTGGCTTTCCTTTCTCGCTTTGGTATTTTGGCTGACTGCAGGCTGGCTGTGGTACCAGCGAAGTCGGAAGGCATGACGCTTTGAACCGAAGCGCCATGCTGTTTGTCGCTCTTGGCATCGTTACCATCGCGGTTTCGCAGCTTTGCAGCACCCATGGGTGGTAGCAGCGTCAGGCCACCGGATATTCGCTTTGCTGTGGCGATGATAGTCGTCAAACACATAGAACCTAGTGCGCTCTATCAGGCCCAGCCTGAGTTCCAACCATCCTTTATGGCCTTCGAGTCGTCTGAGTTGTCTCCCCAATCGAAGCCCAGGTTGGTCAAACCCGCCGCGCCAAGGTCCAGGAGTGGGCCTAACGGAAACGAAAGGAATTGGTTTCCTGCATATGCCCCTCCGACTAAAGCTCCAAACCAATTGCCGCCGTCCTGGCTCGTTACATTAGCGATGCCAGCCCCTGCCAGGGTCGTCGTCAGTGAGAGGCCATAAGCACGCGAGACGATACCGAAGTTATAATTTCCGAACCAAGCGAGATCGGCTTGGGAGAACCCACCTGGACCCATCACATTATAATGTTTTTCATCTGATCCAGCCGTTCCAGACGTCATCGCATCCTGGTTTTTATAGTCCCACTTCCCGTTAGTCTTCACTAAGTTATAGAATTTCAGAGGGTCGATATGTAAGTCCGCACCGCGCGCTATATTGACGTTGTCTTGTATATTAGTATGATAATTATTGGTGTTTCCCCAATTTTCAATAGCCAAGATGGTCGCGTCTTTTTTGCTGATGATGCCGTCTGGCTTGCCGCCTTTGGCGGCTGTGTCCAGGCTTTCGAGCACGTCTTGGTGCGTGAGCAGGTAGCTGGCGGCGGCGCGATCATCCGAGGACGCATTTTGATAGTTTACCACTTGATTGCTAGCCACTTGATTGTTAGCCACCGCGCGAAGGTCGTCAAGGCTGACTTTGTTGTCGGCCTTGCCGCCTTTGGCGGCGGTGTCGAACGTCGCGAAATCTTGGTTCAATATCCGCAGGGCGTCGGTCTCGGTGAAATTGTCGCCACTTGCATTCGGGTTCATAGGACTGAGCTTAAGACTGAATTCGGCGAACGGGTTGCTCTGAGTGGCGGTTGTGCTCGGCGCAAGTCTTGCAACGTCAATGAACATACACTTCCTCCAAGATATGCAGTGTGTGGAAGAAAGAGGTTACAACAGACGATTCATGGTGACAGCAGTTTTAAGAGAGCCGCGACGATTATGATTTATACAATTATTATGTATGCAATTCGCGCCCTATCAGTTTCGAGAACCCTGCATGTCGAGCCAAGCCCATGCGATGACCTGCTTGTAACCGGCGATGCGCGGCAGCAGTTTGAGATGCAGGATCGATTCCCGTTCCAGCCGCGCTGCGCACCAGGGTGTGTGTGGCACGTCGGCGATGTGGGTCACGGATTTCTGACCACTCGTATTGCCAAAGCTGCGGGCGTGGCGCTCGCATGGTGTGCGCGGTGTTGAGGGTGACGTGCCAGAGGTGGGCTGGACCAGACACAAACGTCCTGGAAAAAATGCAGCAAATAAGCAAGCGAACCGGGTATAGACCGAGAACGAAAAAGTGTCACACTTCGGTTGATGTGACAGTGACGGAAAACGTGCAACGGCGCTAAGTGTTGGAAATGTTCCCGGGTCGATGTGACAAACTTCGGGCCGGGATGGCCCGAAGGGCCAGGCCCGGAATCTATAACCCCGACTGGTGGTTATGGATTCCGGGCTCGCGACTACGTCGCGCCCCCCATTGCGCAAGTGCGCAATGGGAATGACGTAAACAACGTGAGAGCTGTCACTCTCGAACGATAGTCACTGGACGACACGTTGGCGAGGCTCCGGACCGTCGGAAATAGTATTCATCTGGGCGGTGTGAAGCGCGAACAACGAACAAAGCAAAATGGGGAGAAGCATCATTGTCTGATCAGGACCTCACCCGCCAAACGGCATGTGCCGTCGTCGACAAGCTTAGATCCGGCGAGGTCACGCCGCTCGATCTGTTGGACGTGCTGGAAAAGCGCATCACCGAGGTCGACGGCAAGGTCAATGCGTTGCCGACCCTGTGCTTCGATCGCGCCCGAAAGCACGCGAAAGCATTGATGCAGAAGCCGGCAGACGAGCGCGGCCTGCTTGCGGGCATGCCGATCCCGATCAAGGACCTGACCGATGTCGAAGGCGTGAGGACTACCCAGGGCTCGCCGATCTTCAAGGACAACGTTTCCGCGCGCTCCGACATTTCGGTCGAGCGCCTGGAAGCCAATGGCGCGGTGGTCTACGCAAAGTCCAACACGCCAGAGTTCGGCGCCGGTGCCAATACTTTCAACGAAGTGTTCGGCGTTACTCTCAACCCCTGGGACACGTCGCGCTCGGCCGCCGGTTCTTCGGGCGGAGCGGCCGTGGCGCTGGCGACCGGCATGGCTTGGCTCGCGCACGGCACGGACATGGGCGGCTCGCTGCGCAATCCCGCAAGCTTCTGCGGCGTCGTGGGCCTGAGACCGAGCATCGGTCGGGTGGCGCACACGCCCGCGGCAGCAATCGACCGCAATCTTGGCGTCCAGGGACCGATGGCGCGCAACGTCGAGGACCTCGCACTGCTGCTCGATGCCATGAGCGGCGAACATCCATCCGATCCATTGTCGCTGCCGCTCTTGCCAAGCTCCTTCCTGTCGGCGGCACGTTCAGGCAGGAAGCCGAAGCGCATCGCCTATTCGCCCGATCTCGGCATCACGCCCGTCGATCCCGAAGTCGCGGCTCTCACCCGCAAGGCGGCCTCCCGCTTCGCAGAAGCCGGCGTCATCGTGGAGGAAGCCCATCCGGACCTGCACGAGGCGCATGAATGCTTCCACGTACTGCGCGCCTTCGATTTCGCGATCAGCAAGGCCGGGCTGTTGCGCACCAAGCGCGACCTCCTGAAACCCGAGGTGATCTGGAACATCGAGCAAGGCTTGAAGCTCACGGTTGAACAGATTGCGCGGGCCGAGGCGCAGCGCGTGGCCATGACGGCACGAACAATCGAATTCTTCGAGAACTACGACCTGTTGCTGGCGCCTGCGACCATCGTGCCGCCCTTCCCGATCGAGGACCGCTACGTCGCCGAATGCGCCGGCAAGAAGTTCGACAATTACGTCGAGTGGCTCGGCATCGTCTATGCGATCACGCTCGTCTGCTGCCCGGCGCTGTCGCTCCCCTGCGGCTTCACCGCCTCGGGGCTGCCGGTCGGATTGCAGATGGTCGCGCCGCCGCGCGGTGAAGCGCAACTGCTGGCCGGCGCCCGCGCACTCGAAGACATTTTGGGATTGCGCGGCACGACGCCGATTGATCCGAGAGCTCCGAGATAGAGTGCCAGTCACAGTTGAGTGGATCGATGGGTTCAGAAGCTTAATTGCGGCCTCCAGGGCGATCTTGTTTCGGCCACGGAATTTTCAGCCAGTTCGGACCTGTTGCGCTACCTGCGCGAGCTGCTATAATTTCATCAACCGCGACGGAGTGCCCGCGGAATAAAAACGAAAAGAAGGACGCACCCGACCAGCCTTGGCGCCGGGGTGCCGACTTAGGGGGGACACCATGGCAAGAAAACTGAAGGTCCACATCGATCCCGACAAATGCCAGGGACATGCGCGCTGCAAATCGCTAGCGCCGGAGCTATTCGAACTCGACGAGTATGGCAACGCCCACGAGATCGAAGACGGCACCGTCCCAACAGGCCTGGAAGACAAGGCCCGGCTTGCCCAAGCCAATTGCCCGGAATTCGCAATCGAAGTGACCGAGGAATAGGCGCGTGTGCTTTCAGTGAAATCAGCTTGAAGAGTCCTGCAGAGATGTCCGACGTCAGCACCCCGACCGCTCATCCTCCCGTCGCCGATTGGGTCCACGATTTCGATCACACCGATTCGCGCTGGAACGAAAATCCGTTTCCGATCTGGGACGAGTTGCGCAGCGCGAGCCCCGTCGTGCACACCGATCGTTTTCTCGGCTGCTACATGCCGACCACCTATGAAGCGGTCCGGCAGATCGCACATGACACCGAGCATTTCTCATCGCGCCGGGTCGTCGTTCGCGACGAGCGGCCCGAAGAGATCGCGAAGTACGGCGCCCCACCGATCACCTCCGACCCGCCGGAGCACAAGCCCGCCAAGCAATTGCTGCTGCCGCCGTTTACCCCCAACGCCATGAAGGCGCTGGAGCCGCGCGTTCGTACCATCTGCAACGAACTGATCGACGAGTTCATCCGTGATGGTAAATGCGATGCGGCGGCGCGCTACACCAAGCACATCCCGGTGCGCACCATCGCTCACATGCTCGGCATCCCAGAAAGCGATGACGACCTCTTCATCAAATGGATCCATATGATCCTCGAGCTCGGGATCAAGAATGAAAGCATGCTGAAGCAAGCGGTCCAGGAGATGACTGCCTATTTCACTGATCGTATCGAAGAGCGCAAGCGGCGCCCTACCGACGACCTCATCTCCTATTTGATGAACGCAAAGGACAAGAACGGGCTGCCGTTGGAAGACGCCCACGTGCTGGGTTCGCTGCGACTTCTGCTAATCGCCGGCATCGACACCACCTGGAGTGCGATCGGCGCCTCGCTCTGGCATCTCGCCAAGACGCCGGATGACCGTGAGCGCCTGATCGCGGAGCCTGAGCTGATGCCGATGGCGGTGGAGGAATTGCTGCGCGCCTATTCGCCGGTGACGATGGCCCGCGAGGTCATGAAGGAGACGACCATCGAGGGCTGCCCAGTCAAGCCGGGCAATATGGTGCTGTTGTCCTTCCCAGCGGCCAATCGCGACCCTGCGGCTTTCCCCGACGCCGATAAGATCGTGCTCGACCGCCGGGAAAACCGCCACGCCGCTTTCGGACTCGGCATTCACCGCTGCGTCGGCTCCAATCTTGCGCGGATGGAAATGACGGTCGCGCTTGAGGAATGGCTCAAACGGATTCCGGACTTCCGGCTTGATCCGGCGGACACGGTCACCTGGTCGCTCGGAACCGTGCGTGGCCCCCGACAATTACCAATCCTGTTTGGCTAGACCTCGGTAAACGCTCGTTTCCAAGACCATCGGACACCATGGAATGGTTCTACTGCTATCTCAGCAGTGTGATCTCCGTGTCATTGACCATCTATAGCACGATGCGCGACACCAAGCACAAATCGGCGACGCATCGCCATTAGCGAGTGGCAAGCTATCTCGTGTCGGAGGAGGTATCCATGCCGACTGAGCGCTCAATTCGTGGGCGAAGGCGGCCACCAGCTCGCGGCCACGTTGGAGCTGCCGGAAGACGAACCCTCTGCGCACTGCTTCATCTGCGGCAAGGACGTGCTTGCCGCGAAACGGATCGCTGTTTCGCGCGCGGCATCGCAGTGCGTCCCTTCGACTTCACGGGGCTCGGCTCCAGCGAAGGCGATTTCGCCAATTCGACCTTCGCGTCCAATGTCGCCGATCTCGTCCACGCCGCTGAGCATCTGCGCGAGACCCGGAAAGCGCCGGCGATCCTGATCGGCCACAGCCTCGGCGGGACCGCGATCCCAGATGTCACAATAGGCGGAGCAGGAATTCCGCGCTGTAAAGCGCTAGTCCGGCAAGGCCGCCGATCAGCGATCCGTTGAAGCGAATGTATTGCAGGTCGCGACCGATGTTGATTTCGATCAGCTTGATCAATTGCTCCATATTCCAGGACTTGACCTGGTCGGAGATGAAACTCGAAACGCCGCTCTTCTGGTCGGCGACGAAGCTGCGAAGCACGGCAACCAGGCCCTGATTGATCTCACTGCGCAACTCAGTGTCGAGGGTGAGCGCGTCGCCGGCCTCGACGAACATCCGCGCCAAGTGATGCCGCAGCACCTGCGTCTCGCCAGCGGCGCTGCGCTCGATGAAAGATCGCACATTCGCCCAGATGTTGCGCGCGAGATCGGCGAGTTCCGGACGCGCCAGCAGGTCGCGCTTCAAGCCGTCGATGCGCTCGACGTAGGCCCGGTCGGTACCGAGACTGTCAACGAACGACACCAGCGTCCGGTCAAACTCGCCGCGGAATGGGTGCTTGGGATCGTTTCGCACGTCCTCGATGAAGGCGGCGGCTGACGCGACGATCTTGTTCACCAGGAATTTCTCGGCGCGATAGAGCCTGAGCAGCGTCGGCAATTCCGCACGGACCTTTTTGCGGATCATCGCCATGGTCTCCTGCTGCGTCAGCGTGTCGTAAATGACGCGCAGCAGATCATCCAAGAGAACCTGGTGCCGCCCCTCCAGCACGAAGGCACGCAGCGTGCCGGCGATGAGCGGTGCAAGGTCGATCGACTGTAATTGCGTGGTCATGCGGCGGGTGATGAAGGTCGTCAGCCCTGAGGTTTCGGTCGCCGACATTGCTTCGGGCAACAAGCGCAGCACAAAGCGGGCGAGATCATCGCTGCGCTTGCGGTCGCGCAGCCAGTCCGCGACGAAGGAGCCGAAATCGATCTGCCGTAGCCTGGATTCCACCGGCCCGGGCTCAAGGAAATGCACCTCAATGAACTCTCCGAGCTTGTCGGCGATGCGGTGCTGGTTGCTCTGGATGATTGCCGTGTGCGGGATCGGCAGGCCCAGCGGCCGCTTGAACAGCGCTACGACCGCATACCAGTCGGCCAACCCGCCGATGGTCGCCGCTTCGGCAAAGGCGGCAACGAAGCCGAATACGGGATGCACATTCAACAGCACCTTCGCGACCACAAACAGAGCCAACGTCGAAGCCAGCACGAGCGTCGCCAGCGCTTTTACCCGCCGCAAATCCGCTGCGCGCGCCGCGTCGCCCGGGGCATCAAAGGAGAATGTGCTGGGAACGGTCATGATCCGCTAACAGTACGTCATTTCGGGCCGACCCGCAGGACCGAACCTGGATTGATGGGGCCTTCGTCACTTCCACGCCTCGCAGTGACGCCGGCAAAAGATAAGGCCCGCCGAAGCGGGCCTCGAAACGCTTGTTAGCTGCAAGAGCGCGATCAGGCGGTCTTGTTGTAGGCCTTAGCGAAAGTGTCCTGCGCGGTCTTCGTGCTGTTCGCGACGAGCTTGCCGAGATAGTCGCCGGCGGCTTTCGACCGCGCGACGAACACTTCACCGTTCGCACGGAGCAGGTCCGACTGGATCTGAACCGCCTCATTGATCGACTTGGCCGAAGCAAGCCTCTCGATGCAGGCGAAGAACGCCTCGGCATCCTGATAGAGCGCCTGCTGGACATTGCGGCTGATCTTGGCGGTCTCGGCAACCGATTCCGCTACCGCACTCTCGATCGCGGCAGTCACCCGCTCCGACCCAGCATAAACCTCGGCGGCGCGGTCCTTGGCGGTGCTGACAGTCTTCTTGACGAATTCACGAGTGGCTTCTGGCATGTCCATGGTCTGGAAGCTTTTCAAAGCGTCGTTGACAGGCGCAAAGGCTTGCTTGATGCCGTCGAAGGCCGAATTCGTTTCGGTGGTCATTTAGGGGTCTCCATCCTCAGTTTGATTGAGCTATGGGCTCACCCCGTCCGGATTTGGCCCGGGGCATCGGTTATATGACATACTTAATGGTGCGTCGCAACAATTATATTGCATCGCGACATCACCAGATTGTTATCGCCTCAGGATTTTGCCCCGTATGCCGGCGCCGCATACGCAATGGCAAACGGCCCCGATCGGTCGAACGGCCGGAACTCCCCTTCCGGCAGCGCCAAGCGGTCCGCCACCGCCCAGAGCGCTGCGGGGTTGACTGGCAGCCCGATATGGCTTGCGAAGAAGACTTCGATATTTTCGGCCCTGTCCGACGGCTGCAACAAGCAGGTGCGCCAGTTCACGATTCCGTCGCTACGGGAGTAGATCGAACTGGCCGGCACCGGTAGCTCGCCTGCTATTGCGGTGCGAAGCTCCAGGTTGTCTTCAATCCTTTCGCCCGAAAGCGCTTCGTAAAGCTGCGTCGCATTGGTTGCCCGAACGTCATTCGCGAACGGGCTACCGAGGGTGATGACGGAGCGAACCATTTCGGGCGCTTGCAGCGCCAAATCGCGTGCATAGACCCCACCAAGGCTCCACCCGACCACGCCGACCTTGCGCCCGGTAGCCGCATGGATCTCACCAAGACGGTTGCGTAGCGCATTCCGCAGGCGCGCGACACCGCCGATATTGCGACCCATGCGCCAAGCATTGGTATCGTAGCCAAGCTCGCGCAAATAGTGGCGCATCGGCGCCATCGACAGGTCGCTCGCGAGAAAGCCGGGAATCGCCAGCACCGGATGACCATCCCCCCTCGGTGCTCGCATCAACAGGGGCGAAAGCAGCACAGTCGCGTTGAACTCGAAAATCCCTCTCGCCTCCGCGAGCAGCAAACCGAGACCGGGCGGACGAAGCTGGCCCGAGGCCTCGGCTTCGTTTCGCCCGAACGGCGTCATTTCTTGTCCTTGCCTCGCGTGGCGCCGCCGAGCCCAGTCATACTGACAAACATGTCCTGGAACCGCTCGGCGAGCTTGGGATCAAAGGTAAACCAGCTCTGCATCAGCGATTCGGGCGAGATTTTCTCGATATTGGCCGTCATCTGCTGCTGCAGCTTGTCCATCACGGCCGCCTGCATCGGCGCAAGGTCCGGCAGTCCGAAGAACTGCCGGGCTTCGAGGGGTGTGCAATCAATTTCGATGTTAACCTTCATATCCCCCTCCTCTTCGGATTCAACCGGCCGGCCGGATCCAATCGGCCACATGGCAAAGTGCAGCGGCTTTCCTAAAAAATCATGCTCAAACATATAAGGCTCAAGCGCGACCTTGGTTCTGCCAGGCCAATCGCGCTTTGGTACAGTATTGTCGCGGCCTATGGCGCGGGGCAAACTTGATGCCGACTGCACCGCTCTTGCTTACTCGCCTGAGGAGTTACGATTTCAGGGCCTTCGGTGCAAGATCGTAGGCCGCGATCTGTCTGGCTCGCTCGGATTTGGTCTTCGCGCTGTGATCGGTGGCGAGAACGACGTAGACCGCCGGCAACACGAACAGGGTGAACAGCGTGCCGATCGACATGCCCGCCACCACGACGAGACCGATTGAGAAGCGACTCGCGGCGCCGGCGCCGGACGCGGTCAGTAGCGGAATCAAACCCGTGACCATTGCAGCCGTCGTCATCAGGATTGGCCGCAAACGGATGCGCGCCGCCCTCTCGATCGCCGAGCGACGATCAAGCCCTTCGCTGAGCTGCAACTCCCTGGCAAACTCCACCATCAGGATGCCGTGCTTGGTAATCAATCCGACCAGCGTCAGCAGACCGACCTGGCTGTAGATATTGATGGTCGCTACGCCCATGAAAAGCGGGATCAGCGCGCCAACGATCGCCATCGGCACACTGACCATGATGACCAGCGGGTCGAACAGACTCTCGAATTGCGCCGCTAGAACCAGGAAGATGATGATTACCGCGAAGGCCAAGGTGATCAGGAGCTGATTGCCTTCCTGCACATACTGCCTGCTATCGGCAAGGTAGTCGTGGCTGAATCCTTGCGGCAGCTTCTTCGCCTCACCTTCAAGGAAGTCGACGGCCCGTCCGACGGTCACGCCGGGCATCGGCACCGCCTGGAACGTCGCCGAGTTGAGTTGATTATAGTGAGTCAGCGCGTTCGGGTCGGTCGACGTCTCGATCGATACCACCGTCGACAACGGCAATTGCTGGCCGGTATTGGTCGTCACGTAATAGCCTGCAAGCGACTCAGGCGTGAGGCGCTGGTCGCGCGGGACCTGCGGGATGACTTGGTAGGAACGTCCTTCCAGGTTGAAACGGTTGATGTAATTGCCGCCGAGCAGAATCGCGAGCGTGGCGCCGACGTTCTGCATGTTGACGCCGAGGTCCTGCGCCTTCGTGCGGTCGATCTTAACCCTCACCACCGGCTGGTTGAAGGCAAGATCGCTGTCGGAGGCAATGAAGAGACCGCTATCGCGCGCGGCTTTTTTCAATTTCTCCATCTCCTCATAGAGGGCCTGGAAACCTGCGGTCGAGTTGATCACCATCTGGACCGGCAGGCCGCCTGGCCCGCCCGGCAGAGACGGAAGGTTGAAGGCGAAAGCCTGGACGCCCTCGATCTTGTCGAGTTCATTCTGCAGAAGCGGTTTCAGTTTCATAGAGGAGCGCTTCCGCTCATCCCAGGGCTTCAGCAAACCAGCGGCAACGCCGCCCTGCGGCCCGATGATGCCGTTGAGAATGAAGCGAAGGTCGACCTCGTCGGGGAACTTCTGAAACGCCTTGTCGAGCTTGTCGCCGTAATAGTCGAGATAGTCGATGTTGGCGTATTTCGGCGCCTTCGTTATCGCGAATAGGGCGCCCTGATCCTCCTCCGGCGCGAGTTCCTTGGAGGTGTTCATATAGAGGAAACCGACGAGGCCGAGGATCGTCACTGCGAACAGTCCGGTCACGGCTTTGTAGTCGAGCGAGCGGTCGAGCATGCGCCCGTATGAGCGCGTCACCGCGCCAAACACATGGTTCACTTTTTCCGCGAACCAGCCCTCATCCGCGTTCTTCAGGAAGACCGAGCACATCATCGGCGAAAGCGTCAGCGCGATCACGCCGGACACGATCACCGAGCCCGCCAACGTGAAGGCGAATTCACGGAATAGCGCACCAGTCACCCCGCCGAGAAATCCGATCGGCGCATAGACGGCAGCGAGGGTGATCGTCATCGAGATGACGGGACCAACGATCTCGCGTGCGCCTTGCAACGCGGCTTGTACAGGCGGCAGGCCCTCTTCCAGATGCCTATGAATGTTCTCCACCACCACGATGGCGTCGTCGACGACGAGACCGATCGCCAGCACCATCGCAAGCAGCGTCAGGAGATTGAAGCTGAAACCCATGATCAGCATCAGCGTACTGACGCCAACCAGGGACAGCGGAATGGTGACGACAGGAATGACGACCGATCGCAGCGAAGCGAGGAACAGGAAGATGACGATTACGACGATCAGCACGGCCTCGCCGATCGTCTTCTCGACTTCGTCGATCGAGGATTGGATGAACTTGGTCGAGTCAAAAGCAACCTTCATTTTCAACGACGGCGGCAAATTGCGCTCGATCCCGGGGAACAGCGCACGCACGCCCTGCACCAACGACAACGGGTTACCCTGCGGGGTCGCCTGCACGCCGATGAAGATCGCGTGCTCACCGTTGAAGGCGACGCTCGCGTCCGCGCTTTGTGCGGCAAGCTCGACGGTTGCGATGTCCTCCATCCGCACGAAGCCGCCGTCTTTGGCTTTGACGATCATCTTCTTGAACTGATTGACATCAGTCAGATCAGTATTTGTTGTAATGTTCGAGACGATGAAATAGCCCTTGGTCTGGCCCGCGGCCGCCTGGAAATTGTTGGCGGCAATTGCGGCAGCAACATCTGACGCCGAGACGTTGCGACCGGCCATCTTGACCGGATCAAGCCACAGCCGCATCGCAAAGGTCTGGCCGCCCAGGATGTCGGCCGACGCCACGCCATCGACGGTCGACAGCACCGGTTGCACCACGCGCGCCAGATAGTCCGAAATCGCAGGCCCCGACAGCTCCTTGGACGAGAAGCCGATATACATGACCGCCGTGGTCTGGCCGGTGGACTTGGTGACGATCGGGTCGTTCGACTCCTTCGGGATCAGATATTTGACCGAATTGACCTTGGCGAGCACCTCGGTGAGCGCCTGGTTCGGATCGAAGTTCAGCTTGATGTAGACCTGGATTGTGGAGGTACTAAGCACCGAGGACGAGGTGATGTAGTCGACACCTTCGGCGGAGGCGACTGCTTGCTCGATCGGCGTGGTGATAAATCCCTGGATCAGCTCGGGCGACGCACCCGGATAGACGGTTGTGATGTTGACAACCGTGTTGGACAACTTGGGATACTGCCGGATCGGCAACATCATCGCCGCCCGAGCGCCGACAAGGAGAATCAATAAGCTAACGACGACCGACAAAACCGGACGTTTGATGAAAATATCGGTAAGGGCCATCGCGGCGATCTCAAATGGTTGACTTGAAGCATCCGGCCATGCGGATGATGCTTCGACGTTATCAGTACCGCGGCGCTTGTGCCGGAATGGCCGGAGCCGGGTCGGGCGAGATGGACACGGACGCGCCCGATTGCAGCTTGAGCTGACCGACGGCGACGATCTTGTCGCCGGGCTTCAAACCTTTCAGGATTTCAGCGCGTCCATTGACCCGATCGCCGGTCTTCACGAAAGTGCGTACAGCATTCAGGCTGGTCTTGCCGTCTTCCGTTTTCTCGGTGACGAGAAATACCGAGTCGCCGTAGAGCGTGTAGTCGACCGCCGTCTCCGGAACGGTGATCACCGGCGGCCTGTCCGGCAGCACGATCGTTGTCGTCACGAACATGCCTGGCTTTAGTATTTTCTCCGGGTTGGCGATCGTCGCCTGAACGTGGATGCTGCGCGTATCGCTCGCGATCTGCGGCTCGATGGTGGTGATCCTGCCCTCGAAGGTGCGTCCCGGATAGGCGTCGACCTTTAGCCGAACGGCCTGACCGACCTTGAGCTGACCGGAATCCTTTTCCGTCACCGTGAAGTTGGCCCACAATTCCGAGAGATCGGTCAGCGACACGATTGGCGTTCCCGCGATCAGGAACTGGCCAACCTCGACCTTGCGTACGCCAAGATCGCCGTCGAACGGCGCCCGCACCAGCTTCTGAGAGATCAGCGCTTCCGTCTTGGCAATACCGGCCTGCGCCTGGTCGAACGCGGCCTGCGCTTGATCGACGGTCGCCTGTGGACCGAACTGCCGTGACGCCAATTGTTTGGCTCGGTCGAGTGAAAGCTGCGAGACGGTTGACTGCGCCTTGAAGTTGGCGAGATCGCCCTGCTCCGGCGCGTCGAACAGCTGCACAAGCGGAGTGCCCGCCGCGACATGCGCGCCCGGCTCGAACTTGATCTCGGTGACACGCCCGTTGACGTCGGCAGTCACATTGACTTGGTGCACGGCTGCAAGCTCGCCGACCGCCGTCAAAAGATTTGGCACCGCCTCGGACTTGGCCTCAGCCACGCTCACGCTCACCACAACCGATTTGTGGCTTTCAAGAAACTCCTTGATCTTCTGTCCCCTAAAATAATTGAACCAGATGGCCGCGCCGACCAGCGCTGCAAGCAGCGCGCCGACAATGATGAACCAGAGCACAGGCCGGACAGGCCGCCTCGACGCCTTGTCGATCGGCTCGCCCGATATCTTGTATTCAGCCAGGATGTTCATGCCTTATGCACTTTCTGAAATCGCCCTCTTGCCCGCATCTGGCGTCGATTCGCGACTCAGATGCGAAGCAATTGCGGCTTCGTTAAGTCCGATACCCCGCAGAAGGAACTCGCAAAGCTGGCGTTCGACGTCGTTGGTCTTGCCGTAGGACAAACACGGCGTGGCCGGAAGTCGCGTGGCTGCCGCCGTCATCAATGTGTGATGCGCAAACCAGAACAGATTGAGCGGATCACTTCCAACCCGCGACGCATCGCCAGCCGCCACTGCGTGCTCCAGCGAGGCGGTGAACACCGCGCCAATCAGTTTCTCGACCTTGGCATAGAGCAAGCGCGCGAACTCGCCGTCATCGAGATGACTTGTGATCATCAGCCGCAGGCGCTGCGCTTCCTCCTGGTCGGGGCGTTCTGCGATCTGCACGAAGTACTCCACCATGCCGCGGATCAGTTCGACCAGCGTTGCCGTGGAGGGTTCGCGCCCACGCAATTCGGCCAGGGCCGGGTCGGCCTCACACTCATCGGTCAGGATTTCCGCATAGAGCGCCGCCTTGGACGGGAAATGCTTGAAAAGCAGCGCCTCCGAAATAGCCGCGGCGGCCGCTACGCTCTTGGTCGTGGTGCCGGTATAACCATGCCGCGCAAAGCAACGCTTCGCGGCAGCCAAGATCAGTTGCCGCCTCAGGTCGCTGGTCATCCGCAGGGTGCTCATCGTAGTGAGTAAGCACTCACCAACAAAAAAGTCAAGCTTTTGCTGCAGCGCAACGAGGTCGGCCGATCAGATCGGCGAAAACCCGATGTCACCGCGCAGCCGGTTCAAGATAAAGGTTCCATCCCGTACTGGCAGCACCCGCTCCAGATTGGCACTGTCGATCTTCACGTTCGCAAAGCGCGGGCCCGTGGAGACATACTGGATGTCCCTCGCAAACACCTCGACCTCCGCCATGGTCGAGACCGCGCGGCTGTCCTCTATCCCGCACGCCCTGGCTACGCCGACCAGATCGGCGGCGGCGGACGTGTGGGTCGTCTGCCCACCGGTCTCGCCGTAGCATTCATTATCCAGCACCACGATGGAGAGATTGCGCGGTTTCTGCAGGCCGATCGTGGCAAGGCTACCCATCCCCATCAGCATCTCGCCATCCCCGGTGACGACCAGCACAGGCAGCTTCGGTTGGGCCAGCGCCAAGCCAAGCCCGATCATGGCCGCGCCGCCCATGCCGCCCCAGAGATAGAAGTTGCGCGCGTGATCGCCGGCGGCTGTGATGTCGTTGGTGGAAGCACCCAACCCGCCGATCGCGACCGCCTCCTTGCGATTCGCCAGCAGCGTGGCAACGACTTTGCGTCGGTCCAGAAGATTTGCCCTGCTCATTTGGTGAAGACCTTGGCGCCGATCAGGCGTTGCGACAACAGAATGGCGGTCGGCGTGCAGGCGTTATAGGCCTGCGCCGCCCCGGCCTCGACGACCTCGCCCACTTCCTGCGGATTCGCAGCGCGCAGCACGCTGATGCCGGAGAGTTCGAGGACACCCTGCGTGGTCGAGCCCATCGGCACCTGCCAGGGATTGAACTCGCCCCATTCGCCACGCATCGTCACGAGCGCCAGGAACGGAAAGCGCAGAATCGGAATCAGCGACAGCATGTTGATGCAATTGCCGACCCCGCTCGACTGCATCAACAACGCGCCGCGCTGGCCACCGGCCCAGGCGCCGGCCAGCAGCGCCACGCCCTCTTCCTCCGTTGTCAGGGGAATACCCCGCATGGAAGAGGAAGCCAGAACGCGCTGAATCAGTTGCGCATGACCGGCATCGGGCACATAGGACACTTGCCGCACATCGAAGCGCTGCAGGATCGCAAAGATTTCGTCAGGCCATGAGGGCGCCGTTTCGGCAGTAGCATCAGCTCGGACGTTCATTTTTGTTTCCGGTCGGCTGGCACATTGGATCATGATGGTAGACGGGCGCTTGCGCCCTTCGAAAGAGCGAAAACGGCATATCGGCCTCGACCCGCGAGTATGACGACACGAACGCAGATGCGAGGCGAGCCTGTGGCTATCTCGCCTCAGCTTCGGGTTTCGGCGACCGCTCGAGCAACAACGTGCGGATGCCGCAGGTGCCGCTTCGTATCGTCATCACCCGCGTGCCCGGCTTACGCCCGTTGCGCACCTCGGACACTTCGACTCCGGCAGCCACCAGCCTTGCCCGCGCCGCATCGATATCGCCGACGCGCCAGCTCAGTCCCGCCGGCTTGTCATGCGTCAGATCGCCGCCTGTCCCAGGCCGGCACACCACCTCGACAATGAGGTCGCCACAGCGGAAGAACATCAACCGCCCCCAATCCGGGTGCGAGCGGTCCAGCGCCATGTCGAGGCCGAGCCGCGCGCCGTAAAGCGCTGCCGCCCGTTCGGGGTCTTCGGTGGACACCACGACGTGGTCGAGCCCCAAGAAGGACGCAGCGCCGGTCGCTGCCGAACACGGCCGCTCCTCGGCGAGTTCGAGAAAGAACAAACGCACCCCTCGCGTCAGATCAGTTGACGCGCGGGTACGTTTCCAGTGCATGACGGCGCCGGAGGCCGAATCGCGACTTTCGACCTCTGCGACCGGCTCGGGCTTCAGCGCCAGCCGATTCAGCCGCCGGTACATCTTGTCAACATCGGCCACGCGGAAGCAGATGCTGGCAAGCCCCTCGCCGTGGTGGTCGAGCAGCGAGCGGATGCGGTCGGCCGTGGCGCCCGACCCGCTCGGCGCCACTAGCTCAAGTGACATATTGTCGAGCGTGAACAGCACGCGGTCTGCGCCGTCATCGCTATTCCGCCAAGCGGGGGCGCGAGCAAATAGCGTCTGATACGACGCGCTGGCCGCACCGATATCCTTGACCAGCGCGACGATGTGATCGAGCCCGATGATCATGGGAAAAGCCCCCGCGTGGTCTTGGCGGCCCGAACCTTGGCGACCCCGATCGCCATCGCAGCGGTCCGGTGCGATATCCGGTCGGTTCGTGCGCGTTTCAACATCTGCTCGAACGCGCGATCGAGAATTTGGTATTCGCGCCGCGTCACTTCCTCTTCCTCCCAGAACAATTGCTGCAGGTCTTGTACCCATTCGAAATAGCTGACGACCACGCCGCCAGAATTGCAGAGGATGTCCGGGATCACAAATACCTCATCCTCGCGCTTTTCCAGCACGCGGTCGGCCTCGGGCGTGGTCGGCCCGTTGGCTGCCTCGGCGAGAATTCGGCATTTGAGCTCCTGGGCAATTTTCGCATCGATTACCCGCTCCAACGCCGCCGGCACCAGTACATCGCATCTGAGTGTGAGCACCTGTGCAGGATCGAACTGCAATTCCGTGGAAAAGCCGGCGATGCTGCCATGGGCTGTGGCGTGACGCATCAGGGCGGGAATGTCGAGGCCGCCCTGATCGTACAACGCCCCGGTATGGTCGCTGACCGCAATCACCTTCAGGCCGAAGCGATGCAGCTCCATCGCGGCATAGGAGCCGACATTGCCGAATCCCTGGATGACCGCTGTAGCGTTGTTGAGGTCGATCCGCAGTTCGTTCATCACCCGCCTGGCAAGGTAGGCAACGCCGCGGCCGGTCGCCTCGCGGCGCCCGAGCGTGCCCCCCGACGATACCGGCTTGCCGGTGACGATCTCGGTCACGGTCTGCCCTTGATACATGGAATAGGTGTCCATGAACCAGGCCATCACCTGCTCATTGGTTCCCATGTCCGGCGCCATCACGTCGGTGTGCGGGCCGACGAAGGGGATCAGCTCCTGCATATAGCGCCGCGACAGCGATTCCAGTTCGCGCCTGGATATCTTGGTGACATCGACATTGACGCCACCTTTGGCGCCACCATAGGGCAGGCCCACCAGCGCGCATTTCCAACTCATCCATATCGCGAGCGCGGCCACCTCCCCGATGTCGACGGTCGGCGCAAAGCGCGTGCCGCCTTTGGTCGGGCCGAGCGTCAGATGATGCTGCACGCGATAGCCCTCGAATACCGATACCGTGCCATCGTCGCGGTGAATCGGGCAGGAAACGGTGACTGCCCGCTTGGGCAAGAGCAGACGGTCGCGTTCGTCTACCGGAATTTCGAGGTGATCAGCGATGACATTGAACTGCTTGGCCGCCATTTCGAATACCGGGCCGGAATAAACGGTCATGTTTCTTCCCTTTCGCCAGGCCCCTGGAACCGAGATGCGCAGCAGGCGTTGAATGGACCGTGCACAGATTATGTCTGATTCTGGTCGTATTCCGCCTCCTTGCCTATCTCAAGTGCCTATGACACTAGGCTTGCGAACAATTTTGGCGTTGATTCCAGGCAAGGTGCTAATCTAGGGCGCCAGCCGGGGACCATCCAGCGGTATGACGGACAACCCATGCAGGCACTTTTTATCGGACAAAGCTATATCGATGTCACCTTCATCACCGACCACCTGCCGACGGGTGACCAAAAGGATGTAGCCTCCGCCTACGCCGTCTCGTTTGGCGGCAACGCGGTCACCGCGGCATTCTGCTGCGCCAAGCTCGGGATCATTCCGGACCTGATGGCCACCGTCGCCAATGACTGGCTCGGGCGGATGTTTCAGGACATGTGCGTCAGATACGGAATCTCATTGCATGCGCGCCAGGTGAAGTCATCCTCGCTGTCCTTCATCATGCCCAAGGACGGCAAGCGCGCCATCGTGCGCTGCCGCGACGACATGTGCATCCACCCGTTCCCAACTCTCAATCTCGGCGATTGCCGCGCCCTGCATCTCGACGGCCACCAGGCGGATGCGGCAATGCATTATGCCAAGGTGTGCCGTGAGGCCGGGATCCTGACGTCACTCGATGGCGGCGGCCTGCGTACCAATACGCACGAGCTTCTGGAATTCATCGATGTCGCCTTCGTCGCCGAGCGGCTGTGCGAGCAGATGGACCTGACCCCGGAAGGAATGCTGGACTACCTCAAGAGCCGAGGCTGCCGGATCGGCGGCGTCACCATGGGTGAACGTGGGGTGCTGTGGTACGACGAGACCGGCGCCGTCCAGTCGCTTCCCGCACTGCCGGTCCCGCGCGAACGCGTACTCGACACCAGTGGCGCCGGCGACGTCTTTCACGGCGGCTATCTCTATTCCTGGCTCGCCAATCCTGGCAAGAGCTGGCGCGAGCATCTTAGCTTTGCCCGCGCTGCCTCGGCGTTCAAGGTCCAGCATCTGGGCAACGAAGCTGGGCTGCCAACAATTGCGGACATCGAGACTGTCCGGCGGGAGTTCGAAGTCAGGGTCTGAAGCAGTCTGAAGCGCGATGGTCTCAGAACGAACCATCGCGCTTTGTCAAGCCAGCGCGCTCTTCAGGTCGAAGCTTTCATCGGCGGCCTGTTCCGGCGAGATCGAGCGCTCCATCCCGAACAACCTTCGGCCGAACATATGGTCGCCGGCGCGGTTAATCGACTCGATACCGACAAGTTTGCCGGACCGGTAACAGAACGCGGAGAATGCCTTTTTCGCGGGATCGCCGCGCAGCACGACCTGATCATATCCCGTGGTCAGCCCTGAGATCTGTAGCTTGTCGTCGCCCTGGTCGCTCCAGAACCACGGATGCCCGTCATAAGGTTTCTTGTCGCCGGTGAGCCGCGCCGCCACGCAGCGTGCTTGATCGGTTGCGTTCTGCACTGATTCGATCCGCAGCGATCCACCGAAACGCGGACTTGCAAACAGCGCGCAGTCGCCGATCGCCGAGATATTCGGATCGGATGTCAGCAGGTGCTCGTCGACGATAACGCCGGATGCGACAGGCAAGCCCGCCTCCGCTGCCAGCTCGACATTAGGCAGGACACCGACGCCCACCACGATCAAATCGGCCGTTAGGTGACGGCCATCGCTTAGGCTGACGCCTGTCACCTTGCCGCCCTCGGCCTCGATGCTTGTTGCCTGCACGCCAAGGTGAATGCGGATGCCGGCCTCCCGGTGACGCGCCTGGAAGTAGTCTGAGACTTCCGCAGTCACAGCGCGCGCCATCACGCGCGTGCCAAGTTCGACCACGTCAACCTCGAGCCCCTTGATGCGGGCGGTAGCTGCGAATTCGAGGCCGATAAACCCGGCACCAATGATGACGGCGCGCTTCTTCGACGGAAGGATTTTGCGTAACGCCTCGCTCTCATCGAGTATCCGCAGATATTTCACGTCCGGTAGATTGGCGTTGGGCAGATCGAGCAGGCGGTTGCGCGCCCCCGTCGCCAGCACGAGGTGGCCATAGTCCAGCCAAGCGCCCGATCCGAGCAATAGCTTACGCTGCTGCCGATCGATCGAGACCGCGCGATCCGAGATGAGTTCAATCTTCTGGTCGTCATAAAACTTCTCCGGCCGGAACATCAGACTTTCCGGACCAGCAGATCCCTTGATGTAGGCCTTGGACAAAGGCGGCCGCTGATAGGGCAGATGCGCTTCGTCGTTGATCAGACAAACGCGACCACCAAAGCCGAGCTGGCGCAGAGATATTGCAACCTGAAAGCCCGCATGGCCGGCCCCCACGATAAAAACTGGAGCTTGCGTCATCGAAACAGCCCAATTGTAAGGACACAGGGGGTACCCATGTCGTCTCCTCATTTCGCCGATTTTGGCTTGCTATCCCCGTCGGGAGAAGGCGGCACCCGTGGCCGCGTCCTGAACGATCGAGCATGGTCATTTGACCTCATGGCTCGCCGCAATGCAAGAGTACTCCGACCACGAGAAGTGGCCGATCCGGTCGCATTCGGCGCGGTTCGGCGGGATTGTAACCATCCATCTTGTGCGATTTAGTTGCAGCACAACCTTGATCACAGGATTTCCAATGCCTGCACCAGCGACCTCCCTGCCCGACGATCCGGCGTTGCTTCGGATCGAAGGGCCGATCGCCACGATCACGCTCAACCGTCCAACCGCCTTCAACTCGATCAATCTGGCGATCGCTCAGAAGCTCGAACAACTCGCGGCCCAGGTGGAGGCGTCCGATGACGTCAGGGTGCTGGTGATCGAGGGCGAAGGCCGAGCCTTTTGTGCCGGCGGCGATCTGCAGACGATTGGCGCGGCCGCCGAGGCCAATACGATCACGCCCGTAGTCGGCGAACTCCTGAAACACTACCACGCCTTCATCGCGGCGCTGCGGCGGATGCCCAAGCTCGTGCTGGCAAGCGTGCACGGCTCGGCGGCCGGCGCCGGACTGTCGCTCGCCTTTGTCGCGGATATCTGCATCGCCGCCGAAGATGCCCGCTTCACGCCGGCCTATGCCAAGCTCGGCGTATCGCCCGATGGCGGCGGTACGGTCGGCGTGGTCGCCAGCGTCGGCGCCCGGCGTGCACTGCAGGTATTTCTCGCCGAGGACGGCTTCACGGCCACTCAGGCCTACGATTGGGGGTTGGTTGCGAAAGTAGTTCCGGCAGTCGAGCTGAAAGCCGCCACGCGCGAACTGGCGCTGCGGCTGGCCCAGAATGCACCGGCGGGGCTTGCGGCAACGAAGGCCTTGGTCCACCGCTCAACGACAACCTCAATCGAGCAACAACTCGACGCCGAGCGCGACGCCATCATCGACTGCATGAACACCGACGCATTCCGCGTCGCGGTCAAGAAATTCACGAGCAAGGGGAAGTGAACGATCTCGCGGCGCCCATTTCGGCAAATTCGGCCCTTTCTCAAATCCCCATCGCCAACAGTTGTGTCCCAAACTCCGCCGGCGTCGGCGGCCGATGGGTCGCACCTCATGGATCAACGCATGATCGAACAAGTTCTTCCTTATTACTCATCACCTGGCCGCCACTATCACACCATTGGGCATGTCGAGGACTGCCTGCGGCAGCTCGGGCACATCGAAGACCTTAACGGAGAGGAACGCGAAATCCTCACACAAGCCTTCCTCTGGCATGACGCCGTTTATGATACTTTGCGGCCAGACAACGAGGAGATGTCAGCGGCGCTGGCTGCGGATCACTGCGAAGCCGAGATTCGCGACGAGGTCATGAGGCTTATCCTTCTGACCAAATCCCATAACGCGGATGACAGAGACCGCCTCGGCTCGATCATGATTTCCATCGACCTTTCAATCCTTGGCGCAGACGCCGCCGACTACGCGAAATACACCGCCGCGATTCGGGAAGAATACAGGCATGTTCCAGAAGACCTTTACAGGAAAGGTCGAGCAGCAATCCTCAAGCGATTCATGGAACGAGCGGAGATATTCCCCTACCCGCCGTTCCGCGAACGCCTCGAACGGGCCGCTCGACGCAACCTCACAAGAGAAATCGCCGAGCTGACTTGAGGCTCGTACCTATTTCCTCTCCATGCTCGGCTTGATGGTGCGGGTGGGCCCCTGCCCCCGCAGAAAATCGAAGTCGCAGCCTTCGTCCGCCTGCAGGATGGTCTCGTTGAACAACCAGGCGTAACCGCGTTTCGCCTGGTCGGGCGGCGCAGCAGACTTCAGCGCGGCGCGGCGTTTTTCCAGCTCTGCGGTGTCGACCAGCAAATCGATGCTTCGTTTGGCAACATCCAGGCGGATCATGTCGCCATTCTTCACCAGCGCCAGCGGACCGCCGACCGCAGATTCCGGCGTGATGTGCAGCACGATGGTACCGAAGGCCGTGCCACTCATGCGCGCATCCGAGATCCGCACCATGTCCTTGATGCCGCCGCGCGCAAGCTTCTTCGGGATTGGAAGGTAACCCGCTTCCGGCATGCCCGGCGCCCCCTTCGGACCCGCATTGCGCAAGACCAACACGTCGTCGGCCTCAACATCGAGATCGGGATCGTCGATCCGCAGGGTCATATCCTCGACGGATTCGAACACCACGGCACGGCCGGTATGCTGCAACAACTTGGCACTCGCCGCTGACTGCTTGATAACGGCGCCGCGCGGCGCGAGATTGCCGTTCAGCACGGCCAGTCCGCCTTCCGGCTTGATCGGATTGTTGCGCGGCCGGATCACATCCTGCCCCGGCACATCCTCGGCGCCAGCAACAACTTCGCGCAACGTTTGACCGGTGATGGTCTTTGCATCGAGGTCGATGAGATCACCAAGTTGCGCCATCAATTTCGGCACGCCGCCGGCGTGATGGAAATGCTCCATGTAGTGTTCACCGGATGGCTTGAGATCGACCAAAACCGGCACCTTGCGCCCGAGCGTGTCGAAGGCTCCGAGATCGATGCGGTGCGGCGAGCGGTGGGCGATCGCAGTCAGATGAATGAGGCCGTTGGTCGAACCGCCGATCGCCTGCAATACCACCTGCGCGTTCGTCAGGGCTGCCACAGTCAACAATTCGCTGGGCTTCGGCCCCTTTTGTTTCGCCATCGCGGCTGCGACCTTGCCGCTCGCTTCCGCCAAACGAAACCGCTCGGCATGTGGCGCGGGGGTCGTCGCGCTCATCGGCAGCGCGAGGCCCATCGCCTCGATCATGCAGGCCATGGTCGAGGCCGTACCCATCACCATGCAAGTGCCGACGGACGGCGCGAGCCGGCCATTGGCAGCCTCGATCTCTGCGTCGTCGATCTCACCGGCGCGGTACTTTGCCCAGAGCCGCCGGCAATCGGTGCAGGCGCCCAGCACTTCACCCTTGTGGTGGCCGACCACCATGGGCCCCACGGGAATGACCACGGTCGGCAGATCGGCGCTGACCGCAGCCATGACCTGCGCCGGCAGCGTCTTGTCGCAGCCGCCGATCACAATCACCGCATCCATCGGCTGGGCACGGATCATCTCCTCGGTGTCCATCGCCATCAGGTTGCGCAGATACATCGAAGTCGGATGCGCGAAGCTTTCCGCAATCGAGATCGTCGGAAACACAAACGGCATTGCGCCCGACAGCATCACCCCGCGCTTCGCCGCCTCGATGATATCAGGCACGTTGCCATGACAGGGATTGTAGTCACTATGGGTATTGGGAATCCCGACGATGGGACGCTCCAACGCGTCGTCGGAATAGCCCATGGCCTTGATAAAAGCCTTGCGCAGGAACAGCGAAAACCCGGCATCGCCATAGCTCGTCAGCCCCTTGCGCAAGCCATCATTCATGACGCTACTCCATTCTGCCCTGCCATTTTCGTACTGCTGCCCCTCATGTCAATAACGCGGGTGAAGCAAAAGAGCCCTGAGCACGGCTCTTCATTCTCGCGGCATGGTTTGCCCGAGGTTTGCTTGTTTTCCTGGCCCCTCTTATCGAAGAGGGCGCGGGAAGTCCGGGCGCCGGCTGGCACCCGTGACCCATGGGCAAGAAAAATGCACACGAGCCGGGTAGCGAGGCAGCCGGATCAGCCCGGCCCTCCCGCGCGACGGTTTTGACAACGCCTCGTGCTCTCCCCAGTGATCGAAGCGGCTGTCGCCGCCGTCACCGTCGGATTGTGGTGGCCATCGAAGGCCCAATTGAATCGATGCTCATCCACCACAAGACCTGACGCCACCGGCGTCACGCCACACGACATCCGCTGCCGCGACCGCTCCTTGTTCTCACAGGCACTTGCTCGAGAGTGTGCTCTCCTTCAAGGCTGCCAAGGAGACGTTTTACAGCGCCGGTCTGTCTCGTGCGCGCTAGACATGCCTCGGGCTTCGGCTCAATCCTCCCCCCCCTCCAGTGTCCCAGTCGCGCGCCAGCGCTTGTCCGCGTCCATCGCATCCTGCGCCTACGATTTCCGACGATTCGCGAGTCGCCCCTCTCATCGAGCAGGATGAGTCCTCAATACCGTAATTCCGAATTCTCGTAAAGCGAATTGTTTTCGCTAGGGGCGCTTGACAGGCGTTGTCTGATTTGCCGGGTCGGGCAGCGATTGAAGCCCGGACCTCGCGGCATGACACCCGGGTAAGCTTAAGAGACCACTTGCGCAAGATACGGGCGAAGCTGCTTGCTCACCGCTTCGAACTCAACCTCACTCAGAAGCTGATTTTTGCGCACTCCCACACTCACGATCTCAGCATCGTTCTCCGATACCCCTAATGCCTCCTCAACTCCGAGGATCAGCTGGGCACCCTCTGGCCGTTTCTTGACGAGGAACGATATAATAGCAGGCAAGTGGTGCGTGTCCTGGCCCTGCTGGTTCGGCGCGTCAATCACGATCGGGCAGAAAACCATCGAGCTATATTGCTGGGCTGTACGTAGGAATGCGTAATTATGAGCAGCGAAGCCTCTCGGACCTTCGCTGCCGCGTGCGTGGCGCGTTGAGGACATCGGATTGGACCCCAGATCTCCGACCCGGACATCTAGCTGTTGTGCAAAACTCACTAAGTTGCTGGCGAAGAAATCTTTGATAGTCCGAGATCGCCTACGATCAAGCAGCCTGCGCATTGTTGCGACGATTTCTCTAATATTTGAATTGAGTCCGCCGATCTCGGCCTCCACATCCTTAACCCGCCTACGGAGAATACGGGTTGCGGCGTTTCGCCCTTCTGCAGCGACCACATCGCCAAACGTGAGATCGTCTTTTCGTGACGCCAATACGACCCGAATCCTTGAAGTTGCAATGTCGATTGCTTGAATGTCATGTCGAGCGTCGTCGATCCGCTTATCAAGTCTTCCCCGTTCTTGCTGTGCGTGGTTCAAGACCCCAATCAAAGCTTCGGCGTCGGCAGCGATCTTGAAACGAGTGGCAATGTCATTTGTGTAATGCTCGCCACAGGTTGGACACTCGACGTCAACGGGATGACCAAAGGCGCTCTCGAACACTTCATCCGTTTCGCGGAGCGCCGCACGAGTAACCTCAGCCTGACTGATCCAAAGTGCCCGAGCGTCTATCAGTTCTGAGAGCTTTGCTCGGTGGGAATTTTGTTCATCGAGCAATCTCGCGCTCGCGGCAAGCAACTCAGCAGTTTCGGCTTGAAAGTCATCAATGTTAAAAAATACCGCCGGGTCCGGTACGACGGACCGCAACTCCTCAACCGCAGCAACGACTCCAGCCCGCCGCACCTCTGTTTCCCGCAACACCGTCGACAAGCGATCTTTTTCAGCTTGAGCTGCATAGTATTCGTTTGGCTTCAGGCCGGAGTGATACTCCGCTAGAGTGGCGGCCGAGCGAGGCAAGTACATGTTATGGAAGGGTTCCCAAGCAGAAGCCCAACTTCGGTCCTGATCCATGTAGAAAGGGGCAAAGGCATATGCAGGAGGTGGAATCAGAGTCTTTTCTCGTTGATCGGTCATAAGCAAGCGGAAATCGAGCAGGTCCGCCAAGAACGGCGCCAATCCCTGGCTGATGGATGACGTTTGAAGAGCTTTGTTGCCCGTCTCGTCAAAAACAGTGTAGGTGCCCGCAAATTTCATAATTGTTCGCGGATGCCCATCTATTTCGAAGTCCACCGCCGAGACGACATTCGCGCTTCGCCAAGCATGGTCGATCCGGTGCGGCTCCGCGCCGAACGTGTCATAGAGACTCTTCAGAAGAGCCGACTTGCCGAACCCGTTGCCCGCTTTCACGACCGTCGCCCCGTCGTGAAACTCCATCGTGAACGCCCGTTTCTCCTCTGGCGATAGAAGCGAAATTCTCTTGAACTTCATTGTGCGCACGCCGCTTCCCCCCGAGATTCAGCAGTAATCGCCGCAATCCAAAATCGTGCTGTTCATCCATTGAAGCTCTCGTACAACTCAACCAATATCGCGGCTTCGATTGTTGCCTGTTCGTATACGGAAACTGACGAAGCTGGAAGACCAACTCTGACGAGATCGGCAGCGGCGATCAAATGATCACAACCGCGGACGCTCGCCGAGACCTGTTGAAACGCTCTGTGAACCTCCTCCGCCAGAGCTTCAGCTTGGCGTGTCCGCATCGAGCGGTCACGGAGATAGCTGACAACAGCCGTTTGACTTTTTATCCGCTCCATCGGAGTTCGGCCAGAGGCCTTCAACTCGTCGTCTACTATCGTCCAGGCATCGAGAATCCCTCGCCGCTTCTCAGCAGCTGTCAAAATTTGATCCAGTTCCTCGCAACCTAGCGACTTATGGGTGAACACGTCTGGCAGGGTCAGGCAAACAGTCGTGTCGTTCGCTCGTGAGGTGATGTCCTGAATCAACGTCCTATAGAGAGCTGCAACGACAACACCTTGCTTGTTTTCGACTGCATCGACCAACATTCCCTTCAGAACAAGATCGTATCCGGTCACTGGAACGATAGTCTGCTCAAAGCTGAGTACCTCATCCTCGTCCGGAGAACGAGGCGACGGAAAGTCGGCTTCAAGGGCGACCGCAAAGCGACGCTTATCTTTGGATCCCACGCTCCTGTAGAGAATTTTCGTGTGATCGACCCCAGTCTTCGTTCCATCAGCGAGCGTCAGACCGAAAGACGCATTTGTGAGAAATACGCACGCCGCGACCGACGCCCCAAAAGTCTGGGTATGGTGATACATTTTGCCGACGATGCTTCTTGGCACCTCGTTTTCCAGCTTACAGAGGCTCGCCGCTGTCCAACTCCCCTGTTGCTTTCCCTTGATTTGGAAGAACTCAATTTGATCTGGGCAATTCGAAGGAATCAGGATCGCAAGATCATCGAAATGGTCGAATACGGCACGGTAGTCAGCGCCAGATTTGCGGAGTTCGAGCATCTTCGCCAGCGAAACATGAGCCTGAAAGGCGTAGCGAGAACCGGTCCGCGATCCCGCTTTCTCACGCGGCTTCGCCGAAACGAGCGTAGTTATCAAAGCAGTCATAGGGCCCCCAAGGCTCGTGCATTAGACGATAGGTCCATGACTTCTGCAACCACCACGAGATGGATGGGACGGTGTTGTAGCACCGAACAACGGCGTAAGGGCGAACACGACCCCGGCCAACGCGCCGCCCGCATATGCGAAACGCCGGAACGGTTCCCCGCCCCGGCGCTGCAATCGTGCCTCTCGGAAGTGCTTATGACGCGTTGTAGCCGGCGACCGCCTTTATCTCGAGGAAATCCTCCAGGCCGTACTTGCCCCATTCGCGGCCATTGCCGGACTGTTTGTAGCCACCGAACGGCGCGATGCGATCGTTGGGCAGGCCCTGCAGATTGACGTTGCCGGCGCGGATCAGGCGCGCCACCTTCTTCGCCTGCTCAACCGTGCCGGCCGTGACGTAACCCGCGAGCCCATAGGGCGTGTCATTGGCGATGCGCACGGCTTCGGCTTCGTCCTTGGCGCCGATGATGGTCAGCACCGGTCCGAAGATTTCCTCGCGCGCGATCGTCATTTCGTTGGTGACATCGGCGAAGATGGTTGGACGGACATAGTATCCCTTGTTGACGCCCTCGGGGAGACCCGGGCCGCCGGCAACGAGCGTCGCGCCCTCGTCGATGCCCTTCTTGATCAGCGCCTGGATCTTGTCCCACTGCACGCGGTTGACCACGGGACCGATGTTGGTGCCTTCGGCTCGCGGGGCGCCCGCCTTGGTCTTTTCGGCAACCGCCTTCGCGATCGCAGCCACTTCCTTCATCTTCGAGGCCGGCACGATCATGCGCGACGGCGCATTGCAGGACTGGCCGGAGTTGTTGAACATATGCATCACGCCACCGGTCACCGCCTTGGTCAGGTCGGCGCCGTCGAGGATGACGTTCGGCGACTTGCCACCAAGCTCCTGGCTGACACGCTTGACGGTCTGTGCAGCGCGCTTGGCGACATCGATGCCGGCTCGGGTCGAGCCGGTGAACGAGATCATGTCGATGTCCGGATGTTCGCTCATGGCGACACCGACCTCCGGCCCCAGGCCGTTGACCAGGTTGAACACGCCCTTCGGAACGCCGGCTTCATGGAGGATTTCGGCGAAGACCAGCGCGGAGGTCGGGGTGTATTCCGAGGGCTTCAGGACCATGGTGCAACCCGCGGCAAGCGCAGGCGCCACCTTGCAGGCGATCTGGTTCATCGGCCAGTTCCAGGGCGTGATCATGCCGACCACGCCGACTGGTTCGCGCAGCACGACTGCAGTGCCGGCCGGCTCCTCGAAATGGTAGTTCTTCAGGACCTCAAGCGTGCTCACGAGGTGGCCGAGGCCCGCACCGGCCTGCGCCTTCTCCGCCATCGGCAGCGGCGCGCCCATCTCGTCGGAGATGACGGCGCCGATCTCGCTCATGCGGCCCTTGTAGATCTCGATGATCTTCGACAGCAGCGCGATACGGTCCTCGCGGCTGGTCTGCGAAAAGGTCTCGAACGCGCGCTTGGCCGCGGCGACCGCCTTGTCGATATCGGCCTTGGAGCCGAGCGCAACCTCGTACATCGCCTCTTCCGTCGCCGGGTTAACCACGGGCGTGGACTTCTTGACGACTGGATCGACCCAGGCGCCGTCGATGTAGAATTGCATGCGATTGACCATCGGAATCCTCTTCTTGGGGAGTAAATGGGAGGGGAGTTTCGGCAGCATCCTTGCACGAAAGTGCCGCCAGTTGAACCCGCGATATGCGGGGCCAGCGTTGCGGCGGACGCTGGATATATGATCGGACGCTGCGGTTGCAGCAAGGTCCCGTCACCCCGACGCCGCCTGCTATTTCGATCACACCGCCATTTCACGACGCAGCACCGAGCGATCGCGCCGCCCGTTTGGGCTTGTGAGGCTTATGCGTTCGGCGAACGCTCCTCGAGCACCAGAAGCTGGGCGCGCCGCACGCGCTCGCGATGGGCGGTGTAGAGGCCGCTGCCAACGACGAGCGTCGAGCCGGTCACGGTCCAAACATCCGGTACGTCGCCGAAAATCAAAAAGCCGAGGATGCCCACCCATAATAGCTGCGTGTATTGGAACGGCGCGAGCACTGAGGCTTCCGCGTGGCGGAACGCCAGCACCACGACCCACTGGCCTGCAGTGGATGCGATGCCGACGAAGATGCCGAATAGGATATCCTTCCAACTCGGCGTCACCCAGACAAACGGCACGAGCGCGGTGGCAATTGCAAGGCCCACAATGGCCGAATAGGTCATCGTGGTGATCACAGCCTCCCTGCCGCTCATCATGCGCGTCATGACAAGGGCCGATGCCCAGCATGCCGCAGACACGATCGGGAAGAAAGCCGCCGGGTGGAAGGCGCTGGTGCCCGGACGCAGGATGACAAACACGCCGATCAAGCCGACTGCGGTCGCGATCCAGCGGCGAAGGCCGACGAGTTCGCCGAGAAAGATGATCGACAGCGCCGTAACGAACATCGGCGAGACGAAGCTGGTGGCGGAGGCCTCCGCGATCGGCAGGTAGCGCAGACCCGAGATGAAGAACAGCGAGGAACCGACCAGTGTCGCGCCCCGCAGCAACTGGAACCGCAGCCGTTCCGTTCGCATGGCGTAGAGCGGCGAGCGCGGCACCATGGCTGGGACCATGATCAGCGCGAACACCAGGAAGCGAATCCAGGCGATCTCGATCGCGGGAAGTGTCGCTGTGAGATATTTGGCGGTCGTATCCGATAAGCCCAGAAAGATCGTCGACAGCAGAATCAGCGCGATGCCCTTGAACGGCTGGTCGGTGCGCCCCGGCGTGGGACGGACGTTGGACTTCTTGTTTTTCGGCAAAGTCAATGGAGCACTGTCGAGCCTTTCGGCTGCTGGCGGCGGTGTCACGAGCGGAACTCAGGCCAAATGGGAATCGGGGAAGCGGTAGAGACGACAATTGATGTCGGCCGGCAACCGTCGAAAACAGGATGCCGATATGCGTGATTGTACGCGGGCGCGAGAATCCACGATCAGCAGGCGGTTCCTGCTACAGCATCGGCAGGCTGCGTGGTTCCTTGCCGAGCGGAAACGCCGCATCCAATGCCGCAATCTCATCCTTGCTGAGCACGAGGTCACCGGCTCCGGCATTGTCCGCTGCGTGTTCGACACTGGAGGCCTTCGGGATCGCAAACAGCGCAGGCTGGCGAGTGAGGAAGCTCAGCGCGACCTGCCGCGGCGTCGCGTCATGTGCCTGCGCGATCGCCTGCAACACCTCGCCGCTCTTGCTGCGCGGCGTGGGGAAGTCGCTGTGGCCGAATGGCGAGTATGCCACGACCGCAACGCCATGCTGCTCGCACCAGGGAATTACCGCGTGCTCGACCGCACGTTCCTTCAGATGATAGAGCACCTGATTGCAGGCAATCCTGCCCTCGCCCGCGACTTCGAGCATCTCCTGGAGCTCATCCTTATCGAAATTGGAAACACCCCAGGAGCGGATCTTGCCTGCAGCCACCAGTTCCTCGAAGGCCGCGACCGTGTCCGCGAACGGCGAGGCGCCGCGCCAGTGCAACAGATAGCAATCGAGCCGGTCGGTCTTCAGCCGCTTCAGGGAACGCTCGCAGGCAGCAATCGTGCCGCTGCGGGAGGCATTATCGGGCAGCACTTTCGAGACCAGAAACACTTCGTCGCGGCGGCCCGCAATCGCTTCGGCAATCACGAGCTCCGCATCGTCATACATTTCGGCGGTGTCGATGTGAGTCATGCCGAGATCGAGTCCGCGCCTGAGCGCCGTGACAGCCTGCCTGCGATCACCCTGATCGATGTACCAGGTGCCCTGCCCGATCACGGAGACGTCGGGACCTCTATGGCCAAAATGTTTTGCTCTCATGGTGGGCGCCTTCTGTAACTCATCAGCGAGACGAGAGTTCAATTCACCGATATTTGCGACCAGCGCGCTGCCAGAGAAAGTTCGACTATATTTTGTGAGCAAGACGCGCCGGGGGACACGGTTGGAGTCGGCCTTGAATACCGCTTTGCTTCGAGATGGTCGATTGGCGCTGAGTGCAACCACGTCTTGCTGGGCAGAAACGACAATTGGGCGCGCCCGGCATCGACATGGGCTTGGTTCGCCTGAACTGCAAGTTCGGCGGCCCGTCGCGCAGTACTGATCCTCGCCAATCATCTATCTCGTTTAACTTAAGCCAGGTCCTTGTGCCGGGCTTTTTGTTTTGGCGCCATCGTTGCCATGCAGCGGCGCGGCACATCAAAACTTGCGGTTTGCTCAATCTGACATACAGGGATTGAGTAGCCCGGCGGAGGTCCCGGATCAGGCATTCTCGGCGACCTTTGTACCCAGCGGCGTTGGCGCCCTGCCCTCACCCGGCTTCAGATGAAACTCATAGGTCATGAGATGCCAGGGCCGCGGTGCCGGCGTGCCGTCCGGCATGGCCGGATCGCTGCGCTTTTCGACCTTCGCGACCAGTTCGTCCTTGACCCCGAACACAACGTCGGAATCCAGATACTTGTCGCCGCCGATGAAGACATGGGTGATCAGCGGCTCGTAGCCGGGCGCCGCAACCAGGAAATGGACATGGGCCGGCCGCATCGGATGCCGGTGTGTCAGCTTGATCAGTTGCCCGGTCGGCCCGTCGGTTGGCACCGGATAGCTGCAAGGAAGAATGCTGCGAAAGAAGAAACGGCCCTCCGCGTCGGTAACGAAACGCGCCCGCGCAGAGGGGCCGGTGGTGCCATAGGTCGGCTTCTGTGAATCGTAGAGACCGTCGTCGTCGGCATGCCAGATGTCGACCGAAACACCGGACAGCGGCTTGCCGTCGATGTCGGTGACGCGGCACTGCACAAACAACTTTTCGCCGGTCTGGTTGTGCGGAGAGATGTCAGCACCATGCGGCATCTGTTTGTGCTCGCCGACATAGAACGGACCAAGCACGGTCGTCTCGGTTGCTCCGCCGCGCTCGCGGTGGTTCACCGCGTCAACCAGCATCGAGACTCCGAGCACGTCCGACAGCAGGATGAACTCCTGGCGGGTCGGCGTGCATTTCTGGCCCGTGCGGGTCAGGAAGTCGATCGCATCGTCCCATTCCTCGAAGGTGAGATCGGTCTTGCTGACGTAGTCGTGCAGCGACTTCACGAGTTCCTGCAGCAGAAATTTGACCCGCGGATTGGGCGTCCGGTCGAAACTGCGAATCACGGCCTCGGTGAGCTCGGTCTCGTTGAACTGGGTCATCTGGTTGTTCCTGCTTGTCGTCCTCTTTTCTCAGATCACGCATTCAGGCTGCTGAACCTACACCAACGCACGTCCTTCGGTAAGTGTCCGCATTGTGCCTTGCGGGCGACCGTTGCCAACACTGGCGTACTTGCATATTGCTTTAGGCTGCGCGCAGGATTTTCCCACGCCCGAACAATCCAACCAAGCAAATCTTGATGTGATTTGAAGACATGAAAAATAAACAGCTGCCCATTTTCATTGCGCTAGCCGCCATCCTCTTCGTCTTCGCCTATAATATGGGACAGAGTCTGTTTGGTGGCGCCGGCACGTCGGCCCCTGTAGCGGCGCGGCCAGCTTGGTTTTCGAACGAGGACCAGCAACTCTCCACCAAGCTCCAGGCCTACATCAGCTGCACAAATCGCGTCGACAGTGCCTTGCGTCCGATCTATTCAACCTATCGCGAGGATTTCGCTGACCATCTCGCGGAAGTGGCCGGTTCCGCCAGGAATTCGCGCGCATCAATGGACCGAGGGGCGGCCCGAGCGTTGCTGAAGCGCAGGTTCGACATGGGCGGTTTCAAGGTCGCCCTGGCGGAGACCAATAATGAAATGGTTCGCGAGTGCATCGACGCCCTGAGAAAGGCCGTGGCTCAGTCACCGGCGGATGGCGATCTCAACAGAACCGGCACCATCTATGCCGATACGCTCGAAAAACTCATTCCGCCGATGAATGCCGTGAGCGTCTATTACGAGCAGGGCGATTACAAGGACGATCATATGGCGAAGGGCAAAACGCTCGACGCGGAGATGGCCCCGCTGTTCGATGTGCTCTTCAAGGCATCCAGCGAGATGCGTGAACAGATCAGGACCCGCAATGCCATGCTGGACGAGCACAAGCTCGCGGGCATGGAAAAGGCCGGCGGCCGGAATTTTGACTGGCACCTGCAGAACATGATGATGCAGTCGCGCAGGACGGTCGATGCGATCATGGCCGCGCTGAATTCCGACGTGCCGCCCCTGTCGGCCGTGCAGACAGCGGAAGGCGCGCTGCAGACGGCCTATGACGAGGCCAAGGCCTATTCCGACGCGCACCACGACACCAAGGACCGGCTGGGCAATGAGCCCGTCCTGTTACGGCTCTACTATCTCCTTGATCCGCTCCTCAAAGATGTGAAGGATGCGCGGCGCGATCTCGCCGGCATGACCGGCGACAAGGCGAAGATGGATCGGTCAAAGCTGCAGGCGGACGCCAGGAATCTGATCGATTCCTATAACGAGCTGGTTCAGCGCTATAACCAGATGATGAACTAGCCGGTCTGCGCGCGCGGGCCTGCCCGCGTGCGTCGAGTTGAACGGGAGTTGGTTCGCTGACACCGGAATGCGATTATTGATGCCGGCGTTGGAATGTCCTCCAGCATCGGCTATCACGTATGCAACAAAACTTCCGAGGAGCGTCCCAAATGCTATCCCCTACTCCCGCCTCGCCCGAATCCGTCGGCATCTCCAAGGCTGCGCTCGATCGCCTTGATGCGCACCTGAAGCACCGCTACATTGATGCCGGCCGCTTCCCCGGAACCCAGCTCGTGGTCTACCGTCGCGGCAAGGTGGCGCACAATTCGATGCAGGGCTTTGCCGACGTCGAGCGCAAGGTGCCTGTCAAGGACGACACCATCTTCCGCATCTATTCCATGACCAAGCCGCTGACCAGCGTCGCCTTCATGATGCTGGTCGAGGAAGGCCTCGTCGCGATCGACGAGCCCGTGCACAAATACATTCCGGAATGGAAAAATCTCGGCGTATTCGTCGCGGGCTCAGCACCCAACTTCCTGACCAGGCCGCCGTCACGACCGATGCTGATCGTCGACCTGCTGCGTCATACTTCGGGGCTGACATACGGCTTCCAGCAGCGTTCCAATGTCGACGCCGCCTATCGGGAAAAGAAGATCGGCGAGGTGGAAAAGGCCGGCACGCTGCAAACAATGATCGAGGATCTCGCCAGAATCCCGCTGGAGTTCTCGCCAGGCGAAGCCTGGAACTATTCGCTCTCGACCGATGTGATCGGCTATCTCATTGGCAAGATCAGCGGCGTGCCGTTCGACCAATTCCTGAAAGAACGCATCCTCGATCCGCTCGGCATGAACGATACCGATTTCCACGTCCCCGCCGCCAAGGCGCACCGTTTCGCGGCGTGCTATTCCGCCGACCCGCAAGGCGGCATGACCTTTCACCAGGGACAGCGCAGGAGCGGGCTGACCCTGCAGGACGATCCGGCTACCAGTTCGTTCCTGTCACCGCCGGAATTCATCTCTGGTGGCGGCGGATTGTGCTCCACGGCCACTGACTATCTCACCTTCTGCCGCGCGTTGCTCAACGGCGGCGAGCTTGGGGGGGTGCGGCTGATCGGGCCGAAGACGCTGGCACTGATGACCACCAATCACATTCCAGGCGGGATCGACCTGCCGGCTGCGTCGCGCTCGCTGTTTAGTGAGGCGACCTATAACGGAATCGGCTTCGGTCTCGGCTTTGCCGTAACGATGCGGCCTGCCGAAACACTGATCGCCGGCAGCGCAGGCGAATACAATTGGGGTGGTGCCGCGACCACCTCGTTCTGGATCGACCCGGCGGAAGATCTAATTGTGATCTTCATGACCCAGGTGTTGCCGTCGAGCGCCTATCCGATTCGGCGCGAACTGCGCAGCATGGTCTACGCCGCGATCACTGAGAGCAATCTGTAAGGGCAAGGGGTTGGCGTCGATCCGGACGCATGTCGGCGTCCGGATGTACATCAAACCTGCGCCATGGGGCACGGTGGTGGGCTAGCCGATCTTCTGCAGCATCGGGAATATCTCGAACAGCCAGTTGCCAACATCGGTGATCCCGCCCGTGAGAAAGCCGATACCGGTGATCACCAACAGGATGCCCATGGCCCGCTCGACGTTAACAAGGTGCCTTTTCATCCGCGCGAACGCCGATGAGAACTGCTCGATCATGAAGGCCGCGATCAGGAAGGGAACGCCGAGTCCCGCAGAATAGACCGCGAGCAGGCCAGCCCCTTTCGCCACCGTGCCCTCCGCTGCGGCGATTGAGAGAATCGCGGACAGAATTGGGCCGATACAGGGTGTCCAGCCAAAGGCGAAGGCGAGGCCCATGACATAGGACCCCCATAGTCCAACGGGCTTGGGGATCGGCAGGCGCCCCTCCTTCATCAGAAAGCCGATACGTGTCAGACCGAGGAAGTGCAGGCCCATGACGATAATAACTACGCCGGCGAGAAACGATAGCGACAGACTCACGTTCACCAGCGGTAGCTTCAGCTCCAAGAGTCTTACCTGCAAAGCTTGGAGCAGATGGCCGACCACCGAAGCGCTGGCGCCGAGCGCAACGAAGACGGTCGAGAAGCCCAGGACGAACAGCCCGGCCGACATCATGGTTGCCCGCTTGGAGGCAGACGCTGGCTCGTCACTCTCAACATGCCCGATGGTGGCGCCGGTCAGGTAGATCAGATAGGGGGGAACCAGGGGAAGCACGCAGGGCGAAAGAAAGCTCACCAGGCCCGCGATCAGCGCTGCCGGGATCGAAACGTTTTGTATCATGCGCCTAAGCCTTTGAGGCCCAACGGAATGCGTGCCACGCACCGTCCGGGCCGAACTGCTCTACTTTAAGCAGGGCATACGCGACAGAAGCAAGAGCGGTGAATCGCGTAGAGTCGCAATCCGCCATCACAGATGCGGCATTCCATTGCGAAAATTGCTCGCGAAAGTTTCGATTATTTTACTACGCGCAGCGGGAACCGGCTTTCCACTGTTGTTCCCTCCGAGCGGTCCTCAGGCACATCGCGCAACATCTCGTCGCACAGCGCCTTCAATTCCGCACCGGCAATTCGGTTGAGCTTCATCCGCAGGTCGAGGATCGCGATCGACACCAAGTCGGCCGTCTCGTGGCCCTTCTCGGTGAGAATCGCCCGACATTCTTCCAGAGAACGCAGCACCGAATGCAGTTGCTGATCTGAGTGAGCCAAGAGCGTTCTTTCAGTTATCTGGCTGATGAAAGTCTATTGCATCCAAGAAACAAAAGTTAAACGATTAATTCTAGTTCTTGTCCCGTCATGGTTGTGGTTCCCCCAAGTTTCTGTCAGTTTAGCGTCAGGAAAGGACTTGTATGCGTCGGCTGGAGGAAAGGGGTGTTCGCCCCAAGGAACGCGACCAGACACTTCTGGCTGGGCTCGCCGATTGGGATTCGGCTCGAATCTTCCTCGAAGTGGTGCGCCGCGGGAGCTTTCGGTCGGCTGCTGAGCGCCTTGCGCTGTCAATTAATGCTGTACGCCGCCGGATCGACGAATTCGAGCAACGAATCGGCGTCACTTTGTTCACCCGAGACGTTCGCGGTGCCCACCTGACCCACGAAGGTACTCTGGTGTCATCAGCGGTCGAACGAATGGAGGCCGCCTCTTTCGAGGTACTCCACACCAGCAATTTGCTCGCCAACGCAGCTTCGGGGGGAATTCGGGTCGCCGTAACTGAGGGCCTGGGGCAACTCTGGCTGGCGCCGCGCCTGATCGAATTCCACCAGGCTTTCCCGAATATTCTGGTCGATCTCCGTCGCGCGGTGCGCTTGTCTGACGTGTCGCGGCACGAGGCTGATATCGCGGTTCAGCTAATGCGGCCAGCCTCGCTCGATACCAAGCTGGTTCGCCTCGGCCGCATGCATTGGATGTTTTTCGCTGGTGAGACCTACATCCAGAAATATGGCGCGCCCCGCACGGCCGCCGAGCTGACTAAACATCGCCTGGTCATGCACGTCTCTGACCAGATCGATGCCGAGGATTCGCTCATGAGCTTCTTCCCCGATGGCGCTGAACGCGCCCATCTGGCGATGAAGACCAACGTCGTCGGCGCCTATTATTGGGCAATCGCCAACGGCGCTGGAATCGGAGTATTCCCGAGCTATGCTTGTGCGCTGGGCGGGAAAATGATACCTCTTGAGGTTGAACTCAATAGAACGTCTGATATATGGCTGTCCTATCACCCGGGTAGCGGCCGGATCCCGAGGGTACGCAACATGATCGACTGGCTGGTTGGGGCTTTCGATCCTGCAAAATTTCCGTGGTTCAAAGACGAATTCGTCCATCCGCGTGATTTTGAGGCAGCATATGTGGGTAAACCCCTGACCCAAGTCTTCGGGGGACTTCAACCGAGAAGCGGTAGGATAGAATGAACAAGTCGGCGGCGAAGAGAATGAAACAGCGAAGTGCTGGCAAGCCCGACATTGAGCTTGGCAAACGCATCCGGCTCCGGCGCGTCGAAATGAAGATTTCGCAGGCTGAGCTGGGCGAGAAGCTCGGTGTAAGCTTCCAGCAGGTCCAGAAATATGAGAAGGGAGTCAACCGCGTCGGCGCGGCTCGTCTTCAGCAAATCGCCGCCGCGCTCGACGTGCCCGTCACGTTCTTCTACGACGGTGACACCAAGTCGCGTGAGGTCGAAAGCCTTCTATTCCTGGATAGCGCGTTCAGCCTGCGACTGCTGCGGGCCTACAGCAAGATCAAGGATCAGACGGTGCAGCGCCAGCTCGTAACCCTGATGGAATCGATCGCGGCGAACGAAGATTAAGCTCTGCCCGTCACCATTCGTGGTGCCGAAAGGAAGCTGCCTTCCTCAAACCAGGCGGCCAATTGCTCTTTGACCGCAGGTTTTGTACAGCAAGCGGAGACGATTTGAGCGTCGTCTCGCCATGGTTGCGCTCGGTTGACCTGGCCGCGGAGAACGTCCAACACTGATCGAAACGAACAGATCAGGTGAACTATGCCGGACGTCTCCAAAGCAGCCGAAAAGTCCTTCGCCGACGGCAAGATCCTCAAGCACGTTGTCGAAGGGGTCGGCGTGATCACCTTCAATAATCCGGAAAAGCGCAACGCAATTTCGCTCGACATGTGGGAAGGGCTCGGCCACGCCCTAACCGAATTGCGCGACGATCCCGACGCTCGGGTCGTGGTCATGGTCGGCGCGGGCGACAAGGCATTCGTTTCGGGCGCCGACATCAGCCAGTTCGAGGCCAATCGGCACAATGCTGCGGCGTCAGAGGAATATTCCAGCCGCATTGTTGCGCAACGCAATCTGCTTGCCGATTACCCAAAGCCGACCATCGCATGCATCCGCGGCTTTTGCCTGGGCGGCGGCATGTTGGTCGCGATGTTGGCCGATATCCGCATCGCCTCCGACAACAGCGCGTTCGGCATTCCGGCGGCCAAACTCGGCATCTCCTATGGTTATGACGGCTTGCGCCGTCTGGTCTCGCTGGTCGGCCCCTCCTGGGCGCGGCTTCTGCTGTACACGGGCTCGCGAATCGATTCGGCTGAAGCCTTGCGGATCGGGCTGGTCGACCGCGTGATCCGGGACAGCGAACTCTGGGGCACGACGATGGAGATCGCGACCACGATCGCCGGCAACGCGCCGCTGGCGGTCCAGGCCGCCAAGATCACCATCGCGCAGGTCCTGAAAGACCCCGCCGACCGCGACATGGATGCGATCGAGGCCATCGGCAATGCCTGCATGGACAGCGAGGACTTTCGCGAAGGCCGTCGCGCGTTCATGGAAAAGCGCAAGCCGCAGTTCAAAGGACGGTAGATCCACCACCTGCGGTCCTCTTCCAGGCGGTCCCGTCCGATGACAGGCCCCGGGAATGTCGAGATTCCCCAATGCGCATTTGCGCATTGGGGCTCGATGCTTCCCATCGTCCCACGTTGTGCAAGTGCACAATGGGAATGACGAAACCACTACAGAACTACGGCGTCAGTATCGCACGGCCGACCAGCGCGCCCTCTCGCAGCTGCATCAACGCGTCATTGGCTTTCGAAAGCGGCATGGTCGTCACCGGAATCGGCGGGACCCTCTTGCTGCGCACGAGGTCGAGCAATTCCTTGGTCTCCCGCAGATTGCCGACATAGCTGCCCTGAATCGTGACGGCCTTGATCGGAATCAGTGGCAAGGCCCAGGGCGCACCGCCGCCGAACAGGCCGACGATGACGAGCTTGCCGCCCTTGGCCAGGCAGTCAAAGCCGAGCTGCGCGGTAGCGGCATTGCCGACGAGGTCAATCACGGCGCGAATCGGCCCGCCCGCCTTCTTCGCCAGTTGCTCCAGCGCATCTGGCGCCTTGCCATCAACGGTGGCAAGCGCCCCCGCCTTCTCCGCAGCCTCGCGCTTGCGCGAGTCGATATCGACGACGATTGCGCCCTTGCCGCCCATCGCCTTCAAAAGCGACAGCGCCATCAGGCCAAGGCCGCCGGCGCCAAAGATCACGATCGGCGTATTGAAATATTGCTCGACTTTCTTCAGCGCGCTGTAAGTGGTGACGCCAGAGCAGGCGTAAGGCGCTGTTGTGACAGGGTCCAGCCCCTTCAGATTGAGCAGATAGCGCGGATGCGGCACCAGCATGTGGTCGGCATAGCCGCCGTCACAATAGACGCCGAGCGCATTTGGCTTCGCGCACATGTTCTCGTCGCCCGCGAGGCAAATCTCGCACTTGCCGCAACCGAGCCAGGGATAGACCAGCGCGATGTCACCGACCTTGAGTTCGTCCTGGTCGGCGGGCTTGACGTCGGGTCCGAAGGCAAGAACCTCGCCCACTGTCTCGTGACCCATGGTTCGCGGCAGCGAGACGCCGCGATCCTTCAGCGATAGCGGCTTGCGGCCATGGCCAAGCTCGTAGCCGCCTTCCCAGATGTGAAGGTCGCTGTGACAGACGCCGGCCGCCTTCACCCTGACCAGAACCTGCGTACCCGAAGGTTTTGGCGTCAACTGCTCGAACTCTCGCAGTGGTGCTTTGAAGTCGGCGACCTGAAAACTCTTCATGGCGTTGTTGCTCCCGCATGTTTTTTGGCTTTCACCAGAAGGCGATGACTTCAGGATGAATCGTCATCGCGCTTTGGTTTGTTGTTTGAGCACGATCTCCGCAGAAACGCGTCGCGCTTGTCGCGATCGCTGCACGGATCATGCTTCGGCCACCATGCCACGCCTGGCTGGGCAAGACAAACCGGCTATCCTCCTTGCGCCACACTTGCCGCCTCGCTGGAGAACGAAGCCAACTGTTCGTCGGGAAGGCCGCTCTCCTGCAGCAGCGCACGCGTGTGCTCGCCGAGGGTAGCCATCTGCCTTGCTGGCTTGACGTCGGCTCCGGACATACGGAATGGCACGTTGAGAACCCTGAACGTGCCGCCGGCATCTTCCACCTCGGAGAGCGCGCGCCGATGCGCAATCTGTGGATCGCGCATTGCTTCGGCGACGGTGCGGTAGGCGGAAGCCGGCACACCCTCAGCATTGAACGCCGCGATGCATTCCTGTGTCGACACGGTGCGCGACCAGGATTCGATGCCCTGTATCAATTCCGACCAGTTGGCGCGGCGGTCTTCGAAACGCGCAAAGCGCGGGTCGGTGATCCACTCCGGATGCCCGATCGCCCTCATCAGCCCCTGGAAGGTCTTTTCGCTGGCGACGGTGAGTATCACGTAGCCGTCGGTCGTCTCGGTCGGCCCGAATACCGGCCGCGACGGCGGCGCTGCCTGAAGTTGAGCATACTGCACTTCGACAAGCGTGAGCGACAGCATCGACTCCATCATGGAGACATCGATGTGCTGGCCCTGCCCGGTTACAGAGCGCTGGTACAGCGCTGAGGCGATGGCACCGAAGGCATAGGTACCGCTGAAGACGTCGGCGTGATAGATGCCGCAATGATCCGGCCGGCTGCGCCCCGGCTGGCATGCGAGATGTGCCATCTCGTAGCCGGACGCAGCATGGATGACGGGCGCATAGGCCGGCAATTCAGCCGACGGACCGGTCTGGCCGTATCCGGAGATCGAGCAATAAATCAATCTGGGATTGAGCTTGCGCACCACCTCATAGTCAAGCTGCAATCGGCGCATCACGCCAGGCCGGAAATTCTCGACCACGATATCCGCGCCCGTAATCAGCCGGCGGATTGCTTCGCGCCCCTCAGACGATTTGAGATCGAGTACCACGCTCTTCTTGCCAATATTGAGCTGACCGAACAGGGTGCTGTAGCCATTGCGCATCGGTGGCCGTGTGCGCATCGGGTCGCCCTCGGTCGTTTCGATCTTGATCACCTCAGCGCCCATATCGGCCAGCATCCGCGAGCAATGCGGGCCGGCGATGGTGGTCGTAAAATCGAGCACCCGCAGGCCCGTGAAGGGTTTCGTCAGCGCATCCTCATGTTGATCGGCTATTGTCATCCTTGGGCCCCCCTAACGTCTTTGTTTGTTGTCGCTGGCGACGGAAACCCTAATGTGCCGATGCGCGACAGGAAAGCCTTGACCGGCAAAATTCAGTTCCAGGCTCGCAATTTCTTAAGCCATGCGGAAACTGGACCCGTTCTTGCATGACAGCACTCTTGAGCTCCGTCAGAGGGCGCGCTTTTGAGGATCTTATTCGTCACCACCGAAATGGAAGACTTCGTCCGCGTGGGCGGACTGGCCGCCGTTTCGGCTGCGCTGCCCAGGGCGCTGCGAACCTGGACTGATATCCGGATCATCCTGCCCGGATATCGCGACGTCATCGAACAACTGACGCATGTTCAGATCGTTGGCCAATGCGCCGGCCTCGCGGAGATGCCGCCCTGCATGCTGGCGCGCGCCGCCACCCAGGACAGGCTGCCGGTGTACGTTCTCCTGTGCCCGCAGCTCTATGACCGTCCGGGCAATCCCTATGGCGACGAGTCCGGGCGGGACTGGCCGGATAACGATATTCGCTTCGCTCGCTTTGCCTCCGCAGCGGCTGAGCTCGCCGCCGGCACCCTGGACAAGAATTGGGCAGCTGACCTGATCCACGCCAACGACTGGCAGGCTGCGCTCGCGCCAGCCTACCTCGCCTGGAGCGGGCTGCGGCTGCCGTCGATCCTGACCATCCATAATCTCGCCTACCAGGGACTGTTCCCCAAGGACTGGCTGCGGCGGATCGGTGCGCCGGAGAGTTCGTTCCACATCGACGGCCTTGAGTTCTACAACAAGCTATCCTTCCTCAAAGGCGGCTTGGTCTATGCGTCACATCTAACGACGGTGAGCACGACCTACGCCCGGGAGATCATCACGGCCGAATTCGGCTGCGGGCTCGAAGGCTTGCTGCGGCACCGCTCCGACGCCGCGCAGCTCACCGGCATCCTCAACGGCATCGACGAAAGCTGGGACCCGCGCTCCTGCGCACAACTGGCGCAGCCTTTCGGCGCGGGCGACTGGGACGGCAAGCGCGCCAACGCGGACTATGTCCGCAAGCAATTCGGGCTTGCGGTCTCGCGCGGTCCGATCTTCGGGCTCGTCGCGCGGCTCGTGCAACAGAAGGGCATCGACCTCGTGCTGTCGGCGGCCGACGAGATCATCGATGCCGGCGGGCAGATCGTCGTTGCCGGCTCTGGCGAGCCGGAAATCGAGCAGGCGCTGGTCGATGCGCATCGCCGCAGGCCGGATGCAATCGGCGTCGCCATCGGTTTCAACGACGCCCAGGCGCGGCGCATTTTCGCCGGCAGCGACTTCACGTTGATGCCGTCGCGCTTCGAGCCCTGTGGGTTGAGCCAGATGTACGCGCAGCGCTTCGGATCACTGCCGATCGGCCACCAGACTGGCGGACTGGCGGAGACGATCGCCGATGGGGAAACCGGGTTCCTGTTCTCGCAGCCGTCGCGGGAGTCGCTCCTCGGTGGCATCCGCCGCGCGTTCTCGGCCTTCATGGCAACCGACCGCCTACACTCCATGCGCCTCAGCGCCATGGCGCGGTCCTTCAGCTGGGATATCCCGGCCGCCCGCTACAGTGCGCTGTACCGGAAAATCGTCTCGGCATAGACCCCGCTCACAACCGAAATCGGCTTCATCGACTGCCGTTGGTTCAGCGCTTGGCGGACACCTTCTCATCCGGCGGCGGCTCATCGTCGTCGGCGATCGCCCGCCACGCGGCGCCGTCGAGATCGTCGTACTGGCCGCTCTTGAGCGACCAGAGAAAGGCGACAAGACCGGCAAGCCCCAGTGCCAGCGCCAGCGGAACGAGAATGAACAGGACTTCCAATTATGTGATTCCTCGTGAGGCGCTGCGAGCACGCAGCGCATTCAACATGACCACGATCGACGATCCGCTCATCGCGGCGGCGGCAATCAGCGGCGTCACAATACCACTGATCGCAATCGGCACCGCCAGAATGTTGTAGCCGATGGACAACCACAGATTTTGCCGCATCAGATGCAGCGCCTTGCGGGAGAAATCCACCGCTGCTACCACCGGCGCGAGCGGCTTGCCCAGGAAGATCAGATCGGCGGTTGACTGGCTCAAATGCGCCGCCGAGATCGGCGACATCGAGACATGGGCCGCGGCGAGCGATGGTGCATCATTCATGCCGTCGCCGATCATCAGCACCTTGATACCCTGCTTCTTCAGCTCTTCGATGCGCGCGATCTTATCGGCCGGCGAGACGCCTGCGCGCCACTCGTCAACGCCGAGAGTCTGTGCCGCCGCAAGAACGGCCGATTCGCGGTCGCCGGAGAGAATTTCGAGGCCGATCTTACGCGCTTGCAAGGCAGAGATTACCGCTTTCGCATCCGGTCGCAGCCCCTGACGCACCGAGAACACATATTTTTCGGTGCCCTTGCTGAACGCAACGACCGACGCTTCCGCATCGAGGCTGGCGCTGTCTCTGGCCAATTGCTCGGCACCGCAGAAGGAGGGACGGCCCAGGCGGATCTCGACACCGTTGACCGCAGCGCGCACGCCCTGCCCCGGCTCTTCCACGGCTCCGACGATCGGGGATTTCGAGCCGGCGGTCAGCGCCACGGCGGCAGCGACCGGATGATGACTCGACAGTGCGAGCTGTCCGGCGAGCTTGAAGATGTCGGGCGGGATGTCAGTGGCATTGGCTACCTCGAGATCGGGCAGCGTCAGCGTTCCGGTCTTGTCGAAAATAATATGGTCAACTTCGGCGAGACGCTCGATCGCATCGCCTGAATTGAGCAGCACACCAGACTTGAACATTCCGCCCGAGGCAACCGTCTGCACGGTCGGAATCGCAAGTCCGAGCGCGCACGGACACGTGATGATGAGCACGGCGACGCCGGTGACAATCGCATCATGCCAGCTCGCGCCGAAAAGGACCCAACCGAGCATGGTGAGCAACGCAGTTGCATGCACTGCGGGCGCATAGAGTCGCGAAGCGCGGTCGGCGAGATGCATGTAGCGCGAACGCGCCTGCAGCGCGGTGTCGAGCAGCCGCGTGATCTCGGCCAGTAGCGTGCTTTCGGAAGCGGCGGAGACCCGCACCCGCAATGTGCCAGAAATATTCATCGAGCCGGCATAGACCGGCGTGCCCTGGTCTGCGGTGACGTACAACGTCTCGCCGGTGATCAGGCTCTGGTCGATCTCCGAGCGGCCTTCAAGCACCGTACCGTCGACTGCGCAGCGCTCACCGGGCCGCAGCAGCACGACGTCGCCGGGATGGATCGTGGCGACCGGCACCTGCGAGATTTCGTCGGGACCGACGAACTTGGCCGCAGTCTCGGCCTTCAGCGCCGCGAGATTGCCAGCGACCGCGCGGGTCTTCCGCCGCATGTTCTGGTCGAGGAAACGGCCGACCAAGAGGAAGGCCAGCAGCATGATCGCCGCATCGAAATAGGTGTGTTCGGCGTGGTGAATGGTCTCGACTACCGACATGCCGAGCACGAGGATCACCCCGATCGAAATCGGAACCTCCATGTTGGTCGTGCGTGCGCTAAGGGCGCGCCAGGCCGAACGGAAGAAGGGTTGGCCGGCATAGGCTGCCGCTGGCAGCGCAATCAGCGCCGAGAGCCAGTGGAAGAAATCGCGCTGCTCAGGCTGCATGTCCGTAACATTGCCGGACCAGACCCCGACCGACAGCATCATCACGTTCATGGCGGCAAAGGCCGCTACGCCCAGGCAACGCAGCAGAAAGCGTGACTCCGCGACTTCGGCGGCTTCAGCACTCTCGGTCTCAAAAGGGTAAGCCTTGTAGCCAAGCTCGGCGAGACGATCGATGAAGCGGGCAGGATCGAGAGTGCCCTCCTTCCACTCCAGCGCGACGCGGCGGTCAGTCAAATTGACCCGCGCCAGCGTAACGTCTGGAATTTCAGACAGGCCGCGCTCAATCTTCGACATACATCCGGCGCAATGAACACCTTCGACTGCCAAGTCGATGTGATGCAGACCGGGGCCGGCGGTCTTTATATAGTGCGAGAAATCACGCGCAATCTGCATTCCGACTTCCCTGGTTCACACACCACGCGATTCGTGGACAGAAACATGCGCTGTCCCTTCGCTTCTCCTTCCAACACGAGATTCCAATTGCCCGGCGCAACCGCGGCAGCGCTTCCACGATAGATACCGATGCCGGTTTCCGCGAGCTCGACCGCCAAGTCTGCCCGCTTGTCGGTCGGCCGCTCGAGGCGGCCTTCGAATTTCAATCCCGTAATCGGACGACCATCCGCGTCACGCGCCTCGACCTGCAGCGTCGCTCTGTCATCGGCACCGCGCTCGAGTTGGGCGTTTACCTGCCACTTGCGTGCCGACTGCTCCTGCGCAGCCATGATCTCCTTCTCGTAGCTGAGGCTTGCGGCGTAGGTACTTTCGGCATCGGTCCCGGGCAGGGTGTCGACGGCGAGCGTCATCATGGTCACGTTCACCGCGATCACGACACCGAAAAAGGCGACCAGGATGAACAGCACCTTGCGTCCGGTCAGCGGCTTCGGCGAGGCGGGTGTGGGCATGGCGGACTCCTTGAAACTCAGGGTGACACGAAGTGATCAGTGGCGGTAGCGATGTCCCCACGTTCGATATCGGTAACATGAAAATTCACGGGGATCGACTTCTCGGGATTGCTCTCGGAAGGTGCAGTCACCAGCACCCGCAATTCCCTGGTCTGATCACGCCCGACGACGATCGTCGGCCGATCGTGCGTAGCAGAACCGACGCCGACGACATGGACCGTAGCGGCGACCGGGCCGTCGACAGCAACCGACACGTTGCGATCGACACCGCGCTTGTTGAGAACACGAACCGTATAAGCGTTGCGGATCGAACCATCGCTCAGCTTGACCGCAACGGGATTGCGGTCGTGCAGCACGTTGACGTCGAGCAGGTTTCGCGTCAACAGCGCGTAAAGCATGATGCCGCCGACGGCCACAATCATGGCGCTGTAGATCACGGTACGCGGTCTCACGACACGGTAGATCGTCGCTTCGCCGGCCTGACGACGCTGGATGTTAACGTCGTTGTCATAACCGATCAGCCTCGTTGGCCTGCCGATCTTGTTCATCACAGCGTCGCAGGCATCGATGCAAAGGCCACACTGAATGCATTCGAGCTGCGAACCGTTTCGAATATCGACACCGGTCGGGCACACCGCGACGCACTGATTGCAGTCGACGCAGTCGCCGACCCGCTCGCCAAGTGCACGCAGCTCGGCTGCCTTCTTCAGCGAAGTGCGATTCTCCCCGCGGTCGTAGCGGTAAGTGACGTTGAGCGCCCATTCGTCGGTCAGCGCCGCCTGGATGCGGGGCCATGGGCACATATAGACGCAGACCTGCTCGCGCATGAAGCCGGCAAGCAGATACGTCGTCGCGGTCAGAATGGCGATCCAGACATAGGCGACCATCGGGGCCTGGAAGGTGACGAGCTCCTTCACGAGGGTGGGAGCATCGCTGAAATAGAGCACCCAGGCGCCGCCAGTCCACCAGGCGATCATCAGCCAGATCAAATGCTTGAGGACGATCTCAAAGACGCGCTTGAGCGTAATCGGACTCGTCGAGGCATCCTTCCTCATGCGCTCGCGCCGGTCGCCCTCAATCAGGCGCTCAACTGAATAGAACAGATCCGTCCAGACCGTTTGCGGACACAGATAGCCACACCAAACGCGTCCTCCGATCGAGTTCATCAGGAACAACGTCACGGCGGCAATGATCAGCAGGCCAGTGAAGTAATAGACTTCCTGCGGCCACAGCTCGATGAAGAAGAAGTAGAAGCGGTTGTTGGCAAGATCGACCAGCACAGCCTGGCTCGGCGCGTCGGCACCGCGATGCCAACGCACAAAGGGCAGGAAATAATAGACGCCAAGGCAGAACGCCATCAGGCCCCATTTGACGCGACGGAATGTTCCGGACACGCTCTGGGGATAGACCTTCTTACGGCTCACATAGAGCGCGCCATCGGCGTCAAATGGTTTGAGGTCGCCTGGCTTGATGGCCTTGTTCATCGCTGGAATTCACGGCTGGAACCATCGCACAACCTGCGATCAAACTTGGAACCAACTCCAGCCGCCCAGTTGGTTCAGCGAAAGAGGGGGCAGGTTATCCCTGCCCCCTCTGAACCTTGGATTACTTACCACCCCCGAGCGAGTGGACGTAGACCGCCATCGCCTTGATGGTGGCGGGATCAAGCCGCCCTTGCCACGCGGGCATAACACCGCCCCGGCCGTCAGTGATGGTCTCGATCACGCTCGCCTCATCGTGACCGTAGAGCCAGATCTTGTCTGTCAGGTTCGGCGCGCCGAGCTCCTGATTGCCCTTGCCGTCGTCGCCATGGCAGGCGACGCAGTTATCGGCAAATATCTGCTTGCCCTTCGCTGCATCATAACCTGCCCGGGTCGGAAGACCCGACAATGAGAGAACATAGTTTGCGACCGCGACGATCTCATCCGGCTTCAACTGTGTTGGCGCATCCTTAGTCCCCCATGCGGGCATGTGAGCTGAAGCGTCCGGATCATGACCATCCGCGTCGCCGGAACGCACACCATGCTGAATGGTTTGCATGATTTGGTCGAGTGTGCCGCCCCACAGCCAATCGTCGTCATTCAGGTTCGGATAGCCTTTGGACCCGGTGGCGCCAGTGCCGTGGCATGGCGCACAATTATCGCCAAACACCACCTTGCCCTTGGCGCGCGCCAACGCGAGCAGCGCTGGGTCTTTATTGATCTCGGCGAGCGACGCAGTAGCCAGAGCAGCCATCTTATCGCCGCGGAGTTTGTTCAGGTTGGCAAGCTCCTCCGCAACATCAGCGCGCGAGGAGTAGCCCAGGACACCCTGCGTGTAGCTGGTCAGCCCTGGCCAAGCCGGATACGCGATCCAGTAGCCAACCGACCAGATGATGCAGAGATAGAAAGTTATCACCCACCACCGCGGCAGCGGCGTATTCAGCTCCTTGATGCCGTCCCACTCATGGCCGGTCGTAGACCTGCCGGAAACACTGTCAACTTCGGTATGATCGGTCATGATATCTCACTCCTCCCGCAACGGCAGGCTCGCCGCTTCGTCGAAGTCAGCCTTGCCGCGGGGCCAAAATGTATAGGCGACGATCCCGAGAAAGATCGCGACGAACATCGGCGTCCAGATTGTCATTACGATATCGGACGCCAGATTTTGGAACGTTATGATGGCTTTCATCTTGGCGTATCTCAGCGGAGATTGGCTTTGTCGTCGTAGAGTTTGAAGTCGACCAGCGTGCCCATCATCTGCAGGTATGCGACCAACGCATCCATTTCGGTCGGCGCACCGGGCTTGCCGTCGAAATTCCGCGCCACAGCCTTGGCATAACGCTTGCTGAACGCTTCGACGCCGGCGTTGTCCGGATCGGCTTGTGCCTTCATGTCGGCTGCCGCATTGGCAATCTGGTCATCGGTGTAGGGAACGCCTTCAATCCGCAGCGTTCGCATATGAGCAGCGATGGCGTCCGGATCGAGTTCGTTCTTGGCAAGGAACGGATACCCCGGCATCACCGACTGCGGCACGATGGCACGCGGATTGGTCAGGTGGGTGACGTGCCAGACGTCCGAGTACTTGCCGCCGACGCGGGCAAGGTCGGGCCCTGTCCGCTTCGACCCCCACTGGAAGGGATGGTCGTACATGCTTTCGGCCGCGAGCGAGAAGTGGCCGTACCGCTCGGCCTCATCACGCAGGGAGCGGATCTGCTGCGAGTGGCAGAGATAGCAGCCCTCACGGACATAGATGTTACGACCCGCAAGCTCCAGCGGAGTGTAGGGCCTCATCCCATCGACCTTCTCAATCGTGCTCTTCAGGTAGAACAGCGGCCCGATCTCAACGAGACCGCCGATCAAGACCACAACCAGAATGCCCACGGTCAGGATGATGGAGTTCTTTTCGAGGATTTGGTGTCTAGTCCAGAATGACATTTGAAGCTCCTCATTCCGCCGGCTGGAGAGCGACGGGCGCTTGGACTTCCGCCTCACCGACGCGCACCGTCATCCAGAGATTGTACGCCATGATCAGCGCGCCAATCAGGAACAGCGCTCCGCCAGCAGCGCGGATGATGTAGAAGGGATGCATCGCCTCAACTGTCTCGATGAAGGAGTATTCGAGGAAGCCCAGCGAAGTGTAGGCACGCCACATCAGACCTTGCAGGATTCCGGACACCCACATCGCCGAGATGTAGAGGACGATGCCAAGGGTGGCGATCCAGAAGTGCCAGTTGACGAGCTTAAGGCTGTAAAGACTCTTGCGATTCCACAGCCACGGCACGAGGCAGTACAACGCGCCGAAGGAAACGAAGCCAACCCAGCCGAGCGCTCCGGAATGCACGTGACCGACGGTCCAGTCAGTGTAGTGGCTGAGCGAGTTGACGGCCTTGATCGACATCATCGGACCTTCGAAGGTCGACATACCGTAGAAGGCGACGGAAACAACGAGCATGCGCAGTACGGGATCGGTGCGAAGCTTGTCCCAGGCGCCGGACAGGGTCATCAGACCGTTGATCATGCCGCCCCATGAGGGCATCCACAGCATAATCGAGAAGGTCATCCCCAGCACCTGCGTCCAATCCGGCAGTGCCGTGTAGTGCAGATGGTGCGGACCCGCCCAGATGTACAAGAAGATCAGTGCCCAGAAGTGCACGATCGACAGCCGATAGGAATAGATCGGCCGCTCAGCACGCTTCGGCACGAAGTAGTACATGATGCCAAGGAAGGCGGCAGTCAGGAAGAAGCCAACCGCGTTGTGGCCGTACCACCACTGGAACATAGCATCCTGCACGCCGCTCCACACGATGTATGACTTGGAGCCAAACACTGACACCGGTATCGTGGGATTGTTGCCGAGGTGCAACACGGCAATGGTGACGATGAACGCAAGGTAGAACCAGTTCGCTACGTAGATGTGCGGTTCCTTGCGCTTGATGATCGTCGTCAGGAAGACGAGCAGATAGACCACCCAGACGATCGTCAGCCAGAGGTCCGCGTACCACTCGGGCTCAGCGTATTCCTTACCCTGGGTGACGCCGAGCAGATAGCCCGTGCCAGCAATAAGAATAAAGAAGTTGTAGCCGAGAACGACAAACCAGGGCGCAAGCCGACCGGCGAGCCGGGCCCGACAGGTTCTCTGAACCACGTAGAAGGACGTCGCCAGCAGCACGTTGCCGCCGAAGGCAAAGATCACCGCGGAGGTGTGCAATGGCCGCATCCGCCCGAAATTGGTCCAGGGCAAATCGAAATTCAGCGCCGGCCAAGCGAGCTGAGACGCAATGATGAGCCCCACCAGAAAGCCGGCAATGCCCCAGAACATTGACATGACGGTGGCAAACTTGACCGGACCAAGATTGTAGTTGGGCCTGCCGTTGATCTCGGCCGGCGGCAGGGCTGCCGGACGATTAAAATACTGTTTGACGATGCCAATGACCGCAGCGAGGCTTGCCAATGCGCCTAGCGAGGCATGGAAGGCGAACGGGGCGTCGAGCGCTTTGGCAGCAGCCACCACGCAAAGGCAGGCAGTAACGGCGAACACCGCCGCCAGACCGCTTTCACCGATGGTCATGGATTTGGAAATGGAGGGCTGACTCATGCGGATTCTCTCTGAATGAACAAGAATGCAGAAACCACATCGATGCTCACCAAGAATTGACCGAGATCAAATCTAATGGGATATTTATTCGGAGTAATTCGCAGAAGCAGGAATGAGCGATTCACCGTCGCTCGCTCCTGCAAACGACGGTACGCATCCAACAAATTGCGGGTTCCGCGAAATCTCGGTGGAGACGGGTTTCAGTCGTTGCGGGCGGTCGACTTGAGCGCCTTAACGACGTCCTCGCGGGCGATGATGCCGACGAGTCGCTGCGCGCTATCGAGCACAAGGATGCTCCGGATCCGATGCTCGACCATGATTTGCAGCACGCGAGCCAGCCGCGTGTCGGGGCGGACATAGATGAATTCGGGCGTCATTACATCGCCAACTGTCCTGCCCATGAGGTCGTCGTAGTGAGGAACCATCTGCGTCGGTGTAAGTGCGAAACATTTCAGCACGTCGAACTTCGTCACGATGCCAACGACCTGTCCATCCTCCTCCACCGGATAGGTGTTGAAGTCGTCATTCTCAAACTTCTCGCTAAGCTCAAGCAAGTTGGCATCCCGCGCCACCGTCCTGACGTCGCGGGTCATGTGGTTCTCGGCCGTCTGTTCAAGGAATTTATACAAGGCGCTTTCCCATTCGAGCTTTTCAACCCCCGGCTTAGCGTCAGCGTGCTAGCAGAACGCAACGGGCAGATTGAGTGACAAGATACTGTGTGACACCGCCAAGAATCAATTCGCGGAATCGCGAGTGGCCGTAGGCACCGGCAACGATCAGGCTGGCCCCGACTTCGGTGGCAGCCGTATCGAGTTGCGCTGCCGCGCCGCTGTTCCGGCCGGCTTCCGAAACACCCCCGGACGCGGAAACGTGGTGGCGCGAGAGCCAGGCAACGACATCATTGACCCGACCGAGCACAACCGACTGGTCCTCGTCCGCTTCAAGAATTTGGATCACGGAAACCTCTTTGGCTTCGCGAAGCATCGGAAGCGCGTCGACCACCGCCCGCCTCGCCTCCGGCGTATCCTTCCAGGCCACCAGAACGCTCCGCAGATCCAGGCAGGCAACCCCGTCGGGAACGACCAGAAGCGGTCGCCCTGCCTGCATCACGAGATCCCTGGGGCTGGCCAGCGAAAATGCATCGGAAAAAGCCGGGCTATGTCCGCCACAGACAATAATGTCGGCGCAACGCGCCTGTTCGGCGATAAACCGCGCCGGAAAATCCACAGCGCTACGCCATTCGACGCCCCCACCCCGGTTCCGGGTCGCCTCGCGAAACTGCATTTCCAGTTCCGCCAGACGCTTCTTGACCGATGCCTGGCCCTGGTCAATCAGACCCTGGGCCCGATCGCCATCCGTAAAATAGAGCGGTGGCGCAAATTGCGCGGCGGCAATGCCGACAATCGATGCGTCGAAACGTTCCGCGACCTCACCAGCCATCCGCAGACGCGCCTCATTCGGCTGGTCCAGCGCGAGACTGACCATGACGGTCGCGTAAGTCATTGCCTCTCTCTCCGGCGCCCCTAGGCGATCACAATCCTAAGCTTTCGGTCGACTGGCAGGATGAGATAGATCAAACGGAGGATTTTGTCATATCTGCATTTGGGAGCCGATCGAGTAGGAATCCTCCAATGAAATCAGGCAACAGAACTTGCCTCCGGATGATCCTTGGGCGAAATTGCGGTATGAATTTGCGGTATTAGGAGCCGGTGTTCGAACCTGTGCCGAACCGAGCAAGACCTTGGAAACCTTGGGCGTGACCGATGCAACCCAACCGCCGGACGAGAAGGCTCGCAACGAGCTTTTCCGGCTGAGAATCGAAGGATTCGGGGTCGGAACCTGGGATCTCGATCTGCTGACTCGCGGGTTGGAATGGTCGGACGTCAGCCGACGCCTGTTCGGCGTTTCTCGGAACCAGCCCATCACCTACGAGCTGCTTCTGTCGCTGCTTCGACCGACCGACCGGGGACGGTTTGAGCAGGCGATCAAGCAGGTCACGGAGAACGGCGGCGAGTTCGACGTCTCCTTCAAGGTCGGCGGCGCCTCTGGACAAGGTCAATGGATTCGGGCGCGCGCCGGCGTGATCAGGGATGATTCGGGCGCCGCCCACCGTCTCAGCGGGATCATCCTCGATATCGACCAGGAGAAGCAGGTCGAGGAAGCCTTGAGGACCAGCGAAAGCCATATGCGCTCAATCCTCGAGACTGTCCCGGATGCGATGATCGTCATTGACGGCAACGGCATCATCCAGCTCTTCAGCAGCGCGGCGGAGCGGCTATTTGGCTATTCCGAGGAAACGGCGATCGGCCAGAACGTCAGTATCCTGATGCCGGAGCCGGACAGCTCGCGCCATAATGAATATATTGCCCGCTACCGGTCCACGGGGGAACGGCACATCATCGGTATCGGGAGAATCGTCACCGGCAAGCGTAGCGACGGGACGATCTTCCCGATGCACCTTTCGATTGGCGAAATGCAGTCGGGGGGCATGCCCTATTTCACCGGCTTCGTCCGCGACTTGACAGAGTATCAGCAGACCCAGGCGCGGCTGCAGCAGTTGCAGTCCGAGCTTGTCCACGTCTCGCGCCTGACTGCGATGGGAGAGATGGCTTCCGCCCTCGCCCACGAACTCAACCAGCCGCTCGCCGCGATCAGCAACTACATGAAGGGCTCACGCCGGCTGCTCGCCGGCAGTGCCGGCCCGAACACGTCGAAGATCGAAAGCGCGCTGGACCGCGCTGCCGAGCAGGCGCTACGTGCCGGCCAGATCATCCGCCGGCTACGCGACTTCGTCGCCCGCGGCGAATCGGAAAGGCGCGTCGAGAGCCTCTCGAAGCTGATTGAGGAAGCCGGCGCACTCGGCCTGGCGGGTGCGCACGAACATAACGTTCAACTCCGCTTTGACCTCGATCCGAACGCGGATCTCGTGCTGGCCGACCGCGTGCAGATCCAGCAGGTTCTGGTCAACCTGTTCCGCAACGCGTTGGAGGCGATGGCGCAATCACCGCGGCGGGAACTGGTCGTGGTCAACTCCAAAGAAGGAGACGACATGATTGAAGTGGAGGTTTCCGACACAGGATCGGGATTCCAGGACGACGTCATGCCAAACCTATTCCAGACATTCTTTACGACTAAGGATACTGGTATGGGGGTAGGACTCTCTATCAGCCGCTCGATCATCGAGGCCCACGGCGGCCGGATGTGGGCCGAGAACAATGCGTCGGGCGGGGCGACATTTCGCTTCACACTTCCGGCGGCGACAGGCGAGAGTTGATCTATGCCGAGCAAGGGAAAGGTTTATGTCATTGACGACGACGAGGCGATGCGGGATTCGCTGAATTTTTTACTGGAGTCGTCGGGCTTCGAGGTCAGTCTGTTCGAGAACGCCCAGAGTTTTCTCGATGTCCTGCCGAGCCTCACGTTCGGCTGCGTCGTTTCCGATGTGCGCATGCCCGGAATTGACGGGATCGAACTATTGAAGCGCATGAAGACGCAGAGCAGCCCGTTTCCGATCCTGATGATGACGGGGCACGGCGACGTGCCGCTTGCGGTCGAGGCGATGAAGCTCGGCGCCCTGGACTTTCTCGAGAAGCCGTTCGAAGACGAACGTCTGAGCGCGATGATCGAACAGGCGATCCGTCAGGCAGAGCCGGCCGCAAAGAACGAAGCGATCGCGCAAGATATCGCCGCACGCGTCGCATCCTTGTCCCCGCGGGAGCGCCAAGTCATGAACGGCCTGATCGCAGGTCTTTCCAACAAGCTGATCGCCAAGGAGTACAACATCAGTCCGCGAACCATTGAGGTCTATCGCGCCAACGTCATGACGAAGATGCAGGCCAGCAGCCTCTCAGAGTTGGTGCGTCTGGCAATGCGCGCGGGCATGCTCAACGATTGAGCCACGTCAAGGCTAAATACGTGCCCTGTGCTAACAGTTGCGAATGAGTAAAATCGGCTCGCAGCATGAGTGGCTTGTGGTCTCGTCGTCCGTCAAACCCACGATATACGTGGTCGACGACGACGCTGCCGTCCTGGGATCACTGCGCTTCCTGCTCGAAACCGATGGATTTGATGTTCGGGCGTTCAGGAACGGTACGGCGCTACTAAATGCTGTCCGCAGCCCTAAAATTGACTGCTTTGTGATCGACTACAAGATGCCCGAAATCAACGGCATTGAACTCGTTTGCCAGCTACGCAAATCCAACATCAAGGCGCCCGTGATCCTGATCACCGGCTATCCCGACGAAAACATCTCCGCACGCGCCATCGCCGCGGGCGTCAACGACGTGATTTTGAAGCCGTTGCTTGAGGAAAACCTGACCAAGCGTATCCGCAGCGCGATCCAGGATAGACAACTACAGATGGCGCAATGATCCTCCGGGATTCTACGTAGGTAGACCCCCCTAAGATATAGCTCGAAGTATTCGGTCCCAACTATCACGCGTAGTTAACGGCCATCAGAGGAGATGGCCCCTATGCTCACCCAATCGCTCACCGACCCGGTCGCCAGCGCCAATGCCGCCTGCCCGGTGTTGGACCAGTTCGGAGCGCTTGCCGGTCATGTCGGGCTCCTTGCCAGCGAATTCTCTTACAAAAAAGATGAGGAAATCTACGGCGAGGATGAGCCAGCCGAATATGTCTACCAGGTAATTTCCGGCACAGTTCGCAGCTACAAGCTGCTGAGCGATGGCCGCCGCCAAATTGGCGCATTCCATCTACCTGGTGACGTGTTCGGACTCGAGTCCGGGCCGGTTCATCGCCTCGCGGCGGAAGCCATTATTGATACCACTGTCCGTCTCGTGAAGCGTGCCAGCCTGGAAAAAGCCGCCGCAGTCGATGTCCAGGTCGCCCGCAAGCTCTGGGCCATGACGGCCAGCGAGCTGCGCCATGCCCAGGATCATATGCTCTTGCTCGGCCGCAAGACCGCCACCGAGCGCGTCGCGACCTTCCTTTTGGAAATGGACCGCCGTCTCGCAGTTGCCGGCATGATGGCGCTGCCGATGTGCCGTCGCGACATCGGAGACTATCTCGGGCTGACGCTGGAGACCGTATCGCGGACGCTGTCGCAACTGCACGCCCAAGGCGTTCTGGGCTTTTCCGGCGCCCGGCAGATCGTGCTGCGCAACCGTAAGCTCCTGCATACCATGGACGCGTAGGCCGAGCCGAAATCCCTACTCCGATCCAACGACGCAATCGGCCGGCCGAACCATTTGGCCGGCCAGTTTACGTCTGTTCATGAATCTTGGCTGCGCTTTGTTTCCGGCATCAGCAACCAGATCAGGAGCAGCCCCACCACCGCAATGGCGGAGAGCACGGCAAAGGCCCAGGGGCTGCCGAACGTATCGCTGATGTAGCCGGCGAGCACGGTGCTGAGCGAAGCACCGATACCGGTCGCAGTCCCGACAATTCCCTGCGCCAGATTGAAATGCCCGCTGCCGAAGGCCACGTCTGCCACGATCAGCGGCACCATGACCGCGAAAACCGCGGCGGTGACGCCGTCGCACACCTGCACCAGAACAAGCAGATAGGGATCGTGCACCGTCGCGAACAGCAGGCCGCGAATCGCGAGCGCGCTGAAGCCCATAATGAGCAGCGGCCGCCGACCCCAGGCTTGCGCATTTCGCCCGACCCAGGGCGACGTCAGCGCGACGATCGCCTGGGGCACGATGATGCAGGCGGCAATCAGAACCGGCGCCCATTGGCTCGACCGCGTCGTGACCACCCCAGCCATCAAGGGCAGCATCGCTGCATTGGCCAGTTGCAGCAGCAGCACGCTGGCCGCGAAGATCAGAAGCGGCCGTTGGCGCAGTAGGGTCCAGACGCGGGTTTCCGCACGGCCGGCGACTTCCCGGAGCGCGCCATGGGCGCGGACGACATCAATCTCGTCCTCCCGGATGCGCGAAAGTGCGATCAGAGTCGGAATGGCGAGCGCGCAGGAGACGAAGAACACCGAGCGGCTCGACAGCAAATAGCCGGCGGTACCCATCACGGCCGCAGCGCCACCGTTGCCCAGCGACGCAAAGCGCGCGTTACGACCGAGCCGCTCGCCCATCGCCGTTGGCCCGACCAGGCCGAGGCTGATCGCGGCAATGGCCGGGCCAAGCACACAGCTCGCTGCCGCATGCAAGGTCGCTGCAGTCACCACTGCCGGGAAGATCGGCCACATCGCATAAGTCAGTGCGGCCATGCCGATCGTGGCAATGGCGAGCCCGGCAACCAGCCGCTCGGACTTCGCCGCATCGATGATCGCGCCGCCTGGCACCTGACCGATCAGGCCGACGATGCCGGCGATCGACAGGACAAGGCCGATCTGGGCCTGGGTCCACTTCTCGGTGGTCAGGTAGACAGCGATGAAAGGGCCAAAGCCGGTCTGGACGTCGGCGAGGAAGAAGATGAACCAGTCGAGCGCACGCAGGCTCTGCCGCGACGGTTGCGATTCGCGCTGCGATGCGGCTAAGGACGCCGTATCGCCGCCGCGATCCACAACCCGGCCGCCACGATTATTGCGCTCATTGATCGGTTTTCTGAACAAGAGCACCGGCGGTTCCTTGCGGACGTCTTAAGGAATAATCTGCAACGGCTGCAGGCTGCCCGTCGCACCGAGCACCACGATCGGCGTATCCTCCTTGTATTCGGGCGCCGCCGCGACCTGTGCCTTGGTCAATTCGAGGGTGATACTGTCCTTCTTGTTGGCCACCTTCCAAAAATGTAGCGCGTTCCAGTCAACGACGATCTTTCGACTCCCAACACCGAGAAATCCGCCGAAGTCGATGACGGCCGCCCGCACGTTTCCGCCACGGTCAACGATCACGTCGACAATGTGCCCCATGTCCTCATCGGTGGGGCTGCGAACATCACGGCCGAGCACGCCAACCGCATCCCTTGCACCGATGATGGTCACCGACGGCGGCGGAGCAGGCTCCTTCGGATTGGAAGGAACGGATGATGCCGGGGGTTGCGTCGATGGCGGCGCGCTTGGCTGTGCCTGTTCCGCGTCGTCGGCAGCGCGTGCGGCAAGCGAGAGGACCGCCAGGATTGCAGCGACCGAGATGAACCGTCCTGTGTAACGCATGCCGCCCTCCGGCTAGTGAGCCAGCACGATCGAGACCTGAATCTGCCCGCGCCTGCGCAAGACCTCCAGCGACACGTCATCATTGTGTCGGCTGATCCTGAGATCGATGCTCGATGATCCGAGCCGCAATTCCCGCAAGATCACCTCGTCCAGGAACGACGGCAGATGCGGATTGCGCAGGCGAATTTCGCCGCGCGCAACATCAAACTCTATTCCGAGCGCAGCTTCGAGCAATGTAAAGGGCGTAGCGCTCGCCCAGGCCTGCGGCGCGCAGGCTACCGGATAGAGCGTCGGACCACGTCGCCTCTCACGCCGGAAGCCGCAAAACAACTCGGGCAGCCGGCGCAAATCCATATAGCTTGCGGCATCGAACATGCCCTTGAAGACATGCGCCACCGAATGCTTCAGACCATAGCGAGCCAGGCCGAGCGCGATCAGCGCGTTGTCGTGCGGCCAGATCGATCCGTTGTGGTAGGACATCGGATTGTAGCGCGCCTGCCCAACCGCAATGGTCCGGATGCCCCAACCGGAAAAGGAATGCGGCCGCATCAGGTCGGCTGCAACCCTGTGGGCACGATCTTCGAGGATCATGCCGCTGAACAGGAGTTGCCCGGCATTCGAGCTGCGCACCTTGCAAGGTCTCTTCGCGCCGTCGAGCGCAAGAGCGTAGGTGCCGATATCCTCGCACCAGAACGCCTGCTCGAAACGTGCTGCCAACGCCTGCGCTTCGGCCTCGAGCCGCCGCGCCTTTTCGGGCTTGCCCAGATGCAGCGCGCAACGCGCGGCAAGGTGCTTGGCGGCAAACACATAGCCCTGTACCTCGGCCAGCGCGACATGGCCTTCCACGAGACTACCATCGGCATGGAAGATCGCATCGTACGAATCCTTCCAGCCCTGGTTGGCAAGTCCCTTCTCCGTTGCGCGGCGATATTCGATGAAACCATCACGGTCGAGGTCTCCGGGACCGTCGATCCATCCCAGTGCAGCTTCGATGGACGGCCAGAGCGCAGCAAGAGTCTCACGGTCGCCGGTGCGCTCGAAGTAACGGCCGGCGAGCAGCACGAACAGCGGGGTCGAATCGACACTGCCGTAATACTGCCCGAACGGCACCTCGCGCAGCGCAGCCATCTCGCCGCCTCGCAGTTCGTGCAGAATCTTCCCGGGCTCGGCATCGGCGGGTAGATCGACAGTCCTGGCCTGGAAATGAGCGAGCCGTCTCAATACCCCGCGCGCGACGCGCGGATCGATCCACAGCATCTGCATCGCCGTAACCAATCCATCGCGGCCGAAAGTCGTCGAATACCAGGGAATGCCTGCATAAGGATAGCGGCCCTGCGGCGTGTCCGTCATCAGCATGTTGAGGTCGGCCATCGCCTGGCACAACACCTCGTTGAAGATATCGTTTGACGTTTCGATGCTCGTGATGTCGATGGTCGACTGCCGCATCTCGCGCCGATGCGCCAACAAGCACGGAAAGAACAGCGTAGGCTTCAACGATTGAGACCGGTTGCAGGAGGCTGTAACGAACAAGGAACTGGCTTGGTGCGGCCCGATATCGAGCTGCCAGGTGGCAGAGTTCACCGAAAGCCGCGTCGGCTGCGGATCGAAATGCAACGTCGTGTTGCGGCTCATCCCGTCAAGCCCCCGATATTCGAGCACAACATCGGTCGGACTGAGCAGCCTGCCTGACCCGGTGCCGCGCCGTGGCCGCTTTTCCCCGCGCACCTCGAACAGATCGGCGAAGTCGTTATCAAACACGAGCGTCAACTCGAAGCTTGCGGAGCGGTCGCCATGGTTTTGCAGCCCGATGCGCTGATAGGCCGTTCCGCGCCACAGAAAGATCGTGCGCACGATGTGCAGCATGTCCTTCTTCAACACGATCCTGCCCTGTCGATAGATGTCCGGATTGGTGAGGTCGACGGTCAGCGCCGAATTGTCGTCACGAAGGTTGGAGCCGAGGAGCAACGGTTGCAGGCCGTTGAGCACGAGCTCCAGTCGCGCGAGGTAGCGGGTGTCCGCATTGAAGAGACCATCGGGCCCTCCGGCGGAAGCGCCGATATCGCCATGGCTGTCCAGCACGACAAAAGTGTCGTCGTGCTTCAGTGAGCGCCGCGGCCTCGCTGCGGGCGCAGTCATCGAAATGTAAAACGCCTGCTCTGCGACCTGGTCTGCAGTCAGCTGTACCGACGTGATCTGTGTTACGATTTCGGACGACATCATTGACCTCGAGCGTTTCGCCCGGAGTTTTGCAGACGCAACCGGCTCAAACGCTACTCTGACCTAAAGCGCGATGACTTCAGGATGAACCATCATTGCGCTTTAGCTTGTTGTTCGAGCATGGCCTGCACACAAATGCTTCTGGGTTGTCACAAGGAGAAACCCTGTTCACTTTGCGCCAGCATGGCCCTCCCGGGCCGCATCATGCCCTCGTGTTGCTCCTCGTAACTGCCTACGCTTTCGTGGGACAAGCCCTTTGCAGACAAGCCACACTGCCTTTTGACTCTGCTCCTGTCCTTTCGTCTCCGAATGACCGTACGAACGCGCGGCAAGCTAGTCGGGCATTCGAAGACCCGGCATCAGGCTGCGAACTTCGACAGCCGATCCATTTCCTGCATCACCAACTCGCGGTACGGGCCATGCCCTTGCATCAAACGATCCGGCGATCCGTCTTCAATAATCTTGCCCGCCTTTAGCACGATCACCCGGTCGAAATTGCGTAAGGTCGCAAGACGGTGAGCGATCGCAATCACAGTGCGGCCGCGCATCAGCCGCGAGAGCGCTTCTCGAATCGCCTCCTCGGATTCACTGTCGAGCGCTGCGGTCGCCTCGTCCAACAAAAGGATCGGCGCGTCTTTCAGGAAGGCACGCGCGATCGCGATACGCTGCCGCTGACCGCCCGACAGCTTCACGCCGCGATCGCCGACCATGGTGTCGAGACCATCCGGCAAGCTCTCGACGAAATCGCAGCGCGCCGCGATCGCAGCGCGCAGGACTTCGTCATCGGTGGCGTTCGGCCGGCCATAGCGGATGTTCTCCCGGATCGAGCGATGGAACAGCGAGATGTCCTGCGGCACGACCGAGATCGCCCCGCGCAGGCTCAGCTGCGTCACCTTCGAGATATCCTGACCGTCAATGGTGATACTCCCCTCCTGCACGTCATAGAACCGCTGCAACAGCACGAAGAGAGTGGACTTGCCGCCGCCGGACTGCCCGACCAAACCGACGCGTTGCCCCGGCTGCAGGCGCAATGCAAACCGCTCGAATATCGGCGGGCCTCCCGGATACGCAAAGGAGATATTATTATAAGAGATCGCGGCACCGCTCTTCACCAGCGGCCCGGCTTCCGGATGGTCGCGCAGTTCATGCGGCACCAGTAGCGTCGCGATTGCCTCAGTCAGTCGCGCGACATGCTGGGTGACGTCGACCAGGGCCACGGCAAGGTCGCGCGTTGCGTTCAGGATCGACAGCCCAAGCGTACAGACCAGAACGACGTCGCCGGTGGTAGCACCCCCACGCTGCCAAAGGTTGATAGCCCAGGCAAGCAGCGCGATCGTCAATACGACCGTAACCGCGGCATGGATGACACGCAGCTTTTCCAGGTACCGCAGGCTGCGGCCGCGCGCCGTCAATTCCCGGCTCACCGTCGTATCGAACCGCTCATGCTCGTGGCTGATCCCGCAAAACGCCCGGACCAGCGGCATGTTGCTGATGACGTCGATCATCTCACCGTCAACCACCGCGGCCTTGTCGGCGAAATCATCATGCAAGGGCTTACCGGCCGCGGCCAGACGAAACATCGCGATCACCATGCCGCCGGCGACAACGATCAGGCACGCGGCCATCGGGAGGCTCACGGTTCCGATCAGTGCGACGGCGACCGCGGTTGCCACGCACGGCGGGAGCACGTTCCAGACGAACATGTTCTCCACGGTGAAGACGGCATTGGAGGTCGCGGTAATGCGGCTGGTCAGCATACCCGGCATGCGATCAGAGAAATAGCTCGGCGCATGTCCGGTCAAATGGCGAAACATATCCCGCCGTAAATCGCCGGTTACACCGACAAAGGTGAAGCTCGCGGTCCAGCTTGCGATACGCCACAGGAAATTGTCGGCAGCGATCAGCGACATGAGGAAAATGAATGCCAGCCATACACCGGAGCCATGCGCAGGTCCTGCCGACAAATTGTCGACGAGATGCTTAACGCCGTACTGCGTGCCCACAGAACAAGCAACAGCTGCCATCACCGCAATCAGGATCACCAGATGGGACGTCAGCCGCTTGCCAAGATAGCGCAAGACAAAGCGAAAAGGCCGACGCGCGTATCCTGAAAGCTGGTCAATCATGCGGCTGCGGCCCCTCAAAAGAAAGAATGTCAGTAATGCTGCTCATGGCGCGGTTCCTGACCGCGCGCGTGGCACTGCGCTCGGTCGATTGAACAACCAGCGTGCCAAGGAGTTCCATCACGTGGCCATCTTCAGTGGCACCAGTTGTATCGGCGAGGGCGTAAGCCATTGTGATTGAATGCAGACATCGGTCGATCACCGCCTGCGCTTGAATGTTTTGAAGAAGTAACCTCCTCCGAGTGGAACTTCGCAGGTGCAATAACGTTTGTGTGTCTGGCATTTCGGTGCCGTGAGACGGGGGATCACTTTTGTTTCGCAGAGAGGAGATGACGAGATGCGCATCGCGCAGGTAGCCCCGTTGACGGAGGCTGTTCCACCCAAGCTGTACGGCGGCACCGAACGCGTGGTGCACTGGTTGACCGAAGAGCTGGTGACACTCGGACATGAAGTTACCCTGTTCGCCAGTGGCGACTCCCGAACATCGGGAAAACTTGACGCAATGTGGCCGAAGGCACTGCGCCTGGACGGCGCTGTAAGAGATCCAAATGCATTGCACATGGTGATGTTGGAACGGGTAAGGCAGAAATGTGATGATGAGGAATTCGACTTCCTCCATTTCCATCTCGACTACTATCCCTTCTCGCTGTTCTGCCGGCAGCCCACCCCGTTCCTGACTACTCTCCATGGACGCCTTGACCTGCCGGAGCATCAACCGGTGTTCAACACGTTCTCCTCCGTACCAGTCATCTCGATCTCGAATACCCAACGGCGTCCGGTGCCACAGGCCAATTGGGTCAAGACCATCCATCATGGCTTGCCGGAAAACCTGTTGACGCCGAGACCGATGCGCCAGGACTATCTCGCGGTACTGGGCCGGATCGCACCGGAAAAAGGCGTCGATCGCGCTATCAGGATCGCGACCCGGTGTGGCATTCCCCTTAAGATCGCGGCCAAAGTCGATCGCGCCGACCAAGAGTATTACGACGAAATCGTTCTTCCGCTCATCAAGAACAACTCTCTTGTCGAATTTATCGGGGAGATCGGCGACCACGAGAAATCGGATTTCCTCAGCGGAGCACTTGGTCTTCTGGTGCCGATCGATTGGCCTGAGCCGTTCGGGCTCGTCATGATCGAGGCAATGGCCTGCGGCACGCCCGTCATCGCCTTTAACCGCGGCTCCGTGCCGGAGATCGTCGAGGACGGCGTGACCGGGTTTGTTGTCGAGGACGAGATCAGCGCTGCAGCTGCAGTCGGTCGCGTCGCGCAATTGAGCCGGCAGGCGATCCGCAGACGGTTCGAGCGGCGCTTCACAGCGCGGCGAATGGCGCTGGACTATCTCGCAGCCTATCGCATGCTGATGGAAGCGACCGCGCCGAAGATCAAGCTGGTGAGCAGCGCGGAATAGAGCCCAATCCGGATTTCCGGACTAGTGTGACTTATGTCTCGCAATTGCCGCCGAACGGCTTGGCGCGCGAAAACGGTGGGCAATTGCGAGATCTACACTAATGCATCCCGAGCACCCTTGGCAGCCATAGCGTCAGATCGGGCCAATAGGTCACGACAGCCAGGAAGGCGAGCATCGTCAACAGCCACGGCATGACCGCTCCCGCCAGATCGGTAATACGCATTCGCGCAATCATCGAGGCGACGTAGAGATTCAAACCGACGGGAGGATGGCAAAGGCCGACCTCCATATTGACATCCATGACGATGCCGAAATGGACAAGATCGATGCCGAGCTTCTTGGCAGCGGGCGCCAGGATCGGGGCCATGATCAGGATGATCGAATTGGGCTCCATAAAGTTGCCAGCCAACAGCAACAGAACATTGACGAGCATGAGGAAGCCGACCCAGCCGAGATTCTGCGCAGCAATCCAATCGGCCAGCGTCCCGGGTAGATTCTCGTTCGAAAGCACGAAGGAAAACAACACGGCGTTGGTGATGATATAGAGCAGCATCGCACTGGTATTTGCCGAGCGAAGCAGCACGCGCGGCACATCCTTGAGCCCGATCGCCTTGTAGACAAATACCGAGATAAAGAACGAATAGACGGCAGCCATAGCGGCGGCTTCGGTTGCAGTGAACAATCCGCTATAGATGCCGCCGATGATGATAACGACCAGCATCAGGCCCCAGATGCTTTCGCGGAAGGCGCGGACAGTCTCGCCCCAGGTCGCTTTCGACAGACGCGGATAGTCGCGCGTGCGCGCGATATACCAGGTGACGATGCAAAGCATCGTGGTGAGCATAATACCGGGCAACAGACCCGCGACGAAAAGCGCGCCGATCGAGGTATTGGTCGCGACTGCATAGACGATCTTCGGGATCGATGGCAGCATGAGGATACCGAGTGAGCCGGCCACCGTGATGATACCGGCGCCGAAGCGCATCGGATAGCCGTGCCGCACCATTTCGGGCAGCACGATCGCGCCGATCGCGGCAACGGTGGCGACGCTCGATCCGCAGACAAGCGCGAACATTGCGCAAGCCACGATACCGGCGAGTCCCAGCCCACCGTGCCAATGCCCGATCAGGGACGTCGCAAAATTGATCATCCGTCGCGCGACGCCGCCATGGGTCAGGAAGTTGCCCGCAAGAATGAAGAACGGGATCGCCATGATCTCGAAGCTCTCGATGCCCGTGAAGAGCTTCATCGAGACCGCCTCGATCGGCACCTCGGTCAGCGTGAACAGGAAGGTCATCACGGTCAGACCAAGCGCGATCGAAACCGGGATGCCCGTGAGCATCAACGCGATCAAGAGCGCAAAAACGACCGCCGCACGCAGCGCTTGCGGCAGCACGATGACGCCGGACTTTGCAGCAAGGCACACCGCAAAGATAAGGATCGGCGCCAGGATCAGGCAGATCCCAAGTGCGCTGATCTTGCGGGTGGCGGCCTTGGTTGCCATCCCCGCCGGTTGCGCGTGAAGCGCAGGCACTTGATCGGCCTCGACACCGTCGACATGAGCTTCGTCATGGTGCGGAAGCTCGTCGGTCCAGTAGTAGAACCACGCGACCTGCAGGAAACGGAAGCACATCAATCCGGAGCCAAGGGGGATCGCCAGATAGACGAGCCACATGGGAGCTTCGAGATCGTTCGACTGCTGTCCTGTATGGAACATCTCGCGGACGAACGAAGCGCCGAAAACCGCGATCATTCCGGTGAAGAACGCACCACACAAAAGCGCAAACATGATTACATGCTTGCGCGAGTGCTCGGGCAGACGGTTGACGAGGAGGTCCACGCCAACATGGATGCCGGTACGCACACCATAGGCTGCGCCGAACTTCGCCATCCAGATGAACATATAAATGCAGAGTTCCTGCGCCCAGGACAGATCAAGCCCAGAAAGAAAAGTGAAGACGCCATTCATCGCCGTAGCGAGCCAAGTCAGCCCATGCGCCGTCGCCCACCTGGCAACGTCGATTGACGCCCCTGCGCCGTAGCGATGGATCACGGCAACGAAGATCAATCCCGTTGCAGCGGCAATGAGCGTCGCGATCAGCCATTCCTCAAGATGATCGAGCGCACGATTTAGTACACGAGGCAAAATTGCTTCCCCTGCCAGACCGAACGGTCGGGAGGTGATCTCTCCCGACCGTCTTGTTGTTTCCTTCGAAGAGCTGACCGTCAGTCAGTTTTGACGTCAAGTTCCTTTGCAATGATGTCGAGCACTTCCTGCCCGACGCGGCCCTTTGCCCATTTGTAAGTCGGCTGCATCGCCACCTGCCACGCCTTGCGCTGATCGTTGGTCAGATAATGCAACGTAGTCTTGCCAGACTTCTTGATCTCGGCGAGAGCGTCCTCGTTCTCCCTGCGCGCGATTGAATTGGTATAATCGGTTGCCTCAGCCATCGCCTTCTCAAGCTGGGTGCGGATATCGGCCGGGAGACCGGCCCAGAACTTGGAGTTGACAATCACGGCATACTGCAGATGCGCGTGATAGGAAACAGTAATATCCTTTTGCACCTCATGGAACTTCTGTGTCAGGTAGTTAGATGGGGTGTTCTCACAACCATCCACAACACCTGTCTGCAGCGCCTGATAGACTTCGGAGAATGCCAGAATTTGCGGGATCCCGCCGACAAGGCGGAAGTATTGGTCAGCAACCTTCGACCCGGAAATCCGGAATTTCACACCTTCGAAGTCCGAAGGATTCAGCAACGGACGGTTGGCGGAGACCATGTGGAAGCCGTTATCCCAGAAGGCAAGACCCGTGATACCTTTGGCTTCGAGCCTATGAAGCAACCACTTGCCGACCGTCCCCTTCATGGCGGCGGCATAGGTCTCGTCGTCCTTGAAAAGCCAGGGCAGATCGAGCGCCTCGAACTCCTTGACTCCGAGCGGGGCAAACTTGGCGGTCGAAGGCGCCAGCATTTGCACTGAACCGAGCTGAAGCGCCTCAATCTCTTCCTTGTCCTTATAGAGCGTGGAGTTCGGATAGACCTCGATTTTGACCTTGCCGTTTGTGTACTTCTCGGCAAGCTCCTTGAACTTCAACGCGCCCTTCCCCTTCGGGGTGTCGTTGGCGACAACGTGACTGAATTTGATGACAATCGGACTCTGCGCCATCGCGACGGCAGGAGCCAGGATCAGAGCGGCCGCCGCGACTGCGAGTAAAAACTTGCGCATTGCCTTAAACCTCCCAATGAACCAGAAGCGGATTAGTTCTATTTATTTTCCGGTTTCTAGTAGTGGCAGCAAACCGCAATGCGGACAACTTAGACCTAAGCCGAATTGGGGCCATTGTACACGCGGATTCGCGTCACCTCCCCTCCATCCCCAGGAGCTCATAACGCCGCACTGGTTGAGAAACGCAGGCGCCGCTACCCCTTGCGCTGCGCAACGATGAACAGCCTGCGGAACGGAAAGAGTGTCTGGCCAGCCGCATTCTTCGGATATGCCTTAGCGACACGCTCGCCATAGGCTGCCTCAAACGCCGCCTTCTCATCGCCCTGCAATACATCGAGAAAGCGGGTGAGCCAGGTACCCTTGGTCCATTCCTTGACCGGATTGTCGCCTTCCAGAACCTGCAGATACTCGGTCTCCCAGATATCAATGTTCTGAGACAGGGGCGCCAGCAGGTCATGGTAGAAGTCCGGCCTCTCGACCGGCGGCGGTGTCACCAGATGCTCTACCTTTGCTCGCCAGGGTCCGTTGAGGGCCGTCTCGGCAATCAGCAGATGCGACGGCGCGGTAAAATTGCGCGGCATCTGCGCAGCGAGCATACCGCCGGGGGCCAGCTTCTCCATCAGCGCGGGAAACAAGTGCGCATGGTCAGACAGCCAGTGCAGCGCGGCATTGGAATAGATCACGTCGTATTCCTGCGCCGGGCACCACAGACCGAGATCCGCTTGCAGCCATTCGACATCGGGAGCCGCCTTTCGGCCCGCGGCAACCATCTCAGCAGAGCCTTCGACGGCCACGATAGCAGCGTCGGGCCAGCGCTCCCTGATCAATCTGGTGACGTTGCCCGCACCGGCGCCGAGATCCGCAACGCTGCGAACATCAAAATCGGGAATGCGTATCAGGAGATCGAGCGCCGGCCTCAACCGGTGCCCGGAGAACTTCAGATATTGCTGCGGATCCCACACCATCACCGAGCCCTTCCCTTGTTCGTGGCAAACTATCGCGCGCCAGACTTTTGATTGAACACTATCTTCCCTCGCAAACGTATCGCATTTCGCGAAGGGAGACCGGCATCACCTTTCCGCATCGTGCACGATCGCCGCTTCGGTACACTAGTTCTGGCTTCGGTCAAGGAAATCAGCTCAGGGATTGGAAAGGGAAAAACTTCCGAACATGGATCTCAACCTCAGGTCGAGAACGGCCGTTGTAACAGGAGCGAGCATCGGCATCGGCCGCGCCATCGCAAAGGGCTGGCGTTGACGGGCGTGCGCGTGGTTGCGATTGCCCGGCGAAAGGATCTTCTGGAGCAACTCGTGCGGGAGGTTGACGCAGCCAATGGCACGGCGATCACTCGCTTCGTGATGGACATCACGGAAGATGACGCCGCTCACAAGCTCGCCGACTTCGCCTGTGACGAGCTTGGTCATGTCGACATTCTCGTCAACAGCCGCACTCGCAGTGTTCCTGGCTTCTCCGGTTGCGCGCTACACCGGCACGGTCGTCCCTGTCGACGGCGGCCTGCGGCGCTATCCGTTCCAGAGCACTCGCATAGACAGCATGCGCTGGGATGTCTGTAGGCCGCCTTCGGCCTGTAGTACAGGCTGCAGGCAGGTCTAGAAACGCCCAGGATGAATGTTGACGATCGCCGAGCCAACCAAGAAGAGCCACGCACCCGCCCATGACGGCTTGCCCAAGGAGCGCCGGCGATGGGCGGTTGCGGCTATTTTCACCGCATTGGCGATGGCCACGCTCGACACCGCGATTGCAAACATCGCCCTGCCCGCCATCGCGACGGATCTAAAGGTCAGCCCTGCTGATGCCGTCTGGGTCGTCAACGTCTATCAGATCGCATTAGTCGCAACGCTATTGCCGCTCGGCGCACTCGGAGAAATCGTCGGCCACCGGCGCATCTATCTCGGCGGCCTCGTGCTGTTCACGGTCGCCTCACTGCTCTGCGCGATTGCGTGGTCGCTGCCGAGCCTCCTGGTCGCGCGGACCTTGCAGGGGCTGGGAGCCAGCGGCCTCATGAGCGTGAACATCGCCCTCGTTCGTTTCGCCTATCCGTCTCGAATGCTTGGCCGCGGGCTGGGCCACAACGCCCTGGTCGTCGCGACTGCCCTCAGCCTCGGTCCGACGATTGCTTCCGGCATCCTTTCCTTCGGAAGCTGGCCGTGGTTGTTTGCGGTCAACATCCCCTTTGGCCTGACTGCCATCGGCATCGGCCTCATGACGCTGCCGGAAACGCATCGCGCCTCGCACACCTTCGATTTCGTGGGCGCGATGCTCGCCATGATCTCCCTCGGGCTTTTCATCGTCGGGATCGGCAGCGCTGCACATAAACTGTCGCCCATCCTCGTCGTGATCGAACTGGTTGCGGCGCTTGCCCTGGGCATCCTTCTAACGCGCCGTCACGCCGGTCATCCCGCCCCGATGCTGCCGATCGACCTGTTCGCACGGCCAATGTTTGCACTGTCGGCCGCAACCGCGGCCTGCGCCTTTGCGGCCCAGGGTCTGGCTTTCGTCTCGCTGCCCTTCTACTTCGAGGACGTGCTGGGCCGCTCGCAGGTGGAGACCGGCTTTTTCATGACGCCATGGCCCTTGGTGGTAGGAATCATGGCGCCGATCGCCGGCAACCTCTCCGACCGGTACCCTGTCGGCCTGCTCGGCGGTATCGGCCTTGTGCTGCTTGGCCTCGGCTTGGCGCTGCTGGCCATTCTCCCGGTTGCCCCCAGCATAGCCGACATCATCTGGCGCATGATGATTTGCGGTATGGGGTTCGGCTTCTACCAGGCGCCCAACCTGAAGGCCCTGATGTCGAGCGCGCCGCCGCACCGCAGTGGCAGCGCGAGCGGCATCGTCGCAACGGCGAGGCTGACTGGGCAGACCACGGGAGCAGCGCTCGCCGCCCTTTGTTTCAGCGTCGCCGGGCACGCAGGCGCCACGCTGGCACTTGTGCTGGGCGCCAGCTTCGCCGCGCTCGGCAGCCTGACGAGTTTCTTGCGCCTCAACGCCGACAAATAGCATCGCGTCGAAACACCTTCCTCGGCCGGGCGAACAAGTGACCGCCCTCTATCGCGCCGATGGCTTGCGCTCGATCGGATGAATATCGATCGCCCGCAGCCGACCGAGCCGGAGCACCTCCATGGCGACCGTGCGGCCGATCCGATCGCGGTCGAGCACGCGGATCAGGTCGTCGACGCCATGGATCGCAACGCCGTCGAGCCTGATCACTACATCGCCCGGCAGCAGGCCGGCCTTCGCCGCCGGCCCATCCGGCTCGATCTGCGCCAGAAGCGCGCCCATCTTGTTCTCAACGCCTGCGACCACCGCATGCCGGCGCGGGATCGGCGCGGTCTGGCCAGCAACGCCGATATAGGCGCGCCGGACATAGCCGTGGCGGATGATCTCGGACAACACGAACTGCGCAGTATTGCTCGCCACCGCGAAACAGATGCCCTGCGCGCCGCTGATGATGGCGGTGTTGATACCGATCACCTCGGCTTTCGACGACACCAAGGGCCCGCCGGAATTGCCAGGGTTGAGCGCGGCGTCGGTCTGGATCACATCCTCGATGGTCCGCCCGCTGACCGAGCGGATCGAGCGTCCGAGAGCCGATATCACGCCCGCCGTTACCGTTGATTCAAAGCCGAGCGGATTGCCGATCGCAATCACGAGCTGGCCCCGACGCAGCGTCTTGGAGTTGCCGAGCGAGGCATAGCGCAGGTCGCGACCCCCATTGGCGCGCAGCAGCGCGAGGTCAGTATCCGCGTCAACACCGAGCACCCTGGCATCGCCAACATTTCCCTCGATATCCCGCAAGCGTATCTCCTTGGACGAGCCGACGACATGGCTATTGGTCAGCACCAGACCATCCGGAGAGATTACGATGCCGGAACCGAGCCCGCCGCGCTCGCGGCGATTGGGCACTTTAGGTCCAGTCTCGACGCGCACAACGGCCGGCCCGACCCTGTCGGTGACGCCGATCACGGCGTTGGAATAGGCGTCGAGCAGGTGCTGGTCGTCTGCCGGGGTGGGCTGGGTTGCTGGCGAGGACGGGCCGTCGCTCAGATCTGACGTAAAATCCAACATGGCGAAATTCCTTCGCGCGTCAGATGGTTACGCATGTTTTATAATGCAAGCCGCCGGGCTCTTCACAAACTGCTTAAGGCACTTGGCGTAGCTTCAGAGCGGACCGTTGCCGTGGCGCGAGGGCTTTGGCTTCCCTCAATGCAGGACCGTGACGCTGGCCATTGGTGTTGCAGTGTCCTGGTGCTAGAGAACGAGGAAGCGCCATTCATAGCGAGGACACATGTCCCTCAGGAATTCCTTTGCGCCCCCGCGGGCAATGCCATTTGTATTACCTCTTACCATCCTTGGATTTCTCGTCACCGCCGGTCCCAGCTTCGCTGCGACGGCAACTGTCAGGGACGCAAATTCCATTCAGCTTGGAGACGTGACCTATCGGCTCGACGGCATTGATGCACCAGAATTGGACCAGACGTGCATCGACAATCATGCCGATGCCTGGACCTGCGGCCTCGATGCCCGCGATCAGCTGGTAAGCCTGATCGGCGGCCGCTCGGTGCACTGCGACGATGTGGGGCCAGAGAAGAGCTTTGGGCGACGGCGCCGTGCCATCTGCACGGCCGAGGGTGACAAGGTGAGCCTGAACGAGCAATTGATCCGGCAAGGGCTGGCGCTGCCACGCACGTCATCGCCAAAGGCCTATTCGGAAGCCGCAGCCGAGGCAAAGGAAGGCTCACGCGGCATCTGGAAGGGATGCTTCGTTGCGCCGCACGAGTTTCGGACGGGCAAGAGAGACGGCGCTCTATTGGGCGCGGCCTGCCGCACCGACCGAGCTACCGAGATCCGCGCGGTTCTGTTCCCCGAATATCTCGCAATGCCGCCGGACTGCAGTATCAAGGGCAAGTTCGCCATGCGCGCGCGCGTGACCGGCAATATCGGCATCTATCATCTGCGGGGCTGCCCGAGCTATGCGGCGACCACCAGGCCGGATCGTTGGTTCTGCTCCGAGGAGGACGCGCAGGCCGCCGGATTCCGCAGAGCCTATAATTGCCGGCCAAGCCACACCAAATGATCGCATGCCTATCGTCGAAGCCATGCATGTTTGAAGGCGTCGTGCGCAATTGCGCGTGAGCACACGCGAACAACCGGTCTTCTCTCCCTGCGGCGTCATTGCTATCCTGACGAAAATAGCAGGGAGGAATCATGATGCGCCTGAAAGATCGCGTGGCTATCGTTGTTGGGGCGGGCCAGAGTCCCGGTGAGGGCATCGGCAACGGCCGCGCTGCCGCGCTGACCTTCGCGCGCGAGGGCGCCAAGGTGCTGTGCGTCGATCACAGTCTTTCCTCCGCTGCAGAGACCGCCGAGATGATCGCGGCGAAGCAAGGTAGCGCCGCTGCCTTCAAGGCGGACGTCACCAAAGCCGCCGAGATCGACGCCATGGTCGCCGACGCGCAGAGCCGCTGGGGACGTATCGACATCCTGCACTACAATGTCGGCGTCAGCCTTTCAGGCGGCGACGCCGAGCTTCTTGACATCACGGAGGAGGCGTTTGATCGCTGCGTGGCGATCAACCTGAAGGGGTGCATCCTGGCGGCCAAGCATGTGATACCGATCATGCGAAAGCAGCGCAGCGGAGCGATCATCAACATTTCCTCCATGGCCGCGATCACCACCTACCCTTACGTCGCCTACAAGGCGACCAAATCGGCGATGATCGCCTTCACCCAACAACTCGCCTACCAAAATGCCGAATATGGCATCCGCGCCAATGTCATCCTGCCTGGGCTGATCAACACGCCGATGGCGGTCGATACCCGCGCCCGTGAGTGGAAGAAGACCCGCGCCGAGGTCGAGGCCGAGCGCGACAGCAAGGTGCTGCTGCGTCGGAAGATGGGTACCGCCTGGGATGTGGCGAACGCCGCGCTATTCCTGGCGTCCGACGAGGCCAATTTCATTACCGGCGTGACACTGCCGGTCGACGGAGGCGCCAGCGTCAAGCGGGGCTAGTCATCTTCGCGATCCGGCTGCGCTTTGCCCCATAGGCGAAGTAGATCACGAGCCCGATCGCGAGCCACACCACAAATCTCACCCAGGTATCGATCGGCAGGCCGAACATAAGGAAGATCGAGGTGATCGCACCGGCCGGCGCGACGATCCAAATCGCCGGCGCCCGGAACGGTCGCTTCAGGTCGGGATCGACGATGCGCAGCACGAGCGTTCCGACCGAGACAACCGCAAACGCAAACAGCGTGCCGATCGAGACGAGTTCGCCGACCAGCCCGATCGGCAACAGTCCTGCAAGTACCGCGACCACAACTCCCGAGCCGATGGTCGAAACGTGCGGCGTGTGGAAGCGGGAATGTATCCTGGCCATCGACGGCGGCAGCAGGCGGTCATACGCCATGGCGCGGAAGATCCGCGGCTGCGCCAGCAGCATCACCAGGATCACGGAGGTCAGGCCGAACACAACTCCGAGCTTGATCAGGGGAGACAGCCAGCCAACTCCGGCGGCATCGATGCCGACCGCGATCGGATCCGGCACGTTCAACCTGTCGAACGGCACAATGCCGGTCAGCACGAATCCGACCGCGACGTACAGAATTGTGCAGACCACGAGCGAGCCAAGAATGCCGATCGGCATGTCGCGATTGGGGTGCTTTGCCTCCTGCGCCGTGGTCGAGACAGCGTCGAAACCGATATAGGCAAAGAACACCACCGCCGCGCCGCGGAGCACACCGGACCAACCGAACACCCCCTGCCCCGCGTTCGGCGGGATGAAGTTGCCGTCCGGATTTGCCGGCGTGACCCAGTTCATCGTGCTGACATGGGGAAGCGCCATGACGATGAACAGGAGGATCACCGTCAGCTTTACCACCACGATCAGATTATTGAAGCGCGCAGACTCGCGGATGCCAATCACGAGCAGCCAGGTGATCACGGCGATGATGAAGACCGCCGGCACGTTGATGATGGCACCCGTCGAAGACCATGAATGGGTGGTTGCGTCATAGGCGAGCGGCGAGGATGCGAACTGCGCGGGGAGTTTCAGTCCAAAATCCCTCAAGACGCTGACGACATAGCCGGACCAGCCGATCGCCACCGCGATCGCACCCACGCCATATTCGAGGACCAGGTCCCAACCGATGGTCCACGCGACCAGTTCGCCGAGCGTTGCATAGGCATAAGTGTAGGCACTACCGCTGATCGGCACGGTCGAAGCCATCTCCGCATAACAGAGACCGGCAAAGGCGCAGGCGACCGCACCGAGCGCAAAGGAGAGCGTCACGGCGGGTCCTGCATTGGCGGCCGCAGCGTGGCCTGTGAGCACGAAGATACCGGCACCGATGATGGCGCCGACTCCCAACGCAACCAGATTGAGCGCGGACAGGGTTCTTCTGAGCGGACGAACTTCCCCGTCCACATCGGCCTGCGCCGCCTCTTCGAGCAGTTCAGCGGTAGATTTTCGTGCCCAGAGATTGACCAAACCGTTCTCCCGCCCCCGCCGATCGCATCCGCCAACGTTGTGACCCCAACAGTTCATTCGTCATTCCGGGGCCCGAGCGAAGCGAGGGAGCCCGGAATCCATAATCACCGGCCGTGGTTATGGATTCCGGGCTCGCCG
>JGI24705J35276_12238796_pt1 | contig 82170 bp, 56 predicted proteins | sample TergutNt197P4_FD_35276 | JGI IMG/M metagenome (IMG submission 35276) | reverse complement strand
TACCGTCAACTTTTATCTGATAGATATATGAACCGGACTCGGCATAACTGCCGTTATCTTTTCTGCCGTCCCACTCAAACGGCGGTTCTATCAGCCTTCTTATCCGCCGGCCGTTGATATCAAATATCGTTACAACATCGCCCGCCTGCAGATTTCTGAACACAGTCTTATCGCCGAACTTAAGTACTCTGTACTCGGGTCTGTAATCATTATCCCTCAGCACAACTTTCTCAAATAACGCGTAATATCCTAATTTTGTACCTGTAAGGGCAAGGTTTACCGTTACCGTGCGCATATCCGTATCATTCGTAAAATTAACTCTTTCCCAGCTTGTGCCGTTAAACCATCTGACTTCAATATTATTAGCATTCGTAAGCATATCGCCATAATACATAGTTATTGAAGGCATCAGCGACTGAGTGTTAACAATAATGTCTGCCGGAGTAAATTCATATGTTATTACCGGACGCAAATTGCCCAAATACGGCAAAGTTTCGCTGGTATACAACTCTTTTATTCTGAAAGTTGAGTCAGACAATAAAGATCCGGGGGCAAAATTTATTGTAGTATTTCCTCTTGTGTGATCTCCGCTGTGCAGAGACAAGCTTCCTCCGGAGTTGTCAATATTCTGAGATTTTATCTGTTTTAAATTTGCTTCAATATATAAATCGTCAGCAGGATATATTCCTACGGTGCCGTCCTTTGCGGCAGCTTTTATCCTGTAATAAATATATTCGGCATTAGCGTCTACAAGCACCGGTTCGGTAACAAAACTGTAATCCGCCGCGCCGGCTTTTGGAGTTAATACATTATTTACGGATTTATTTGCGGCTTTTGCCAAAGCAGCGCTTGTTATGCTTCCGGTTGAAAGGTTGATATTATTATCCGTATAGTACTCTATTAAAAGCGACCCGAGCTCAGTGGAATCTCCGGACAGAGAAACGGTTCCCGTAGCGACAAGAAGACGCATATTTACCGAAACTCTTTCGATAGGTATGTGAAATATTGAAACGGTCGTGCTTGACGGCGCAATAAAAGATATTTCGACGCTGAACCGTCTAACAGGATTAACGGAATCTAAAACCTCCGCATGGGCTTTAGATACGGATATTCCCAGGAATATAAATACTATTAAGATGGAAAGTATAAGTTTTTTACTCATAAAATAACTCTATAGTTATTGCATTGCTTTTATACGCATATCCCTTTCTTACATTTTAAAAATCAGCAGAAAAATAAATATAAATCTTTCTATTATAGGTTTCTCTAAAAAACCTCAAATACAGTGTTCTCTAAAGGGTGACACGACCAGAGTTTTTAGAGAAACCTGTTTTTAATTCCGCGTTCACACTTATTAAAGAAGCATCCAAAAAATCGTTCTTTTCCAAACAACATGACCAGCTTCAACAGGAATATTGTTATTCTTCATAACAAATAAAGCCTTTGTAGCTGTAAGCAACACCGGCCGCGTGAGAGAAGCAAATCCCGCAGAGTTTAAAGGAATCATACTTTTTACCGACTGCCTATCGCATTTGTAGTCGGTAAATTCACCGGCTGATCATAATCTTGACCTTCAGCAGGATTCCAGTTTATATACGATTTAACTCCGCTAAGATTGGCTCCGGGAGCCCATCTTACGTAAAACCTCCAATGTGACGTTATAAAACTCCGACATTAAACGAAATTACAGACTATTAAAAAAAAGAAGAGAATAAACAAAGCTGCATATTTTGAAATCTTATGCGTTTTTGTCATTCTCTCTCCTTTATTATTTTCAATTTTAAATTTTATATCAATTTATATAAACCGCATTATTACAATTCTCCCGTCTTTTAAAACCTTAAACAGCATACTTTTAGCAGATTTCATATTCAAAAAAACAAAAATGCTTTCAAACAATCGCACCTGCTTTATTTTTTTACTATCATTTTTCCGTCTTTATCAACTGTTACTTTAACTGTTTTTTTTACTTCCTTGCCTTTTGCGCCGATCGTTATATGCATTTTATAATTTCCAGGGGCAAATGTTATGCCTTTAGGTATTTGAAATTCAAAGTCGCCCCGTGTCGTGCCGCTGAAAATAACAAGTCCTTCTCTTACAGGTCCAGAATATATTTTATTTTTTCCCTTGCTTATGAAAAAAGAACCCCTTGGCATTATATGGACGTTCCCTTTATTTTGTACCGTAAGAGCTCCGATAATCTTTCCAATATATTCGTTGAATTCTACTTTTACGCTTAAAATGCGGAAGTCAATTTTTTCCGTGCCGCGTATATTCACATAAATAGGCAGCGTAGTTCTGGCCTGCATCATTTCATTGTCCGGCGGTTTTGTGGTAAAAGAAACCTGCCCTGAAATATTGCCTGTCATGTGCGTGCTTGTCTGAATTCTGTAAGGCACGCTTTTTGTTTCTCCCTTTTGCAAAGTAAATGTCGTTGTGTCGACAAAAAGCCAGGAATCAAGACTTATATCTTTGTTTCCAACGTAAGACTCTTTTTTAGCAACGGAAACCCTTACGTCAACAGTTCCGTCATAATTATTCGTCACGCTGTATTCATTCTCATAATATCCGCCCGCTTCAATAGTTATTTCCGCGCGTATAGGGATGATAGTAAGGCTGTTTTCAGCTGAAAAAAGATTAGCATAAAAAAAACAGCATATAAAAACGCTGAAAATTATTTTAACTGCAGCGCCGCGGAAAACTTCCAAACGGCTTTGTATATAATTAGGTGTTTTTTTCATATTTCATATGAGCCGCCTCTCGGGGCGGAAAACTTTCCGCCCCAGAGACGAAAATCCTTTAAATATTAATAATTTGCATCAACCGTCATTTCAAGCGTTAAAGTATTTGTTCCGTACTTGAAACCGCCGACTGCTTGAGCAAAGCTAGTTGAGAAAAACATAAACGCTTTATCAGCAGCCACATACCAATATTCTCCGGAAGGAGTTCCGGGAGTAGCCTGTACAGCAGGCCTCGCCAAAACTCTGTTTCCGTTCCCCATAACGCCGGTAGCAGTGTTCAATGCTATAGTTGCATATATTTTGCTATATCCATCAGCACCTTCTCTTGCCTTATCTTTTACGAACCACGCATAGAGTGACTGATTGTCTCCCATATTGTCCATAATATGCACACCGGCAATATTTGACAATACTGATCCGGCTGCAGTTAAGTGTGTAGATACATTAACATCAAAAACAGTTTCGCTGCTTACAAACACATAAGCAAGCGGAAGACCGTTATTTGCCGTACCTACGCCGCCGGCAGATTCAACCAAAGGATTAATATCCGTAGTGCTAAAACCTACACCATAGCTATATTCGCCTGCTGCCGCACTAGTGTTTTCAGTATAAAACTGAACAGCTGTTCCCGGCGAAAGTTCATTAGTTACTTCCGCATAAACTTGTGAGTTTATGAAACCTGCCGCTCCCGGAGCTACACCAGTAATAAGCGTGGTAGGCGCTGATGTTTGAAACCAGTCAACTTTTACCGCTCCTGTGTCTGAAGAAGCAGGCAAAGCATTGTCAGCCGCTCTTTTCAAAACAAAACCAAAGCTTCCTCCGAGTGTAAAGGTTACTTCAGCCTGAAACGAGGCTTTCTGTCCCAAGCCAGCTGCCGGGTTCGTGCTGGTAAGAGTGATAGCAGTTTGTGCCATCGCGCTTCCTGCTACTGTTGCTACTACTGCTGCCGCTACTAAAAAACCTAAAATTTTACGCATGTTTACTTCCTCCTTGTATTTTCTGGTACGTACGTACCATTTTAACTGCATTTCACAATTCTAAAAAAATAACGTTTTCACTGCTTTTTCGGTCTTGATGCATTTTCGACCTTATTGCTTTTTCGACCTTTATTTGTCTACTTATTAAATTATCAAATGCACAGGATAAAATCAATTATTAGTTGTGAAAAATATGTAAACTAAAACAGCACATTATTTTCATTTTCACAAATTAATAAAATAGCTGAAATTACAGGAAATTACAATGGTTTTTTTTAGAATTGCGGGTCATTGGGACGGAGGTATTGACCCAAGGAGGTGTTCAATGAATTGTCAAAAAAAATAAAACTTGGCGGTTTAAGGCCGTTACTCAATATGTAAGTTTGCCAAAGTTTTCATCAATGATATGAAGTTTAGCATTATTTGAACCCATTAATCAAGACATAAAGGCAATTACGAATTACGAATGACGAATTACGAATCAACGGCAAACGGCAAAGACAAATGACGTTAAAATTCCCCTTTTGGAAAACGGGGTATTTGGTCTTTGATTCGTAATTCGTCATTCGTAATTCGTAATTGCCTTACTTAAACAACTTGTAGGCAACATTTTTTTTATCAAAACCAAGCGGATCAAAAGCGGAAAGCGCTATTATATGCCATCCCGTTGAAGCGGCGGACGAAACCCACTGGCCTTTTCTGCCTCTCGGTATTTCCCACTCAAGTCGGAAAGTCGTAAATGTTTGTTTATCGCCGGGTTTTTTAGTAGTATACGGCAGCGATCCGTCAATAAGCTCGCCCGCCGCGGAAGCTTTTGCCATTTCGTTCATGAAAAACTTTGCCTTTTGCTTAAAGTAATCCGCCTTCTTTTTATCGCCTTTGCTTTCCGCGTATCTCGACATAACCTGCATTGCCGCAATATGAAAACCCGTCCCTTCAAACCAAACCATTTTATAGTTTTTCTGCCTTCCTTTATAATTCGTAAAATCATAGCCTTTTATTACTATTCCGTCAGTCCCCATTTTATCTTCAACCATAAATTCTTTATCGGCAAACAGCATCAAATGATACGGATCAACTCCCATTTCGGCAAGCCGCTGCGGAGTAAGCGCAGGAATCGCCCATGAAACAGTATCCAAAGCGTCGACCGCATCAACCCCTTTTTCATTCATGCCCATATTAAAAGTTTTTTTGTTTTTATCATAGACAACTTCCATCATCCATCTTTCAATGGCGAATATTTCTTTATTTATATCCTGTAAAGTATATTTTTTTTTGGCGAAAATTTCTTTTATTTCATCATTTTTAAGCGCTTCTATTTCCTTCATCATTTTCAAAAGAGCATAGTGGCTGATGATATTTTCCGTAGAATAAACTTTTGACCAATCCGGACCCCATCCGTAACCCATTGAAACGGCGCCGCGCTGTCCGTTCGGAAATTTATAATGTTCTACATTTTCAGTCCACTTGCATATATCAATTACCAAAGGAAGAAAATCAAGCTTGCCGGTTATCGCCGTGTATTGAAGAGCGGCAATGGCAATCCACACCGTCGGGCCTACGTGCATCCTGTCGCCGTCAACGCCAATGACAAGCCCCCATTTTGTTCCTTCCTTATCTCCCCTGTAACTGTTGAACAGACCGTACTTATCGTTTTTTATGCAGTAAAATTCTTTTTGGTAAACTTTAAGAATATCAGCGGCTTTTTTGGGCTGGACACATACAAGATAAGCCAAAGCGGCAACAGCTCCGTCGTAAGTGAAAGAATGACCATCTAAAGCTCCGTTTTTGCCGTAAATAAACGCGCGCGTAAACATATCATAGGAATATATTGAACTCCCCCTGAAACTTTCTACAAGGCCGTTGACGCCTGACGTCTGCCTGTCGAAAAATTTAGCGGCGTTAACCTGATTTCTGTAATAAGATTTTTGCGCGTCTTCGGTAAGGAATTGTTCGCGGTATTTTTTGTTTACGATATCGCCGGCCGATACATTCGAAGCGATAAAAGAAAATAAAAATATTTGTGAAATAATTGTGAATTTTAATCTCATACTGTATTTTATAGCCCCTCAGGTTGTTTTTTGCAACAGTATTATAAAAAAATACAAATCTTCCGCAGAATTGAATTAAAATTATATGATAAAATGTAACAGCTGTAAAGAGGGGGCTTGATTGTGGCTGGAAAGGGGACTGACAAATTGGCTCTTTTTTCTATATTTTATTCCGGAATAACTCCTCCGTCCAGGCGGCTCATTGCTCTTCTCAAATTTTCTCTTGCAACGCCAAGAATGTTTGCTATTTTTCTAAAGCTCAATCCCGTTCTGTCATTTAACTCCGCGGCTATTTTTGCGAGAATATCGCAATCCGGCTTGTTTGACGATACATCATACCGTTTAAGCAGCTCTTCCAGGACAGCTTCATATTTTTCATAAATTTTATCATCGTGTTCAAGCCAAGCGCCATGGCTTTTTTCTTTCATGATTGCCGTAATATTTTCAGGGCTTATGTCATAAAGTTTTTTCGCTTCCTGAAAATTAACAATGCCGCTTTCCGTAAGATAATTCATATAGCTTGAATAACCGTAATCTTGCGCGCTTTCAACTATTTTTGCTTTGACGGGATTGTTATGAATATAAGCAAGGCAGTTTGTAAGATATTTTTCATCTTGAATAATTTCGCTTTTAAACCTGTCTCTGAAAACACTGCCTGATCTTTGATTTACGGAGTTATAATGCTTTGCATACCCGGTATTAACTAATTTCATGTATTGCGCAATAACGGATATGTTTTCTGCGGATAACAGCAAATGCGCGTGATTGTTCATCATGCAAAAGCCTAAAATAACAACAGGCTTTTTTTCCGCCGTATTTTGCATACGGCTTAAATAATATCCTTTTGTATCGTCTCCGTGGAATATATTTTCTTTCACGGTACCCTGCACCATTATATGAAAATATTTCCCGTCCAAATTCTTTCTTGCTATTCTTGCCATATATTTATTATACCGAATATCCCGTTTTAGGTCAACGTCAAAACGGCAATTACGAATTACGAATGACGAATTACGAATCAAAGACAAAAAAGTCGTTTGCAGTTTATTCGTAATTCGTCATTCGTAATTCGTAATTGCCGTTTTGTAATCGTCCGTATATCCCCAATGCGACGTGAATATGTATTCAGCGGCAGGTATGCGGCGGATAATATCCATGGATTTTACTGCCTGAGCGGTGTCCATATTGAAAATCGCCGGAATAGGCGCTATTTTGCCGTCTTTAAGGCTTAGAATGTCGCCGGTGAACAGATACTTGTCATTGATTAAATAAGCCGTCATTCCGCTGGTATGCCCGGGAACGAGAATACCCTCAATCTTCAAATTTCCTATTTGGACTATCTCACGATCTTCCAATAGTATGTAGTCTCTGCGGGGAATAGAAGTGCCGAACCATAAAATTTTTGATTTTCTGCCGTCTGTCATCTGCTCTTCTTCTTTGGACATATAAAGTTTAGCTTTGTCGAACAAACCCAATGCGCCGACATGGTCGCTGTCGGTATGTGTCAGAAATACTGCGGCGACATCGTCAGGGTTAATCCCCAGCTTTTTCATCTGTTCCGCCACTATCTTCGGGTTTATGGCGCTGTCAATAACAATGTATTGAGCATTGTCTTGTATAATAAACATATTGGCAAAATCATCCTTCACGGCAAAAATATCATCCACGACCCTGCCTGTTTCCAAAGGAGTAAATCCTGAAAATTCATATTTCATTTTCAGAGCTACCACGCCAAATGCCAATACCAATACACAAATAATAATGCCTGTGATTTTCAGAATTCTTTTTAAAATTTTATTCATCTATTTTTTCCTTTTTATCACTGTCAGTTCAACGTTACCGTGACATTTATTTTATCCAATGTACTTCACCAATTTTACGCCAATGGTTAAAAAAAAAGCGGGCGATAAAATCCGCCCGCTTTTTCTATAAACAATTAAAACTTACGGCTCTAACATAACCTCTGCAACAGTCTTACTTGTAAAATAAACATTATCTACCAAAAATGTAAATGGAAGAGACGGAGCAGTTTTACCTGCGACCGGATATTGATCAGAAGCAAGAACAAAACACATTATGCCTACAATGGAAGTTCTGCTTGCCGGTAATTCAATTGCACATTTTGTCCAAACAGTAGTAAGAGAAAAACCTTTCTGCACAAAAGGCGTACTCGTCCCAGCATCATTTCCCAGCGAACGGACAACAATATCCCCAGTGCCTGACGCAACCTTCGCATAAAAAACAAGCGTTTTATAGATAGTTGCATCTAAAGCCGGACTTCTTACAGGCGTTGGACCGTCCCATTGATTATTCCATGTAATTTCCAAAACGCCTCTAGTAACACCATCAACAGCTCCCGGCATTTGAGGCCAAGGCGTTGTTGCATTCCAAGCTCCTGCCGGACCGCCCCAAGTGTAGAAATCAAATAAACCGCCTTCCCATGGATAGCCGCGAATAAAAACAATTATATTCTCTGCAGGTATAGAACTTCCAACCGTTATCATTGTATTTGTGCTTACGCCTAAGGCTTCTACTTTTACGATGACCGAGCCGTTTCCGGCTGCAGCAGCGTTAAAGGTTACAGTAGAACCTGTAGTTGAAGAAAGACTTCCATAAGTTTGAGTATTAAGAGACCATACAAATTCTGGCTGCGGCGAAATAATAGCATTAGAGGCATCTCTCGCAACAGCATCTAAAGTCACAGAACCTGAATTGACAACAGCATTAGTTGAAGCGATAACTTCAATTGTTATGCGTGGGATATCGGTGGTTTTCTTATCGGACGAACATGCCGTTATGGCAAAACTACAGGCCAAAACAGCTGCCAAGACAAAAACTAATTTTTTCATTCTTTTTCCCCCATTTTAAAGACAATTACGAATGACGAATTACGAATTAACGTCGAACGACAAAGACATAACAGCAATTATGAATGACATTTCTTTTTACCGATGCCGAGCTGCTGAGCTGCCGAACTTCTGAACTTCCGCCTTTCACTGCAGTTGATCGTAATTCGTAATTGTCTTATTCATACACAATATTGTCTAAGTAAAAAATTGCTCCGTCTGGATTATTATCTTCTGTGATAGTAAAACAAAATCCGCCGATAATATTTGTCAGGTCGGCGCCTACAAGAGAAATATAATATTGAGTCCACTCTTGCGAAAGTTCTATAGGCCCTATAGACCTCGAATCCGAATCTTCATACTTTTTGCCTCTAATTCCGCCCATTAAAAAATTACTTATGGTTTCGCCGCCTTTTTCGCCTCTGGCCCAGAAAGAAAGCCTTTCGGCTCCGGTAAGATTAAAACCCGGACCTTGGTCTCCCCAGTTATTTGCCGGCTCCGTCCAGTAAACGCCAGACCATCCTACTTTGCCGCGTGAAGGATCGTAAGTCACTTTAATGCATGTTTTGCCAAAACGCGGATTTACTTTGTATCCCTGATTAATATTTAATGCCTGAACATCTCCCATAAAAGCATAAGGCTTATAATTATTTTCTTTCGCGCCTATGTCAGTATAAACAAAAAAAGGCTTAAATCCGGATCTGTTCGTAAAAGTTGTTATTTTTTCTTTTTTCAGTGTCTTGGCTGGCATCTCAGATGCAGGTTTTGTCAAATCCGCTTTAGGGGTTTTCTGTTGCGGAGCAGTTTTTGGTTTTTGAGCCGGCTCCGGCTTTGGTTTGTCTGCCGCAGGCTCCGGTTTCAGCTCTTCCGGAACAGGTTCAGGCTTGGGTTCTTCTTCCTGCGGCACGATTTCATCTACGTCAACAGTGTGATCCGAGTCTACGGCAACATCAAATCCTCCGGTATCTTTTTCTGCAGCGGAATTTTCAATATTTTCAATTTCAGCTTGTTTAAAGTTATTGTTTTGAGAAACTTTCAATGCCCATGGCCCTATGCCGTACGCTCTTAAAAACATAAGCGCAATAAGTATCGCTAAAAGAATCGCAAGAAAAACGGTTGTTTTTTTATTGTCCATGTTAAAATTTAACTCCGCTGTATGACATATAATAGTTACATATATATACTTTTATATCATTTTTGGGGGTTAAATATCAAGTTGCCGAAGGCTAAACGCCGGAGTGTTTATGAATAAAAGTGATGTAATTTTTCTTATTTTGACAATCTTATATCATCAAGATATATTGTGCCGCCATTGCAAGATGTGGCAGGGCTGACCGGCTGCATTGTAACGATAATGTAGTTTTCAACGGCATTACTGCTATATGATGAAATATTAAGTTGACAAAGTGTCCATCCTGAACTTCCGGTTATAACAAAATCCCTGGCAGGATAATCATGTCCGAAAACATTTATAACAACCTCCGTGCCGCTTGCCAATTCAGACTTATACCAAAAAGACATTTTTGTATAGCCTGCGGCGCTTAAATCTTTTGAAGTGCCTGTAGAGGTTGTAAGCCAAAAAGCCACATTATTGGCAGTTGCGCCAGTATCATATCTTTCGCTTGGCTGACCTGTCCATTTCATTTTGAAGGACATAAATCCGCTGTGAGAAACGCCTGTATATCTGGCTTCAAGCACATTGCCGTCTTGGCGGTATTTTTCCCAAATGTTTGTAAAAGCTCCTATGGCATCGTCCATAGGAAGCACGCGTGTCATAATATCGCCGTTACGGTAAATAATAAACGGGTTTGCCCAGCTTGAAGGGTCGGAATTATTTACGCCGTTATACATAAGCGCGCCGGCCGGATTTCTTTCGCATCCGCTAAAAACAAAAACCGTCATGATTAAAAGAAAAAGTATTTTTTTCATTTGCTCATCTCATACCTTATTTCATCTATATAAAAAATGCAGCCTTCCGGATTATCCTCTTTGTTTACGACAAAGGCAAAACCGCCGGCTATATATGACATATTCTTTTTTCCAAGATCTATCCAGTACAGCTTCCATTCGTCCGTAAGAGCTATTTTCTTTATTACGGCTTCGGTTGAATCCGGAAAAGCGCATTCTTTAAGCCCGCCGACTTTGACTTCGGATATTACTTCCCCGCCTTTTTCGCCTTTCATCCAAAAAGTAATATGAGTCGCCTTGCTTAAATCGTATCCGCCGGGTTTATCGCCCCAGTTATTTGCCGGCTGCTGCCAATATATTCCGGCCCACTTATTGCTGCCTCTCGGAGTATATTGTACACGTATGCAGTGTTTTCCGGCGTAAACGTCTTTGCCGTACTGCTGGTTAAAAATCAAATCTCTGCTGTCGCCCATCCAGCCTGAAGGATAGTAGTGGTTTAAAGGCGATTTAAAATCAGAATATACGTAAAATGCCATCTTTGCTCTTTCCTGAGGAGTTAAATCATCCTGTTTTGACAAAACGGCGCTTCTTTCGGACTTATTTTTGCCTGTGCCCGAAGAAGACGCGCAAGCACAAATAAAACCGGCAGATATAAACGCCGCTGTCAGCAATGATAAGTAAGTTTTTTTATTCATTATTGTCCTATTTTCATGGCGGCGTAATAACGCCGCCATGAAAACAATTAAATTATTCGTAAATTATATCGTCAAGAAACATAACAAATCCGTTAGGATTGTCGTCTTTTGACGCAGCCCAGCAGAATCCGCCGATGATGTGCGTAAGATCTTTGTCTTTAAGATCGATCGTGAATTTCTGCCATTCTTTTGTAAGTTCGACAGGCCCGATTGAGGCTGAATCCGAATCAGGGAATTCTCCCGTGATTCCGCCCATTTTGAATTCGGCAATTTTTTCGCCGCCTGCCGCTCCGCGCGCCCAGAAAGTAAGTTTCGTCGCGCCGGTTAAATCATAACCGCCTTTCTTTTCACCCCAGTTATTTGCCGGCTGCTGCCAGTAAATCCCCGCCCAGCCCGCGCCCTGCGTCATTTTCGCGCTGTAAGTAATTTTAATGCAGGTATTTCCGCTTCTAGGTTTTTCGGTGCTTGCCTGGTTAAGCTTAATATCACCGTAATCACCCATCCATCCGGAAGGAGCAAAATGATTCTCCTTGGAAGCGTTTTCAACAAAAACCGCAAAAGGCCTAAATGTTGAACCCGATGCTTTCTGCTGGGCAAATACTGCCGCAGAAACTGATGCTACTACTGCCGCCGCAATCAACAAACCAAATACTTTTTTCATGCTTCCTCCTGTTGTTTTATTGTGCCGCATCTGTTTCCATATCTTCTTTCAAAATTATGATTTCAACTCTTCTGTTTTGTTCTCTTCCGGCAGCGGTTTCATTAGAGGCGACCGGCCTTAATTTTCCGTAGCCCGTCATCCTTATCCTTTCGGGAGCAATACCCTCATTTACAAGGAAATCCCTCACTGATCTTGCGCGGTTTTCCGAAAGCTTCTGGTTGTAGTCAACCTTGCCTTTCCAATCGGTATGGCCTTCAACGGATATATTGTTGTCCGGATACGTCTTAAGAAGGCCGGCAACTTCTTTCAATGTCTTTACAGCGCCTTTCTTAAGGTCATATTTGTTAACGTCAAACAATACTTTAGCTCCGAGCGTTATTACAAGTCCTCTTTCCGTTTCAACTATTTCGGTATCTTCAATCTTAGGCATTGTTGCAACCGTTATTTTTACCGGCTCGGTTTCGGCGCGGTTGCCGTAGTTATCAACGGCTTCAAGCACGGCATAGTAATTGCCGTCAGGAAGCGCTTGTTTCGTGTCTTCATCTCTTGCGTCCCATTCAAGTTCGTAAGGAGGCTCCTTGGTTCCCGAATACGTTTTAACGACTTCGCCTTCGGCATCTTTCACATATACAGCCCAGGTATCAATTCCGGAATGGGCTGAAGCCCACGGCTCTAATATTAATTTCTCTTTATTTGCGGGATAAATTACATCCTGTTTTGCTTTCAAAGCAACGGTAGGCAAACTCTTATCATATTCAACAGCGAAAGGAAGCTGCTGCGTATCTTTTTTTGAGCCGAATTTAAACTTAGTGTCAAATAATATTCTTAAAAATACTCTTATTTCATCAAAGTAGCCCTGTTCATTGCTTGTTTGTTGGCCGGCAATTTTTGCAAGTATTTCAGGGTCGATTTTTCTTGCCGCGACATACTCCACGCCGACATTGAACCACTCTCCTATGTCTCTGCTGATATGGGTGAGATAAAGCTCGTCATAAGTTGAGCCGAAGTTTCTGTTCCAGTCTTCCGGTCCCCAGAAATTTTTAAGATATGCGGTTTTAAAAAAATACGGTTTTCTGTCAACGCTCAAACTCGTTTTAAAATAGCCTATCATAGGCTTTAACAATGCATGCCCTGGGTCGCCTTTATAATCGGGATACGCGTAATTTAAAGTCGCCAAATCTTCTCCGACTTCAAAGTCGTAAATAATTTTTACTTTGTCTTTAATAAACTGCGCTAAAAAGTACAAAGAACCTATATATCTGTCGGGAGCATTCGTGCCGTTTGAGTACGCGTCCTCCCATACCGTCGAACCGTCTGCGTCCCAGTAAAACTGTCTGTCAAGCGTTCCGTAATATTTTTCAAAGTTAATTTTCGCGGCAAATGAAAAAGGAGCGTCTTCTTCTGGATTTAAATTATGCTGCACAGGAAGATTCGGGTCAAATTGGTAAAACCATGTTTCAGGAGTCGGGTCATATGTGAAAACAAACGAAACGGCGCTTGTTTCTCTGTTATCAAAACCTGAGACCGGATTGCGCCACCAAACCCAGAAAGGACTTTCCGGACCGCGTCCGTTCAAAGATATAGGGCCTGCGCCGGCTGCAGAGTAAACCAAAGGCATGGCTTCGAGCAGAGGCTTTTGATAATAATATCCCGCGTAAGCATTCCAAAACTTGGAAAGAGCTTTTTCGGCCGATACGTCAACTTTTTGCCTGTTTCCGGCAGCCAAACCTCTATATTCATATCCGAGTTTTATCAAATCAATACCCAATGTTTTAGGCATTGAAAACTTTACCGAGCCGCCCAAAGCGTCTAAATCGTTTGTAGTCCCTTCATGAACTTTATACTTACTGCCGTCTATGCCGTTACCGGTTCCGACATCTTCAACATATTTGTAATCCCAGCCCAGCCTGAAAGGCCTGTAAATCGCTCCGACCTGAAGAGTATTTTGGGAAATTTTAAAATCAGTGTTCAGCTGGAATGTGCGCATTCTTTCTTTGTAGTCGCCTAAATCCTGCGAAGAGTTAAACAAATTGTTCCAGTTTACCGTATTGGGATTTCCGAACGGAATTTGATGGTCGGCGTAGTAAAAATTTATATTGCTTCCGAAAATGTTTTTATACTTTATATAAACGCCCTGTTTATAATCCAGCAAAGCCTGTTCGCCGTAAATTACATCCAAATCGCCCCAGTTCCCTATTGCTTTTAACTCCCAGTAATCAGGCACATGTCTGCCCGAATAACGCAGATAATCGTCAGGATTGTCCGCGGCCGGAAGCAAATCAAACATGTCGCCTTCATTGCGCCAGCCATCATGTCCGTAATTTCTATAATATGTTAAACTCGCCCACTCATTTTTTATGCCGATTCTAGCGTTATTCCACGATACTTTCGGCGCTGTCGTTCCCTGCGTTTCCATCCGGTGCTCATAATTAATAGGCACCCAGTATTTGTCGGCATAATCGCCGATCATACCAAAACCTGACTCGGCAAAAAACCAATCCGCAGGTTTAATGCCGACATTGAACAAAAAGGTCTGTCCGTAAGTATCCTGCCATCTGTTATTGAGATTTCCGGGATTGCTTGGGTCATAATTGAAAAATTTATTTAGTCCGAGCGAGTCTGTGGAAGTGTACCAACCGCCGCCTAATTTATGAAAGATGAAATCAAAAATCAGTTCGCCTTTAAACGCAATTGTGCCAGTTTCCAAGCTGTCCGCGTCCAGCCTGTTATAATTTACATAAGGACTGAATATGCTTGAACCTGCGGCATACGCGTAGGAATTATGAAAAAGATTTACCAGGAGAGAAAAGACTAAAGCTATAAGAATCGAATAAAATTTCATTAATAACAATTCCTGATGTGTTTTAGACTTCACTACTTGATTTTACATTAAAAGCAAAAGCATGTCAAATAAAATAACGGCGATGCAGGGATGCGGGGATGCATAGTAACGACAAAAAAGACAAAATACGTTTTTACCCTGCCTCTCTGCATCCCCGCATCCCTGCATCGCCGTTGCTAATCTTTTATTCGTTTACAATATCATTAGCCCACAACACTTCCTGATATGTATAATAAACCTGCTTCAAACGCCTTTTAAAAGGACTTTGTTTTCCATCGCCTTGAGATGTTATTCCCAGCCATTCATCGTGAAAAAAACCGTCCTGCTTCGGACCTCTCCACGCTCCCAAATCCGTATCCTGAACTTTTGGAGAACCTATAAGCCACCACTTATCAAGCCAGCAATAGATAACCCCTCCTATAGCATTGCCGTGGCCTTTGCCCCAATAACTATTCTGCTCTATATCCCGCCACGCTCCGGTATGATATTTTGCCTGATACTCTTCGTCTTCGCGTTTTTTTACGGTGCTCCATGAATCGCACCCGAACTCGGTTATCAAAACAGGCCTGTCAAATTCATATTTTACTCTGCTCCACAATACGCCAAATCCGAAAGGACCCGTGTACTGATTAAATCCGAGGATATCTATTTCAGGAGCAAACTCTTTGTAATATTTCAAAAATCTCGTAGTGGCATTGCAGACTCCTACGGGATGATAGGGATCCATCTCTTTTATCATTGTGCATATTTCATTGACAAAAGACGCAAAAGCCTCGGGATTTTGGGGAGCGTTGGTGTTTGTTTTTGTAGAATTCGCTTCATTGCCGGAAACGTCATTTTCATTTCCGAGCATCCACATAAGGATATACGGTTCGTCTTTATGCTCTCTTACCATTTTTCTTACGCTGTCTCTCATTTTAATCTTTTGGAGTTCATCGGTGTAATCGGTGCCGCTGCGCCAGTCCGCGCCGCTTCCCAGGGTATAAGCGCCCAAATAATTTCCCATTATCACTCTGATTCCGTAAGTATTGTATAAATCCCTGAGCAGCTCTTTATTTATGTTTTCGGAATGATAAATTCTTACCGTATTGCATCCCATGGCTTTTAAAAGAGCAAAATCTCCTACGGGATTCTCATCCACATCCTGAAAATCATCCCTGTCCAAATCAACCCACGCGTCATAAGGGCCGTCTATTTTGCCGTTGTTATTGCCGTCTTCCCACATCCAGTCATTCATCTCGGGACGCCTGCCGACAGTATCGGCGGAATATTCCAGACCTTTGACGAAATACGGCTTGCCGTTTACCAGCAGCTTCCATCCGCGCTCATCGCGAACAACTTCAACTTTATCCGCGTCCGACGCAAATGATATAGAGTTAAAAACAAAAGCAAACGTAAATAGGGCTAAAGACAATATAACCGGACGGCATATTTTTTTAAAAATCATTTTTTATTCACTCTATAATCTTTCCACAAATCTCTATACATAAAATAAGATCTTCTCATCTGCCTTTTAAAAGGACTGTCTTTTCCGTCGCCTTGTGAGGTTAGCCCGAACCACTCTTCATACGCTCCGCCGTCAAGAAAGGGACCGGACCACTGGGTCACCGTATCGTGGGCGGCAGGATCAAATTCCGGAGGAGGGCCTGCTTTCCACCACTCATCAACCCACTCAAATATGACTCCGCCTAAAGCGTTTCCGACTCCGCCTTCAACGCCAGCCATATTATCCTCAATATTTAACCAATTCCACTTATGATAATCCGCCTGAGCCTGTTCTATTCTTGCCGTTTCCCACCATTTTGCGTACGCGGGACAGCCGAATTCGGTTACTAAAACCGGTTTTCCAAACTCTCTCATAACATCCGCCCACAAAGGACCAAATCCCTGTACTCCTCTATACCCGTTTGCTCCGTAAATGTCCAAATCGGGCGCATACTTAGCGCATATATCGAGAAAATACGTATCTCCGTTACATATCGCAACAGGCCTTTGATGCGGATCAAGCTCCTTTATAAGCTTTGCGCATTCGTTTACAAATGCATAGTACGCCTCAGGCTGGCTTTGAGTCTGATTACTTGTTCCGGCAAATACGCCGGGAGTCCCGACTGTTCCGTAATTATTCTCATTTCCGAGTATCCAAAGCAGCGTGTAAGGTTCGTCTCTGTATTCCTCCACCATTCTTCTTACGCTGTCAAGCATTCTTTGTTTTTGTACGGGGTCAGTATAATCGGTGCCTACAAACCACTCCGCGCCGGAATCCGCGCCGTACATGCCGAGGAGGTTTCCTATCATGTACATAAAACCGTAATTTTCATATCCGTCTTTTAAAAGATCTTTGTTAAAATTAGCGTAGTGGTAGAGCCTTATGGTATTTATTCCCATTTCTTTCATTAATGCAAAATCGCCTATATCCGGATTGGAATCATCACGTCTTTCCCTCCTTTCGGCGTCAACCCACGCTTCATAAGGACCGTCAACAATCCTATTTTTATTGATATCGGCAACAGACCATCCCATGTCCGTATTAAGGGAACCGTTGTCAGGGGTTAATCCTATAGGAGACGGAGAATAACAGACAGATCTTATAGGGTAGGGTTTATCGTCAACGGTTATACGGAAATGATTATTGTTATACTGTATAAGCTTCACTTTTCCTTTTCCGGTAACTTTTTTGACTCCGACTTTGTCAAGATTCATATATTTTCTTTTGAAATCTTTCGCTTTAGCCGGAACAAGCCTTCCGGGAGTTACAAAAAAAATGTCATTATTTTTATCATTATCATATCTGTTTTTAATAATTATCTCTGCTCCCTCAAGTTTGACTCCGAGTTCAGGATATCTCTTTGTGAGATAGTTAATTTTGTCTATGCAGACCGCTCCGATATACCAGGGCGTTTTCCACTGCGTAAATCCGACGGATTTTGGAAAAAATACAAGACACGCGTAATAAGCTTTTATGGCCTGTTTAATATTTCCGGCTCTTTCCAGAGCATGAGCCGTATAAAAAAGTTTTACGCCAGGATCATCTTTTTCTATAGCCCATTTATAAAAATTTGCCTGATTGTCATTACTGTTAACAAACTCCCATTTGTCGCCTTTAAGTTTGTCTTGTTTTATATACTGTTCATATCCTTTTTCTTTAAATACGCTTTGAGTATTAGGAAATATCCCGCTTCCGGAAGCTTCTTTTAAACCTGCCATATCTTTTATGACAAATTTATAATTCGGCTTCCCGACATTTTGAAACTCTCCGAACTGTGAATAATCTATCCATTGTATACTTCCCGGGAAATCTATTCTGAAAGGTTTTTCTTCATGATACTTCATCGACATGTTATGCTTATCCGCAGCGTCAAGAATCTTTTGAACTATCTTAGGATCGGGGGGCGCAGGGTATATAAAATCTTTTTTTGTTTCTTCTTTTTCCGAAAACGCCGCGACGGACAAAAGCACAATACACAGGGTTACTGTAAGCAAAAAAACCGGTTTAAAAATTTTCATCTTCTGCTCCCGTATTTATTTTATTGTGTGAAGAGATGTGTTTGGTGGGCAGTGAGGGACTTGAACCCCCGACCCCTTCCTTGTAAGGGAAATGCTCTTCCAGCTGAGCTAACTGCCCGATACGAATTATATGCAAATCGAAGTTTATATAAAATACCAAATTTTGCTTTTTGTGTCAACAATTTGCGCTTTGCGCAAATTGGAAGCTCAGAAGTTCGGCAGCTCAGCAGCTCGGTAACGGCAACAACAAGTCTTTTGTCTTTGCTGAGCTGCCGAGCTGCTGAACTTCTGCCGTTGCTGCCTTACCTGTATTTTTCCCACAAATCTCTGTACGTAAAATAAACTTTTCTCAGCTGTCTTTTAAAAGGACTGTCGCTTCCGTTGCCCTGACTGCATATTCCGAACCATTCTTCATATGCTTTTCCGTCAAGAAACGGCCCGCCCCATTGAGATTCGGTGTCATGGTACGACGGATCCGTGGAAGGTCCGGCTTTCCACCATTCATCCGTCCATTCAAAAATAACTCCGCCCAGCGCGTTGCCGATCCCGCCTTCGATTCCGCCTAAATTGTCTTCGATATCGTCCCAATTGCCTTTATGGTAACCAGCCTGCCCGTCTTCACTCCTTGCCTTGCTCCAGCCTTTCGCGTACGCCGGACAGCCGTACTCCGTTATCAAAACAGGTTTTTCATATTGTCTGAGCACGTCTTTCCAAAGCAAGCCGAATCCCGCATCACCCCTGTAAGCGTTAGCTCCGTATATATCCACATCCGGGGCATTTTTAGCGCAGTAGTCAAGAAGATACAGATCTCCGTTGCATATGGCTACAGGTCTTTTTTGCGGATCAAGCGATTTAATTAACTTCGCGCATTCATTGACAAAACCGTAATACGCGTCAGGCTGCGTCGGAGCAAGACACGCCGAGCCTACCGTGCCGCTGTAATCGCCAATCGAACCGTAATTGTTTTCATTGCCCAGCACCCACATAAGAATATAAGGTTCGTCTTTATACTCTTCAACCATGCGCCTCACGCTTGCAAGCATATTTTTAACGTGCTCTTTATCCGTATAATCGGTTCCCTCAAACCAGCCAGCGCCGGAATCTACGGCATACATGCCTATGAGATTTCCCATCATATACATAAAACCGTATTTTTCATATCCTTCCCTGAGCAATGTTTTATTTAAATCCGCGTAATGATACAGCCTTATCGTATTTATTCCCATCTCTTTCATTAAGGCAAAGTCTCCGACGGACTTTGCGTATTCGTCTTTTTTGTCATTTCTGTTTACGTCAACCCACGAATCATAAGGCCCGTCTACTCTTCCGTTTCTGTTATAATCGTCAAACGCCCAGTCGCGCAGATTGTTAAGCGTGCCGAAGTCAGGAGTAAGCCCTACTTTGCTAGGGGAGTACGAAATGCCTCTTACGACATATGGTTTATCGTCGACAGTCAGCCTAAAATGATGATTATTATATTGCGTTAATTTAACTTTTCCTTTACCGGTAACTTTTTTTTCTCCGGATTTTGACAAATCCATGATCTTTCTATTGAAATCAGAAGCTTCTGCCGGAACAAGCTTTCCCGGATTTATTATAAACACGTCATTTTTTGTATCATTGTCAAACGAGTTTTTAATTATTATGCTCTCATCGGCAAGTTTTACTCCAAGACCATGTTCTCTTGCGAGATACTTAAGTCTGGCAACGCATGCTGGAGCAACATACCACGGAGTTCCCCATTGCGTATAACCTACAGCGTTCGGAAAAAAAACCAGGCAAGCGTAATATGCCTTAACCGCGTGATGAAAATTTCCCGACCTTTCCAAAATAAAAGCGGTATAGTAAAGATTTAAACCGGGATCATCACTGCTTGTGCCCCATTTAAAAAAATTAAGCTGAAAATTATCATTATTTAAAAACTTCCATTTATTGCCGCCAAGCTTTTTTGAAAAATCTTTATAATCCGGCTCATTTAAAATATCCTGCGTATTAGGATAAATCCCTGCGCCCGAAGCAGCCTGCAGTCCTTCCAAATCTTTTACGATATATTTATAATTCTCAGTGCCCAGCCCGGAAAATTCTCCGTATTTATCATAATCTACCCACTTTTCAATACCGGTATTATGCACTGAAAACTTTTCCGGTTTCTCAAAAGTCATTGTATTATTATGTTTTTCTGCGGCAGCCAAAACCGACATTAAATATTTATCCGCCGGCTGTGCGGCCGCAAATGAGTAAAAACAAAATATTCCGGATAAAACTAAAAGCGCTTTAAAAAACTTCATCAAATTTCCTCTTACAAATAAACTTTTATGGATTTCGCAAAAACTTCTCTTATTTTTTCCGCGTCTTTTCCTTCAACAACGCTGCCGTCTACAACCTGTTTTTTGCCGTCTTTCCACAGTATCTCAAGCTTTTTAATGCCGGCGTCTTTTGAATATGTGTTTTTTCTTGAAGGATTTATATATATCACATCGGTCTTTGAGAACATCTTAAAAGAAAATTTTCCTTCTTTGTCAAAAAAGCCTGAATTTAAAACCGGTTTTAGCTCAAATTTAAGTTTACCTCCGGAATACGTGAACGGTTTTTCACCCATTGTCATTCTCATCCACATATCGATAAATTCAACCGTAGAACCGCTGAGCCTTGCGATAAAACCTCTCCCGTGGTTTTCCTTATCTGGAAAAGCGCTTGAACATATAAATGAAGAGTTTTCAAGAATGCTTCTCTTATAAATTTTCGGATCTGCAAAACATACAAACCCTGTTTTTATTTCTTTGAAAAACTCATCATATAATCTGGCTTTAAGAATTTCCAAAAGATATTTGTAAGCCATATGCAAAAACACGGATTCATTCTCAAGCCAGCCGCGGTTAAACACTCTTGTTCTTCCGATTTCAAGGCTTTCCTGTTTTAGATTCTCATTTACTTTAAACATTCCGAGTTTTTGGTCATAAACACCGCTTTTTCTCATGCTGCGCACATGTTTTAAAAGCGTATCTTTATTTGTTTCAGACCTCATATAATGAACTTCGCCTTCTAAAAATAAAGGAAGCGGATGACGTTTAAACGACGTGATTTTTACGCACGGCAAACCTTTTATATTTTTAGAGTTTATCGGCTGATATTTAACGGCTTCATAACTGAAATAAGTATAATAAAGACCGCTCTTAGGTTCAACCGCTTTTTTCAATCCTTCGTTTATTTTCTTAAGTACGTTTTCCAAAAATTTTATTACATATTCCGAGTCAAAGACTCTTTCATCGCCTTTTATTCCCATTACAACTTTTTTTCTGTATTCTTCTTTCAAAGAAGCTGCTTTATCCCAGAAATCAAAGGCATTCGCCTTCTTTTTAAATAAATCCGAAAGACCGATAATTAATTTAGCGGCTTCAGAAGGCACGGAAATTTTTTCCGAAGCATTCTTTTTCAACACTTCCCTGAAATACAATGCAAAGCGCTTAAGTTCAAAAGTTTCGCTTGTTGACGAACCGAAAATGCCCGGCAGCCCGTTAAGAGAGTCATACCAGCCCGGTTTGTCCGACTCCATTTCTATTCCTATGCCGTCAGGGTCTAAAGTAGCAGTTTTTATCGCAATCATCGTCAAAAATTTTGACGCAAGGTTATTTTTATACACTTCGCCTTTGCCGTCTTTTGTTCTCAAAGCATGCGGGTTAACTTTTCTCGATTTAATTAAAGCATCTTTTTCATCGCTTTTTGCCACAGCTCCGTATCTTCTGACTTTTCCGTCAAAAAAAACATGTTTTCTGTCGCGTGGCAAAACATAATGATTGCAGTCATAATAAATAAAAGATTTGTCTTTAAAAAGAACTTCGTTCTCTTTCTCCGGATATATCGCCAAAAAGCTGTCCAGCAAATCCTGATTGTATGTCCAGTGGTCAACCCAAAAACCTTCGCCGTGATCGGCGTCATTAACTTCCAAAGCCGACGTAACGCACTTCGCGACAAAATCTTCAAGTTTAATTTTTATTTTAATTTTTTCTTTAGCGACAAACATTGCAAGCTGGCCCGGCTCAAACCCCTTTTTAAAAAATTCTTCAGCTTTCTTTTTGCCGGATTTATCAACTATCTGAGCGTCTATATCTTTGTAATATTCTTTTGCGCTGTCAATTACAAAATACGCGCCTTTGACAACCAGAGGATTATTTCCGTCAATTTGAATAAGGTTGTAAAAATATTTCAAAGCGCTCGCACCGATTTCAGGATTAAAGAAAATATCTTTTCTTCTGTTCTGGTTTATATCCCTGAAATTTCCGTTGCCCTGCGAATAATAATTCGGCGACAGCTGGAATTCATTATAGTCTCTTTCAAGGTCGCCGTGCTTTCTTGAATACACATAATACGATGTTTTCCTGCCGCCGTCTTCAAAAGTTATAGGATAACCGCCCCTTAAAACATTGTCCAGATACATCTGTTTGCAGTAATTATCAAAATTTACAAACGCTGATTTCGTTGTAACATTGCTTGTTATATCGCGTATAAGTTTTTTATTTTCTTCGATTTTCGATTCAAAATATTTAGCCGAACCCGCTTTTTTGATAAAAGAGTTCAATGAACTCACGCTGTCAATATGGCCTGTCATGGAATAAAGCGTAAAATTTTGCTTTGGCGCAAGCTTTGCGGAGTGAAGGCTGAACGCGCATGGATATTTGTTAGAAGCAAACTGGCTTTTCGGATATTTGAAAGGTTTATCATATGAGAAAAAATTTTGAGGATATTCAAAGCTCAAATCGCTTCCGAACAAAACTTCGGGGTTTATAACGACATTTGCTTTCTTTACATTCTTATCATTGGCATAACCGAAATAAAAATTTCCTTCGCGGATTTCAACGACTTCCGCGCTGTCCGCGGTATCAACTTTCAGACGAAAAAAAGGATTTCCGGTTTTCTCAAAATTATCAACCGTAGTCCAAGCCTGAATCGTGGTGCTCATAAATTTTTGCGCCCACTGGTTTACATAATAAGGAATAAGTTTCGGCATACCGTCTGCAATTTCAATTTCAAGATTTGATTTGGAAATATTTTCAACCGTAACTGCTCTTATAATCGCCGCTATAGGCTCATTCGGGAGAGTCGCGTATCTTACCGTAGTTTTTATGCCCAAAGTTTCGTTAATTTCTTCAATCGCCATATCGCATGAAGTTATGTACATAGTCTGTTTCACGTCATAGCACGGATTAACGCGGAAAGCTTCATAATTAACGGTTTTGCCAGACTTTTTAATTTTAAGAAATGTTCTGAATCCGAAAGTTGAAACGAGACTGTAAGAAGTATTTGCCGGATAAAACTCCATAATCGAATAATTTTTATTTTTTATTCCAAACGACGCTATCCCCTGCGCTCTGTTGACATAAAAAGCCCACATCGGGATTCCTTTAATACCGGCTATTCCGGGAAAAAAACTTGAAAAAGCCGGCGCCGCATTATAATTCTCAATTACAAAAGCGCCGTCGTCCTGCAAAAAATAATTTACTTTCGATTCAGACATTTCAAAGTTCCTCTTTTATTTTATTTTCGTTGAGAATATTTATTTCAATTTCAAAATTTGTTTATTATCAAGTAAAGATTTTAATTGCGTTATTGCCGTTTGATTTAGGATTAGAAGCCTTTCTTTTTGCGGTAAGTTTTGACCTATAAGTAAAGCATTTATACTTTCTAAGTTAGACAGCACTACAAGCTGCTCTAATGTGGCGTCGTCTCTGATATTGCCTTTTGCTTTCGGCTTTTCTTTACGCCACTGTAAAGCTGTTTTGCCAAACAAAGCAACATTTAACAGATCAGCTTCCGAAGCATATACGGTATTTATTTGTTCTTTTGTTAATGCCGGCGGAATGATATGCTGTTTTATAGCGTCGGTATGAATATGATAATTTACTTTTGAAATAGTTCTTTGCAAATTCCATTCAAGCGATAACTTCTTTTGCTCTTCTGTTTTTAAACGCTGAAACTCTTTTATAAGATAAAATTTAAATTCCGCGCTTAACCAAGTGGCAAACTCAAAAGCGATATCACTGTGAGCAAAAGTCCCGCCTCCGTAACGGCCGGATTTTGATGTAATGCCTATTGCATTTGTTTTTTCAATCCACTGCTTAGCGGATAATACAAAACCGTTGCTTCCGCTTTCATTTTTAACCTTACTGAATTCCGTAAGGTTAAAATTCGGATTATTAAATCGCTCCCAGCAGCCAAGAAATTCTACCGTATAACGAGTGCTTAGCCAATGAGATATTACAAGACCCATATTCTCTCTATTTTTATATTTCGCCATATCTGTGAGAGAAATATACTCTTCTTTTTTATCAGATAATACCGATATATCTACACCCTGAACATTAATATTTTTACTCATATCTATCCCTTAAATGTTCTTTTGAAGATATAATCTATATTTTTAAATTGTGATTTCACATCGAAAGCTTTTTTGATCTCAGATATTGTAAGGTATTTTGTTATACTCTTACTTCTTGAACACGCTTCTTCAAGGGAAGTTTTATTTTTTCTTGCGTCAAAAGCTGCCGCCTGCACCATTGCATAAGCGTCTTCTCTCGAAAGCCCTTTATCAACAAGCGACAATAAAAGAGTCCCGGAAAAAATAACGTCTTTTGTTTTATCAAGATTACTCTGCATGTTTTTAGGATAAACGTTAAGTCCGGCAATCAATGTTTGCATTCTTACAAGCATGTAATGCATTACTATCGACGCATCCGGAAACATGATTCTTTCGGTGGAAGAGTGACTTATATCTCTTTCATGCCACAAAGCAATATTCTCCATGGCGGTTAGCGCGTATCCTCTGAGAAGCCTTGCGAGACCGCAGATATTTTCGGATATTATGGGATTTCTTTTATGCGGCATTGCCGACGAACCTTTCTGCCCTTCGGTAAAAGGCTCTTCCGCCTCGGAAACTTCAGTCCTTTGCAAATGTCTTATTTCCACGGCAATTCTTTCAAGCGACGCGCCGAGATGAGCCAATGTTGAAAAGTAAACAGAATGTCTGTCTCTGGGAATAATCTGTGTTGAAACAGGCTCAGGCTTCAAGCCCATTTTCTTACACACATAAGCTTCCACCTTCGGACTTAAATGCGCCATTGTTCCGACAGCGCCGGATATTTTTCCGTAGCTCACTGTTTCAAGGGCAGATTCCAATCTTTTTATATTTCTTTCTATCTCGCAATACCATGACGCCGCTTTTAAACCGAATGTCATGGGCTCGGCATGAACGCCATGCGTTCTGCCGATTACAGGCGTCATTTTATACTTTTTAGCAAGCTTCGCAATTAAAGCCGCCAATTTTTTTGTCTCGGTTATTAAAAGTTGGGTTGACTGCCGAAGCTGCGCGCCTGTCGCGGTATCCAAAACATCGGAAGAAGTCATTCCCAGATGCAAAAATCTGCCTTCAGACCCGGTTGTTTCGGCAACCGCTGTCAAAAAAGCTATAACGTCATGCTTAACAGTGCGTTCAATTTCATTAATTCTTTTGACGTCAATCTTTGCTTTTTTCTTTATAACTTCTACCGCTTTTTTCGGAACTATTCCCAACGGAATCATCGCTTCCGCTGCAAAAATTTCAACTTCCAGCATTTTTTTGAATCTGTTTTTATCAGACCAAATTTCCGCCATTTCCGGCTTCGTATAACGCGGTATCATTGTTAACTCCTTTTAACAACAGAGTGAAGAGTTAAGAGTGGAGAGTGAAGATAAAGTGTTTTTACTGAGGCTTTGCCTCTGCAAAAACGGATAACGCCGTATTTTCACTCTTCACTCTCCACTTTTCACTCTTCTTTATTTAAAATTTTCTATGACTTTTTTTATTGCCTGCTGATAAATCTGATGCTCGGCTTCAAGCACTCTTTTAGCTAAAGTTTCCTGCGTGTCATTTTCAAAAACGGGAACTTCTTTTTGTATAATTATTTTTCCCGTATCATAATTCTCATCGACAAAATGCGCGGTAGCGCCGGATTGTTTCTCTCTGCCGTCAATAACGGCCTGATGCACAAAATGCCCGTACATACCTTTTCCGCCGTATTTCGGCAGCAAAGCCGGATGAATATTTAAAATCCTTCCATGATAAGCATTGACGATATTTTTACCCAGAATCCTCATATATCCCGCAAGGCATATTATGTCCGCATGGCTGTTTTTAAGCTCTTTTAAAACAGCCTTATTATACGAATCTTCATTTTCAAAATTTTTTCTTTCAAAACAAGCTGACTTAATATCTTCTCTCTTCGACCTCTGCAAAGCAAACGCGTCGCATCTGTTTGAAACAACCAAAACAACTTCGGCGACTCCTTTAAGAATCCCTTTTTTAGTAGAGTCAATTATTGCCTGCATATTTGAACCGCTGCCTGACACTAAAACCGCAATTTTTTTCATTTACAAGTTTCCTTAATGATATACATATGAAACCGCCTATCCACAGCTTTACGCTCGTATGAACAGGCGGTGCCACCAACATTCAGCATCTTTTATATTAATCTTATTTCTTCTTTAAGAAATTAAAATCTATGTTCAAACCGGCGGCATCCATTTCTTTTGCCAGTTTCAATTCCATAAGCTCATAGATATCGTCAATGACAAGAAAATTCAACCCTTTGTAGTTCTCGTCATTAGAATATATATCGTCATATGTAATTATCAAGACTTTTTTATTCGTAAGTTTTGCCACATAATACCCGGTGCTGAATATAGCGCACGGTTTTGGAAGTTTTTTGCCGCCGCACTCAACATCTCCGTTCCAGTGAATTATGGCATAAGCAGCCTCCTCATCTATTGAACTGCTCATGACATCCGTTATAAAAGAATCCCCTTCCGTACTATGGTCAACTACAACCGGCTCATATCCCATATTTTTTATGAACATAAAAATGTTTTCATTTAATTTTGCGTCTTGTATATTAACTAGGAGAACTTTTTTACCTTTTTTCATGACAGACTCCTTCTTTTCTTCCGCCTTAACCTTATTTTTAACAGGTGTTTCTTCAACATTTTTAGCAATTATTTCTTCAACAATCTCCACAGGCTTTACAATTTCAATGTCCATATCCGGAGCGGCGTCAGGAGGTTCCTGAGGCGCCGGCTTATTGATAACCGTCTCTGTCTTTATATCGACACTTTGAGGTTCTTCAACAACAGTTTTAACTTTCTCTTTAACTTCTTCTTGTTTTTCCTCTTTCGGAAGAACGCCTGCAACATCGGTTCTAAGTCCTTCAAGAATGGCTTTTGCCTGCATTAAACCTTCAATCCATGCTTTTTTAAAGGCTGACTCAGACGAAAGAATATCAAATTGTTTCGGATAATAATCAATTTTTCTGAGCGCTCTAAGCTGCGGATGCTCCGCGCCGAAAGCCTTTTCAATAAACTGCTTGACATCTCTTACCCATTTAACAAAATCGTTTGATTTAGGCCCGCTTTCAGCTTGAATGACGTCAATATTGCTTATAAACTTATCCAACGACTCTATAATCATCTCTTTTTCCATATCCTCACCGCCTTAAATTATCTCTACGCCTTTAATTCCTTTTTTTACATATCCTATTGCCTTCGCGCCTTTAAAAAACTTTTTTGCCTTAACGGCAATTTCAGGTTTAACGATAAGAACCATTCCTATTCCCATATTTAAAGTCCTGTAAATATCGTCTTCGGGAACATTACCGTTTCTTTGTATTATCTGAAATACTTCAGGTACTTTCCATGAATTTTTTTCAATCACAATCCGGCAATTATCCGGAAGGATTCTCTTTATTTTATCATAAAAGCTTCCTCCTGTTATATGTGCTATGCCAGTTATATTTTCTTTTTTTGAATTGAATTTTTTTACGGCGGCCAAAATCTCTTTTACGTAAATTTTCGTCGGGGCAAGCAACTGTTTCGAATATTTTTTAAGTTCCGCGTCGGAAAAAATTTTTCTTATCAGGGAATAGCCGTTTGAATGAGGTCCGCTTGAAGGAAGCCCTATCAACACGTCTCCGGCTTTAATTTTTTTACCAGAAATTTCTTTGCCTTTTTCAACAATTCCGACTGAAAAACCGGCCAAATCATATTCGCCGTCTTTATAAAATCCTGGCATTTCCGCGGTTTCTCCGCCTATAAGCTGCGCGCCGGCCTGCTTACACCCTTCGGCAATTCCTTTTATCACATTTTCAGCCTGATCAACGTTCAGCTTGCCGCACGCAAAATAATCAAGAAAAAACAGCGGTTTTGCGCCGCAGCAGATTAAATCATTGACATTCATGGCAACTAAATCTATTCCGACGGTGTCATGCTTATTAAGCAGAAAAGCTATCTTAAGCTTTGTACCTACTCCGTCGGTAGAACTGACAATATTATATTTCGTGCCTGCTATCGGAAACAATCCGCCAAAGCCTCCGATTTTAGGAAATTTTTTTCTTATTCTTTTAACAAGCTCATTTCCGGCATCAATATCCACGCCCGCTTTTTTATAGGTAATCGCCACTTAAAATCTCCTTTTTGCACTTTGTCTTGTTTTCATATTCTAGCATATTAACGCTTTATTGACACTTTATTTATTTTCTGCTTCCCGGTTTTACGGCAGCGCTGCCATCTTTGCATAAAGGACACTCTTGCGCCTTATAGCTTTTTACATCAAGGCTCAATAAAGAAAATCTCGTAACGCCGAAGTCAACTTTACCGGCGCTTCTGTCAACAAGCGAAGCCACGGCAACGACATTTGCTCCTAACGGCGTAATGGAATCTATAACTTCCTTCGTCGACAGCCCTGTAGTAATCACGTCTTCAACAACAATAATTTTCTCATTTTTACCGATTGAAAATCCTCTTCTAAGAGTTACTTTCCCGTCAACTCTCTCGGTAAATACCGCCCTTACCACAAGCGCTCTCGCAACTTCATGACCTATTATAATTCCGCCCATCGCCGGAGATACTACGGCGTCAATCTTTATCCCTTTTTCGTTTATTTGTTTCACAAGTTCCCGGGCAAGCTTTTCAGCTTCTTTCGGATGCTGTAAAATTAATGCCGACTGAAAATAAGTATCGGAATGCAACCCGCTCGACAATAAAAAATGTCCGTTAAGCAATGCTTTATTTTTTTTAAACAATTCACTTACTTCACTCTGATTCATCTTATATCCCTTTTATAGACTCATATATATTTTTTGCCGCTTCAGCCGGATTTGCAGCTTCAAGAACAGGTCTTCCCACTACAATAAAATCAGCTCCCGCTTTTACCGCAAGTTCTGGAGTTGCAACCCTTTTCTGGTCATCATCCGCTTTTGCCGGACGAATGCCGGGAGTCACAACATTAAATTCTTTACCGCATTCTTTTTTTATCAATTCTATTTCAAGCGGTGAAGAAATAACTCCGTCAGCTCCGCATAATTTGGCGAGTTTCGCCCTTTTTATGACTTCTTCCGGAACAGTTACTTGGCTTGTCAAAACCGTCACAGCCCAAATTTTAGGCCTGTCTTTGACTCCGGCGGCGGCCTTAAGCATTTCTTCGCCGCCTGCGGAATGAACCGTCAGGCTGTATATTCCCAAATCTTTAGCAGACTCAACCGCGCGTTGAACAGTTGCAGGTATATCATGGAATTTTAAATCCAAAAACACTTGTTTCCCATTATCTTTGATCATTTTTATTATCTCTTTTCCCGACTGTAAAAAAAGTATGGGCCCGACTTTATAAATATCTATGTACGGACTCGTATCTTTCACAAGTTTTTCCGCTTTCTTAAAATCATAAACATCTAAAGCTAAAATTGTCTTATTCATTATGAATTCTTCCTCTTATGTCTTTAACTGATTTTATATTTTTTTCCTTTAGTATGTTTTCAATTCCGTCAATTATCTTTATAAGACATCCGGGTTCAACCAAACTCGCAGTGCCTACGCTTACGGCAGCCGCGCCGGCAAGCATAAATTCAACAGCGTCTTCGCCTGTCATTATTCCTCCGCATCCGATTATAGGAATTTTTAAATCAGGATACGCGTCGTAAACACATCTTATCGACATAGGCTTAACGCACGGGCCTGACATTCCGCCTTTAACCGTCGAAAGCTTTGATTTAAAAGTTTTTATATCTATCGCCATCGCCGGATAAGTATTTGTCAACGTTACGCCGTCAGCTCCGGCATTTTGAGCAATTAAAGCAAGTTCCGCAATATCGGCAACAAGCGGCGAAAGTTTTGCGATTACCGGAACTTTTGAAACTTTTTTAACCTGCTTTATAACATCAGTCATCAAAGGCAAATCGTGACAGAGTATTTTTTTCTTTAAATTCGGGCAGGATAAATTTAATTCTATGGCCGACACGCATTCGCGTGTTTTCAATATTTTGGCAGCTTCTACATAATCCGAAACGCAAGCGCCTGCCACGCTTACAAAAACAGGAATGCCTGTTTTAGATAATTTTTCAAGCGGCTCTTCGACAAACGCTTTAACGCCGATATTTTGAAGCCCTATCGTATTAAGCATTCCGCTTTCCACCTCGGCAATTCTGGGCTGCGGGTTTCCCGGCCTTGGCTCAAGCGTTATCGTTTTTGTGATAATGCCGCCAAGCTTTTTCAAAGGAATTAAACCGGCAAGTTCATAGCCGTAACCAAAAGTTCCCGATGCCGTAAGAATCGGATTTTTTAATTTTATTCCCGCAAAATCAACGCTTAAATCTGGTTTCATAGCTTTATTTATTTCCATCTTCATTCGCATATTTTAACATTCTTGTATAATCTCTAATATTTTCATACTCCATAGATGAAATAAAATTATAAAAAAATTCCATTTTGCCTTTATTAGCCAATCTTATAGAAGATATATAATCACTGCGCAATATCGGAGGAATTATAGCTATAACATACCCCGCCTGTAAAAGAGCAATGTTCATTACAAGTCTGGCAACTCTTCCATTTCCGTCAATAAAAGGATGTATGGAAGCTATTCTTTCATGAAGTTTTGCGGCATAATGCACAGGATGTAATTCCGCTTTCCATACAGACATTTTAGAAACAAATTCTTTCATAAATATAGGTACATCTTTAGATTTAGGCGGTAAAAAATCTGTTCCGGATATAAAAACCTGCTCGATTCTGTATTTGCCGGCATTGTTTGCGTCTATTCTGTAATAAAATAATCTATGTAATTCAAGAATATCATTTTCCGTAATTGTATCTTCAGAAGATAACTTTTCAAGGAAAGTATATGCTTCACTGTGTCCGAGAGCTTCATTAATCTCTCTTATAGATTTTCCTCCGATAGTAATGCCGTCCTCAATAACTACCTTTGTTTCAGATTCCGTCAAAGAATTTCCTTCCAAAGCATTACTTGTATATGTAAAACCGATACGATAATATTCCTGAAAATTTTTAATAATTTTTTGTGAAAAAGGACGAAAAGAATCAATTACCTTTTTTAATTTATCTGTTTCTATGTTTTTGTCTTCATAAATATTTGGCATAATTATCCTTTATATCTCAACTTCATCAATTTTAAATACAGGTCCGTCTTTGCATGTCATTTTATTGACGCCGTTAATCTTTACAGCGCATCCCTGGCAGTTTCCTATGCCGCACGCCATTTTTTCTTCAAGTGAAACATATCCGCTTATATTGTTTTCTCTTGCTATTTTAAGAACGGCTTTCATCATAGGAGTGGGCCCGCAAACAAATAAAATCGGTTTTTTATTCGTAATTCGTAATTCGTAATTCGTAATTTTTTCTTTTAATATGTCCGTTATAAAGCCTTTATGTCCTTTTGAACCGTCGTCAGTGGCTAAAACCGTTTTCCAGCCGAGCTTTTTAAATTGTCCCAAACAAAGTAAATCTTCTTTGCTTGCTGCGCCGTAAAAGAGCGTGCCGCTTCTTTTTAATTTTGCCGCTAAAAAATGCACTGACGCAATTCCTGTTCCGCCGGCTACTATCACGGGCTCTGAGTTCTTTGGCAGATTTAAATCATATCCGTTTCCCAAAGGGCCGAGCAGCGATATTTCTCCGTTTTTAATTCCCGATAATATTTTTGTTCCTTTTCCGGCGACTTTATATAAAAATGCCGCGTGATTTTTTCCGCAGTCGTGAACGCTTATCGGACGGCGTAAAAAAACGCCAGGAACAGTTATCATAAAAAACTGCCCCGGAACACATTTACCGGCAAACAAAGGTGATTTTATTTTAAGCTCAAAATAATTTGAACAAATGCGTTTATTAGATATTATTTCGCAGCTTTTATCCCATCTTTTAACGACCAAACTATTTCTCCCGCGACTATTGTCATCGCAACCCCGCCTTTAAACTTCCTTCCCAAAAAAGGCGAGTTTTTACTTTTTGACAATATATTTTCTTTATTAAATTCATAAGAATATTTCGTATCTATTATCGTAATATCGGCATGACTTCCTTCTTTAAGAGATCCGCGGCCTTCAAGACTAAAAATTTTTGCGGGATTTACGGACATTTTTGCTATAGCCTCGTTCAGCGTTAAAACATTTTTGTCGACAAGTTCGTTCAAAACAAGGCTAAACATAGTTTCAAAACCTATTATTCCAAACGGCGCAAGGTCAAACTCTTTATTTTTATCTTCTTGCGTATGAGGAGCATGGTCGGTTGCTATGCAGTCAATTGTACCGTCCGCAAGGCCTCTCTTTATAGCTTCGACATCGCGTTCTTCTCTCAACGGCGGATTCATTTTTGTATTCGCGTCATAAACTTTCACGGTATCGTCAGTCAAAGTAAAATAATGAGGGCATGTCTCAGCCGTAACGTTTAAACCTTTCTTTTTCGCCTGCCTTACAAGCTCAATAGAACCTTCCGTCGAAGCGTGCGCAATATGCAGATATCCGCCCGTAAGCTCCGCAAGCATTATATCGCGGCTTATCATAACTTCTTCAGCCTGACGGGGAATTCCTCTCAAACCTAAAATCATGGAATTCTTCCCTTCATTCATAACACCGTTTTTACTCAGCTCTTTATCTTCGCTGTGCGAAATAACCGGAAGCTTAAACATCTTCGTATATTCCAAAGTGCGGCGCATTATCTGCGAATTTGAAATCGGCATCCCGTCGTCGCTTACGCCTACTATTCCAGCTTTTTTAAGAACTCCTATCTCTGAAAGTTCAGCGCCCAAGGAACCTTTAGTCGCGCATCCCACGGGAAAAACATTCACAAGACCTTCTTTCTGCGCTTTAAGCAAAATAAACTCTACGGTCGGGGCATTATCCACAACCGGCTTTGTATTAGGCATACATAAAACCGTGGTTATTCCGCCGCGAGCGGCCGCTCTTGTTCCGCTGTAAATCGTTTCTTTGCCTTCCTGCCCCGGTTCTCTTAAATGCGCGTGAACGTCTATAAAACCCGGTGAAGCTATCTTGCCTTCACCGTCAATAATCGTATCTGCGGGTCCGGAAAGTTTTAAAACAATTTTTCCGTTTTCCGCGAAAATCTCGCCGGTTTTATCTAAATTTTGCGACGGATCTATTATTCTTATGTTCTTAATTTGAAGGCGCATTTTTCCTCACCTGTTTATATTTTTAATTGTTTTTTGCCGTTCGTAATTCGTCATTCGTCATTCGTAATTGCCGTTTTTTAGGAGCCAACAAATATAAAACCGCCATTCTGACGGCAATTCCGTTTGTGACCTGTTCGTTTATAACCGCCGCCGGACTATCCGCGACATCGGAAGCAATTTCTATTCCTCTGTTCATGGGTCCGGGATGCATTATCATGACATCAGGCTTGGCAAGCCCCAGCCTTTCTTTTGTAACCTGATAAAGCTCCACATATTCGTGTACCGACGGAAACAAATTTTCCTGCTGGCGTTCAAGTTGTATTCTTAAAATATTTACGACATCAACGTTTTTTATCGCTTCGTCCAAATCATAGTATATCTTAACGCCCAAGTCCGCAATTTTTGAAGGAATGAGCGTCGGCGGCCCGGCAACAGCAACTTCAGCGCCCATTTTCGTCAAAGCCCAAATATTGGATTTTGCCACTCTTGAATGTAAAATATCGCCGACCAATAAAACTTTTAGTCCGGCGATTTTTTTCTTTTTTTCATACATCGTATATAAATCTAAAAGCCCCTGTGTAGGGTGCTCGTGGAATCCGTCTCCCGCGTTTATGACAGAAGCATTCAGATTTCTTGCAAGTACGTCAGGCGCGCCGGCAAGAGAATGCCTGATAATAATATAATCGGCTTTCATTGCTTCCATGGTTTTTCCCGTATCTATAAGGCTTTCGCCTTTTACCACGCTGGAAGTGTTTACGGCAATATTTACAACGTCAGCCGAAAGTCTTTTAGCGGCAATTTCAAATGAAGTTCTTGTTCTTGTGGAAGGTTCATAGAAAAGAGTGACTACTGTTTTTCCTATTAATGTAGGCGCTTTTTTAACCGATCTTGTAAAAAGGCTTTTAAAAGGTTTCACCGAATCTAAAACTGTTTGCAGGTCTTTTTTGTCAAAATGTTCCAAACCAAGCAAATCTTTGCGGTTAAGGGACATGTTTTTCCTCGTATGAATTTATTTTAAAAGAATTACTTTATCTTCCTTTTCTATCTCGACGCACTCTACTTTTATATTCTCTTTGCTTTCATATTTTACGCCAACATAATTTGCTTCAATAGGCAGCTCTCTAAACCCCTTGTCAACCAAAACCGCAAGCTGTATGCATTTTGGCCTGCCGAAATCTGTAAGAATATCCAAAGCGGCGCGCACGGTTCTGCCGGTATATAAAACATCGTCGACTAAAATTATATTTTTCTGGCTTATATCAAAAGGAATAATCGTATCCTTAATCACGGGCATGTCAGAACCGAAATCGTCCAAATCATCCCTGTAAAGCGTAATATCGATAGTCCCGAAAGGAATATGCTCGGGATTAGCTTTCAGAAGTTTGGCAGTTTCTTCAAGCAGCCTTTGGGCGATAAAAACGCCCTTCGTATGTATGCCGATAAAAGCGAGCTCGGATATATCTTTATTTTTCTTTACGATTTCTTTTGCAATCTCGTTTATAGCTTTATTTACGGCTTTTGAATCTAAAATAACCTGTGTCATTATTTTTTCATTCCCTCTATATACGCATCTATACCGTCTTTCTGAAGTTTTAAATCTTTTTTTATTATTGCTTCAACCATATGTTTTCTGTATTGCGCAAGCTTTTCTTTAACGGAATCATTTGACACGGATATTATTTGAGCCGCAAGCACGGCGGCGTTAACAGCCCCGGCTTTACCGATTGCGACACATGCTACGGGAATTCCGTTAGGCATCTGGGCAATTGAAAAAAGAGAATCCATGCTGGATAAATTCTTTCCTTCCATCGGAACGCCGATAACCGGAAGCGTTGTTTCGGAAGCCACAACACCCGGAAGAGCGGCCGACACTCCGGCTGCGGCAATAAAAACTTTAACGCCTGAACTGACGGAGCCTTGTATGCATTGTTTAAGATGCTCCGGCGTTCTGTGCGCTGACGCAACATTTATGCTGCATGCCAAACCAAAGCCTTTAAGCGTTTTTACCGTCTCATTAATAACCGGAAGATCAGAATCCGAACCTACAAAAACCGCTACATCTATTCTTTCACTCATTTTACGCTCCCATATCTAATTAACAATTATTGTGTTTCGTTTACGCGAAACTCCGACATTATTCATTGTTAATTATTAACTGCCTTTTTCGCTATATCTTCTCTATAGTGCATACCTTCAAATTCTATCATCTTCCCTTTTCCCACCAGAGAGTAAACTTTGTCTCTCGCGGACTGAATGTCTTTTGCAACAGAGGTTACGGCTAACACACGCCCGCCGGAAGTAAAATAACATAACGGCGTCGATTCTTCAATTCCTCTCATGAATGAGTTTGGAATCTCAAAAGACCTTATTTTTTTATTGTCTTCATCCCACTTAAGCGAAGTAGTGCCTGAATGAAATATGAAGGTATCAGTATCACTGTTAAAAGGATTATTCTTCTCATAAAACTCTTTAAGTCCTCTAATTTTATAACTTTTTTCACATTTTCCTGGATAATCGCCTGATGCTAAAACAACGCACACAGCCGCCTTATCTTCTTCCCAATCAATTTCATCTTTAATGTCTTTGAGTTTCCCATCAAGGATTTTAAGGCAAATATCGGCTAAATTAGTTTTTAACAAAGGCAACACAGCCTGTGTTTCAGGGTCTCCGAAGCGACAGTTATATTCAAGAACATAGGGTTTATCATTGCCATCCATAATTATGCCGACATATATAATGCCTTTATACTCATATTTTAATCCCTTACTTTCATGCTCTAATTTTTCTGATTTTATTCCGTCAAGCGTTTTTTCAACTATGGTTTCCCTAACTATTTCCTTTAAAGCTTTTCCGTCTATTTTCTTGTTGGTCAAAGGCGCAGGGCAATACGCTCCCATACCGCCGGTGTTTAATCCTTTATCACCATCATCTCTTCTTTTATGGTCTTGCGCTGCAGGCATCATGACACAGTCAATGCCGTCGGTAAAAACAAGGTAAGAAAGCTCCTGACCGTCTATAAATTCTTCTATAACAATGCTTGACCCGGCTTCGCCCATAGCGTTGTTTGCCATCATTTCTTTAACCGCATTTACGGCATCTGCGCGCCCATTACACATATAAACGCCTTTGCCTGCGGCAAGCCCGTCGGCTTTTACTACTACTTTGTTATTTTCTTCCCAACTTTCCAAAAATTTTAACGCTTCGTTTATATCTGAAAATTTATGAAATTCCGCTGTCGGAATGCCGTATTTTTTCATAAATTCTTTTGAATAAATTTTACTTGACTCAAGCTTAGCCGCCTCTTTTGAAGGGCCGATTATCTTTAAGTCTTCATTTTCAAAACAGTCAACAATGCCTTCCGCAAGAGGAACTTCGGGTCCGACAAAAGTAAAAGTTATATTATTTTTTTTCGCAAAATCGGCAAGCTGTTCAAAATAGCCGGCGCCTGCGCATTCTTTCAAGTCTTCCGCGCTGACACATTTTGCAAATGAAGAAATCCCGACATTTCCCGGAGCGCAAAAAATTTCAATCTCTCGATTCTGCTCCTGACTTTGCCTATACAACTTCCAACATATGGCATGCTCTCTTCCGCCGGAACCTATAACCAAAACTTTCATTTAATCCTCAATTAAAAAATATACTTATCGAAAAACTTAACGATAATCATAAACATTACGAAAGCGGCGATCATGGTTACGATCATAGCTTTCCAGTTTTGATTTATCACTACAGAAATTTTGTTGCTGCCGCTTTTTCTTTCGCGGACTTCAAAAGCGTACTTGTTGCGGATTTCTTTGCTGAGATCCGCGTATTCGGTGAATTCTTCGCAGGAATCGTTTTCCGCCATCCATTTTCTTTTAACCATGCAGAAAATTCTTCCGTTTCCGTTTTCGTCTAAACTGTTATCGCCTTGAAATAAACAATTAATGCAATACCCCATAAATCCGCCTTTTAATCTAACATAATTTAATTAGATATGATTTTACAAAATATTTAATGTTTTTTACAAATAAAAAACGACAGAAGTTTGACAGCTCGGAAGTTTGGCGGACAACAACAAAGCCTTTGTCTTTGCTGAGCTGCCTAACTTTCAAGCTTCCTTTTATATTTAAATATTATAGTAGAACTCGACAAATAATTTATGTGATTTTTTTGTAAAATTATTTCGCATAGCCTGCGGAGTTTAGGCATTATTCATCAATAAATAAGGAAAGGGCGCTCAACATCAGGAGCCCTTTCCTTATTTTCACTATGGAAGTTAAAATTATAAATTAATCGTATTTTTCCAACTGCTTAAGAGGATAGCGGACTTTTCCGCAGCGTTTATTTTGTTTTTATCGCTTTCAAAAATTATTTCGCTGCAGTTGCAGACATGCCCTATTTCCGAGCAGACGCTGCCTTTAAATATTTCTTTAACTTTAGCTGCATTATCCGGGCTGACTTCAACTATAAATCTTCCGTTGGATTCGGAAAACAATATCTCCGCAAAAGTCATTTTTTCTTTGCATTTTACCGCATCAATATTTATTTTTACGCATTTTTGTCCCGCGAAAGCCATTTCGCTTACCGCTGTCGCTAAACCGCCGGCTGAAATATCATGACAGGCTTTTATTAAGCCTTTGTTTGCCGCTTTGTAAATGCCGCGCATAATTTTTAAAGATTCTTCTGGATAAACTTCAGGCACTACGCCGCCTGAAATTTTGTTTACTCTGTTAAATACGCTTTGGCCCAGTTCATTTCTGGTAATACCCAAAAGCATTATAATATTACCCGCGCGTTTAAAATCCATCGTCATGGTATTTTTTACATTATCAGCCACGCCCATAGCCGAAATTAAAAGTGCAGACGGTATTGCATAGGCTTTACCGCCGACTGTGTACTCGTTATACAAGCTGTCCTTGCCGCTTATAAAAGGCACTCCGAACTTTTTAGACATATCATAACAAGCGCGGGCCGCAGCCACCAAAGAGCCGAGCACTTCAGGTTTATTGGGGTTGCCCCAGCAAAAGTTATCAAGCACGGCAATTCTGTCCGGATTAGCTCCGACGGCAACAGCGTTTCTAAGCGATTCTTCAACAGCCGAAGCCGCCATTTTGTAAGTATTAACTTTACCGTACTCCGGGTTTAACCCGTGGGAAAGCACAATCCCTTTTTTTGTGCCTTTTATTACTTTGTCGGGGCATATAACGCTTGCGTCCGAAGGCACGCCGCCGGCCAAAGGCTTAACAACTGTTTGTCCCTGGACTTCGCTGTTGTATTTTTTGATAATCGGTTCCTGCGAACATACGGCCAAATCCGCCAAAACTTTTTTCAGGCTTTCTTTAATTTTTGCATCATTAAACTTTACGGGTTTTTGCAATGTTTCTTTTTTAGGCGTGTAAACCGCGTTTTTTATGCTTTTCGGAACGCCTTTATGCAAAAACTCCATATCCATTTGCGCTACAAAAGCATTATTATATGTAAGCGTCAATTTTTTGTCAGACGTAAATTTACCTATAACGACAGCTTCAACTCCCGCTTTTTTAAATATTTCCAAAAACTTTTTTATGTTTTTCGCAGGAACCACGAAAGCCATTCTTTCCTGAGTTTCGCTGACCCAAATTTGCCAAGGCTCTAAGCCTTTCTTTAATACCGGAATTTTTTCAAGCTCTATATTTACGCCGGTCTTTTCGCCAAGTTCGCCGAAAGCGCTTGAATATCCGCCCGCGCCGCAATCCGTAACCGCGCGGTAAAGTTTTAAGTCGCGCGCTTTAAGCTGCGCGTCCAATATCTTTTTTTGAAATTTCGGGTTGCCCTGAGGAACTCCCGAAGCGCCGGCATTTTCATCCAAATCCCTGGACGACATAGTCGCGCCGTGTATGCCGTCAAGCCATGTTTTGCGTCCCACGGCTACGGCCAAGTCGCCGGTTTTTACATCTTTATTTATAGCGCTTTTAGGCATTATGCCCATAACGCCCGCGTAAACAAGCGGGTTGGACATATAACCGTCGTCAAAACGCACGCCGCCGTTAATAACAGGTATACCGTGGTCGCGGCTGTAGTCGCGAACTCCGGCAACCGCATTTTTTAATACAAATTTCGGATGATGCGATCCTTTAGGGACTTTATTAGCAGGCGTTTCAGGGTTGCCCACGCAAAGCACGCCGGTAACCGCCAAAGGTTTCGCGCCTGTGCCAACTCCCATAATATCTCTTACGCAGCCGCCTACGCCGGTAGCCGCGCCCGCGTACGGATCTAATGCCGACGGATGGTTGTGCGTTTCGTCTTTAAACGCTATTCCGCTTAATCTGTCAAATTCTATAACGCCCGCGTTATCTCTAAAAACAGATAAGCACCACGGTTTGTTAAGCTCCATGGTGGCTTTAAAAATCGTTTCTTTAAGCATATTATTATAGGTAACATTTACTTTTTTGCCTTTAGAGTCTGCGCCTTTGTATTTTATGACGCCTGTCAATGTTTTATGTTTGCAGTGTTCGCTCCATGTTTGGGCTATGGTTTCAAGTTCAGCTTTGGCAGGCTCTCTTTTAAGCTTTTTAAAGTAATTCTGCACCGCCTTCATTTCCTGAAGGTTTAACGAAAGAGAATTTTTTTTGCTGAAATTTACAAGCTCTTTGTCTGAAAGTTTTAAAATTTCCATGTTATTGCGGTTCATTTGTTTTATAATCCTGTATTAAAGTATTTGCCTTCACGGCATAGTATGCGTAACGCCTTTAAAACTCGGAGTTTGGAGGACGCGGAGCAAGGTTAAGCTGAAAAATTTCGGAATGAATATGTTCAACGTGAACATTATTAAATCCCGATTTCGACAAAATTTTAATTTTGCGCATTAGAACTTCCTATTCTGATAATTAAATTGCGGCTCAAAATCCGCAATAACATTGCAGGTTCTTATTTAAAATTCTTCGGATGGCGGATATCTTTTCCGTGAACCATAAAAATTACGTCTTCGCTGATATTTGTCGCATGGTCGCCGATTCTTTCGATGCATCTGGCGACAAGAATTAAATCAACCGCAGTATGTATCGTATTCGGATCGGATGATTTGGTCATAAAAACTTTCAGATCTTTAAAAACAAGCCTTTCAAGATCGTCCACTTCATCGTCTTTTTCAAGAACCGATCTTGCAAGTTCGACATCGCTTTTATTAAACGCCTGTATGCTGTCGGCAACCATCTGCTGCACTACGCTGACCATTTTAGGTATGTCTATAAGCGGCTTCAGCTGGGGATATTTGAGCAAATCAAGCGCAATTTCCGATATATTTACGGCTTCGTCAGCCATTCTTTCCAAATCGCTGTTAATTCTCATAGCCGAAGTTATAAATCTTAAATCAGCCCCCACGGGCTGGTTTAAAGCTATAAGCTTAAGACATTTGTCGTCAATAACTATTTCCTGGACATTCACTTCTTTTTCAAGCGAAAACACCGTTTCAGAAAGATTCGGATCTCTTGAAACAAGCTCGTCGGTCGTGGCTTTCAGCATCTGCTGCACAAGTCCGGCCATATCAACCAAACGGCTTTTTAAATCGTTCATTTCCATATCAAAGTGGCGCATAAGTTTCCTCCGGAAACATATAAAATGTAATATATAAAATATAAAAAATAACGAAACTATCTTTCAAATATATAAATGCCGTTTTTTTTCTTTTTATATTTTATATGACTTTTGTTATCCAAAACGGCCGCTGACATAATCGTCCGTCTGTTTCTGTGACGGATTCGTAAATATTTTATCGGTTTTGTCAAACTCTATCAAATCTCCGAGCAGCATGAACGCGGTCTCATCTGAAATTCTCGCCGCCTGATGCATGTTGTGAGTTACTATGACAATCGTATATTTTTCTTTAAGTTGCATCATAAGCTCTTCTATTCTCTGATTGGCGACGGGATCAAGAGTAGAACACGGTTCATCCAGCAAAATCACCTGCGGCTTTACGGCGATAACCCTTGCTATGCACAATCTCTGCTGCTGTTCCAGACTGAGCTCAAGCGCTGATTTTTTTAATTTGTCTTTTATGTCATCCCACAGCAAAACGGCTTCAAGGCTTTCCCGTACGGTTTGGTCGATTACGCTTTTTTTCGATTCTATTCTGTTAACCTGAAGTCCGAAAGCGACATTATTGTAAACAGAAATCGGAAAAGGATTCGGTCTTTGAAAAACCATCCCGACGTTTCTCCTTAGCGAATCCACATCAATACCGTCGGCATAAATATTTTTTCCTCCGATATTTATTTCACCTTCGGTTCTAACGCCCTCTATCGTATCATTGATTCTGTTTAACGCGCGCAACAACGTCGATTTACCGCACCCCGAAGGCCCTATCATCGCGGTAATTTGTTTCTCTTTAACTTTCATGTTAATATTTTTTAACGCATGAAAATCCGTGTACCAGAGATTGAAATTTTTTATTTCTATTTTTTCCAAGTTGTAACTCCAAATACAGAGTGAAGATTGAAGAGTTGAGAGTGGAGATAAGGTGTTTTCGCTTCGCGAAAACCTATTAATCAGTTTCGGCAAAGCCGAAACACAACATCTTCACTCTTCACTTTTAACTCTTCACTCTTTCTTTATCCAAAACGTCCTGTTATATAATCTTCAGTCTGTTTCTGCTTAGGCGACACGAACATAGTAGCCGTTTTATCAATTTCAATAAGCTTGCCCATTAAGAAAAACGCGGTTCTGTCTCCGACTCTTGAAGCTTGTTTTACGTTATTTGTAACAAGAACTATAGTATATTTTTCCTTGAGCTCCAGCATCGATTCTTCTACTTTCGCGGTTGAAATCGGATCCAGCCCGGAACAAGGTTCGTCAAATAAAATCACTTCGGGATTAATGGCAAGAATTCTGGCTATACACAGCCTCTGCTGCTGTCCGCCTGACAATTTCATCCCGGAAGAATCAAGCCTGTCTTTAACTTCATCCCATAAAGAAGCGTCTTTAAGAGCTTCTTCCACTATGGCGTCCATCTCGCTTTTTTTTGAAACAAGCCCGAGCCTTTTTGGAGCGTAAACTATATTTTCATAAATCGTCATCGGAAGAGGAATAGGCATCGCAAAAAGCATTCCGACGCGTTTGCGCAGCTTTTCCATATTCATTGCGAAAATATTGTTTTCGTCGAGATATACGCTGCCGCTTCTTGAATAATTCGTATCCAAATCATTCATTCTGTTAAGCGTTCTTAAAAATGTCGTTTTTCCGCTGTTGGACGGGCCTATTATTGAAAGAATCTCATTTTTCTCCACGTTTATGCTGAGAGATTCTAGCGCGCATTTTTTATTATAAAAACAACTAAGATTTTCTACTTTTATTTTATCCATTTTTCCGCCGTTTTGCCTTTCATTCGTAATTGCCTTTCCCCTACCATTTTCTGTGTTTTCTAAAATATAATCTGGCAATTATCGCGACTAAACTCATTGATAAAACCAGCATCAAAAGCACGAGCGCCGTACCGTAAATGATATTTTTAGGCATACCGGGTATCTGCGTTGATATAATATAAAGATGATACGGCAAAGCCATTACCTGATCGAATACGGAACGCGGGAGATGCGGAACGTAAAACGCTGCTGCCGTAAACAATATCGGCGCGGTTTCGCCGGAAATTCTGGCTATGCTCAAAATCGCGCCCGTCAAAATCCCGGGAAGAGCATTCGGCAAAACTATGTATTGTATGGTCTGCCAGCGGCTGACGCCCAAAGATAAGCTGACCTCCCTGAAAGAATAAGGAACGCTGTTGAGCGCGCCGCGCGCCGTCGTTATAATCACGGGAAGCTCCATAATTGCCAAAGTTAAAGCTCCCGCTATAATTGATACTCCAAGTTTTAAAAGCATAACGAAAATGCCTAATCCGAACAATCCGTAAACTACCGACGGAACTCCCGCGAGATTTACTATAGCGAGTTTTATTATTCTTGTAAGAAGGTTATCTTTCGCGTATTCGTTCAAATAAATAGCGGCGCATACGCCTATCGGCAAAGCTATTGAAATAGCACACACGACTATGGACAAAGTTCCGAGTATGGCCGGAAGAATTCCTCCGCCGCGCATGCCGTCTTTAGGCATTGATGTTAAAAATTCCCACGTAATAGCGGAAGCCCCGTTTTTAACGATAATGAAAATTATCACCGTAACCGGTACAATAACCAAGCATGTAGCGCAAAAAAGCAGCACATACGAAAGTTTCTGCGATAATTTAGGATTTAGTTTAATCATTTTTAACACCAATTAACAATTTACAATTAACAGTTAACAATTATTGTATTTTTGCTTCGCAAAAATCTACTAACTAGGTTTCGCTTTCGCGAAACTCCGACATTATTCATTGTTATTTGTTAATTGTTAATTATTTCTTGCTCTTTCCCAATAACAAATCCGCTATAAAATTTACTATAAACGTAATTATAAAAAGCACAAGCCCGATGGCAAACAACGCTCTGTAATGCAAACCGCCTTTTACGGTTTCTCCCATTTCTGCTGCTATGGTTGCCGTCATTGTTCTTACGGGTTCAAATATGGTATTGGGAATATGCGCGGCATTTCCGGTTATCATCATAACAGCCATTGTCTCGCCGATAACCCTTCCGATGCCAAGCATTACGGCCGCGATAATTCCCGGCATTGCGGCTTTCAGAACTATTCTTCTTATCATCTGCCATCTTGTAGCGCCCAAAGCCAAAGCGCCTTCTTTATACGACCATGGAACGGAACGTATCGCGTCTTCCGAAATGGAAACTATTGTAGGCATCGCCATAAACGCAAGCATTATAGACCCGGAAAACGCCGTAAGCCCCGTCGGTAAATCAAAAAGAGTGCGTACTAACGGAACAAGCGTTACCATGCCGACAAAACCTATAACTACGCTTGGTATAGCCGCCATAAGTTCGACAAAAGATTTTAATACGTCGCGAACCCCTTTCGGGGCGATTTCGGAAATATAAAGCGCTGACATAACTCCGAGCGGAACGGCAATAATTGTCGCCCCCACGGTAACAAACAAAGAACCGACTATAAGCGAGAGTATGCCGAACTGCGCAGGATCTGAAGTAGGGTACCAAAATTTTCCTGAAACAAAATTCACTATGTTATAATCTTTAAAAAAAGCAAAGCCTTCTTTAAGCAAAAAACCAAATATCAATACTACAAAAACAATCGAAAGTATTCCGCATAAAAAAATAATTTTTTCAATAGTAAAATCTATAATTCTTCTCATCTCATTCCTTTTATGGGCACAAAATCCGTTTCAAGCACAATTTTTTGTCCTTCGTCGGATAAAGCATAATCTATAAACATTTTTACTAATCCTTCAGGCTGCCCGTCGGTATAAAGAAAAAGAGGTCTCGATATGGGATATTCTCCGCTCATTACGGTATCGGGATTAGGATAAATAAACGGGCTGTCCGCATTCACGGCAATGGAAATCGCTTTCACATTATCGTTTACAAAACCCATGCCTACATATCCGAGTGCATGGGGATTTTGATATACTTCATCGTAAATCGCCTGCGATGAAGGCATAAGCAAAGCCTGCGGCGCAAACTCTTCTTTAGATTTTTTGTTGTCGCACCTTAAAACATGTTCTTTAAAAAACATATGAGTGCCCGAATTGCTCTCACGGGAAAGAATCACTATCTTTCTGTTTTCTCCGCCGACTTCTTTCCAGTTGGTTATTTTAGCCATAAAGATATCCCGCAATTGAGCTAATGTTAATTTATCCACGGGATTATTTTTATTAACAATTATCGCCAAACCGTCAAGGCCAATCATAAATTCAACCGGTTCAACGCCTTTAGCGTCGGCAAGAAGTTTTTCCTTCTCTTCAATTTCTCTGGAAGATATCGCTATGTCGCAAGTCCCGTTTATCAAAGCGGCAAAACCCGTGCCTGAGCCGCCGCCTGTCACTCCTACATTATATAACGGATGCATTTCAACAAATCTTTCCGCCCAAACCTGCACTAAATTTATTATCGTATCCGATCCTTTTATCTGTATAGATGCGGCATATGCTCCGTCCTTTTGACCTGTACGTGAACAGGAAGACAATATAACGGCAGCAAATAAAATCAAAATTATTTTTATGCGTTTCATATAATTCCAGTTAATAGAGTATAGAGAAAAGAGAATAGATACGACAACGACAAAAGAGAAAATTTTATATTTCACTATTCTCTATTATCTATTCTCTGCCGTTTCATTCCCATTCAATAGTAGCCGGCGGTTTGTCGGAAATATCGTAAACCACCCTGTTTGCGCCTTTTACTTCATTAATTATTCTTGAAGATATTCTGCCAAGCAGGCCGTAAGGCAGTTTAACCCACTCTGCCGTCATCGCGTCTTCGGAATTAACCGCTCTTAAAACTATAACATGCTCATAGCTTCTCTCGTCATTTTTCACGCCGACCGTTTTAACCGGGAGTATTATAGCAAAAGACTGCCATATTTTTTCATACAAACCTGCTTTTCTTATTTCCTGCGTAACGATATAATCGGCTTCTTTTAAAATTCTTAACTTTTCTTCCGTTATATCTCCTATGCAGCGAACTGCAAGCCCGGGACCCGGCAAAGGCTGTCTTTTTATAATCTCGTCCGGAAGCCCCAGTTCTCTGCCTAAAATTCGCACCTCGTCTTTAAACAAAAATTTTAAAGGCTCAACAAATTTCAATTTCATTTTTTCCGGCAAACCGCCGACATTGTGATGGCTTTTTATCGGCTGTTTTGCGCCTTTTGCAATAACGCTCTCTATGATATCCGGATAAATTGTGCCCTGTAAAAGGAAATCTATGCCTTTAATTTTTTTTGCTTCCCTGTCAAAAACTTCTATAAAAGTATGCCCGATAATTTTTCTTTTTTGTTCAGGGTCGGTTACGCCTTTAAGCTTTCCGAGAAAAGTTTTTTTCGCGTCAACCATAATAAGGTTTTTGCCGAATTTTTTTCCGAATATCTTTTTTACTCTTTCATTTTCTCCGAACTTTTGCAGCCCGTGGTCAACATAAACGCAAAACAGCCTTTTGCCTATGGCTTTATGAAGCATAACGGCCGCTACGGACGAATCAACGCCGCCCGAAAGCGCGCACAAAACCCTGCCTTTGCCTACCTGTTCTTTGATTCTGTTGATTTCACCGGCGATGTAAGATTTCATCGTCCATGTGCGTTTCAGCCCGCACGCGCCGAATATGAAATTTTGAAGATTTTTTTTGCTGCCGGAGGAACTTTTTACTTCAGCGTGAAATTTTGCGCCGTTTATAACCGGAACGCCAAGTTTGCGAACTTTCGGGTCAAGACGGGAAATGCCCCCAGAAAGTATTATGCCTTTAAAATCTTTTAAGTTTTCTATGGAAGATAAACTTTTATTACCGGGATAAATTTCACAATAAACTTTTGCTTCTCTGACGCGCCTTGCGATAAGCTGAGTATCCGGCGAGCCGAAATCCAAAATCAAAATCATTTTATGTAACCCCTATATGAGAAGCAGGGATGCAGTGAGGCAGAGATGCATAGCAACGACAACCGCCACCATAATTTTTGCCGTTTTGCCTTTACTCTGCATCTCCGCGTCCCCGCATCTCTGCGTCTTTTTATTATATCAAATTTTTGCCGAAGTTATGCTTTTTTGCGCCTGATATTTTCCTTTTCTGTCGGCATACGATACTTCGCATACTTCGCTCGCGCCGAGAAAAAGCACCTGCGCGATGCCTTCATTAGCATAAACTTTTACCGGCAAAGAAGTCGTATTCGCAATGGAAAGCGTCACAAAACCTTCCCACTCAGGTTCAAAAGGCGTCACGTTTACAAAAATTCCGCATCTCGCGTAAGTCGACTTACCAAACGCAATCGTAACAACATCGCGCGGAATTCTGAAATACTCTATTGTCTTTCCTAAAATAATTGAATTCGGCGGGACCACTATGTGGTCTTTTACTTTTACGGATTCAAACAGGCTTTCTGCTGATTGTTTCGGGTCAAGAACAGTTTTCCCGTCATGAGCTTTCATAACCATAAACTCATCGGACAAACGCATATCGTAACCGTAAGACGAAGTGCCGAACGAAATTACTCCGTTTCCGTTAACTTTTTTTACCTGTCCCGCTTCAAAAGACTCTATTATTTTTTTCTCTAAAGCGTTTTTAATTATCCACTTATCGTTTTTGACCATATTACCTTATACCTTTTAATCGTCATCAGTTTTTAAAGACTGGATTGCCACGTCAGGACTCGTCCTTCCTCGCAATGACAAAAGAGCGGATTTACAGCCTGCTTTTGTCACCAGCACTTGGAATACCCGCAATCCCTGCATACAACACACCCTTCGGCAAAAGTCAGCATCTCGCCGCACTCGGGGCACTGAGGGCATGAACCGGAAAAATTATTTCTCGGGTTGGTTGAATATCCGCCTGAAGCTGCTGCCGCGGCTTCCTGCGGTATCTCCGCATAAGGCTCGGAATGAGCAACTTCCTGAGCAAAAAGCGCCGGAGCTGATTTTTCTTTTGCGTATGCTTCCAAAGCTTTTGCAACGGCGTCAGCGCATGAAAGTATTGCTCCGCCTTCCGCCAAAGTAGGAGAAGGGCATCTTATTCCTTTCAGTTGGTCTATAACTTCCTGCTGGTCTATTCCGGAACGCAAAGAAAGCGAAATCAAACGGGCAATAGCCTCAGACTGTGAAGAAGTGCATCCGCCGGATTTGCCAAGCTGAGTAAAAAGCTCGCACGCTCCCCTCTCGTCTTCATTTATAGTTACATACATCTTGCCGCAGCCAGTATGCATAAGGAATGTAAAACCCGTCGTCTTTTTCGGCCTTGTTCTGGGTTTTTTCTCTTCCTGTAATGTTTCGGCAACAGACGCGCCTTCTTTTTTGTTCGCAAGATTTAAAACCTGTACGTCGCGGCTGCCGTCTCTGTAAACAGTCACGCCTTTGCAGCCCATCTTATATGAAAGAATATACACTTTCTTTACGTCTTCTTTGGTTGCGGCATTAGGAAAATTCACTGTTTTTGAAACCGCGTTATCCGTAAATTTCTGGAAAGCAGCCTGCATTCTTATATGGTCTTCCGGAGTAATATCCTGGGCCGTAACAAAAATCTTCTTAATCTTTTCCGGAATTTCCTTTATGCCGTGAACGCTTCCTTTTTCGGCAATTTTGTCCATAAGTTCGTCAGAATAAAAACCGTTTTCTTTGGCTATCTTTTCAAAATAAGGATTTACCTCATACATTTCTTCATTGTCAAGGCACTGCGCTCTCTTGTAAACCAAAGCAAAAATAGGCTCTACTCCTCCCGAAGCCGACGCTATTATTCCGATTGTTCCAGTCGGAGCAATCGTGGTGGTAGTCGCGTTTCTGATAGGATTGCCTTTTGCGTAAATGCTCTGCTTAAAGTTCGGGAAAGCGCCTCTCTTAAGAGCAAGTTCTTCCGAAGCTTCATGGGATTTTGCCTGAATAAAACCCATAACTTTTTCAGCCAGCATTATGGAATCATGCGAGCCGTAAGGAATGCCCAAATACATAAGCATGTCCGCCCAGCCCATTACGCCGAGCCCTATTTTTCTGTTTGAACGCGTTGTCTCGCCGATTTTTTGCACGGGATAGTTGTTCATATCTATAACGTTGTCAAGAAAATGAACTGCGGTTTTAATAGTGTTTTCAAGCTTGTCCCAGTTAACGCTGTCGTTTTTCACGAAACGCGCGAGATTTATAGAACCCAGATTGCACGATTCATAAGGCAAAAGCGGCTGCTCTCCGCAAGGGTTTGTGGATTCTATCATGCCGACTTTAGGGGTAGGGTTGGCATCGTTCATTCTGTCGATAAAAACTATTCCCGGTTCGCCGTTTTTCCACGCGGCGTCAATAATTTTATTGAAAACGTCTTTTGCGTTCAGTTTTCCGGCCGGCTCTTTTGTGCGGGGATTATAAAGATTATAATCTTCATCGTCTTCCAAAGCGTCCATAAACTCTTTTGTTATTGCAACCGATATATTAAAGTTGTTTAAGCTGTCGTTTTTATCTTTGCAGGTTATAAACTCTAAAATATCCGGATGATCCACTCTCAGCATGCCCATATTCGCGCCGCGCCTTGTTCCGCCCTGCTTTATTGCTTCCGTAGCCGCGTTAAAAACCTGCATGAACGATACCGGCCCTGACGAAACGCCGCTGGTTGTCTGTACCGAGTCCATTTTAGGGCGAAGCCTTGAAAATGAAAAACCGGTTCCGCCGCCGGATTTATGTATTAAAGCCGTATTTTTAAGAGTTTCAAATATTGATTCCATTGAATCTTCTATAGGCAAAACAAAACATGCCGAAAGCTGCTGGAGCTGCCTTCCGGCATTCATTAATGTGGGAGAGTTCGGCAAAAAATCCAAAGAAGACATTGCCAGATAAAATTCTTTTGTCAAAGACTCTACGTCGGCGTCTTTATCATATATTTTGTCGGCCTGGGCTATATTTTCGGCAACCCTGTACAACAAATCTTCGGGCTTTTCAATAACATTACCTTTTTCATCTTTCCTCAGATACCTTTTCTGAAGAACGGTTAAAGCGTTTTTTTCAAGTTTCGCGCTGTTTTTGGAAATAAGTTCTTCTTTAGTGTTTTTCGTCATTTTTACTGCCTCCGATAACAACAATTACGAATTACAAATTACGAATTACGAATCAACTGCAACGACTAAACTGCTATTTTTTGCCTTTAATTCGTAATTCGTAATTTGTAATTCGTAATTGCCTTTTTAAGTGTTCTTTTTTAAGTTTTTTAAGTTCTTCCATAAATGTATCTATATCGCCGAACTTCCTGTAAACGGAAGCAAAACGTATATATGCCACCAAATCAATGTCCCAAAGTTTATCAAGTATCTTCTGACCTATTATATTAGTAGGTATCTCCATAACATATTCTGCGGAAAGCTCATTTTCTATCTCATTTACTATTTTATCAATAGTTTCAACGGCTACGGGACGTTTTCTGCATGCCCTGTCTATGCCTGCCCACACTTTTTTTCTGTCAAAAGGTTCTCTTGACTGGTCTGTTTTAACAACAGCCAAAGAAATCTCCTCAGGACGCTCAAACGTAGTATAACGCTTTTTGCATTCCAGGCATTCTCTGCGCCTTCTTACTGCAGGGCTATGTTCAATAGGACGGGAATCAAGCACTTGGTCTTGAAAACTTCCGCAAAAAGGACATTTCATAATTTACTCTTGTTTTTTTAATAAAGGGACAAAAAATCGTTGCTACCTGTTGTAGCAGAAGCTATCCTACAACATACATATAGATTTGTCAAGCTGGGAACTTAGTTCCCTTTTTTATTTTTTGTTTTTAGAAAAATTAACTACCGGTTTGAATGAATGGATTGTAACATACTATGGATTGTATTGTCAAGGGACTACAGAGTGAAGATTGAAGAGTGAGGAGTGGAGATATTGAATTTCGGCTTCGCCGAAATCTATTAATAGGTTTTCGCGAAGCGAAAACACTTTATCTTCACTTTTCACTCTCCACTCTTCACTCTATTTTTTTATTGGCAATAAAGATGACACCGCAGATTTTTTTATCTCGTTTTCTTTATCAGCAATAAGTTTTTTCACTTCATTAATTTTCTTTTGTATATCATTCATTTTAGACTCAAGCTCTTTTTGTATCTGACTGCCGTACTTGTCAGCATCTGCCTGCAAAACGCTTCTCTGCGAGTCAACATACTGGGTGATTTCTTTTCTTATTCTGTCTTTAATGTCGCCGATTGCAGCGTTGATTATATTATTAAATCTATACCCGAGCAGTTTATCTATATCGGAAGTGAAATCAAATTTAATGCCTTCATCCTTTAATACAGACATAGACGCTTCAATATTCATTGAATTTATGCCATGCCAGAGCATGTCAACATATCTTATAATCTCCGGACTCACGCCTTGAAAATCCCTTGATTCGCAATCATACTGCAAACCGTTAATATAAATACCGGCTTTTGTTATAAAATCACTCCCAAGCATCATAAATTCCGCATAAATTTTGGCTTGAGCTTCTTTAAATGAAGGAGTGTAATCGCCTTCGGGAATGCCAAGCCTTACCGCGTCCATGCCCTCCGTGGTAAATGAAATTATATCTTCGGCAACATCTGCAACTCTGTTAAAACTTCCTTCAAGGGTAAGAGTCTGGCTCATATCATCGCCTTTAACTTCAAAAGTTGTTTTTTGACCGGTCAGCTTTTGATCGGAAGAAATATTTTTAGCGATACCGCTGAAAGTTATCGGAACGCCTTCTTTGCCTTCCCCTCCGGAAGTTCCCGAAAGTTTAATGCTTACTATCCAAAGCTTAGGAAGTCTGTTTTGAATGGGATAAACAATTTCCCTGCCTCTAATTCTTTCCCTTGGTTCGGGTCTGTTGCTTTCTTCAGTATTTCTTTCAGGCATATATTTTCTTATAAGATTCATATAATAGAGCTCTTTATCAACTCTCTGCATCCAAATCTCTCGAAAAAGCATCCTTGTTACGTTTTTTAAGTCCAAAGAAGGCACGGAAAGCTTTGATGCTATATTGTCAATATCCTGATTTATAAGCAAAGATATGTCTTTGAAAGCGTTTTGCTGTTCTTTCGCGTCTTTTATCAAGCTGTCTTTTATTGCTTTTAAATCGGCGTATGTCTGCTCAAGACTCTTCTTTTCTTCGTTAAGCATTGAAAGATTATCTTTCAATGCCTGCGCATCCGCGGCAGTATTAATATTTGTTTGTGAAACAGCGTCAGTGAGCGCCGTAATATCGGCAATTTGCGATTTTACGTCAAACTCGTCAATTTTTTTACTATACGCGTCGGTTCTGCCCATAAGGTTAACATAAGAGTCCTGAACTTTTCTTACGGATTGTATGCCGGCCATATCCACTATGCTCTGCGGGCTGAAATTATTTATCTGATTTTGTATTTCGCCGAATTGCCGGACGCTCGGTAAAGCATTGTGTTCTTCAACGGCTTTATTTTTCATTTCTCTTACGGCTCTTGAAGCAAATGATTCTTCAGCCGGTTTTGTCTCTTTTCGTTTTTTTGGAGCAAGCTTGTTTGAAGCTGTTCTTGCCGTGCCCCATTTAATGCCGTCAACAGTCATATCGTCTACTATAAATTTCATTGAAAGAAGCGGTATGAAGCGGACTCCGAAATTCACGTACTCTATATCGGCAAGATTTTTAAACTCATTGTCTTTATCGCCGATTTTTATGTCCCGTATATTTACGGACAAACCTATAAATCTCGTTTTCAGGCTGCCGACTTCTACTTTTGCCCCGAAAATGAGCTGCCCCGTGGAAATAAAAGCCCTTTTAAGATAAACATCCAAATAAAAAATAAAGAAAATGAAAATAAGAGCTGTAATTACTGCCGTAGGAACAATAAAAGTCCGTCTGAAGATTTTCATTAACGTCTCCAATAAAAATTAACAATTATTGTGTTTTTGCGAAGCAAAAACTTATTTATTATGTTTCGCATACGCGAAACTACGGCATTGTTCATTGTTATTTGTTAATTGTAAATTGCCTTTTTCGCCGTAAGAAGCTTTACTATTCTCCACTTAGCTATTCTGTCGCGCCAGTACTTCCTGTAATAAGCGACGAATCCTATTGAAAGCAAATATACCGGAACTGACAAAATAAATGAAAGGGCTATATTGCCCATAACAACGGTATTGTTAAACTTAGTGAAAGGAACAACCGGAATATTATACAGGGAACTCCAAAACGGAACCAAAGAATCCGCGTTTAAAATAAAGAATCCTATTCTATCCGATACCGGATCCGTAAAAAGCCCTATTAACCAAAAAACCGCAGCGCTTGCAAAAGCCGCAGCGATATTCACCTGCATAATCATTATTAACGCAAAAATAAAGATTTTCAATAAAATTCCCGGAACAAGCCCGAAAAAAACGCCGAGCACAGCGCCGAAAGCTATCTGATTGTGGGACACGTCTCTCCGTGAAACCTTCAGAATATCTCTGAAGAAAGTAAAAAACACAATGCCTCCTTTTAACGGCAATCGGATTTATCTGAATTATTTTTTTATTCAAAGCTTTCAACTTAATTATACAGCATTGGGATTATTTTTGGACTCTCCAAGCGTAATAATGTGCGCAAAAGGACCTAATAATGTGGCAAAAAAGAAATAAACCCAACCTCTGTGTTTATCGCCATTATGGTACTGATCTCTGTCCACCCCGCCAAACATATCCGCTGTTATTTCCCAAGGCGCAGCATAATATTTATCTGCTCCGGCCCACGGTCCCCATTTGAGCGCTGACGGAATTGCTAACATGAATACGGCATTTACAACCGGCATTATCCATGCTTGTACGGCATGTCCCCACTCATGCTTAACCGTAATCTCTCTGTCTTCTGTATTTCTGTTTAAAGATATGAAAAAAGCGCTCCACGATCTGCCGCTGCTTTTCATGATTACGGGAACGCCTTTATAGAATGATACTTTGTTCGAACTTAATACCGTACTTTCGTTTGAATTAAACGGATTCCAGTTGATAGCGCGCATATCTTCAAGAATTTCATTATCCCAAGATGAAGCGGCTACAAAACCTCCAAACATCGCTAGCGAAACACCTAATTGCACACCAAAACCAACGCCGGGAATAAGCAACAAAGCGGGACACATAACCACCGCAGCCGCTATAGCCACAATTATTGCTACGCCGACTACCGCAATAGCTACGCCGGCTACAAATCTTCCTACCGCTTTAAGCCCTTCCAAAAACACTCCCCCTGCCCTTTTCCAAAACTCTGCCTCAACAATCTTTTTAAAAAACGATATCCAACTGCTGCCGGTATCGTCAACACGCATAACGCAGTTATTTCCGCAATAAGCGTAAAGATTTAATCCGTTAATTGTGTTCGGATCCAAATAGGAAATCTCATCTTGCGAAATAAAGCGGCCGATTTCCGGGTCATAGTAGCGGTTCTGTAAAAAATACAGATTAGTTTCCGTATCGTAAAAATAACCGCGGTAACGGAAGGGATTGAGATTTCCGATATGGTTTTCGGAAGTTATCGGATTGCCTTCGGAATCGACGACAGTATGATTTCCCCACGCATCGTACTTATAACATGCCGTAAGATCTCCGTTTATGTCAAATATATGGGTTATATCGCCTTGTATGTTCTTGCGGTAAACGTATTGCGTATTTCCGCATTTAACTCCCGACAAGCCGCTTCCGTCGTAAATAAATTCTAAAGTATTTTCACCGTCGCTTTGACGCAGCAGTTTGTTGCCCATATCGTAAGTATATACGGTATTTGCTTTCTTTACGCGCTTCCCATAGCCGTCGTACGCGAACATTATGCCGTTAAAACCTACTAATTTGCATTTCTGCCACGTTAAAGCTTTGTTTCTGTATGTCACGGGATTGCCGAAACCGTCATAAACAAAACTCTCGCCGCCGCAATCCGTCAGTTTATCGCCGTCGTAAGAATACAGTTTTTTATAATTATATTCTGATATTTCATCCACAGATTTTCTTGTATAATTTGCTTCTTTCTTAGAAAGTATATTTCCGTTATTATCATATGAATAAAACCAAGATTTGCCTTTTGACATATTATCTTCACGTATAAGGCGCTGCAGTTGATCATAGGTATACGCAACGGCAAGATCGCCATCTTCCCATATTTCCGATATATTTCCGCGTACGTCATATTTGTAATCCAATCCGACTCCGATAACATACTGCCCGTTTTTAATATCACCGTATCTTATCGAAGATATCATATCCGTCGTATGATCTCCGACTTTTAGGTAATCAATATATTCGCCGAATTTATTCTGTCCGTTCAAATCCGTCAGCAGATTGCCGATATTGCGCCCGTTTGCGTCCGTTTGCGGTTTGCATAACAGATTGTTCGGCAAAGCTATCGAATCTAAATTTCTTGCGGCATTGTTTTTATACGCGTGCACGTATGTTTGGACAACCGTTCCGTCTATGCTGACATCGCGTATGCTTAATTCGCCGAGATTATTGTAAACATAACTCTCCGATAACGCGGCTAAATCTTCATATCCTTCTTTTGTTCCGGCCGTCCTGCTAGACATCGCCGCGCGTTTATTAGCGTCGTCATAAGTCGTTGTAAGCGCGCTGCCGGTTATATTATCCGCGCTGTTCGCCAAATTGTTGTAAGAATTGTAGTTATGGGCAAACTGAACTTGACCGTCTATACGGGTGCTTATCAGATTGCCGCGTTTATCTGTTATCACTTCCGTTACAATGTCCGGCGATGAACCGCCTTTTAATGTTGCTTTCGTCTTATCGGAAATTACATCGTTAAATTCAATATTATTCACGGTTACTTGTCCGGACGGAACGTCTTCTTCATACGCATAATTAACGCGCTCGGTTCCGTTTAATAATACTTTAGTTTTTCTGCGCTTAGCGTCGTATTCATAATTAACGGTATTTAATCCGCTTTTTAACCTTGTAACAACCCCGCAGGTATATTTGGTTTCAATAGAATTGGCTTTGCCTTTTTCAGTGCTTAGCGTCATGCCGGTAATTGCGCCGGTAATATAATCCCTCCCGTATGAAAACTTTCCGCCGTCGGGATTTGTTATCGTTTGAACGTCATCAGTGCCCGGCGCGTATTCAATTATCGTTCTATTCTCTCCGGTTTTATCGATTTTTGCCTTAAGCTGTCCGTTCTCGGAGTACTCGCTTTCGGAATAACCCTTTGACGCGCTGTCTAAAGTGTTATACACCAGATTCCTGATTGTATTTCCTTTCTCGTCATAAACCGTTTCTTCCGCTACTATGCCTGTCGTTCCTTCCTCGCCTTCTATATAGGTTTCGGTGCGCACAACGCTTCCGTAATCATTATAATAATATTTACTTGCGCCGTAGTTAAGCGCTTTATAGTAAAACGTATTTCCTGAGCTGGCTGACACTGTGCGCTCCGCTCTTTTCTTTATTAAACGATGTTCGTTATCGTAGCTGTAATTTATAACAGCCTTTTCATAAGCGTTTGAATCTTCGCTGTAATTTACAACTCCCCTTTCATAAGCGGTTGAATTTTCGCCCTTGTTTAACAGTCTGGTGCTATTTTCGGAATAATCTACATTCTTAAATTGGTCAAAAGTTTTGTATTCCCATTCGCACGGCGCAAAGCGAAAATCCGTAAAAGCCGCCGTGCCGCTGCCGGTATAAACATGTTTTAAAACAATGCTCTGCAAATCCGCAAGCAATACTTTATCCAATGTAACAGGCAGCGCGCAAAACTGCTTGCCTTTATTTTTATAATCGAAAGACGCTACAAATATTTGCGCGGGTTTGCCTGCATAATTTACTTCTGCAACAATCTCAAATTTATTTGTAGGACTGCCGGACGGCAAAGGACGGAACTTCGTGCCAAAGCGCATATCCGTGGCCGGCGCGCTCGCTGCAGCGGCATACGCGGAGAATACAAATTCGATTTGCCCCGCCGGCAAAGAAGCGGCCGGAACGGTAACGGAAGTCATTAAATTTTTAGGCAATACAAAAGCCGGAAGATCTATTTTAAGCTCCTTAGGCAGCGCCGAAATTTGTAAACCCTTAATCACTGCTAAACCATTGGGGTTTTCGCGCGATAACAAATCGCGTAACTCAGTGGCGGATTTGAAATTTTGTATTTGCCCGATACTTTGAATAAGCTGAAAGCCGCCCGACAATTTGACAGGATCCCCGGTTTCTTTAACCGAATAACACCAATTATTGGTCCTGTCAAAATAACCGAAAGAGAGTCTTTCTTCATCTCTCCCATCTGAAAGCTTTGAATACCCTCCGATAAGATTGCCTAATCTGTCCATAAAGCAATGCTTAAGTTTTTCGCCTATTGTTATCACGTATTCATTCGCGGCGTAACTGATTTCCGTAATTGACACTGTGGCTGATCCCGTTGTTATCGCGTCATCTTTTATTGCTATGGCGGCAGACTTATTTGTTATTTTAGACAGTTTATCGGAGAAATACGAAAGCTCTGTTTCCGTTCTGTCAGCAGATGAGGCAATCGTTTTTATTTTTTCACCCGTATACGCAAAACTCAATTTATTTCCGTCAGAGTAAACCACATTCGTTAACTCTCCGGAAGATGAATAAAAATAACTCGCCGTTCTTCCGCGATAGTCGGTTATTGATACAAGCTTATCGTGAAAATCGTACTTTAATACGGTCGCTCTCTTGCCGTCATATACTTTTGATATGCGCCCCTTATTGTCATATTCAACCGAAACGTAGTTATCATAATTATCGGTAATCGCGCATAGTTTTCCGGATTCATTGAAACACAAAGACGAATTACCGTCAATAAGATAAGATACGGGCAACTGTTCTTTCAATTTTTTAAGTTCAAACTCTTTGTTAACATATTCTTTGAAGACTCTTTTAAGCTCTTTTAAATTAACCGCCGCTTTGCCGGTAATATAGTTTTTTTGACCGTCTACGGCTTTTAATTGGGTTTTCAGGTTAGGAATATCATACACATTTATATTTTTTATTTGTGTATTGAGACAGTTTTTTTGCTCAATCAACTGCTTTCTTTGAATGCCAGATCCCCCTCCTTCAATGGTTAGGCTAAGTTCTTGTTTATCAACTGTTATATTATAAATCAACTTTAGTTGGTTCAATACATCTTCAAATTGACGGTCTGCAAGGTCCCTTTGAGGTTCCCAACAAGAAGGTTTATTTACAGATAATATTCTTCGTTGTAACACCAAAGACCATGCTTGGTTAAACAAAGCGTCAAATTGATTCCGCATCACCACGCCATATTGAGTCTCAAGAGAAACGACACTGTTTTCTAACGCTTCTATTTGCGTCGGCATCGTTTTTGTAATTTGATCGTTTAATTGTTTTTCCTGTAAACACAAGGACGCATACTGTATAGCCTCTCCTTTGCTTAAAATCATTTTCCCGCTTGCTGAGCCATTTGAAGTAAACTCATTAAATTTTGCGCTTGATAACGCGTCGGAGATGAAATAGCTTTTTAACTCGCTTAAAATTAATCCGTCCGACTTTTGCATTATTACATACTCTTTAAAGTTATTTTTACACGCTTCAATATATTCTTCCAGTTGTTTTTGTTCTTTTTGCCGTTGTTCCAAATACTCTATATTCTTAAACCCTTCCATTTTTACCGACAGTTTCAATCCGGTCGCCGTGCGTTGTTCTTTAAACACCTCGTGAGACCCGGTGACGGACTCATACCAAAGACTGCCATCCAATTTGACAGTCACATCTTTTTTAGCAACGGCAACCTTTGCATTGTAATGAAGATAATAATAAGTTTCTATAAATCCGTGCTTTTCTCCGGCGGAGTCGGTATAGATATAGTCTACGCCAAAGTTCATGATGCTGCTTTTAACCAGCGTCTGATGAAGATTAAGCCGCCAGTTTTTACCGCAGCCGTAATCCGTGCTGTTTTTTTTATGGACATGAGAAATCCGGCAAGCTAACGCCGAGCTTTTTGTGCTTGCGTCCGTAAAGCCCGTGACAAACTCTCCTGTAGTCATATTAAGCGTGCCTTTTACGCCGCCGGCGAGAGCAAAATCTTCTTTTGCCGGCATGGAATCGTCGCTTGTCAGATATTCTACCTCTAAAAACGGCGGTACCGGAAATATCGGAGGTATATGCGCTATCGGAGGCAGGAGTTCAACGGGAAGTCTAGGCTGTATTTCAAAGCCGGCGGCAACCGGATACGGTTTTATGGTAAAATCCGGCTTTATTTCTATATTGAAATCTTTTTTGCCGGCGCTGACAAGCATATCCGTTATATCGAAAGAATAATAAACGCCGGTTTTATCAGACAATTTTAATGTTGCTTTACTTATTTTTTCCGAATCGTCAAAATTTAAAGAGCTGTTATTAACGGTTAAAACAAACGTGTCATCTGTTAAACCGGAAGTTCCTTTAGGCAAAACCTGATACTTAAAAAGAGATTTGTCAGCCGCGACAATTTGCGGGTTAACAGTTGCGGGAAACACCCTGTCGCTTGAGTTTAGCCACTGCGCGCTCGCGACAACTTTCAAATTAAGCGTTTTTTCGCTCTGATCCGCGATTTCATAGTAGACAAGGTCGGAATACTCGCCGTTCGCGTCCGTCATAAAAGGAACCGGAATAAAGAACATAAGTTCTCCGGTTTTTTTGCTCTTTAACTGCAAAGTCTTGCCGTCATCCGATATTCCGGCGTACATATTCTCAATATTTAAGTCAAAGTTATACTCGTAAACGTCAGATTTCTTATTAATGATTATATTTTCTTTAACTCTGTCGGACTCAACAACATATTTAAAATCCGCGCTGTCTTTAATATTTTTTAGGATAATTTCGCTTTCTTTATTTTCAACTTTCAAACCTGCTTTAACCGCGGCTGTCTCGATGGAAATAAGGCTGACCTTGCAGTCTTTTTTAGTTAACTCAAAAACTTTACCGTTAGGAGAAGTCTTATCGAACTGTATATTAAAATCATTTACGTTGGCTTCAAGGTAATTGCCCGCGTCATGCAAACTACTGTCAATATCTTTAAATTTGTTATCAGAAGGATCAAGATAATGCACGGCTTGATTTTGAAATATAGCCGTAACAGTCCCGTCATTGGCAGTATAATGTTTTCCGTTTGTCTCGCGCTTCTCAACTACCTCATATAAAAACTGCCTGCGTGCGGACAAAACTTCCTCCTGCGTTATGCCGGATATTTTTCCCGACTGCATAATTGTGTTAATAACATGAGCATCCGTAATAACAGGCAATGCCGGCTGCTTATTTTCTACGACGGAAACTTCTTCTTTTATCATACCGTCTGTTTTTGTTTTATCGGAAATTTTTTCCGCCTGTATAATCGAGTCAATAATACGAGTATCCGGTGATACCGGCTGTTTATCTTGAGCAAAAAAAACTGTTTTTAGCATATCGTCTATTTTAGCGCTGTTCGTAAATACCGGCTGCTTATCCTCAACTGTGGAAACAGCTTGTGCAGTATCAGCTATTTTTGCGCTATCCGCTGCCGATTTAAGACTGGGACTCTGTTCAATTTTTTCAAGCTGTTCTTCAAACTTATTGCCTAAAATAAATTTCATACGAATCTCCTTTAACAACAGAGCGAAGTGCGGAGTTATTGTGTTTTCGCAACGCGAAAACCTATTTATTAGGTTTCGGCCAAACTAAGTTCTGCCGAAACACGACAACTCCGCTCTTCACACTTCAAACTTACATTACAAAACTGCCATTACACTTATCAAGCTAAAAAGAAGTAAGCAAACGGCCCGAATAAAATTGAAACAGCCGTATACCCTTTGCCTCTGCTTTCAGCGCCTTCTTCGTGTTGTCTTGTTACCCCTCCGAACATGTCTGCCATTGTTTCCCATGGCTTATCATAATAGCTCCACGGTCCCCACTTTGCCGCCGAAGGAATCCCTACCATTAATCCGTAGAGCGCAGGTCCCATAAGCATCTGCTGAACGGTGTGCCCCCACTCGTGCTTAAGCGTATTTACATCGCCGGCATCGCTTTTATCCAGCCAAATAGCGCCAAACGAGAATGACCTGCCGTTAACCCCAGCATTGTGAACTACCGGCATTCCTTTATAGAAAGATACTTTTCTTCCTGATTCCACCGCCGTCTCCGCATTGCTATTAAACGGGTTCCAGCCGATCGCGCACATATCTTTATAAATTTGCTTATCCCACGATGAAGCGAGCATAAAGCCTCCGTACATCATCGTCGAAAATCCGACCTGCGTTATAAACCCGGATAAAGCATTTGATATCGTTGCCACGCCAGGAATAAATGAAAAAGGCAGCATAAGCAGAGATAATGCCGCGCCGGCTACAGTAAGAACCGCGCCGACCGCAGCAATAACTACGCCGGCTATAGCTAATCCCACTTTTTTGAAAAAATTGCCTACCTTTTTCCAAAATGACTTCCATCCGCAGCCCGTATCGTCAACGCGCATAACGCAGTTATTTCCGCAGTAAGCATAAAGATTTAATCCGTTAATTGTGTTCGGATCAAGATAGGATACTTCGTCTTGGGAAATAAAGCGGCCGACTTCAGGGTCATAATAGCGGTTGCATAAGAAATACAGATTAGTTTCCGTATCGTACAAATAACCGCGGTAACGGAAGGGATTGAGATTGCCGATATTTTTTTTGGAAGTTATCGGTTTGCCTTCGGAATCGACGACGGTATGATTTCCCCACGCGTCGTACTTATAACACGCTACAAGTTCTCCGTTTATGTCAAATATATGAGTTATGTCGCCTTGTATGTTCTTGCGGTAAACATATTGCGTATCCCCGCATTTGACTCCGGACAAACCGCTTTCGTCATAAATAAATTCCAGCGTATCAGTCCCGTCGCTTTGACGCAATAATTTTTTGTTGATGTCATAAGTATATTCGACATCTCCTTTCTTTACGCGCAGTCCGTAACCGTCGTATGCGAACGTTACGCCGTTAAAGTCAACCAGTTTGCATTTCTGCCACGTTAAAGGCTTGTTCCTGTATGTCACAGGATTGCCGAAACCGTCATAAACAAAGCTTTCGCCTCCGCAGTCCGTCAGTTTATCGCCGTCATAGGAATACAATTTTTCGTAATTATACTTCGTTATTTCATCAACCGGATTTCTTGTGTAGTCCGCTTCTTTCTTAGACAGTATATTTCCGTTATTGTCATAAGAATAGAACCAGGACTTGCCTTTTGACATATTGTCTTCGCGTACAAGCCTTTTTAATTTGTCATAGGTATACGCGACGGCAATCTTGCCGTTTTCCCATATTTCCGAGATATTTCCGCGTACGTCATATTTGTAATTTAATCCGCCGCCTATCACATACTGCCCGTTTTTAACTTCACCGTATCTTATCGACGATACCATATCGGTCGTATGATCGCCTACCTTGCGATAATTAATATATTCTCCGAATTTAGAGCCTCCGTTCAGGTCTGTCAGCAGCTTTCCGATATTGCCGCCGTTTGCGTCCGTTTGCGGTTTGTATATGAGATTGTTGGGCAGGGTTACGGAATCTAAACTTCTTGCGGCATTATTTTTATACGAGTGCGCATATGTTTGGACAACAGTTCCGTCTATGCTGATCGCGCGTTCGCTTAATTCTCCGCGCTCATTATAAGCGTAACTCTCGGTTACGGCGGCTAAATCTTCATACCCTTCTTTTGTTCCGGCGCTCCGGCTTGACTTTATTGCGCGTTTGTTGGCGTCGTCATAAGTTGTGGTAAGCGTGCTGCCGGTTATATTATCCGCGCTGTTGACGGGACTGTTGTAAGAATTGTAATTGTTGATAAACTGGACTTGCCCGTCTATGACGGTGGATACCAGATTGCCGCGTTTGTCGGTTATCGCTTCCGTTATAATGTCCGGCGAAGCGCCGCCTTTTAATATTGCCTTTGTATTATCCGCGATTACCTCTTTAAATTCGATATCGTTTACGGTTACCGCTGCGGACGGCTTGTTTTCCTCATACTCGTATTTAACGCGCTCTTGGCCGTTTAACAATACTTTGGTTTTTCTGCGTTTGGCGTCGTATTCATAATTAACGGTATTTAATCCGCTTTTTAATTTTGTAATAACTCCGCAGGTATATTTGGTTTCAATAGAATTAGGTTCGCCGTCTTCCGTGCTTTGCGTAATGCCTGTAACCGTACCGGTAACATAATCCCTGCCGTATGAAAATTTGCCGCCGTCGGGATTTGTTATTGTTTGAACGTCATCGGTACCGGGCGCGTATTCGATTATCGTACTATTCTCCCCGGTTTTATCAATTTCAGATTTAAGCTGTCCGTTCTCGGAATACTCGTTTTCCAAATAACTCTTTGACGCGCTGTCTAAAGTGTTATATGACATCTTCTTGATTGCGTTTCCTTTCTCGTTATATACCGTTTCTTCCACAACTATGCCGGAAGTTCCTTCCTCGCCCTCTACATAGTTCTCCGTGCGGGCAATGCTGCCGTAATCGTTATAAAACTGTTTGCTTACGGCGTAAGTTACTGTTGCATTCGACCCTACGGCAGTCGTATTCGTCAGTCTTTTCAGTATCAGACGATGCTCGTTATCATAGCTATAGTTTACAAAAGACTTTTCATAAACGTTTGATGATGAGGCGTGATTTTTTAATACCGTGTTGTTTTCGGAATAAGACACGTTTTTAAATTGGTCGAAAGTTTTGTATTCCCATTCGCACGGCGCAAAGCGGAAATCCGTAAAAGCCGCCGTGCCGGTGCCGGTATAAACATGTTTTAAAACAATGCTTTGCAAATCCGCAAGAAGCGACTTGTCCAATGTTACCGGCAGAGCGCAAAACTGCTTGCCTTTATTTTTATAATCAAAAGACGCCACAAACGTCTGCACGGGCTTATCTTTGTAATTCACTTCTGCTACAATTTCAAATCTCGCGGAAGAGCCGCCCGAAGGCAAAGCGCGGAATGACGTGCCGAAACGCATGTCCGTGGCCGGCGCGTTTGACGCCGCCGCGTATGCGGAAAACACAAACTCGGTCTTGCCTGCAGGCAAAGAAGCGACGTTAACGGTAGTCGAAGTCAGCAAGTTTTTATCAAACGCGTAAATCGTATAATCTTTTTGCAAGTTAGCGGCCAACGCCGAACTTTGCAGCACCTTGACCGGAGTTGAAGTTTGCGCGTTTTCCGCAGATAAAAAGGCGCTTAGTTCCCTTGGCGATGCAAAAGTTTTATTCTCTCCGGAAGCCCTGACAATTTGCAATCCTTGAGACAGCGAAACCGGATCGTCGGTTTCTTTAACCAAATAGCACCAATTGTTGGTTCTGTCGAAATAACTGAAAGATAATTTCTCTTCATCGCTGCCGTCGGTAAGCTTGGCGTATCCGCCTACAAGATTGCCTAAAGTGTCAATAAAGTAATGCTTCAGTTTTCCGTCCGTTGTTATGGCGCATTCATTATCGCAATAGCTGATTTCCGTAATTGATACCACGCTTGCCGCAACGGTTAATGCATTATCCGTTATCGCGCTTACGGCGGATTGATTGGTTATTTTAGACAATTTATTCGACGAATATGCCAGCAAAGTTTTTGTTTTATCAGCCGACGCGGCAATCGCACTGACATTTTCTCCGGAATACGTAAACTCCAACGTATGTCCGTCGGAATAAGTTACTTTCGTTAAATTTCCGGAAGCCGATGTCGAAGAATAAGCGTAAGTCGTCCTTCTTCCGCGATAGTCGCTTACCGATACAAGCTGTCCGTAAAAATTGTATTTTAACGCCGTCGCTCTCTTGCCTTCATGTACTTTGGATATGCGCCCTTTAGTGTCATATTCAACCGAAATATAGTTATTATAATTGTCGCTAATCGCGCATAAATTTCCGTCTTCGTTGAAACACAAAGACGAACTGCCGTCCGAAAGATAAGATACGGGCGTTTGTTCTCTCAATTTTTTAAGTTCAAACTCTTTGTTGGCATATTCTTTGAATATCCTTTTGAGCTCTTTTAAATTATCGGAGGCTTTATTCTTAATATAATTTATTTGCTCTTCCGCGGCGGCTTTCTGGGAGTTTGAGCTCGAAATAGATTTATCAATATCATTTTTTTGCGTCGTAAGATCATTCTTCTGCGTCGTAAGGTCATTCTTCTGCGTTGTAAGGTCATTCTTCTGCGTTGTAAGATCATTTCTTTGCGTTGTAAGGTCATTTCTTTGCGTTGTAAGATCGCTTTTTTGTGTTGTAAGGTCATTTCTTTGCGTTGTAAGATCGCTTTTTTGTGTTGTAAGATCGTTTTTTTGAATTTCCAAACATTTTATCTGCGTCCTTATATATGGAGACCATCCACCGTTTGAACCGACAAGATTAGCATATAGTGCGTCAACGTAAGTTTGTGAACTATTTTTAGTGCCAACCCAATTAACTTGATTATATGTATTTCTATACTGACTGGTTTTTTGATCAGAGCTGCCTTCAAACTTATTCAACTCTTTTTGCATCCGTAAAGAGTTTCCCTGACAGACAAGCACTTCAATTTGCGTACTTAAAGATTCGATATTATTATTTATCGAAGTTATATTGTGGTCTAACGAAGTTATACTGTTGCCTAACGAATAAATACTGTTGCCCATCGAAGATATGTTGTGGTTTAACGAAGTTATATTGTTTCCCAGCGAAGTTATATTGTTTCCCAACGAAGTTATATTATGGTCTAACGAAGTTATATTGTGGGTCAATGTTGTTTTTTGTTTATTCATTGAGTCAATTTGCTCTTCAATCTGCTTTTTCTGTAAAAGCAAAGAGCTGTACTGCATGGCTTCGCCTTTGTTTAAAACCATTCTGCCGCTTGCGGATCCGTCGGAAACAAAAGTATTAAAATTCGCGGCTGATAATGTATCTCCGGTAAAACTGTTTTTTAATTCTCTATAAATTGTTCCGCCGGATATATTCATTACCACATTTTCTTTTAAGTTGTTTTTACACGCCTCAAAATATTCCTCCGCCTGTTTCCGCTCATTTTGCCTTTGTTCCAGATTTTCGGCATTTTTAAATCCTTCCATTTTTGTCGACAGACTCATTCCGGTTGCCGTACGCTGGTCTTTAAACACTTCGTAAGACGTACTGCCCGATTTGTACCAAAGACTGCCGTCCAATTCGACGGTCACAGCGCTTTTTGCAACGGTAACTTTGTTGTTTGCTGCATTGAGATAATAATAAGTTTCTATAAATCCGTGCTTTTCGCCGTCCGAATCGGTATAAATATAGTCCACGCCGGCGTTTGCGACGGTATTTTTAACCAGCGTTTGGTGAAGATTAAGGCGCCAGTTTTTTCCGCAGCCGTAATTCGTGCTGTTTTTCTTATAAACGTGCGAAATCTGGCAAGCTAATGCCGAGCTTTTCGTGCTTGCGTCCGTAAAGCCTGTGACGAATTCTCCGCTAGTCAGGTTAAGCGTGCCGTTTACGCCTCCCGCGAGCGAAAAGTTTTCTTTTGCCGGAACGGAATCGTCGCTTGTCAGATATTCCACCTCTAAAATCGGCGAATACAAACCGTTTACATATATTTTAATTAAGCCGTCATTATTAATTAAATCAAAATTATTAGTAAGTACGCTTGAAGTACTGCGAAGTAAACTAGGACTAGGACTATTATTGATTGGAGCAAAATTATTATTTAAGCCCCCTAACTCCGGATTATTATTAATTAAATTCGGTAAGTTTGAAGTATTGATAATTAGTCCCGGTAAGCTTGGGTTATTAATAATTAATTCGGGTAAACTCGGATTACTAATAATTAAGTCCGGTAAACTCGGATTATTAATAATTAAGTCCGGTAAACTCGGATTATCAATAATTAAGTCCGGTAAACCCGGATTATCAATAATTAAGTCCGGTAATCTCGGATTTTTAATAATTAAGTCCGGTAATCTCGGATTTTTAATAATTAAATCCGGTAATCTCGGATTTTTAATAATTAAATCCGGCAACCTCGGATCTTTAATAATTAAATCCGCTAAGTTTGGATATCTATTAATTAAGTCCTGTAACTTCAGACCATTAATTAAGCCTGAATTAGTATCAACCGGGGCTAAAACACTATCACTAACTAAATCTAAATTACGGGATACAAAGTTTATATCGCAATTTCCGGAAGCTGCGGTAAACTTATCCGTAATATCAACTGAACTGTAAACTCCCGGTGAAAGGTATGTGGAAATTCCGTCAATTAAACAATAGCCTGCCCCCGAATATGCCCGCACTTTTAAAGTTACTTTGCTTACTTTCCTATCTGCGACAGAAGTCATAAGCCCCTTTTTTATAGTCAGCGTAGATTTGTATCCGTCTCCTCCCACCAGCAAATACGGAGAATCCACCAAAATCACAGTGCTCGTCGGCTGTATATATACCGCACCTGAAATCTTGCCGGGAATGTAAACTTGCTGATAATTCTGATAACTGTAAAGCGATTCATCCGCTGAAATGATTTGCGGGCTGATAATCACTGGTAATACTATGTTTTGCGAATTTATCCATGCCGTATCGGCAAAAACTTTAAGGTTAAGAGTATTTTTATTTTTGTCTTCGATTTCATAATAGACACGGTCTGAATATTCGCCGTTTGCGTCCGTCATACCGGGAACGGGAACAAAGAAAATAACTTCATTTGTTTCTTTGCTCTTTAGCTGCAAGGTTTTACCGTCTTCAGACATAGCGGCAGTCATATTTTCAATGTTTAAATCAAAGCTAAACTCATAACTGTCAGCTTTCTTATTTATGATTATATTTTCTTTAACTCTGTCAGATTCAACTATATATTGAATATCTGTATCGGCTTTAACATTTTTTAAAATAACTTCATTTTTGTTATTTTCAAGTTTCAAACCGCCTTTAACCGCGGCTGCCTCGCCGGAAATAAGGCTGACCGTGTAGCCTTTTTTAGTTAATTCAAACACTTCTCCTTTAATAGGTGTTTTATTGAACCGTACATTAAAATCATTTGCCTTAGCTTCAAGAACATCGCCGATATCCTGTAAACTGTTATCGATATCCTTCAGCTTATTATCCGAAGGGTCAACATAATGCGCGGCTTGATTTTGGAATATAGCCGTGGCCGTCCCGTCATTGGCAACATAATGCTTTCCGTTTTGCTCGCGCATTTCAACCGCTTCATATAAAAACTGTCTGCGCGCGGGCAAAATTTCATCCGGCATTATGCCGGCGGTTTTTTCAGCCTGCATAGTTTCATTAATAACGAGCTTGTCAGTCGTCAATACAGGCTGTCTGACAATTGGAACCTCTTTTACCATATCCGCCATATCAGCTATTGCCGCTCTGTCAACCGTTAATTTGGAAATAGAGCCAAGATCTCTGTCAATAACAGGACGTAACGGCATTTCTTCAGTCGCACTCTCTCTTACCGTATCCGCTATTGCCGCTCTCTCAAGCGCCGGTTTGAGAATGTCATCATCTGCTAATTTTGAAACAGGATTCTGATCCTTAATCTCCGGCTGTTCATCAAATTTTTTACCTAAAATTAATTTCATACTCTCCTCCCTGTTATAAAATATTGTCCGCCTGCATGCTGTACTCTGGTTTTTAAAGAAATCTCATTGCTTTTACCGTTACATTGCCTCCTTGTATCTCAGAATCTGACGCTCATAAAACTATTTCTATTATCTCTTGCGGATTACTGACAATATAGTCAGGATTGCATTTTTTTATGCTTTTCAAATCGGAGTATCCATACAGAACCGCCAGAGAAGCTACCCCAGCCGCTTTTGCGGCTTTAATGTCGTTTTCGCTGTCGCCAATCATTATGGTTTTTTCGGGAACTGATTTGGTTATTTTCATCAAATCCAGAATCGGTTTCGGGTCGGGTTTTTTAGCTCCTGCCGTATCGCCGCCCCAAATTTGAGTAAAATATTTGTCAAGACCGAGCCTTTTTGCGATTTCGCACGAAAAAAGCTCTGTTTTGTTTGATAGAATGGCTTTCTTTTTATTTTGGAGAGTTTGCAGCGTTTTTTCTATTCCGTCGTAAGGAACTGTTGTGTCGGTAAGGCAGCAGGCATAATAATGCTTAAATTTTTCTAAAGCGGCGGCATGAATTTCTTCGCTCTTTTCAGGAACAACCCTGTCAACCAAAGCTTTAACGCCGCTTCCAAGATAAGAACGGACTTGCTCTATCGTAAGCGGCTCAAAACCAAAGTCTTTTCTTACGGCATTCACCGCTGCCGTAATATCTCTTTGGGAATCAACAATGGTTCCGTCCAAATCGAAAATAAGAAAGTCGTAGCCCATTTTTAACACCAGTTAGTAGTTAGTAGTGAATAGTTAGCAGTTGTCGTGTTTCGGCAAAGCCGAAACCTATTTATAGGTTTTCGCTGAGGCTTTGCCTCTACGAAAACACCAAAACTACTAACTACTCACTACTAACTGCCTTTTATATGTTCCACTGCCACTTAACAAGATCCGGGATATACTGAACTTCGCCGCCGTACTGAGGCATAACTCTTATCGTATAGCCGCAATGACCGACTTTGTCCATCTTCACTTTACTTTCATATATGTAATTGTCGCCTTCTTTTGAAACAAGCCTCATTTCATCTATTGAAGCTTCGCTTATTCTGTGTTTTGAATCAAAATAACCGCTGTAAACCTGCACGCTCACATCGTCCGGAGCTATAGGTCCGAGATAAATCTTTGCCTGTACGGTCATATCATTGGTTATGCTTATTTCATTCTTAACATTGTCCTGCGAAGAAATTATTCTTATTCCGTTCCAGTTATTTACCAGATTTTTCTGCCATACGGATTTTTTCTTAGCTAAAATATAGTTGTCTCTTTTAAGCTTTTCATGTTCCAGGGCAGCTGGAATATAAAATTTTTTCGTATACTCTTCAATCATTCTGTTTGTATTGAAAACCGGACCCAAAGTCTGCATCGCGGTTTTCATCTTTTTTATCCAGCCGCGAGGAAGTCCGTCCTGGCCTCTGTTAAAATATAAAGGAATCACTTCTTTTTCAAGCGTTTCATAAATCGCGGTGCTTTCAACTTCATCCTGATAATCTCTGTCAGGGTACTGGTCAATAGAACCTATTATCCAGCCGTTGTCGCCGTTATAACCTTCGCACCACCATCCGTCAAGCACGCTGAAATTTATTATGCCGTTCACTGCCGCTTTCATTCCGCTTGTTCCCGAAGCTTCTTCCGGTCTTAAAGGATTGTTAAGCCATATATCGGTTCCCTGAACAAGATAATGCGCGACGTTCATATCATAATCTTCCAAAAATACGACTTTATATCTTAAGTCCGGATCTTTGGATAACGCGACTATGCGTTTAATCAACTCTTTTCCGTTATTGTCCTGCGGGTGGGCTTTTCCTGCTATTATTATCTGTACGGGATGTTCTTTGCTGGTAAGGATTTTTTTGATTCTCTCCATATCCCTGAAAATAAGAGTCCCGCGTTTATAAGACGCGAATCTTCTTGCAAAACCTATTGTCAGCGCTTCAGGGTCAAGAACTTCATCGGCATTGTTTATGTCTTTCTGCGACGCGCCTCTTCTCATAAGCTGCTCTCTTAATCTTGCTCTGGCAAATGAAACAAGCCTTTCTCTTCTTCTTTCATGGCTTCTCCAGAGTTCTGCGTCAGGAATTTGCGACACTCTCTGCCAGATTGTATGATCGGCAGGTTCGTCTTTCCATGAAGAGCCGAGATATCTGTCAAAAAGACCCGCAAACTCATAGGAAATCCACGTATTCGTATGAATGCCGTTTGTAATATTCGTTATGGGAACTTCTTTTTTAGGAAGCTCCGGCCAGATTCCTGACCACATATCCCTTGAAACCGTCGCGTGAAGCCTGCTTACGCCGTTTGCTTTACTTGACAGTTTAAGCGCAAGAATGGTCATTGAAAAATTCTGCGGATCCGACGGTTTAATCTCTTTTGCGGGAAACGAACCCAAAGCCAAAAACTGCTCTTTGGAAAGCCCGAGCTTTCTATATAAAGGCTCGAAATATTTTAAAACAAGTTCCGTTGAAAACATTTCATTTCCTGCCGGAACGGGAGTGTGCGTAGTAAAAACGCAGGAACTTTTTACCATCTGGAAAGCTTCTTCATAAGAAAGACCCTGTTCTTCAATAAGTTCCCTCATTTCTTCAAAAAGCAAAAACGCGGAATGCCCTTCATTTATGTGTATTACGCCGGGATCTATTCCGAGAGCTTTCAAAAGCCTTATTCCGCCCATTCCCAAAACTATTTCCTGCCTTATTCTCATATCCCTGTCGCCGCCGTAAAGCTGCCCTGTGATATCCCTTACTTCTCTCGGATTATCGCTGAAGTCGGTATCCAGAAGATAAAGAGGAACTCTGCCTACCTGAATCTTCCAAACTCTGGCATAAACTTTTTGTTTAGCCATGTCTATTTCTATTTTTAATGTGTTTCCGTCGCTGTCTTTAAGAAGTTCCAGCGGCATGCGGAAAAAATGGTTTTCGCTGTATTCTTCCTGCTGCCATCCGTCAAAGCTCAAAAACTGTTCGAAATATCCGAATCTGTAAAGAAGTCCCACGCCGACCAGCGGAAGGCCCATATCGCTAGCTGATTTTAAATGGTCGCCCGAGAGCACGCCTAACCCGCCCGAATAAATCGGAATGCTTTCATGTATGGCAAATTCGGTTGAAAAGTATGCGAATTTTAAATTGCTGTAATCCGAACATGAATCGTGAAACCAGGTATTCATCGTCATATATTTATCAAGGTCATTTTTAACTCTTTCCATGTGGGAAACAAAACTGTCGTCTTCGGCAAGCTGTTCAAGCCTTTCCTGGCTTGCCATGCCGAGCATTGCCTTGGGGCTGTGGTACGTTTCTTCCCACATATCCCTGTCGAGCCTTCTGAAAAGCTCTACGGCGTCGCTGTTCCAGCACCACCACATATTATTCGCTATAGCAAGCAGCGGAGACAAAACTTCCGGAAGATTCGGCGTAACAACATATGATTTCGCGTTCAATGCGACAAAAGTCTCCTGATTTTCATTGAATAAATCCAGTTTCATATATGCTCCTTGGTATTATTATCCTCTAAGCATGAATATAATATAAACTTTAATTTTGTTTGTCAAAACGCATATTGTTATTATTTATTATTATCGTTTGCCTGTTCTTTTTTGTCCAAATGTAAAACCGAACTTACGACTCCGGCGGAAAGCATGTACTGAAAAGCCTCATCAACGCTAAAGTTTATGCTGGTTATCACTTGTTCTTCCTTGAAAAGTATTACAAAACCCGTTGTGATATTAGGTATTGTAGGCATAAAAACGCTAAAGTATTTTTCGCCTTTTATGAAGCGTTCGCCTGTCAAAAAACCTATGCTGTATGTATCTTTTACAGGATACGGCACAAGCACAGCCTGCTTAAAAGCGGAATTTTTGCCGTCAGAGCTGACAATAAAATCCAAAAACTTTTTACTCGCGTTATAAAGACTTCCCACAACAGGAAACTTTACAATAACATTTTCGATTGCAACTAAGATTTTTTTACCCAAAAGCTGGGTAGTCAGAAAACCTACGGCGCTTATAAAAAGTATCGAGATTATAAAGCTTATAAATTTTACCACGGGATATACCCATGTTCCGATAAAAAACATCCTCACTAAAGGAAGAGTATACGGCATTGAAAAGCTGCTTACCCATGTAAACACGATGCTGATAAGAACATAACAAACCCACAAAGGTATTATTGCCACTAATCCGGTTAAAAAATATTTCCTAATCAATGCCCAAACCCAGTGCTTAGATTTAATTTTATTGGAACCCATACCCGTTAAAACTTCAAAACTGTTTTTTTCGGCAGTATCGTTTTTATTATCGGTTTCTTTATTTTCATTGTTTTCCATAAATAATTCTCCTTCTTTTAATTGATGCGGTATTATAACATATTTTTATTCTGAAATTTAACAAGTATTTTTTATATAAAATTTGTTACGCTTTGACAAACAAGCCAAATATAAAATATATTATATTGCAAAATTAATTGATATAAGCAAGGTTAAAAATAAAATTATGCATGAATACCAGCTTTTAGAAATTCTGGCAATCGGGTTTACGCTCGCGCTTGTGTTCGGGTTTGTAACGCACAAACTCGGGCTTTCTTCCATGGTAGGTTATCTTTTGGCGGGTTTTTTAGTAGGTCCTTTTTCTCCAGGTTTTGTGGCGGATTCAAATATAGCCTTCCAATTGGCTGAAGCCGGCGTAATTCTTTTGATGTTCGGCGTAGGACTTCACTTTAGGTTAGACGATTTGTTTGCCGTAAAAGGAATAGCCGTTCCGGGCGCGATAGCGCAAAGCACTGTCGCGACAATATGCGGAATATTTGCCGGAACAGCTTTGGGATTGGATTTTAAATCAGCTTTAATACTCGGCATAGGGCTGTCGGTCGCGGGCACGGCGGTGCTGTTAAAAGTTTTAAATGATAACAATGCCACCAATACAGTTCACGGACACGCGGCAGTCGGATGGCTGGTAGTAGAGGATATTATCACCGTATTGGTTTTGGTTATTTTGCCGCTTCTGCCGGCGCTTTTGGATATGCACGGCTCAATATCAAATAATTTTAAGTTAATAGAAACCATTGCCATGGCGCTTGCTCGCCTTGTAATTTTATGGATACTGATTATGTGGGTCGGCGGAAAACTTGTTCCCTGGGTTTTGGCAAAAATCGCTAAAACGCGTTCCCAGGAACTTTTTATTCTGTCCGTGCTTGTCATAGCTTTTTCAATCGCCGTAGTTTCCGCGCTTGTTTTTCAGGCTTCTTATGCTTTGGGAGCATTTCTCGCCGGAATGGTCGTAGGCAAAACAAAAGTAAGCCATGAGGCGGGAGCCGAACTGCTTCCGTTAAGAGATGCTTTCGCGGTTTTATTTTTTCTTTCTGTAGGCATGCTTTTTAATCCGAATTTTTTACTGCACCATCCGATGCTTACCGCAGCGTGCCTTATAATCGTGCTTTTTATAAAACCGCTTACCGCGATAAGCGTCGTAGCCGTTTTAGGTTACTCCCCGCGCACGGCTTTAACGGTGGCCGTCGGTTTGTCGCAGGTCGGAGAGTTTTCTTTTATACTTGCCCAGGAAGCAAAACGGTTAAATCTTGTTGGCGACGCGGTTTACAATGTTATCGTGGCTTGCGCGATAATTTCCATAACTTTAAACCCGTTTCTTTTCCAAAGAATACCTAAGTTTGAAAGTTTTTTAAAAACAAAGAAAAAAATTTGGAAAGCAATGAACTTTGTCGCTGAAAGAAGAGGGCGCAAAATAAACAAAAACCGAGATATTGTAAATAATCTTCTTCCGGCGGAAAAACATTTAAAAGAAAAAACCGCGATTGTCGTAGGTTACGGACCTACCGGAAAAAGCGTTGTGCGCGCTTTAGAGGAGCACAAGATAATCCCGATAATAGTTGAAATGAACATAGATACTGTAAACTCTTTAAGCGGCCAGGGATACTTTACAATTTACGGAGATTCCACGAAAAGAAGTATTTTAGAGGTCGCTGGAATCGGAACCGCGGACTATTTAATTATAACCGTTCCTTCTTCAACTGTTGCGTCTTCAACAGCGGCTCTTGCCGCGTCGTTAAATCCGAAAACGCGGATACTTACGCGCGCGCGTTTTCTCCACAGCAAGGCGCATTTAAAACAAATAGGCGTAACGGGCATAGCTTGCGAAGAAGAAGAAATAGCAAAAGCTTTAACATCTCTTCTTTTGGACGATTTGGAAAACCAAAGCCTGATTGCAGCCGCGTCGGAAATCGCTTCGGAAAACAACTAAAATTAAGACTCCGCATCTTTATTAAACGCATTATCATAAATGCATTTAAGAACTTCTTCAAAATCAGCCGTTTTCGTAACCTTATTAAACATATTTCTTACTTTTGCGGCGTTTGGCAGGTCTTTCACATAATAATGCGAAACTTTCCTGAGTAAAATATATCCTTTTTCCTCTCCGTAATACCGCGCGGCAAGTTCGGCATGCTTTTTAAACCAATCTATTTTTTCACGCCATGGCGGAGCGTCAAGCAATATCCCGTTACCGAAATAACTTTCTATTCTTTTAAACAGCGAATAATTTCCCACGGCGCCCTTTCCTATCATTAAACCAGAACACCCGGGAATTTTATAAAATTTTTCCGCTGAAAGCTCGTCAATAATACCGCCGTTGGCAACAACCGGTATCTTTGCGCCGTCGCAGGCAGCGGCAAAAGCCTCAATATCAGCTTCGCCCGAATGTCCCTGAGACGCAGGACGCGCGTGAACGGCAGCCATCTTAATTCCTGTTTCATAAGCAATTTTAATGATTTCTGGAGCGACATTCTGCCCGGGCAGCAGTCCTATTCTTATTTTTATTGTCACCGGTATATTCACGCTTTTTGCGACGGTTTCCATAATATCCGCGGTAAGAGCTTCATTTGCAAGAAGTTTCGCGCCGGCGCCGGCTTTGGCTATTTTACGCACCGGACATCCCATGTTTATATCAATAATATCCGCGCCGCTGTCTCTTATAATTTTCGCGGCTTCCCCCATGGAATACGCATCTCCGCCGAAAATTTGCACGGCAACAGGCCTTTCATTTTTATGTATTTTAAAAAGTTTCTTTGTCTTTTCATCTCCGTAAACAAGCGCTCTTGCGGATACCATTTCAGTGTAAACAAGTCCGGCTCCGCCTTCTTTTGAAAGAAGCCTCATAGGCAAATCGCTTATTCCGGCCATAGGGGCAAGAAGAAGATTATTATTTAATTCAATATTCCCGATTTTGAGTTTTTGGATTTTAGACACGTTTTTCCTTTTTAAAGTGAAGAGTGGAGAGTTAAGAGTGAAGATAATGTGTTTTCGCTTTGCGAAAACTTGTTAATTAGATTTCGGCTGGAACTAAGTTCCGCCGAAATTCAATATCTCCACTTTTCACTCTCCACTCTTCACTCTTTTTTTATATCCAGTTTTCCAATTGAAGAGAAGGACTTGGCTTAAGCTGCTCGGCAGTGTATTTTAAACCGCATCCGCGCTGCTTGAGGTATGCGGCGCAGCCTATCATAGCGGCATTATCGGTGCAGTAAAGCGTTGACGGAAGAAATACTTTTATTTTATTTTTTTTTCCTTCATTCAAAAACATCTTTCTTATTAAAGAGTTTGCGCATACTCCTCCGCCTAAAGATATCTGCTTTAGGCCAAACTCTTTTGCCGCTTCAAACGCTTTAAAACACAAAGTTTCGGCAACCGCCTGCCTGAAAGAAGCGCATATATCATTTAAATGATTTTCATTTTTTACGGGATTTTGTTTCAAGTAGTTTAAAAGTGCCGTTTTTATCCCGGAAAAAGAAAAATCCCATGTGCCTTTCAGGTATGGTCTTGTAAAGTTTACGGCTTTGGGATTTCCTTTTTCCGCTCTTTTATCTATAACAGGGCCGCCTGGGTAAGAAAGACCCAGCATTTTTGCCGCTTTGTCAAAAGCTTCTCCGGCGGCATCGTCTCTTGTGCCGCCTAAAAATTTATATCTGCCTAAATCTTCAACAATTATAAGCTCCGTATGTCCGCCCGATATTATCACGCCAAGAAACGGCGGTTTTACGCCTTTATGCTCAATAAAAGCCGAATATAAATGTCCTTCCAGATGATTTACCGGAATTAAAGGTTTATTATAAACCGACGCCAAAGATTTCGCAGCTATTGCGCCTACAAGTAAAGCTCCGGCAAGCCCAGGGCCCGACGTAAAAGCTATCGCGTCAATTTTTTTCTCAAAAGTATCGAATGAAATTCCTGCCTTTTGCAAAGCTTCGTAAATTACATGGTTTATGTTTATTATATGGGCGCGGCTCGCAAGTTCAGGAACTACGCCGAAAAATTTTTCATGTATGGCGACCTGCGATGATATTATTACGGATTTTACTTTTATTCCGTTAACCGACACTGAAGCGGATGTTTCGTCGCATGATGTTTCTATTGCAAGAATGTTCACTTTTTTGCCTTTGTCCTGGCGTTTTTCTTTTTTGTATTTTTTACGTTTGAAAAAGGCTTTGACGCGACAGCGGTTGACGAAGAAGGCGAAGACACATCTACGCCGGAAGACGACGGTGAAACCTCAGGTTTTGAAGTCCGCTGCTGCTCCTGCTGCGACGCAGGTTTATCGCGCAAATCCTTTTTATTGCCCGTATTGGCATTTTTTACAGGCTGCGGAACCGAAGCCGAAACGGGTTTTTTGGGATTAATAAAAGTTATGTTTGAATAGTTGACGTTTGCCGAGTAAAACTTATATGTTACCGTGCCGTCAACATTCTCGGTCTTGCTTAATCCGAGTTTCATTGCCCGGGCAATAGCCCTGAAAGAATCTTCAAAATTTTCAGAACGCTTATTGCCGCGCAGCTGTATTTTTTTATAAAACTCGTTCCATGTTTTAGTTGTTGTTTCTCTTTCTCTGGCATACTGGGAAATAACGTCGCTTTGAGCGACGCCGCCGGCGACTAAAGCGTCAACAAGTTTTTGTTCAAGCTCAACGTCGATCGCCAGCTTCTGCTTTGGGACGCCGGCATTATTCGTCGCAAACCACAAACCTATTCCGCAAAGAAACAAAACCAATATATAAACTTTAACTAATACGCTTTCCTGCTTCTTTTCATTATTCGTCAATATTTTCCTCTTTATTTTCGTCTTTTTCGTCATTTTTTATTTTTTCCCGCTCCGCGGCAAGAAGATTAGGATTGGATATGATTTCCTTCACTTTATTTTCCCTTATTATTTCCAGAGCCTTTGCCAGAACTCTGTCTTCAATTTTATCTTTATCTTCTACTTTGGATTTAGGGGCTTTATCTTTTGAAAAAATCATTTCCGACTGGGAGTATAATCTTACTTCGTCAGCGGGTTTTACCGTTATTTCAATATCCGGAGTAATTCCGTTTTTCGCGTTTTTATTATCGAAATGAACTATCGGACGTCCCGAAGGAAGATAGTATCTCGCTATTGTAAGCCTCAAAGCGCTTCCGTCGGAAAGAGGTATAACCGTCTGTACGCTGCCTTTGCCGAAAGTGTGAGAACCTATTATCAAAGCTCTTTTCAAATCCTGCATGGCTCCGGCGACAATTTCCGAAGCGGACGCGGAACCTCTGTTAACAAGTATTATAAACGGAATATCAGTATGTTCGCCGCGCCCTTTTGAAAAATATTCCTTTTTCATTTCTTCCACTCTGCCTTTCGTAGTCAGAATCAAAGTAGGCTCTTCTAAAAACATCCCGCATATTTCAACGGCCGAATCAAGAAGCCCTCCGGGATTGTTTCTCAAATCAAGCACCAGCGCTTTCATTCCCTGTTTGGCAAAACCCGCCAAAGCTTTTTGCAGGTCGGAAGCGCTCTGCGCGTTAAACTCGGATAATCTTATATAAGCCGTTTTATCTTCAAGCATGGTATATCTTACGGTTTCAATCTTAATTTTCTCTCTGGTAAGGACAAATTCAAAATCTTCCCTTACGCTGTCTCTTGATACGGTAATTTTAACTTTTGTTCCGGCTTTTCCCCTCATTAAATTTACGGCTTCGTCGCTGGACATATTAACGGCTGATTTGTCGTCAATTTTTATGATGCGGTCTTCGGGCAGAATGCCCGCTTTATACGCCGGCGTGTCCGGCAAAGGCGATACAACGGTTATAAAACCGTTTTTAACCATTATGCGCAAACCTATTCCGCTGTACGCGCCTTCCGTTTCGCTTTTCATGTCTTTATAATCTTTTTCCAGCATGTATTGGGAAAAAGGGTCCAAAGTTCTCACAATACCGTTTATCGCCCCGATTACCAAATCCCTGGGATTTGTTTCCGTCACATAATTAACATTAATAATTTCCATTACGTCAATCATAAGTCTTAATTTGTCATAAGTTTCATCGCCCGCCGCAAAAATATTCGCACAAGCAAAAAATAACGTTAAAACAACTGTCAAAATCATTTTTTTTACTGCTTTCATTTTATTCCCCTTATAACGACAGTTAATAGTTAATAGATAATAGTTAATAGTTTCGGTGTTTTCGCGGAGGCTTTGCCTCTGCGAAAACCTATTTAATAGATTTCGGCTTCGCCGAAATACAATAATTATTAACTATTAATTATTAGTTATTAACTGTCTTTTTTTCCAGCCACAGCAAAGGATCATCCGGATTGTTATTCTGCCTTACTTCAAAATACAGCACGCTGTCTTCGCCTTTGCCAAGCTTGCCCAAAACCGTTCCCCTTGAAACTCTCTGGTCTTCCTTTACAAGTATCTGGTCAAGCTGTCCGTAAACCGTAAAGCTGGAATTTCTATGATCTATTATAACAACTTTTCCGTAAGAGCGGAACTCCCCCGTAAAAATAACCGTGCCGTAATCCGAGCTTTTTACCTGCGAAAAATCCGATGCTTTTATTTTTATACCGTTGCTTATTAAATAAGTATCAAGCTCGGGATGCTTGCTTTTTCCGAATTTTAAGACGACTTTTCCTTCGACAGGCCACGGCAGGGACTTCTTCCTCTGCGTCTTTGCCGCAGGCGCTGCGGCCGGTTTAACCTGTTTTTTATCATTCGCCGCGGCTGACTGCGCCTCGGCCTGCTGCTTTTTCTTCTCCGCTTCCGACAACTTATTTATAAGAGACTGCAAAGCTTTGGCGCTTTCATTATGAGTTCTTATTTCTTCTTCAACCAAGATTCTTTTATTTGCCGTAGATTTTAAAAGGTTATTCTTTTCCGATATGAGTTTTTTTCTTTCATTTGCCGTTTTATTTTCTTCAGCGCGCAGGGCAAGCAGTTTTTTCTTCGCGGTTTCCCATTTGTTCATTTCAGCGGTTGACAAATTCACAGCCTTGGCTTCTTTGTCAAAATTATCTTTTTTATATTGCAGCGCCGCCCGCCTTATTTTATATTCAACTGGATCGTCTTCATAAGAAACCAAAAACGTCATTTTATTATAATAGTCCATTTCATCAAGCATCGCCCGGCTCCACCCTGTCTGCTTTTCATAAGATTTATTATACTCGGCTGAAGCCGTTGAGAGATGTTTTTCCGCGTTTTTTATATCCCGAGAGAGCTGCTCAAGTTTTCTTTCGGCGTCTTTTATCGCCGTGTTAAGATTGTTTAATTCGCGCTTAAAAACTCTTTCTTTCAGCATAAGCTCTTCTTTTTCCCGCTGCTTTTTCCTTATTGTGCTTCTTTCGTCGGAAAGCTGCTTTGTATGCTGTTTTAATTCATTATTCTGACTCTGCGCGAAAACAAACTGGCACAATAAAATTAACGCTGCGGCTGATACTGTAATTTTTATCTTTTTCATTGCTTAATCCGAACTAGAAGATTAGAGAGCTGAGAAGTTGAGAGGCTGAGAGGAGCTCCGGCCGTTTTGTCTCTGACGTGCTGTTGTCTTTTCTCAACATCCCAACTTCCCAGCTTCTCAACTTCTGCAGTTTTCGTTAAATATAATTCCGAAAGCGGCTGTGAGAGGTATTATATAGAACGCTGCGATTTCGTTTATAATCAAAGGATACTGCATAAAAAGGCATATGCCCCACACGACGACAAAACCTATTGAAGCCGCTATTAAATATGAAATCGCGCCGATTATAAATTTTCTCGTATTGTCTTCGCTTTCCAAAATAAAAAGTATGCTTTGCGATATAAGCAAAACAATTATAATTACGGCAAAAATTAAAAGAATCTTCCGGTAAAAATCCAAAAGATTTTTTACCCGCGCGTATTCTTTAAAAACTTCGGGATTGAAGACCACTTCGCTTACATTTTCCACGCCTGAAACGGCATTTCTTGCGGCTACAAGAAAATCTTCGGTAGGAAAAGAAGACGGCGACGCTTTAACATATGACTGAAAAATTTCGCTGTCCCCGGGAACGGAAACATCTTTCAGGAAAGGATTTTTTTCAACCGCTTTATCATATACATTTTTAGAATGCACGTATTCGCTGACGGTAACAAAGCCCAATGCCTCAATAGCCTCGCAAACCTGCGCGTCGTCATTGCAGTTTTTGTCTATAAACACGGTCATGCTGAGCTTTGGAAGCAGTTCCCGCGCATGATTTTCTATACGGTAATAATGATCTGCGGCAAAAACGCAAAAGCCCGAAATAACCGCGATTGAAACAAATTTGATAATTTTTGAAGCCGTTTTGATTGAATCACTCATAAAACCCCGTACAAACAATTACGAATTACGAATAAAAGACAAAAAACCGTTTTGCTAATGTCTCATTGACACATGACATAATCACCGCAAATTTAAAGTACAGTTAACATTGCGCTAAAAATTCTATTGGCAATCTCTTCCATGCCCGCATCGTTTGGATGGATAGAGACACCGTAATTTGCGTATTCATCAAGAGCTTTATATTGCGATAAATTTAAAGGATGTAACTCGACAAGCGGGACATGTAACGCAGCGGCAGCTTGCTGTGCTCCTGAAACTTTTTCTGCGCCGCCCCAGAATGACGTACATAGCAAAACTTGCACGCCGGGACGCGCAGTACGGATTTCCGTAATAAGATACTCCAGCGCATTTTGATACTCGATTGCCGTTATTGCACCGGGAACATTTTCGCCTAATTGCAGGCTTACAACATCAGGGTTAAAACTTTTCACTGCAGTTATAATAAATGAATAGTTATAAGACGGCGCTGTCAAACTTGTTTCAAAAGTTGCAATACTTAAAAGGTTATACTCATATGGTCCGAACCTGTCATTTATGTTTTTCTGAAGTATATGCGCATAGTCTTTTTCCGGCGATGACGCCGCCATTCCGTTATTATTGAACCAGCCTAGTGAAGGGTTTGGGGCATGCAATAGAATCGAATTCCCGCAAAGCATTATTTTACGTCCCTTTATAGGTTTATTAATGGCAAAAGTTATGGAAGAAGACTTCACGCCCTCATAAGACGCCGATATGCTTCCGTCTCCCATTTTTGACGTATCGGCGGTAAATACCGTTGAAGATGCGGGATTTACGTCA
>JGI24705J35276_12238797_pt1 | contig 88055 bp, 85 predicted proteins | sample TergutNt197P4_FD_35276 | JGI IMG/M metagenome (IMG submission 35276) | reverse complement strand
CAACGTACGATGTAAACGCAAAATGTCATCCTTGTAAAAAGTATGTGGATTCATGCCAAAGAGCTGGGGATGGGAATTGAACCCATATAAAGCAGCTCTGCAGGCTACCGCCTCAGCGATTCGGCCACCCCAGCACTGTGAACAGCGTAAAGCTTACATAAAAATATTTGCAGCCGGGTAATTACTTTTTTTGGTAAACAAACAATCGCCTATCAGTAAAACAGATTTCTTGCATGTAACATCTGAAAAGAAAACTACAATTATTTTGCGCATTTAATAGATACATTGTATAAAATGGGGTTTTGTTGTCTACTAAAACTAACCTTAAGTGGCTTACTATAACAAGAAGTAGCTGTTGTACTATAGTGGAAAAATGTGTATGTTTGTTTTCTGTACAGGCGTTAAAACCTTAAAAGGGTAACATCTTGATTTCAGTATTTGTATACCAAGTTGACATTAGTTATGTTTTGCATTTTGGGTTTACTTCAAAACGCTTTGTCTACCAAGCTCGAAGCTTTGCAGGTTAACGTCTAGATATTTTTCTTTTAGTCTGCTTATCATTGCTTTTTCTAAGGATTCGCGTTTAATTGGCATGTTTGGTAACGCTGATAATGCGCCTAGTAAAACAGTGTTAACGACTAGATTGTTGCCTACTTGTTTTGCGATGCCTGAGCCGTCTACTTCATGGACAATTTGGGCTTTGGTTTTGATTATGTCAAGAAGTTCCTGTTTTGTTTTTGGTTTAACATTTTTTGAGAAGATACGGGGTGGTATGTATTTGGTGTTTACAATTACTGTGCCGTTCGGTTTTAGCATTGGTAGTGAGCGGGCGGTTTCTAAGATTTCGAAGCCTATAATGGCATCGGCTTTGCCGGTTTCGATTAGAGGTGATTCAACTTTTTCGCTTAGTCTTGCAAAAGCTACAATTGAGCCGCCGCGTTGGGCCATGCCGTGGATTTCTGCTTTAGTTACATCAAAGCCGTCAAGTATTGCAGCTTCACAGAAAATATCACTTAAAACTACAACGCCTTGGCCGCCGACACCTGTGAAGATAAGATCAAGTTTCATTAGAGTTTTCTCCTTATGGCTTTATGAGGGCAGACCATGTCACATACGCCACAACCGTTACATAAGGTTGGGTCGATTTCTGCTCTGCCGCTGTTTTGTGTGATTGCTGGGCAACCAAATTTTGTTGTACATACTCCGCAGGAGCCGCATTTATCTGTGATTTCTCGTGGTAAGTCACGTTTAGATGGCTCAGTTAAAAGTGGGCAAGCACGTTGGGCAATGATAACGTTTGGGCCGTCATATATCATGGCTTCGCGGATGGCTTCTGTTGTGGCTTTAATGTCATAGGGGTCTACGGTTATGACTTTATCTATTCCAATGCTTTTGGCGATCTCTTGGATACTTACAATTTTAGCATTGTCACCCATTGCAGTTTTTCCTGAAGCAGGTGTTGGCTGATGTCCAGTCATTGCCACGATGCGATTGTCCAAAACGATAACGCAAACATTAGCTTTGTTGTATGCAATGTTTAGTAGTCCAGGCATGCCTGCATGGAAAAATGTGGAGTCGCCAAGTACTGCGAAGACTTTGTCTTTGACACCCGCGTGAATCATTCCTGCAGCCTGTGAGATGCCACCGCCCATACAGAGGCATGTTTGAATAGTGTTCAATGGAGGTAAAACACCAAGAGTGTAGCAGCCTATGTCGCCTGTAACGATTTTATCGTTTGATTGACCTACTAGTGTCAACGCATGTTTGGGACAATGTTTGACGCATGTGGGGTCACCTTGGCAGGTATCGCATATAAGGACATGGTTTTTGCTTGAATCCAAGGTTATGGCATGGTACTGGCAGGATTTAATACATTGGCCACATCCTATGCATTTGTTTTCGGCAACAAAAATTGTACCGGTTTTAACGGATTTAGAAAGTGCACCATGTGAGCAGGAAGCAATGCAAGGGGCATCAAGACAGGCTTGGCATGCAGTTGCAGTGTTGCTGATTTGATCAGTGCGGATAACGTGGATTCTTGATTTAGCAGGATTAGAAATTTTTTCCTTTTCAAAAGAGCAAACGCGCTCACAAGTCCGGCAGCCAATACATTTGCTGCTATCACAAGTTATGTGCTGATTGACAGAGTTAAGAGCGTAATAGAAGGCACGGTGTGTACAACCGGGGCAAAGGTTTGGACTTCTTGGGGGTAAATCCAGAACTGTGGGAGCGGAGGGTTTTTCAGTTAGGCCCAGCTTTGCGAAGGCTTCGCGTACACGGTCAGGGGTGTATTCACCGATTTCACCAAGGGCGAGAGTTGTTTTTCCGGTTACATTGATTTTTAGGCGTTGGAGGTTTTCTTCAATAAATGGACGAAGTTCCTCAATTACTATTAGTTGTTTGACTTTTGAAGCAAATTCTTTAACAATCTCTGATGGGAATGGGTGTACAAATCCAAGTTTTAGCCAAGAAAATTTTTTAGTGTCAAGCACACTTCGTGCATAATAGTAACCTACACCACTGCCGATTATACCTATTTCAGAGTTGTTATCTTCGATTTTGTTGAACTGTGAAGTTTCAGCAATCTGTTTTGCTTCAATTAGCTTTTCTTCTAAAACTCTATGTTGTCGAAGTGCGTTTGCAGGTACCATTACCCAACGGGAGCCGTTCTTATCAAAAGAAACGTTATGTTTGAGTTCTTGAAAGTCACCAAGTTGCACTTTAGCTTTCCCATGGGCTACTCTAGTGGTTAATCGCAGAATAATTGGAAGATGAAGACATTCACTTATGTAGAAGGCTTCGCGCGCCATGTGTAGAGCTTCTTGAGGGTTTCCAGCATCAAGTAAAGGCAATTTAGCGTGAACCGCAAAATAGCGAGTATCCTGCTCGTTTTGACTGCTATGTAACGCCGGATCATCGCAAACTACAATCACTAAACCGCCTTCGACACCGGTGTACGCAAGGGTCATTACAGCGTCTGAGGCAACGTTTAACCCAACGTGTTTCATGGAGACAAGCGCTCTTGCACCCGCCATAGATGCACCGGCTGCAACTTCTGTAGAAACAATTTCGTTAACACTCCATTCAGCATAAAAACCTAAAGTTTTGGCGGCTTGAGAGAGGGTTTCCAAGATTTCAGTAGATGGCGTTCCAGGGTATGCAGCTGCAACCTTAAGTCCAGCCTCAACTGCGCCTCGTGCAACTGCTTCATCGCCATTAAATAAAACAAAACTACCCGGCTTATTTACGGCAATCTTTGAAGACATAAACTCACCTTTACATTTTACCTTTACGTAAATCTAGTACTCTTTTTGCTTTTCCCTCTGTTCTTGGCAGCTCATTTGGGTTAACAACCTCAATATCGGCTGATAACCCGGTAATAATATAAATTTTTTGTTGTATGTTGTGTTTAAGCTGTTTTATGTCAAGTTGGGTATTTTTCTGAGTGTGCTCAGTTAGTTCAACCTTAACAAGGAAAGTATCAAGTGCGCCTGGGCGGTCAAGAACAATTAGGTACTGTGCAGCAAGTTCAGGAAACTGCATTATGGCAAACTCTATTTGTGAAGGAAACACGTTTACTCCACGGACAATTAGCATATCATCAGATCTGCCTGTGACACGCAACATTCGGGCATGAGTACGTCCGCAAACACATTTTTCGCGGATAATTTTTGAGATGTCACATGTACGGTAACGAAGAATGGGCAATCCAGTTTTATCTAACGCAGTGAAAACCAATTCGCCTTCTTGTCCATCTGGCAAAGACTCACCCGTATCTGGATTGATAGTTTCAACTATGAAATGGTCTTCCCAAACATGTAAACCATCATGTTCAGAGCATTCCACCGAGACACCGGGGCCATAAAGTTCAGTTAACCCATAAATGTCAAAAGCTTCAATGCCAAGTTCTTTTTCAATTCTTTGCCTCATTTGGTGAGACCAAGTCTCAGCGCCGAAGATACCTCGTTTAAGTTTAAGGTCTTTTTGTGGAACTATACCTTCTTGAATCATAGTTTCTGCAAGGTAAACGGCGAAACTGGGAGTGCAAGCAAGAATTGTTACGTCAAGGTCTTTCATGAGTTTTATTTGACGTTGTGTCATACCTCCACTGATGGGAACAACACGTGCACCAAGTTTTTGGACCCCGTAATGAAAACCAAGACCACCTGTAAATAAACCATAGCCGTAGGCGATTTGGATAACATCTTGTGGTCGTCCACCGGCAGTATAGATGGATCGAGCCATAAGTTCTTGCCAAATATCCATATCGTTTTTGGTGTAAGCACCTACTATTTGGTCACCGGTTGTTCCGCTAGAAGCATGAATCTCAACGATTTCATCGGGATTTGCAGCTACCATACCGTAGGGATAATTTTCTTTTAAATCAGCCTTTACTGTGAAGGGAATTTTTTTAAGGTCATCAAGTGATTTGATGTCTTCGGGTTTTAATCCGATGCTATCAAATTTTTTGTGATAAAATACGCTGTTAGCGTAGCAATATTTTACTTGTTCCTTGAGTTTCTGTAATTGATGTTTTTTTATTTCTTCGTTTGGCAGGGTTTCGATTTTTTCGTTCCAGTATTTGTCGTTGACCACTTCATGCCCCTCTCAGTTAATGAAAGCTATTTACACTTGTGTAATGTGACTATTAGATAAGAGTTCCCCACTATTTCCAACAAAGAACGCCTAAAGGCCGTATATAACCGCATATAGCAAGCAGTATAGACGACTTTTTCTGTTTTTGGTAATGTTTTCAGTTAAAACAGTCATTCATTATCCATCATTTTTAAAGCACAATACATTTTTAAAGAATCTACCATCTAATTAACAGTGTTAAATTACTATTTGGAGACCACACTGTTTGGCTACAAGTGATAATCGGCGAATACGACTTGAAAAAGTTCTAAAAGAACATAATTACCAAGAAAGTGCACTCTTGGAAATTTTGCACAGTGCCCAAGAAATTTATGGTTATCTTGACCGCAACCTACTCATGGATATTGCAGGATCACTAAATTTGCCGCCAAGTCATGTTTATGGCGTGACCACATTTTACAGTTTCTTCAAAATGAGAAAACCAGGCGAACATATAGTTACAGCATGTTTAGGAACAGCCTGCTACGTAAAAGGTGTAGAGCAAATCATAGCGGCTATAGAAAAAGAGTTCAACCTTAAAAGAGGCGGTTCAACAGCTGACGGCAAACTGTCGCTTCTATTTACACGGTGTATTGGAGCCTGCGCAATGGCACCAGCCATTATTATAGATGATCAAGTCATTGGCAAAGCAACCAAAGAGATTGTGATTAGTAAAATCAAAAATACACTTGGAGGTATAAAAGACGAAACTGTCTGATATACAGAAAATAGCTGAACAAGAAAACGAGTTCCAAAGAGCCTACAAGTACCGCATTAATGTTTGCTGCTCAAGCGGTTGTGTACCGTTTGGCGCATTTAAAGTGCTTAAAGCCTTTGAAGATGCGGTAAAAGAATTTGGTGTTGAAAACATTTGTAAAGTTGCCAGAACTGGATGCATAGGTACATGCTCTGTTGGTCCGGCAGTACTTGTTGACCCTGGAGACTATCTTTACCAATGTGTGACACTTGAAAATGCTCGAGAAATCGTTCAGAAACACATTGTTTTAGGAGAACCTGTGAAAAGAATTCTTTACAATAACGAAGGCTACTTCCAAAAACAACAGCGTCTTGTGCTTAGAAATGCGGGTAAAATTGACCCTACAAGAATTCAAGATTACATCTCAGTAGGTGGCTATTTTGCTCTAGCAAAATGTCTTGCGACCATGACACCACAGGGAGTAGTTGATGAAATTACAAACAGTGGCTTACGTGGCAGAGGTGGTGCAGGTTTTCCGGTAGGACAAAAATGGAGTCTAGTTGCAAGAGCACATAACACGCCAAAATATATTGTTGCCAATCTTGATGAGGGTGATCCGGGAGTTTTTGCAAACCGTACTCTTGCAGAAGCTGATCCTCACGCGATCATTGAGGGTATGCTCATTGCAGGTTATGCTATTGGTGCACAGAAGGGTTACATTTACATCCGTTCAGAATATCCGTTAGCAATTCAGACTCTGCAGAAAGCCATTGCCCAAGCAAAAGACATGAATCTGTTGGGTGATAATATTCTTGAAACACAGCATAAATTTGACCTTGAATTACGTTTTGGTGCAGGTGCATTTGTTGCTGGAGAAGAAACAGCTATTTTAGTTTCAGTTGAAGGCCGCAGGGCGCAACCTCGTCCTAGACCGCCATATCCTGCAAATCAGGGTTTATGGACTAAACCTACATTGATTCAAAATGTTGAATCCTTAGCTAATGCTCCACTTATTGTGTTGAATGGTTGGGCGTGGTTCAAAAGTTTTGGTTTGCCTAATTGCACCGGCACTAAATGTTTTTCGTTGACAGGTGAAATCAATAATCCGGGTTTAATTGAGGTTCCTATGGGTATAACTTTACGTGAAATAGTTTATGATATAGGTGGAGGAATTTCAAATGGTAAGAAATTCAAATCTGTTCTTGTCGGTGGTCCATCAGGTGGATGTTTGCCTGAGCCCTTGCTTGAAGCGCCAATTGATTATGATTCACTAAAGAAAGTAGGAGCAATTATGGGTTCAGGTGGTATAGTGGTGTTAAATGAGAATTCATGTATGGTTGATACAGCGCGTTATTTCACTGATTTTTGCATAGAGGAATCTTGTGGTAAATGTACTCCCTGTAGAGCTGGACTTGCACGTGTTAAAGAAATTTTTGATAGAATCACGACAGGTGAGGGTGAATTAAATGATATTGACATTTTAGAGAAGGCAAGTGAGTACATTAGTAACGCGAGCCTATGTGGTCTGGGGCAAACAGCGCCTAACCCGATTCTAACAACACTTAGATATTTCCGAGAAGAATACCTTGAACATATTGTTGATAAAAAATGCAGAGCAGGTGTCTGCTTTAAAAATGAAAAGGCGGAGGAGTAAAAATGACCTTAAATCCTATGATTACTCTAAAAATTGACGGAGTACAGATTTCAGTTCCTGAAGGTACAACTATACTAAAAGCAGCCAAAGACAACGGCATCTTAATTCCTACACTCTGTGACTTAGAAGGCTTAACTCCGTATGGTGGTTGCCGTTTATGCTTAGTTGAAGTTACGGGTTCACCAAAGCTTTTTCCTGCATGTATTACACCGGCAAGTCCCGGTATGGAAGTCACCACTAACTCTGATCGCCTAAAAGATTACCGTAGAACTGCAGTTCAAATGCTCATGGCTGAACGAGTACACATCTGTGCAGTTTGCGTTGCAAATGATCACTGTGAGCTACAAGCGTTAGCTAATCAGTTAGGTGTTGATCATGTAGCTCTTGAGAGAAACTTTACGCGTGAACAGATTGATTCATCCCATGACTTTTTGGTTATCGACAGAAACCGTTGCATCCTTTGCACACGTTGCATCCGCATTTGTGACCAAATTGAAGGTGTCCACACATTGGACCTAAAACTGCGCAGCAAAAACACCGAAGTTATCATGGATTTAGACGAATCCTGGGGTAATTCTTGTAGTTGTACGAGTTGCCGTAAATGTGCCAAAGTTTGCCCGGTTGGAGCTATTTATATTGAAGGGGAACCGATTACTCAAACTAAAAACCGTGACGTAGCTGAATTCATCACTGCAAGGAGAAATCGTAAATGAGTGCAAAAAAAACAAGAGTCGCAACAGTATGGCTTAGCGGCTGCTCAGGATGTCATATGTCTTTTCTTGATCAAGACGAGAGATTAATCGAGTTAGCCAAAAAAATTCAAATTGTCCACAGTCCAATAGCAGACGTCAAAGAGTTCCCTGAAAATGTTGATGTAACACTTATTGAAGGCGCAGTAGCAAATGAGGAACAACTTGAAATGCTAAAGAAAGTGCGGACAAGAACACGTGTACTTGTCTCGCTTGGTGACTGCGCTGTCAGCGGTAATGTTGCAGCGTTACGGAATTCTTGGAATAACAGTGACATGGCTGTGTTGGAACGTGCATATAAGGCACCTGAGGATTTGCAGGCTGCAATACCAAACATGGTTCCTAAATTGTTAATTAAGGCAAGACCATTGCATGAAATTGTTAAAGTTGACTTCTACATTCCAGGTTGTCCACCATCAGCTGATTTAATAAATTATGTATTAACTGAACTGCTGTCAGGCAGGACACCTAGCATGGAGGGCAGAGCAAAATATGGATAAAACATTTGAAAAGAAAATTGTAATCAGCCCAGTTACACGTATTGAAGGGCACGCTCAAGTAAATATATTGTTAAACTCAGATGACACAGTAAAAGAAGCGCAATTCAAAGTTGTAGATTTCCGAGGCTTTGAAAAATTCACGGAAGGTAGACCATACTATGAAATGCCGTCAATAACTAGCAGGTCATGTGGAATCTGTCCAGTAAGTCACTTACTCGCGTCCGCTAAAGCCTGTGATGCCATCGTCGGTGTAACGCCGCCAAAAACCGCAATCATGCTAAGACATCTAATGCATATGGGTCAACTCATACAGTCACATGCACTAAACTTTTTCCATCTGTCCTCACCAGACCTGCTACTTGGTTTTGACTCAGACCCAGTATCACGCAACATCTTTGGCTTAATAGAAAAACAGCCAGACATAGCATTGCAAGGCATAAAACTGCGCCGTTTCGGTCAAGAATTAATCGAAAAAGTTGCAGGCAAACGCATTCATTCAAGTGACTGGATTCAACCTGGCGGCGTAAAATGGCCTCTAACGCTTGAACGTGTAGATTATTTGCGAAACGAGTTACCGGAAGCGTTAGAAATCACCCAAAATACTTTGGCAAAATTTAAGCAAATGCTTGATGGCTTTGGCGATGAAGTTGAGAATTTTGGCAATTTTCCCTCGTATTATATGGGTTTAGTTAATCCTGACGGCGGCTTAGAACATTACGATGGTAAATTGCGTATAGTGGATAAAGATGGTAACATAGCAGCTGAATGTGTTGATCCCTTACGGTATCAAGAGTTTATCGGCGAAGCAGTTGAACCGTACACATTTATGAAATTCCCATACTTCAAAGCGATTGGATATCCAGAGGGTGCATACCGTGTTGGACCATTAGCAAGATTAAATGTTGCTTCACACTGTGGAACACCTCTTGCCGATGAGGAGTTTAAAGAGTTCAAGAAACTTGGCAAAAACGGTGTTGTACAAAGCACATTCCATTACCACTACGCAAGACTGATTGAAACCCTGTTCTGTATTGAAACTGCCAAAAAATTGCTTGAAGATCCAGAAATTCTCTCTGAACATGTTACCTCAAGAGCTATGGTTAACAATTACGAAGGTGTAGGTGTAGCAGAAGCACCAAGAGGAACCTTAATTCACCACTACAAAGTTGACCCTCAAGGCAGAATAACTTGGAACAACATGATCATCGCAACAGAACACAACAACATCGCATACAACATGGCAGTAACACAAGTAGCCAAAAAATACGTAAAAACTCAACAGTTACAAGAAGGCATGCTTAACCGCGTCGAAGCAGTTATCCGTGCATTTGACCCATGTCTAAGCTGCGCAACTCATGCAGTTGGTCAAATGGCATTAGACATTAAACTTTTTGACTCAAACGGAAACCTGCTAGATCGACAAATCAGATAATCCATTTTTTGTTTTTTTTCATTTTTTTAATCCGTTATTTTCATGCACTTAGTACAAACAAAGTATTTGGGCTATGTGACTGTTGATAGGCAACCACACAGTTTTATGCACTTGAATAGAATAGTTTACAGTAGGGATAACATGTCTGCTTCTTTGAGTCGTTCTGATTCTGCTGAATGGAATTACCGTATAACAGATCGTAGATTAATAATTATTAAAGCCAAAAATGTTAACGTTCATAAAATGGCTGTTTTAGACATTTTAACTAACCTACCGTTTACCATTGAAGTGAAAGAAAAGGATTTGTTTGAAAGTTTATCAACAGAAAAAGGGTACATAGTTGATCTAAATGTGTACACATCTACTAACGTTGAAAATATAGACAGGGAGTACACCAATTTTTTTGAAGTTTTAGATGTTGATCAAAAAATTGAAAACTTTATCAACATGTTTTGGATTTATCCGGCAAAAATCCGTTTTGAACTTGCCAACATAGAAGAGCCATAAACATACGAGTAAATAGGACCGACATTTCCGTTAATACACTAGCTGATAACTCATAAAGCATTAACAAGATCTTGTTCTTTACCGTTAGACACTGTATAATTTGAAAAACAATTTTAACTAACTATAACTAAAAAATTTCGGCAGAGTTTAAGTTGCTCTTGCCGGATAACTATTTGAATCTTAAGTTGTTAGCGGAGTATCATTTTAACGAATTTTTCAGGGTCAAAAGTTTCCAAGTCCTTATACGTTTGACCTACCCCAATGAATAAGATTGGTTTTTGGGTAACGTAGGTTACGCTTAAAGATGAACCTCCTTTGACGTCAGCATCAACTTTGGTTAATATGGTTGCGTCAATACCTATTGCCCTGTTGAATTCTTCAGCTTGCATTACTGCATCGTTACCAATCAGGGAGTCAACTGTGAAAATTACCAAATCAGGTTTTACGACACGTTTGACTTTGGCGAGTTCATTCATGAGGTTCTGATTGGTTTGCATTCTGCCAGCTGTGTCGATTAAGACAACATTTATTCCATGTGCTTTAGCATGGTTAATTGTGTCAAAGGCTACAGCAGCAGGATCAGCACCATAAGTGTGTTTAATTACTCGTATGCCTAAACGTCGTCCGTGTTCTTCAAGTTGCTCAATTGAGCCCGCACGGTAAGTGTCGGCACCCGCCAAGACTACGGAGTAACCTTTTTCACGTAGGAACTGAGCAACTTTGGCAATCGTAGTTGTTTTTCCTGTGCCATTAATTCCGACAAACATTAGAACAAATGGTTCAACCTTTTTGCGTTTCTCAGAAATTTTTTCCATCAGATCAATACGATTGTTGGTTTCTAAAACTTCAAGTAACACCTGACGCAGGTTGTCTTCTACAAGTTTTTTACGGTCATCAAGACGCTTAATCGGAGATCCAGTAAGACGCTTCTCCAGTTCATCGCAGATTTTGTCTGCAACTGGAAAAGCTACATCATTTTCAGCTAAATTAAGTTTAAAATCGGATAAAATAGGCTTAAGATTATCTGCTTTAAGCTCAGCTGTTGTTACTTTTGAAACTAGACCTTTAAAACCAGACTTGAGCTTTTCAAACATACACTTAAGCGTTCCCTTGTCTTACGGTGGCAAGTAAACTTTCCATTCTGCCTCGACCAGAGTTTATGCGTTCGGCAACTTGACTGAATTGCGTCTGTGCAGATTGTAGAGTTTTTTCAAGTTCGTCTAATCGTTCTTTAATGATTGCTTTTGCATCGACCAAAGATTTCTCCACTGAAACACCAGCACCTAATCCAACTATTACTTTGTCAGGGTCGGCAAGTTTTACTTGCACATAGGAGCTTCCGCCGATTGGTACAAGCATTTCAGCATTTTCTTTTTCCTGCTCGATACCTTCGAGTGTTGCGTTAGCATATGTTAAGTCAGTTAACGCTGCATTTACCATGCTGATTCGCTGTTGTAGAGCATCAGCTGTCTGTTCCAAGTAACGCATTTCTACGCTTAATTTTCTAAGTTCTTCTTCTTGACTGCTTCTAGCCGTCAAAACGTTTACTCCCCAAGAACTATTTTCTTAAGGATTTCGTTTTCGATTTCGTCTACTGGAACTTCTGTTGAAGCTTCAATTTTTATTTGGAATCTTTTTACGCGGTGTTTGCTGCCTAGTTCTGTATAGACTTTCTCGATAGCGTGTTCGCTTTTTTCTGCCAAGATTTCTTTAGCGAATGATGTTGCTAAGTTAGGCTTGTTTATTTCGCCAGTTACTCTGAAAACTTTCATTTATTCTACTTCCTGTACAACATCCAATGCATTCCCAATTATAAACATCTCGGGTCCAGTTGTCATAGAACCAGCAACAGCACTACGACTATTTGCGATTAAACCTGTGCCAACATAAGGAATACCGCAGTTGATTGTGCCGACGTCGACTGGCACCTTGAAGGCTTGCTCTAGAATTTTGCGTTCCTCATCTTTCAATAATGGATGAGCAAGCACACCTTTGTTTGTAGCGGTAGCTAAAGAACCCACGTAAGGCAACCCAGCGATTTCAGTCTGTAACACTTCTACGCCAAGGGCTTCAGCGATTTTTTTAATATCAGCTTCTTTTAGGCGTGGATCAGCAACGGCGCCTTTGTCACTTGTTAAGACCAAGTTGCCAAATGCAGTTTTTTTGGTTTCCATAAGAGTTATTGTTCCGTCGAAAACACTACGAATTTCGGTTAATTCTTCTTCTCTAATAGAGTTTGGAAGCAACATACCATTAGAGTTCACACATGCAAGAGCGCCAATTAACACGGATCCGCTGATAGAGGTATAAGCTAATTTTACTTCTAACCAATCAGCAAATTCCTGAGCCTTCTTTTTTGGCACCATACGCGGAATCATTACTATGCTTTCTGTTGCCAGCGAGTATACACCTATGCTGGCACTTCCAACTATGCTTGATAAGTAAACGGTCAAAGACTACCCAATCCTAAGCTGTTTAGGCGCAAAACAACGCAAAGTATAACACAATGCTCTAATTGAGAAATAACTTTTCAAATTTTGCCACCTACATTTTCGAACTGTAAATTCAGATTCACACATTTAAATCTTCGCAAAATAACCAAGTTTTTTAAACTTCATCTACTGAGGGTTGGCTGAATTTTTTATTTAGTACCAATCAGATAACCTATACGGGGCAGCTTTGAAAACGTTTCGTTCAAACTTTAGTCAAACCTGAGCATCAACTATAACCGTCTTTTACGTGTATTGTAAAAAAGTCACTGATTTTTTTCTTTCCTGTTTTGTAAATATACCGTTTACATGGAATGAAAGATACATTTGAGTGTATGTTGTTTGATGAATCAACTTTTAGGCAACTAATGATGTAAATGTGCAAAATAGTGTTTACTGAAATATTTTGAAAAATTTTAAATTGGAGGAGAAAAGTTTGAGAGCCGTTTATTAGGCTTCTGCTAAGTGGACAGTAATGTTTCCGTCTCTATCCTTGGTTACACGGACGCGGATTTTACGTGGCGGCTTCTCTATACCTTTGCTCCAGATTTTTTCGTTAACTTCTTGAGTTACGATTAACTGTGGCAGTTCATCCTCTTCATCGGAAACTGTTGTGGCCATCTTCATGTGTTTTGCTACAAAAAGTTTGACCAATTGCATTGCGCGTGGAGCACGTTTCTTTGGTGGACGAACTAAAGCCTTTTGAAGAGGTATAGTGTATATTCTTTCTTCGACTATGTCGTCGCCTTTCTTTTTCTTTTTTGGCTTTTCAGCTTTTGTTTCAGCTTCTTTTGGTTCTTCCACAGTTTCTGCGGGCATAATTTCTTGTTCAGTTTTGAGTTCTTCTGGTTCTTCCAGTAATTCGTCCATTTCTTGAACTGTTTGCTGCTCTTCTTTAGCGTTAACCATTAATTGTCAATTCTCCTATGCCTTTATTTTCTTTGTACGCCAGTTCCGTCTACTTTTAGGAGTCATTCGGACTTTGCCGTCAGTTCTAGCGACTACCCATGTTGGAACGGACGATGATTCCTTTGATGCCTTAGCTAATCGGCGTTTTTTCGCAGGTGGTTTAACTCTTGCCATTTTCTCATATCCTTGTAATTTTTGTTTCTCGCTTGCGTGATTGAAGCTGCAACAGTATTTGTTTTAACTGTGCGTCAGATAACGGTATAGGTAGTTTGCCTATTTGAGCCATCTGGATCAGCTGCAGTTCAATTTGTTCTGTGAAATCGGCTCGAACCATTTTTAGGTTGTTAAGCCGTTGTCTTGCTTCAGGAGACAGGATTTGTCGTAACAAAGCCTGTTTCTGAGCTTCAATTTTTTCTTCAGCTTGAGCTTGTCTTTGCTCATCACTTACGCGATTCTGCATAGACAAAAGTTTTCGTTTCCGAATACTCTCAAGCTCATCATCTGGCATCTTACTTATTCGCCTTGATATTTCTTTAGCTCTGGAACAGTTTTCACCATTTCTTTTACCAAGTCACTAGCGACTTCTTGCAATAATTTGCGACCTTTTGGAGACATTTTTCTTCCTTCTGGGCGAATGGTAACGATTAATTCTGCTGCCTCGAGCTGTTGTAGAACTTTGCGGATACTGCTACCGCCAGCTTTTTTAACACGGTCAGGTTTGCTACCACGGTTTTTTCTTCCACCATAATCAGACCTTAAGTCTTCAAGACCAATTGGACCGTGAATGTAAATCTTGCGCAGAACAGATGCGCTACGAACATACCACCAATTTGAATTTTGTGGCGGTTTTTCAACGTGCATGCCTGTTTTAGCTACGCCTGTCCATGACAATGGTTGAACTTCATCGACATTTTCTTTTAAGTATTTTGCTAATCGATCGATGAACTTGGATGCAGGTACGTCGTGAGGAGTTGTCAAGATACTCTTGTCCCTTTTAGTTTTTCCTTGCAGTAAAACAGTGAAGCCTAATATAAATATTCTCTGAACAACTGGTAAACTATTGCGCAGTTTCTCAAACTATAGCATACCCAACATCAATCTCGCCACCAAAAGGGGGCGAACAATTGAGGCCTTGCTTACAGTGACTTAAATTAACTATAGTTACATGCCAAAGGCACTATAAAGGGTTTTTCTACATCCACTAACCCTTTTTTGGCTAACATTACCCTTGTTACCTAATAGAACCATACTGGAACACGAGTTAGAATAATTAAATTTTCAGGCTATTTTATGTCCCTCTGGTAGAAAATACTGCTTTTATAAAAACCGTTGATACTCATCACGCTTTTTAATCGGTAACCTGAATCCAAGCCTAAAACGTTTAAAACAGTTAAAATAAAATCATCAGGGAAAAACAGAAATTTTAAAAAGTCTAAAAACAGAAAAACAAAGTTCTGTTAAGGGTTAGTTTGGGAAGATGGAGTTATTTGGCGTCGTTTTCTGAACAGTATGAAAACGTGACCGCGTACTTCAACGAGGGCTGATTCAGTTTGTTCAGCTGTTTTGGCGGCGATGCTTTGTGCGGTGTTATCGTCTGTTAATGCGGCGGGAAGAATTCTTATTTTTACCATCTTATTTTTTTGGAGTTGTTTTTCAACTTCAGCAGCCAATTGTGGCGTTAGTCCTTCCTTGCCAATCCAAATGGTCGGGTTTTCATCTTTTAGCACATGTTTGACATGACGCTTCATGCGAGTCGTTATTGGTTTACTCAATTTCTACGCGTTCCTTTTTCTTTCTGAGCAGTATACGTGAATTATAACCGCAGTTTAAACATGTTGCTACGATATGTGGCTCTCTTTTTTGTTGAATGCGTACACGGCAATTAAAACCTACAATGAGTAAGGCACCACAATGTTTACAGATACGGCGTTTGTATTTGGGTGGCAATGGAAAACGGGCAGACATAGCTACTTTTTGAATAGTCTTAATGTACTCAGCTGCCAGTGGGGGATTGGTTTTTCCTACAGCGTCCGCTTGCTCAAATAGTATATCAATGCGTTGTTGGGCAATTTGTTTTACACTTAACGGTTTAAGGGAGCCTTTCACGAGCTATCAGACCTGCAGTTGATGTAAGTTTACCACACCCAAACATAACGTTTTTGTTAATAATAGACAATAACGTTTGAGAATTATAGGCGATATAACAAAAAAGTCAATAGATAAATTTTGTTTGTTTTTTCAGACGACCGCCAATTCCTTCTTTAAAGTTGTTAGCGCAGAAGTTAACTCCATAGGCTTGGCATGTAGTAGTTGTTGAGCTTTAGAAACGTCAAGAGAAGAATCCTTTGGTCGCTGTGCAGGCCAATTAAAGTTTGAAGTTAAAACAGGCTCAATTAAATTGGCGTCTAAATTAAAAGTTTCAGCTAAAGCTAAAGCAAAATTGTAACGGCTAATCCGTGAAGCGCCAGATAAATGGAAAACGCCGTATAAACGTTGTTTAATAATGTCCAAAATCATGTCAGCCAAGTTAGTGTTAAGTGTTGGGGAGTTATATTGGTCAGTTACAATTTGTAGTTTTTCACCGTTTTTTAGTTTGTTAAGGAGCCAAAGTGCAAAGTTAATTTTGCCCGTTGCAGGTGTAGCGCCATAAATTACGCTGGTGCGAGCAATGCAGCAATTTGGTGCCAATTTAAGTGAGGCTTCTTCAGCTTTAAGTTTAGTTAATCCGTAATAATTAATGGGTCCAGTTTGGTCAATTTCTTTGTAGCAGTATTTTTTGCCGTTAAAAACATAATCTGTAGAGATGTAAATTAGAAAGCAATTGGTTTTTGCTGCAAAATGAGCAACGTTTGTGGTGCCATCAACATTAATTTTCCAAGTAAGTTCCCGGTTGAGTTCACATTTGTCAACATCTGTCAAAGAAGCTGCGTGCACCACAATAGTAGGCTTCACTGAATCAAAGGCTTTCTCAATTTGACTTTTGTTAGAAACGTCGAATAAAACAGGAGTTCCCCACTGGATTGGGCTCCGGTTATATCCAGCGTAAACTTCAATGCCTTCTGCCAACGCAGTTTTTGCTAGTTTAGAACCTAAAAGTCCACTGGCACCTGTAATTAGAAGCTTCAATGGGTACCACTGAGTTTCCAAGGTGTAGGGTGAAGAAGTACCTCTGTTGCAAAAGGTATCCACCAATGCTCATTTTCTAAATACCATTGAACAGTGGATTCAAGTGATTTTTTGAAATCGCATGTTGGCTTCCAACCTAGTGTTGTCTGAGTATTTGTTGAATCTAAGCTGTAACGTGTATCGTGACCTGGGCGGTCTTCAACGTATGTTATCAAGCTTTCAGGTTTATCAAGTTGTTCAATGATTTTTTTGACAATGTCAATGTTTGGTACTTCATTTCCTGCAGAGACGTTATAGATTTCGCCTGCTACGCCTTTTTCAAGTGTAGTATCAATTGCTGAACAATGATCTTGGACGTAAATCCAATCGCGCACGTTTTTACCTGAGCCATAAATTGGAATAGGTAAGTCACGTAGTGCACGGATAACGGTTTTAGGAATTAATTTTTCAGGTAATTGATGAGGCCCAAAATTGTTAGTACATCGTGTTATTGAAACGTTTAGTCCATAAGTTTTGTGATAAGCAAGAACAAACATGTCACCAGCTGCTTTTGAAGCAGAGTAAGGATTAGAAGGTTTAGGTGGATTGTTCTCTGTAAAGGAGCCTTCAAGGGTTTCACCATAAACCTCATCAGTTGAAACTTGTAAAAAGCGGGCTTTATGGTTATGTCGTCTTATAGCTTCTAGAATTGTAAAAGTGCCTAACGTGTTGTTTTGTAAGAATGTGTTTGGGTCGCTTATACTACGGTCAACATGAGTTTCAGCAGCGATATTAACTACTGCATCGACCTGATGGATCAACCGGTTCATAAGCTGTGGATTGCAAATATCACCTTTAATGAATGTATAACGCTTATCATTTTCAACATTATGCAGGTTAGCCGGATTAGCACCTATTCCAATTTTGTCAACGTTTATCAATTCGCAATTTGGATACTTTGTCAACATGTACCTACAAAAGTTGCTTCCTATAAAACCTAAACCGCCAGTAACTAACAACTTCATATTCATCACTTACTCATTTATTAGGTAGAAAATTCCAATCCCAAGGTTTACCTACACGGGGATCATCAGTTTTACCGTTTACCAATTTAGGGATAATTGTCGGGTCATTCCATGCGCGACGTTCCTCGTCAGGATTAGATGAGTCATAAAGGTGTGTGGTAAAATATACAAGCACCACGGGTTCATTGCCTACAGCTTTAAATCCATGCCAATAAAAACCAGGCACGCGAACCATTTGAAGATCCAGTTCACTTGAGACTATTTCGTCAAGTTCACCTGATTCATCATTATAAACTCCAATTTTTATCATACCTTTTAAGGTTAAAAAGTAATCAATTTGACCTCTTAGATGCCGATGCCATGCACGAACAATGTTAGGGTACGTAAATGAATGATTAACCTGAACAATCACGTCTTCTGCAAATAAATCTGTCCAGTCTTTGCGCATTACTTCTGTAAAGAAGCCTCGCTCGTCAATGAAACGATCGATCGTTTTAACCCTTATCCCTTTCAACACAGTAATCAACCAAATCTACATTATAAAATTATATTTATAAAACATTTATAATAGTTCTTATATTCAACCAAATTAAACTTCTATTTCAGAATAGTCGCCCATATTCACTTTAGTTGTGCGATTCCTTTGATTCCGAGTTACTTTAGCATTTTTTCCAACTAAACTATCCTCTAATCGCTCAATATCCTTGACGGTAACGTTGTCTTGTATTACACTATACTCAACATTTGAATTAACAATATAAGAATTGTCACCGATACTTGTGTAAGGCCCAACAAAAGAGTTCTCTATAACAACATTTTTACCTATTACACAAGGCCCTCGAATAGTGCTGTTTATAATTTTTGCGGACGGCTCAACTTTTACTCTGCCATCGACAATACTACAAGTTAAGGTACCTTTTACATCAAGTTGAATGTACTCATCAAGAATTCGAGCATTTGCTGTTAAAATATCGTCTTTTTTGCCTGTGTCAAGCCACCATGAATCAAGAAGTTCAGCCTTAACTGAAAAACCCATGTTTATCATTTCTTGAATAGCATCAGTTATTTCTAGTTCTCCACGCCAAGATGGCTTTATTTGTTCAATCGCTTGATGAACTTTATTGGAAAACAAGTAGGTGCCAATTATTGCCAAGTTTCCCATGGGAGTCTTAGGCTTCTCAACCAATCGTGTGATGTTGCCTTCTTTATCAAGCTGAGCAATACCAAAAGCTGATGGTTTTTCAACTTCTTTTAAGATTATTAAGGCATCAAGTTTTTCATTTTTGAATTTTTTAACAAAAGGATTCAAACCTTGTCCAGTGACGTTATCACCAAGGCACATAACAAAAGAGTCTTGCCCCAAAAAGCGTTTAGCTGTTTTAACTGCATGTGCTAAACCTAAAGGCTCTTGAGGTATATATTTAACTTTAAGATTCCAGTTTGAACCATCGTCAACATAGTCTTTGACGTGTTGCCCTGTTTCTGGCGCTGTTATTATACCCGCCGTTTTAATGCTGGCAGATGTTACTTGGTCAAGAACATAGCCCAGAATTGGTTTATTTGCTACTGGAATAAGTTGTTTTGCACAAGTGAAAGTTAAAGGTCTAAGCCTTGTGCCTTTACCGCCGCTAAGTACAAGAGCCTTCATTTTTTTTGACACCTCTAATTAAAATATTATTAGAGACTTAGTTATAGACCTTTCAAAACACCTAAAATAGTAGCAATTGATTTAATCAAAAACAAGACAGTACAACCTACAACTATCGATAAATTTTTGGGTTTTTTTAAAATTTCTAAAAAGGTTAAAGCTGAATGGTTAATCATTACTGAAAAGCCTTGACCGTTACTTCGCTGTCTGAAAGCAGGTATAGAATCGCCGTAACGGAGATTTTTAAACAAAAACTGCTTTAATGAAACAGCTTCAAAATGGTATAAAACTGAATTGCAAACCATTTCCTGGACATTTTGACTCTTAAGGCGTGTGTATAAGTCATAATCTTCACCCCACAACAACGATTCATCAAACAACCCAGCCTTTTCCAAGGTGGCGCGAGAGAAAAATCGTGGCTTACTGTTAACTAAATTTAAACGTTCGCCATAAAGGGCTTCAACTTTATCATAAGTATTTCTCCATACAGCAGAGCATATACTCCAAAAACTGTTGCCGACAAAAACTTCAGGAATTCTAATCATGCCGGCGCGGTTATTTAGGCACATGACAAGGCAATCTTCAATAACTGTTTTGGATAAGACTTGGTCTGAATCCAAAAAGAGCACAAATTCACCAGTGGATTGTTGAATGCCTATGTTTCGAGCTTTTGACTGAAAACCTTTCATCTGTAATATTTTAGTTTGAAATTTTTTAGCGATATTTATGGTTTCGTCACTGCTGAATGCGTCTACTATAACTATTTCTATTTGTCTGAAAGTTTGGTAATCTATGCTTTGCAGACATCTAACTAGTGTTTTTGCAGAGTTGCGTGTTGGAATTATAACAGAAATTTTTGGTTTTTCAGTGTGTGTTTTCATGTTGTTCAATCGTTTAAATATTTAAGGTTTAATTGTAGAATTTGAGGTTACTATTATGTTGCTTATTTGGGCAACATTTTGAACGCCATCAAAGTCATAGTTTAACATGTTTAAGATTAGTGTTGATGGAATAGAGGTTCCATAAGAGTTTTGCCATAACTGGCTGATGTTTATGCTAAATGAGCCACTGTTACTTTGTAGTGTCATAGTGTTTGAATAGTTCTGAAATATGTTGTTAGATGTGGCTATTACTATGGCTTGGCGTTGGTTAACGTTTGAAAGTATGAATGCGAATGTGTCGTTTCCATGAAACCCTTTTGTTGCATCTAAATCAAATGATAGGATAACTTGCGAAGAATTGTCAACATATATAGCCCTGTTAACTCCGTTGGCATAATATTGCTCGAACTGGTTAACTAATGGAGCAGTTTGTGAAGTAATCACTAAAGTGTTTGATCCAAACGTACTATCTGTAGCTATAGTGACATTTCCTTGGCCCCAACCAATTTCGTTGTTTGACCAGCCGTTTTGGTTCCATACAGGATACTGGAAATCGTCAGCAAAGTAAACGTTTGAATTATATCCGGTGATTTTGAACAGGTAAGAGTCATCAAAGTTTTTTACAACTTCAAAGTTTGGGTTTCCTAAAAACAGAGCGGGTTCCCATTTTAGTGTAGGTGGCTCAGCTACGACATTTGAACTTACAAATATGTATGAAACATTTAGGTTGCGCATTATTTGGTAGGCTTGGGTGTTAAGGGTTTTGTTTTCCAGTAGACCTACTAGCGTTAAGTATGAGAGACTCATGGCGCTTCCTGTGTAGGGATAGATTACGTTAATGTTTGATACAGAGGGGATAAACAAGCCGGAACTGTATGGGTGAACTAGAATTAAGGCGTCAGGAGAGGTTAAATTGGCTTTCATCCACTGCATTAATGCATAGTCTTGAGGGGTCGTAACGGCGTAAATGCTATAGGCGCCGCTTAGAGTTTGTGAATCATCAACAAATCGGTAGTACAGAAAAGGTGCTGTTATTAGCGATAAAACTGTAAGTATGATAATAAAGATAGCTTTAGAGTTCTTGGGAAATATATTTGCTAACTGTTTGAATCTTCCATTTTGCAATATTTCTGCAAATTTGAAGTATGTTGCAATAAGTAAGATACTTAGTGGAATTGAAATAATTATACCTTGATGACCCCAAGATATAATGTTAAAGTCTCCAGGAAGGAAGAAGGATAGAAAAGATAGGAAAATTACTGGGATAAAAATAGCTAAAGCAAAGCGACTTATTGAAATAGTTTTGTCGTTTGGGTTTTTATAATCTTTAGTTATAAGGAGAAGTACTACAAAACTGCTTATAAGAGATATAGTTAAGATTTTTGGGAGAATGTATGGTGATAAATTGTTAAATGCCCAAGCTACTGCTTGATTGAAATAGTTTTGCTGGCTTGTCCAGGAGGTTATGTCGGATGGTAAGCCAATGTTGTGTCCAGGGTAGGGGTAGAATTCAATAAAACGATATAAAAATGGAGTTAGAGGTATTAAACTTACAGATAAAACAGCGATCATTGCTGTTAAACTGTTTATGATTTTTTTTCGGTTTTTAAATAGAATGTAGTACATGAAAAGTAAGAAAGTAATCATAATAAGCGCTTGCAGATAAGATAGAATTACTGCGCCGGTAAAACCAAACATTAAACCGGCAACAACTATACTATCTAAGTCATGTTTACGGTAAAGGTTGAAAAGTATCCCTATACAAACAAGAAACAGGGGAAAGCCTACCAGAAAAGGATTAGCGCCCCAAGTAACGTTTAGAGGCCAACTGGAAATAAAAGCAGTTACAAAGCTTAATGCAAGTCCGTAGTACACGCTGTTGCCGAGTTTTTTTCCTAGAAAATAAGCGCCGAAAACGGAGAGAGATTTGAATAGTACTGAAACGTAAAGAACGACCCATGGAATATCCAAGTTTAAAATGTATGTTGAATAGGCAAAGATTATATGAGCGGCTTGTGGGTAGATTACGCCTTCAGGTAGGTATGGTTGCAGAGTTCCTGTTAAAGCGTGATTTTGAATGATGACCTGGGTGTAGAGGGAATGAATTGATTCATCACGTACACTTCCAAAGACTAGACCGTTTAATGAATATAGATTGATTGATAGAAAAATGATAAAAATTATAATCACAGAGAGGTAAGTTAAGAGATATTTTTTGTTATTAGTTATTAGAGTAGTTAATGTTTTTAGATTAAAGATGCGGATTACTTGCTTGCGGTTTAAATAGATGCTAAAGATTATGCTGAAAATTGTGTAGCCAAGTAAAATAGATGAATTGAAAAGTCCAAAAGGTAGAAGTGCTAATAAATAAAGAATCATTGCGCCGATAAAAATGTCCAAAATTCCGTTTTGAATTGAGTCTAAGCCTTGGAAGATGTCAAGTTTCTTTAAGGCTAAAGCTCTCAACGGTTCCCCAAGAAAAACAAAAAGCATTGTGAGGAACAATAGTTGAAATAGTATTTCTATCACAAAATCACATCTTAATTAAACAATAGGTTGTACTTGTTGAGCCTTTAAAAAGCTAACTACTGATAGGTATTTAGCAGCAGATATCTAAAGTGAGTTTTATTTCGGAAGGTTAATAGCATTATTGTTTAGGAAGTTTTTAATATTTTATAGGGTGTTGTTGATGTTGGTACTTTAGATGGTTGAGGCTGTTTTTACTGAAGAAGAGAAGAAGAGCATTAAAGCAGTTATTGAAGAGTTTCCCAAGCTTCGTTTAGAGGTAGAGATGTTAAGGGAAACGTTGGAAATTTTAAGTGATAAAGAGTTAATGCAGAGTATAACGCAAGGTAAAAGGGATATTGCTGAAGGTCGTGTGTATACCCATAAAGAATTGTTAGAAGAATTGGGTATTGATGAAGAAGAAATTTGAACTCATCTATGCTAATACGTTTCATAAGCAGTTCAACTGTTTAGATAAGCCATTGAGAATAAGAGTTTTAAAAGAAATAGAAATTTTGGAAAGCATCCCCTTTAGCAGGTAAACCGTTAACTGGCGATTTACAGTGTTTTAGATCTTTTCGTGTTGGCAAATACAGAGTAATTTATCAAATATTAGATTGCAAAATCACCATTATAACAATTAAACATTGCAAAAAAGGTTACGACATCTAACAATTTTTGTCATTAAATCAATTATTTCACTAATGCCAACAAAAAGACAGTATAATTTAAAAAGTACGTGTTTAACCCATACACGGTTTACGAACATTATTGCAATAATGTTGCGGCAATATTGCATTTTACTTATAAACCCTCTCAATGAGCTAAACACGTACAACTACTGAGTTCTTGCCAGTAAATTAGTATAGTAAACGGTTAATCTTTGCACATATGTTTCCCAATCAAGAAAATTTTTAGAGTCAGAAGAAATTCGTCTATAAGTACTCTGAGAGGCTTTGATTATTGCATCTGAAATAGTTTGAGGAGTCAACGACTGTATCCCCTCTGCAAAACCGTTAGAAACTAAACTGCCTAAAGCACCAAAATTGTAAACTACAACTGGAACGCCGACAAATAGGGCATCATAAACTACACGGCTAAAGCTTTCAAGTTGGGAAAGCATAACAAAAACACTTGCCTTAGAATATTCATTGAGTAGTTCTGTTCTAGTTAAGCCCTGTTTCCACTCGATTAGGTTTTCAAGACCAAGAGAAATGGCCAAGCTATAAAGTGTAGAACGTTCTGGACCATCGCCGACAATAACTAGACGGTAATCAGTTTTATGATTACTGGTTAGCCAAGCAAAGCCTTTCAGTAGTTTGTGTACATTTTTATAATGTTTTAGAGTACCAACAAAAAGTATCCTTTTAGGTGAGACAGGCGTATAGAGGACATTTTGTGTTTCCTTGGTATCTAATCCTTCTGGGAGAAGAATTACACCTTTGGTGTTTGGAAAATCTTTACGTAAAGTCTGTGTTTCATGCATGGAATTGGTAATAATTAAGCTTGTTTTTGAAAACAGTAAGCTATAGAAAGTTTTTTGGTACAGTCTGAAAAGTGAGTCTCTGAAAGGTGTTTGTCCATAACGGTGATAATGAGGTTGTAGGACTAAATGTTGTTTTTGTTGTTTGTTTACTGCAGCAATTAGCGGTGGAAAAGTGTGAATGTTATGTGCGTGGATAATGTCGGCTTGTTCTTTGCGTAAGTTTGAGGAGAACTTTGGTTCAGGAAGATATAGGGGATCTTGGAAAAGTGCTGTAAAACGTTTTACGGTTACACCGTTTATGTTTTCAACTGCAGGTAAGCCGTTGCATTTGTCAACTGTGTAAACAATAACTTCATGGCCTTTAGCTGATAGTAATTCGCTGGTTTTTTGTACGAAAACTTCAACTCCGCCAAGTGCGGGGTAATAACGTGGTGTAATCTGTATGATTAACATGTTATTCAAGCCATACTGTAAGTTTTAGGTGCTTATTGAAATCTTTGTGCTTTTTATCGGCTCCCATATGTAGGGAATTTTTTTGTTTTTAGCAAGTTTAGCTTGAAAGTAGGCAATTGTCTCTAAAATTCCTCCTAAAAAGGCAAAGGGGAGCTCACTTACTGAGAGATCAGGAAGTGCATATAATATGTTTTTAAAATTTGAGGTGGAAACATGAAAGCCAGTAGTCTGTTTAAGTTGCATATGGCCAATCCAGATGCGTTTACGTTGTTTTGTTAAATCAGACAGATTAGTTGGACAACGAATTCTTACAATGGCCCCAGGCAGATAACTAATTTTATAGCCCTGTTGACGAATTACATGTTCAATGTATGGTTCATCAGTAGCGATTTCTTCAGGTATCGGCTGAAGACAAACTGTTCGGATAGCGCAGAGTTCTCCAGAAAGTTTGGGAGTGCTCTTTAGAGAAATTAAATGATGCATATGCCAAATCACTTTAACAATACGATAACTCAAACCTGAACTCTCAAAAGGTACAGGTCTTGCAAAAACGGCGCCGTCATCACTTTGGGTAAGAGCAACTATCAATTTGCCTATGCTTCCAGGTTCAGGTAAGGCATCAGCATTAACTAAAACTATGATATCGTGTGAATTTTTAACTTCATGAAATATCTTGTTTAGTGCGTTTGCTTTTCCATTTCGGGTCTCCTCAACGATCGGCTGAATTCTTTTATCACATGAGAATTCTTTTACGACATTAGTTGTTTTATCAGTGCATCCTGAACAGACAACAAGTATACTACAGTTATCAGGCAGAGGCTCAACAGCAAGATGATCCAAGAGCCTGCGAATATTGTACTCCTCATTGAAGGCGCACACACCAATCGCTGTTTTAAGGTCAAGCATAAAACTCTAATCGACCAATAATTATTTTTTATTTAAAATGCTAAGATAAATCTGTATAGAAGTAAAGGAAAGCATTACATAAAAACCTAGCAATTACTTCTTTGAAACTAAAACGTTAAATGTATAAGATAAAAATGCCTTGATCCCATTGTGAGCAAGCTTAGATTTGCCTTTTACGGTTAGCAAAAATCATTGGGACCTCTTTAACATCAAACTCTTTTGATCCCCCAGGCCTGCTTGATTGGTTTTATTTGTATTTCATAGGTTTCGCTATGCAGGTCATTAATCATATTCTGAACAAGATCCGTTGAGTAGCGTTGAATTATAGGATAAACTAATAAATTCTGCTCAGTAAGCGTTTGTTAGCTCCGATATACATAGCAGCCTCAAGGCAGCAAAATAGAAGAAAGATAAAGAAATTATTTGAAATATTTTATTAATTTAAATTAATTTAAATTTCGTCATGATTTTTTCCATTGTGTTTAGAATAATGTGAACTATTTTACTTATTGGTCCAAGTTCTGTTGTCATCGCACGTAAACTGTTTAAATCGTTTATAGAAAGTGTTTTTGTTAGCATCAAACTCCCAAGTAGAACAATCATGTAAAAAACGGTACCTATGGCTAATTCAATTGCGCTGCTAACACTTATAAAACGTGACAGAAGTAATATCAGTGGAGCATACGTGTGGTTAATGATCAAATTAGTTACACCACTATTACCTATGAAACTTACTAGTAAGTATGTTAATATGGCGGCTATTGCTGAAGAAGCAATAATTCTAACTGAGGAAGTCCAGTCAATGGTTAGGTCATAATGTTTTTTGATCCAAATCAAAGATAAGACTAAGCTAGGAATGGGAGCAACTATGGTAGTAAAGATTAGGCCAAAAACACCATAAAACATAATTAGAAAGTACCCCATTGGAAATCCAATCATAGCAGTAAGCAAGGTAAATTTCAGATTTAACTTGGTTTGTCCCTGGCTGTTTATAATGTTGCTATTGCTTAGGTTTCCTGTTGCACTAAATAGGTAGCTTATGGCTAATAGTGCAAGGAAAAGTGGCGCTGAACTGTATGAATCTTTAAAAAGTGTTGTAATTGCCTGAGTTGATAGGCACATTACTAAAGCTGATACTGGAACAACTAGCAATGTAGAATATTTTACAGAGAATTGAAATACATTTTTCAATGCTAGTTTATCTTTCTTTATATCAAGTTTTGAAAATGCTGGAAAAAGCATGTTAGTTATTGGTAGAGCAAAGAAGCTAATTAAAACTACAAAGTTTAAGGCAATATAATAGTTTCCGATTAACGAAGTGTCCGCTAAAAAGTATGGAAGAAGTATAGCGTAAAATTGGGCAAGAAAACCAGAGACTATTGTTAATAATGAAAGAGGTATACTATATTTGAGCATTTCTTTGGTGTATTCTTTAATTTCTAATTTATAAGAAAAGTCTCTAGGTATTTTGCGGTACAAAATCATCGTAAATGTTATTCCAATTAAACCTGCAATCATAGAAGACATAGTAAAACCTATAATCGCACCTGAAGTTCCCAAACCAGCTATAACTAGACAGATTATCAGAAAAGTTTTGATAACTGATTGACAAACTAACATAACACTATTGTAACTTGTTTCCTCGGTTCCCGTAAATACAGCTGCTGCAACATTGACTATCCCACCGGCCAATATTGAAAATGAAGCTATCTGAATCAGCGGAGCTAACTCAGGGCGAGCATAAGTGCTACTTGCAAGGTATCCTGAAAGAAGAAAAGAAACCAAGGATAAAATAAGCCCTAAGGTAATTTCGAATATAATTCCAGCGATGAATATACTTCTTATTTCTGCTGCTCGATTTTCTGCACGGTATTGGGCAGTGTAACGGACCATGGCAAGATTTATGCCCCAATCCCGAAAAAGTATAATCAAGTTAGGTACTGTAAGTGCAATCCCATACAGACCATATGCGTATGAACCTAGCAGGTTAGCAATGAAAATAGTACCCAGTGATGAGATAACTGTTGATATTACCAAGCCCCAAAGATAATTGAATCCAGCCTTTGTTGAGGTTTTAGCTAAATCTGCTGCTTTACTCATTTTTCCAGACACTTTAAAGTTAGATGCTGTTAGTACGGCAAGGTTTATGGATTATGGTTAATTTAAAATCCTTTCAGATATTGTATTAGTTATTTTTGATAGTCATTTTATTACATTTATTCAGTCACAATTATGCTGAAAGTGTAAAAGTGTAAAAATAAAAATGTTAGATTGATAAGAATTAGTTTAGTAATCCATATCAACGAAAAGTAATCGTCTACTCTTTTATTTTAACTTCAGGGGATGGTTATATTGGTTTATCACTGACTTTTTCATGTACAGTTGGATGCTGGCAAGATTAAAGTTAGCTCACTTTTTGATGTTTTGGTTATGTAGCTTTCACATAAGGGTGTTATTCTACATAAATTTCATTATTATACACTGTAGTGACAATGGAAAAAAGAAATTTTTTGAAAGTAACAACTCGGTTAAAGAGAAGGCTTGAAGAAAAATGTATAGTCCTGTATAGAATTTAGTTAAATACTAAAATGTTGAGTTAACAAAAAAAAAGAAAAAGGGTGTTGTTTTTTTTTTGCTTAGTTAGCGATGTTTCGGCGGAACATGAATATAGCAACGCCGGCTATCACAGCAACAACCAAAGCAACAATTGCAATAATCATTGCTGTTGATATACCAGGACCAGCATTGGTAGTTTCAGTTTCAGTAGGTGGAGCTGCAGTTGGAGATTCAGTAGGTGGAGTTGGAGTTGAAGTTGAAACAGGTGGAGATTCAGTAGGTGGAGTTGGAGTTGAAGTTGAAACAGGTGGAGTTGGAGTTGGAGTTGCAGTTGCAGTTGCAGTTGGAGTTGCAGTTGGAGTTGTGCCTTTTGCGTTTACTGTGAATGTGCCGCTGTATGTTTGTGGTTCATTTGCGTCTTTTATGTCTGCTTTCCATGTCCATGCGCCAGTACGTGCGTCTGATGCTATCTGCATTAATGCACCTGAGGGTACACCACCACCCTGGCTTTGTTGGTAAACATAATTACCAGAACTTGTGAGAATCCACTTAGCTGCTTCGAGCTCTATTTTAGTAACTAGAGCACCACTAGAGTCAGATACTGTAATTGAGCCAGTTGGAGCTGTGTTGCTAGTCAATTGGAATGTGGTAATCTCACCTTGGGTATATGTGTTTGAACCAAGAGTAACATTTATGCTAACTTTTGCTACTGTAAGAGATGTTTCAGCTGTTACACCTTTGCTGTCGGTAACGTTAACGATGTATTCGCCAAGTGCAAAGTTTGCTGGGAGATAGATGTTGTTTCTACTGAAGTTACCAGGCTGTTCTACAGTGGTAGTATAGGAAGCAACTTGTAGGCGAGATGTTGCGTTAAGGATTCGAATAGTAGCGCTTTGGCCAGGTGTGAAGTATGTACCGGTGACATTTATGTATGAGTCTCGTTGAGCTGTTGCAGCAGGTTTTACTGCTACTGAAGCGCTTTCTGTTACTGTTATTTGTGTTTCAACGTATAATTCTCCGGTAATGGGCAGACCTGCAGATGACGGCCTGTTTACTAGTGCTCTTATGGCTAATGTATATGTTCCTGGTGCCAGAGTGCTTCCGTCAACACCTATGACCGCAGGAAGACCGTTAGTAGTCACAACTGAAGAGTCAACATTTCGTCCATTCCTAAGAATTTGACCATCTATAGTAATGTTAGCTGTGTAGTAGCCTCCAAAAACTTCAAAGCCGAGACCTTTAATTAATGCATCCATGCCTGTTTTGAGATTGTTTGTAACAGGTATGCCATTGACGTAAGCCCCTACGTAGAGGATTGTAACACCGAATGGAACTTGTGCTGTTACACCATACTCATCTCTAGCTACAAGTGTATATTCACCTGTGTTGATTCCCGGAATTGTGAAAGTAGAACTAAATGTGCCAGTTGAAGTAGTTGTAGCATTTTCTAGTACAACATCGGCTTGACCTGATTTGACAAGTTTGAGAGTTACATTTGTGCCTGCGACTTGCGCAAAGTTTGTGCCAGTGATAGTAATTGTGTCACCTGGTCCTGCGTTTGTAGTTGGTTGTCCTGCGATTTTATCAGTCGATACACGAGCTTGACCAGTGGTACCGCTTGTGAGTATAAAGGTTGTACTTGCAATCTTTGATGCAGTTTGTGTCACTGTAATCGTCTGATTACGATTTAAATTAGATCCAGACCCTGTTGTTGTAGCAGCTGTGATCATTACTTCAGCTCTGAATTCGCCTAAATCGTTAGTTTCTATATTTGTTAGGTTTTTAACCGTACCAGCTTGATTAAGACTATTCATTATTGTAATAGCGGTAATACCGTTTATAACCTGGTTTGGTAAAAATCCGCGGCCTTCCATTATGACAACTGTGCCTATTGCGCCTTGGTTTGGAGTAATAGTAATTACTGGACCAACTTTAAACTGTGCCGTGGCAGAGTCCGAACCCGCACTACCAGTTGCTACGACATCATATGTCGCATCTGGTAGATCATCGGGTACAATGAAAGTTGTAGTGAAACCACCATTAGCGTTTACTCGTACAGTTGAAGGTGATGTTGTAAGAGTGTTACCATCGAAGTTAAATGTTATAGTGTTGGTTGTGTTAGTAAAACCTGTGCCAGTTATTGTTACAGTAGCACCACAAACGTCCTGAGATAGTTGCAAAGTAATTCTTTCTTTGATATTAATTACGGCAGATTGAGATGCGCCTGATCCTTGAACATTGCCTATTTCTTCAAATACAAAGATGTCGAGTGGGCCTTTAGGAGAAGGCGGAATGACTGCGTCAATACTGTACTTACCGTTACTGCCTGTCCGAGTTGAATTCAACCGGTTTTCAGCGGCCGTAGAGCCACAGTAAATTGACACTACAGCGCCAGGATTTGTGACTTCACCCTCAACGGTAACTATATCGCCAGGGCTACCAGTAAGGCCAGGAACGCCGTTTATAAAAACACCGCCTGCGTCTATAGTAATGCTCGCGTTTGCTGATGGAACCACTGCTACCATTGCTGATGCGAATAATAGCATTATTGTAATGGTTGCCAATAGCTTTATGCTTGTTTTGTTTGTATTCATTTATTCATTCTTCCTTTTTTCATTTTTATATTAGTAAGCAAGTAATCGTTGTTTGAGTATTTATAGCTGATGCAAGCATGTTAAGGGTGTTTGTTCTTGAAAGTGCACTTTCCTTTACTCGTGTAAGTAAATGTGTACAAAACCATATAGCATAGTTGTTGATACAAGGAAGACGCGGATGGAAAAAATATGTTTTTATTCGTCGATGAATTCTTGGACTATCATGCCTTTTAAGAGTTCATTTTTTTGAAGTTTGTAACCAAATCCTTGCATGACACCTTCAATAAATTTGGCAAGCAGCAGAGTTGCATCGTTGGAGAGAACTGTTGAGACACAACGTACACGTGCTGTTGCACCGAAGTGTTTTACCTCTACCTCGTTTAGGTCCCAACGACTGGCTTCCAAAAAATCTTCTAATGCTTTGAGGGGATCGTAGAAACGTTCTTTTAAGTATTTTCCATGCCATTTTCCACTTTCAAACCATGTGTTTATAATGTTTTCTTTATCAGTGGTACAGGCTACTGTAGTTAAAAAGTTTAAAACATCTAGGGGTACAAATGCGCCGCCTAATATTTTTTGGGCATACATTACTTCAAAAAATTGCCCGAGTTGTTTAAGGTCATAACCAGCGGTTGCAACTTTTAAGGCTTGCGTTAATGCTTCTTCTACGAATTTGGTAATTGTTTCTCCGCGATTTTTTGATATTTTAGCAACCGCTTCAACCAAATCACTATTAACGTAAACTAGTTTTTTTTCGTTACGCGGTAACATTTACATCACTCCTCATAACACTTAAACGAATTATGCCACGAGAGACCTCTTTACTAACAGGTTGATACCCAAATTTTTCCAGTGCACCAACTAAAAATGAAAAAAAAAGAAAAGTGTAAGCCTCTGTAAATCGGGGACTTGTTACCCTTACAGAGGCCTTGTCGCCTACCATTTCAAGTTTAAACTCAGGAGCATTCCAAGTGAAAGCTGACAAGTCATTTTTGAACTGATCAAAAGGAAAGTTAACTCCGTTAGTAATATAACGTGCTGCAAACCAAACCCCGGAGTCAAACCAGTTTTTAAGGGCAACACGCTTGTCTTTTTTATAGGCCGTATCAGCCATTTCATACCATAAGCGTTCCAAGCCTAGAATAAAACCAGAGCCTTTAGCCGCTTCCAAAAGTTTACGTTCTTCAACTACTCGCTTTAAACTGAAATTTAATTCGTCCGAATCTATCGCCAGCTGGAAAACATCGTTAACTAACTCAAACAAACTACACCCTTGCTCTTTTGCAATTTCACCCATACGGTTTAGCAAATCTTCCCGCGCAACCAAAGTTTTTCGACGAATGTCTGTTTTCTTCACTACATTCCAGCCTATAATTAAACGTGCTTACTACTCCATAGCACACTTTAAGATATTGTTATGACAACTGTAAACTGTACCTTAAGAATGTTACCTTTAAACACCCTGTACTAAAAAATAGACACATAAAAGCAGACTCTACAAAAAATCCAACAAATCCAACAAACACACAAAATCATTAAAGCAATAAAAAAAGAACAAACACACAAAAAGGTCAGTAAACCAACAAATTTTACTACAAAAAGAGCAAAAAACAACTCAACTCATAGGACATTTCAAAACATAAAACTATTTATGAAAAAGTGCTCACTAAATTCACGGGTATGTACAGACTAAGTTTTGGCAGGAACAGGGTTGAATCGCCCAAATTAACAAATAGCAATAAACAACATTTCAGAACACACCCTAAAACCATACGACCTACCCCTCAAAATTGAAACCAACATTTCAAAAACATCATCCACATGCATGCCTAAACATATAGTTACCTAACTTTAGTTTCCACCCAAATTCATCATGCGAAAAATAATAAAACAACTCAAAAGTTAACCGATATTTTCTGGCTAAGCTTCTGCTACCTCAAATATGCCGCCTTCATTCTAAAAAGATTAGAGTTTTTAGCGGAAACCTATCAGAAAAGCAACAGGGGAAAACTGGATGCTTAGAGAAAGCCCATACAGTTTAGGAAAAGGATTTGCACAAACCTGCCGTAACAATAGGGTAAGGCGGCACTCGCCCATTTCATCTTGGCTTTAATAGACTTCGCCAAAGTTTATAGTAAAACTTCGCCAAAGTTTATAGCGAACTATTGACAAAGTTAAAAGTTAGACTATAATCTATGTAAGTGACAAAGATGAATGGCAATTATCTGGTCCGCATTTCAGATGAAAAACTATCTCTTCTTTTGCAAGCAAAGGGAGCCGTTTTGATAGAAGGCCCGAAATGGTGTGGTAAAACAAGTTCGGCTCAGAAAAAAGCGAAAAGCGTTTTATACATGCAAGACCCAGATACCTCAAAGCAAATATTCTAATGGCTAAGACTAAGCCGTCTTTATTATTAGAAGGTGAAACACCGCGATTGCTAGATGAATGGCAAGTGGCACCAGAACTTTGGAATGCCGTTAGATTTGCTGTTGACAAACGTCACCAAAATGGCCAATTTATCTTAACAGGTTCTGTTATCCCAACCAGAACAGATGATATGCACACAGGGACTGGCAGGATTGCACGGATGAAAATACGGACAATGTCTTTATTTGAAACAGGGGAGTCTAATGGCGATATTTCTCTTGGAATGTTATTTAACGGTAAAGAAAATATGGAAAGTAAATCCAGTATTTCTATTGAGCAATTAGCCTTTTTGATAAATCGGGGTGGTTGGCCTGCTGTTGCACGAGAAAAGAATGAAAAAATCGCGATAGCCACTGCTAATGATTATTTAGAGGCGATTGCTAACGAGGACATTTCAAAGGCAGATGGAATTGAAAAAAATCCTGACAGAGTTAAAGCCCTGCTTCGCTCTTTGGCTAGAAATATTTCGACAGAGGCAAGAACTTCAACTATATTGAATGATTTGGCAGAGAATGATGAAACACTCTCGCAGGTTACAATTGTTCAATATATTGATGCGTTGAAGAAAATTTTTGTTATAGAGGATTTGCCTGCTTGGAGTGCTAAACTCCGGTCTAAAACAGCGATTCGGACAACTGCTAAAAGACATTTTGTTGACCCTTCGATAGCTACCGCTGCGCTTAGGGCAACACCTAAAAAACTGTTATCAGATTTTGAAACATTTGGTTTGCTTTTTGAATCACTGTGTATAAGGGATTTGAGGGTTTATGCTGAGAGCATTGATGGGCATGTTTATCATTATCGTGATAAAAATGGTTTAGAGATTGATGGCATCATTCAGCTTGCGGATGGGCATTGGGGTGCTGTTGAAATCAAAATGGGCGCAGGTGAAATTGAGGATGCTTCAGAAGCCTTGTTAAAGCTTGAAAAAGTGGTGGACACTGAAAAAATGAATAACCCCTCATTTTTAATGGTAATCACATCAATGGAGTATGCTTTTCAAATGGATAATGGCGTATGGGTTGTACCATTGGGCTGCTTGAAAAACTAGTATGTGTCTAGTTCGCGTGGTTTGGTCGGCCTTACATTAAAACACACATGCATAAGCCTGTATATACAACCATGTTCAATGGACAAAATCAGCACGAAAATTTAATCCAAAATGAAAAATGAGACAACTAAAAGTGTATTTTCATCAAGAGTTAAACACATACATAAAAGAGGTTTACTGTTGAGGAACTTGTAGAACGTTTGAGTCTACTAGTGTCCATTCAACGGTTAAGATAATTTCTGGGTAATTGTAAATTTTCATGTCTTTAAGTGCTACTAGTATTCCTGTTTGACTGTCAAAGTCAACATAAGTGTATGCAAAGCATGATTTAGATAAAGTTTCATCAGTAACGTCATATAATTCGCCCTGCATTCGCAGGATATTTGTTTGTCTCTCACCGTTAAGATACTGTCTTGTCTCAGTCGCATTAATGGTTGCCCCTTTAGAATCACCTGGTCGAACTAAACTGCCTTCAGTCAAATTAGCGGCGTAAATTCCCCAGAATTCCCCAGTGTTAGCGCCATTTTCAATGTTAATCATCCCATTATCACTGTATTTAGTTCCATTCTCAAATTGCCAAGTTACAGTATACGAAATAATTGGAAGGTCAACACTGGTTATTTCAACACGATAAAAGTCTGTCCTATTTACGTCCATAAAGTTTTCAGGTATTTCTACATCACTAGTATGAAGATCGGCAATTCCCACCATTTTATAAGTAAAGGTGTCTCCAACTTTTACCCCTGCCTTAACTGTTGACGTTGATGGTGTGTCTTCCTGTGATGGCTGAAGCATATAGAATGCAGCTACTGACGCGCCCACCAAAACTACGAGCACAATTATTGCAAGATATATTTTATGTGACATTGGCTATGAAGGGTTGTATGTAGTATATAGTTTTTTTGCCAAACCTGCTTTAAAATAAAAGGAAAAACAAAACTAAACTGCAATAAATCTATATTTAATCAGCTTTTATTTAACACAATAACATTTGTAACAAAAACTATCACCCGTATAGTTGTCACCACTAATTAATTTATTACAGCTATATTTTAGGAATGAAAAATGGCGGATGAGAAGTTAAAAGAATTCATCTTTGAAGCTGTCATCATCTTCAGAAGGAGATTCACCACCATCTGCTTCTGTTTGTGTATCATCTGTTTTTGGCAGTTGAAGCTGCGGTTTTACAGTTGGTTTTAGTATCGTCTCAGTTTTTACAAGCTCGCTAAACGACTTGTGACATTGACCACATTGAAAGAGTTTACTTCCACATTCTGGACAGAACAAATCTTGCTCAATCATGCTTTGAAGAATCGCTCTGAGGGCATCCTTGTTATGAAGAAACACAGGATCGGATACTGGAATTTCTGGGTTAGGCTCCATTTTTAATACAGATCTTGGCGGCGTGATTTCGCGGTAAACTTTGCTGATGCTTGTTTTACCTTCGCGCAGTTTCTGTTTATCATCTTCGCTTGCTTTCTCAATAATTTTTTTACCACGCTCAAGCGTCCTAGTTGACACACCAGCCTTTTTAGCAACCACTTCAGTAGCGTTCCCCATAGTAGATTCAACCTCAGGAAAAGAAGCATCAGAGGTTAATTCCGGCTTCAAATCACGTTCATTTTGACCACTTTGAGGTTGCCGCTTCTTTGCCAAAGCTCTTTCAATTTCCAAAAGCGGCACAGCAAGTTCAACAAGCTGAAAATTATTTAAATGCCGCCGCCGCAGATTAGCTTCAATTACAAATTTTTTCTCCAACAACTTATCCTCAAACTGCTTAACTTCAAAATCAGGTTCAATACCCAACTCAAGGCAAGCACGAAAACGATGATGACCATCAAGAACCTCAAGACTTTCACTAACAATAACAGGATAATGCTGCCCTTCAGTTCTAATAGACTCTTTAAGCTGCTCAAATTCCTCTTGCGACATCGTTGGCAACATTTTTTCATATTGAGGGTTTAAACGTAAACTCATTTTATCGCCCGCAAACTACTGCATCTATGTTTGAATTAATATTTAAAACTAAACAATAAACCCATTGCATAAAACTTACGCATGTGACTGTGCCTTGACTGTCACAAATTTTTTTATTGCTTCCTGACACCTTAATTTTTGTGCGAGTCCGCGCCTGTTTGGCGGGTCAACAGTTAGCAACTGCGAATCCAACTATCCCCCCTTCTCCCCTCTCTCTTCCTGAATAATTTTTTCCAAGCATTCGCAGAAAACTAACTCAGATTGACCAGCCAAACTCTACTTTTAAATCCCATACAATTTGTCAAAACTATTCTCCATTAATAAATCTCGTAAAACAAACTTTTAAAGTATCATGAAACAACTTTTTCGCAGAAAAATAGACCCAAATTTGTTGTAGGGTGTAAAAGGAGATTGAATAGAGGAAGATGGCTAGTTGATAAAACTCTACGCCCATACATTGTATTTTAAACTGGACACGATTGGACATATAGATGATTTAGCAAAAAATGTTGAACAGCGCCTTGGCACAGAGGTTTTGGTCTTTGTTTTCTATAAGTGTTAATTGTTTGTTCTCAACTACAACATTATCATTTAGCACTAACATCCCAAACATTCTGACCATCATTTGATGCCAAGTTATCAGAAATCGTTCCACCATACGAGTTAAAAACACCATAAATTCCAACATAAACACCGCCACCGACATTTGTTGCTCTATTATTAGAAATTACACCATCAGACATAGTAAAAGTGCTGTAAGCAACATATGGATCAACACCAACGGGATAATTCTGTATAGAACCATCGTTAAATACACCCCCACCACTACTTGCAGCATTATTAGAAATCACACAATTACCCGACATACTAAAGTTACCACTGTTATATACCCCACCACCAACACCACTTGCAGCATTATTAGAAATCACACAATTACCCGACATACTAAAAACACTAAAACAGTCGTTGTATATACCAGCACCAACACCACTAATAGCAGTATTATTAGAGAGCACACTACTACCCGACATACTAAAGTTACCACAGGTATATACCCCACCACCACACCTACCAACAACAGAGTTGTTAGCAATTACACCACCAGACATCCTAAAAATAGAGCCGCTAAACACACCACCACCCATACTGTCAGCTGTGTTATTGTAAATCAAGCTATTACCAGACATACTAATAACACCATAACCACTCACACCACCGCCACCATAACTAGCATAATTATTAGAAATCATACTATTACCAGACATATTAAAAACGCCTGAGTAATCATTGTATACACCACCACCAAACATGGCAGACCCGCCAGAAATAACACTGCCACCAAGTACACTAAAAATACCAGTATTATACACACCACCACCCATACCACTAACTGTATTATTAGAGATCACACCACCAAACATCGTAAAAACACCATTATTATACACACCACCACCATAACTAGAACCATACGAAGGGGCCACATAGTTATTAGAGATCACACCACCAAACATCGTAAAAACACCACCGTTATTGTATACTCCACCACCTTTAGCGAAGGGTACATTATCAGAAATTACACCATCAACCATAATTAGTGTACCACCTTCTTCAACAGCTACGCCTCTACCGCTATCACCAGTATTATGGGTAACAATAACGCCATTAAGAGTTAACATTCCACCATTCTCAACATAAATAGTGTCATGTTCATCTGCCCCGATCAATTTGAAAAGATTGACTTTGTTGCTACTTGTTAAGGTAATGTTTTTGTTAGCATAAATATTAATCTGCTCTGTAAGGACGATATCTCTATCAAGACTTATAACTGTAGGATTTACAGCATTGTAGATAGCATTTTTTAGTTGAACGCCAGTTTCGACAGACAGAGTATCCTCCAAAAGAGGTGGAGTAACATCAACCAAAGAAGAATCACCAGAACTTCGCAGTATCAACACAAATGATACAGAAAAAACAATAACACAAATCAGCAAAAAAACAAAAAACAAGGCTCGTTTACTACGAAAAGAGGGCAAATCAAACTTGGAATTATCACTCATACCCATACGACTGCCACTTACAGTCATATCTATAAACGTGACGCATGATAAACATTATGCATAGGTATTAGTAAATACTGGTTTAATTATGTCCCATTCTTTATCAGTTAAATCACTATCATATCTCAAACAGTCAACCACATTAAATTTTACATACCCTAGTTAAAGACTTATTGAATACAGGTTTTTACTTTTTACCTACGCTTACTTTGTTGTATATAAAAAAGAAAAAGCCAAAAAGACTATGGCTTAATTTGTTGTTTGATTATGTCTTCAGCTGTTTTGATAGCATCTTGTAGTTTGTCGGGAGATGTTCCACCACCTTGTGCAAAATTTGGTCTTCCACCTCCACCTCCGCCAATGATAGGAGCAGATTGTTTGATAATTTGACCAGCGTTAACGCCTTTTGTTACGGCATTATCACCTACCATAACCATGATTCGTGCTGTTTTGCCATCTGAACCATAAAAGACAGCCACTGCTGCAGGATTTTGTTTGATAATCTCGCTACCAGTGGTTACCATGCGATCTACATCTATAACTTCTCCAAAGTCACGTTTAACAATGAATATACCATTAATTTCTTGTGCAACTTCAGGTGTTTTGGCTGTTTGACTTTCTTTTTCGGCAAGCTCCTTGATTAAGCGCCGCTTATCTTGCTGAACTTCTTTGAATTCTTTCATAACTTTTTCAACGGTTTTATCAAGTTTCTCAACTGGTGCACAGAGAGTAGCTGCAACGTTCCAAAGTAAGTTTTCTTGTTTTTGAATTTCTCTAAGCGCTTGAAGCCCAACTGCGTATCCTAAGCGCTCTACGCCGTCTTGGACGCGTTCAGTGTAAACGATTTTTATCATGCCAACTTCGATGGTGCTTTTAAGGTGAGTTCCTGCACAGGCTTCAACATCCCAATCACCGGTTTTAACGACTCGAATGTCTTTACCAGGAACAGCTCCTCCTTGATAAAGCCTAAAGCCATAACGTGATTCTGCTTCATTTCGGGGGTACCATACAATGTCGATTTTCATGTTTGCCATGATTGCTTGATTTGCGAGAAGTTCAATTTTGTGAATTTCTTCAGGGGTTAAACGTCGATAATGCGAAATGTCAAGACGTGAAGTTTCAAGCCCTTTCTGTGTACCTGACTGCCAAACGTGGTCACCTAAAACTCGACGCGCTGCACCGTTAACAAGGTGAGTTACAGTGTGTGCTTTCATCAGGCTGTAACGCTTGTCCCAGTTTAAGGACCCTTTAACGGTTGCACCTTCTTTGAACGGCGCATTTACATTGATTTTGTGAATGATGACTTTACCGATTTTCTGTGTATCCACTACTGCAACCATAACACCATTGAAATTTAGCCAGCCTTCATCAGCAGGTTGGCCACCCCCTTCAGGATAAAAACATGTCCTATCTAAGACAACATATTTTTCGTTGATAACTTTGAGAATTTTTGCTTCAAACTCTCTCATGTAAGCATCAGTATAGTAAAGTGGCTCGGTTGGAGACAGAGTTTCTGCGGTCTCTTTAAGCACGCTTTCTGTTTTAGTTTGCTCCTCTTCAGCGGGTTTGTTAGCATTCATATGCCGATTAGCGATGAGGAAGTAAAAGTTTTCTGGAACTTCAACTTGTATGCCTTCTTTTTCAGCTGCCTGCTTAACAATTTCCGGAGGTAGACCATGGGAATCATAAAGTTCAGTTAAAGTCATTTCTGACAATTTACCAGTACTCTTCGCTTTAAGATCGTCAGCAATGCGTTTAACCATGCCTTCACCACGTTTAAGAGTGTCTTGGAACTTTTCCTCTTCATTTTTAAGCATTTCAACGATTTCAGTTTGCATCGCTTTAATTTGCGGAAAATCTTTTGACCAATAATTAGCCTGCAAATCAATTATATCGTAAAGACTACTAGGTTTCATGTTCAAGTTAAGCATTAAACGGTATGCACGACGGAAAAGTAGTCTTGCTAGGTAGCCTTCTTGAATATTAGAGGGCACTACACCTTCACTTAACATAAAGCAAAGGGTTTTAGTGTGATCAGTTATCGCCCAAGCATTCTCAACCGGAATAAGATGGCGCTCCAGCGTTTCAAGGTCAATACCGGTTAATTGGGAAACACGCTTACGTAATACCATGCGATTTGCAGTTTTATCCACATTAACAAGACCTGAATATTTGGCGATTTGCAAGAGAAAGCCATTATCAACATCAGTTATACCGGCCATATCATAGATTTTGTTTAACATATTACCGTAAATGGCTTGGAAACAACTAGGAACACCTTGACTTATCCATGCAAAACGATCAATACCATAGCCAGTGTCAACAGTACGGATAGGCAACTCAACAAATTCATCACCAACTACCTTGTACTGCATAAACACTAGCGTACCAACTTCTAAACCCCGCACTATACATTCAACATCGGGACCTGCGTTACCACCGCCAACCCATACACCTTCTTTGTAGATTACTTCTTCACTTTTTATACCTAAAACTTCAGTTACAAAACGATGATGATAACGGACTGTATCATCTTTCCAGTAAACTTCCTTATCAGGCAAGTTAAATGCGTGGGCACCACCCATTTCAAATATGGTTAAATGTCTACCAAACGTTGGCCCCGTGTTAGGAATATCAGTTAACCGAATGCTTGGCTGCGAAATAACCAAAGGATTTGCCGGCGGCGGCGAAATACCTTCAGTTACATATGGTTGGAAATCAATAATACTAGCATGCGTTAGGTAAATGTCACTTCTCCACCGAGCTACAACAGGATAGGGCTTGATACGTGTGTGATTATTCTGCTCAAAAAATGAAAGAAATGCTTCACGCATCTCAGGTAGAGTAAAACGTTTTGTTGTTGCCGGATTTCCAATGAATGTATAGTAGCCACATTCGTCAGAACTTGATTCCCCACATGTCTCCATGCTAGGGTCTTGTGTCCAGAAATATTCGCCACATTTTGGACAGCGTTTACGCATAAACCCTTCCTGCTTAAAGAAAGGCAATTCATATGCTTCTGCTGGAAAGCTTTTCTCAACCATAAGACGGCCTCATTTTACACCGTAAATAAATTATTTGAAAAAGGTATAATTTTCACAAATTTAAAGAATTGTCCCCCAAGGCAGCAGCATTGATGCTCAAGTTCACCGTTTGATAGATTACTTTAGCGTCAAACAGGCAACAGGTAAATTTTTTATGAACAAATGAGTATTGCTGGTTATGCGATTAGTAAAACTTGTAATTGGCGAGCTTGTGGTTCTTATAGCATCAATTCTAATTTTTCGAAGCCTTTGGATAATGCTTGATCAATACCTTGATCACTCCAACTTGGAAATCACGTTTATAATCGGAATAAGCATAGCAATTTTAGGCCTGATTTTGCTAAATAAGGAAATAAAACAAGAACCGGAAAAAACAAGTAAGACATCTAAAGCTCAACTTCAGTTAGCGTCTTAACCGACTAAATCTTATTTTTGTATTATCTTTTTTGCCATGTTTCATTGCAGTTAAGTTAAATAGCACATTTTATCCACACCTTTCCGTCTTGCTTGACGAAAAAGTCGTACATATTTTATTTTCCAAGATTTAACTTTGACTAAGGCACTATGGCGAATGCCAACCCTCGATAAGTACAACTGACTCGCCTTGCTTTTCCTGTCCAAACCGTCTTAAAGGTTTAGTTAAATGCCGCTGTGATCGAGCAGAGGTCAAATATAAACCCGGTTTAAGTGTCCGTGGCAAAGCAATTTCTTGCTTTTTAAGGGTAACAAATTTTTCTCCACACCGCTCACATCTAAGTCCTTGATGTTTACCCATAGACTTTAGACGTTTTTGACAGTTCGGACAAAACGGGTTTTGCTGCACCACTTTTTGATTAAGATTTAGAATATTGATTTTTTCAAGATTTATTGTCAAATGCTTATCTTTTGTCGACCTATGCACAGCGCCCATAACTTCTATACAATCACCAACCACAAGTTCCCGAGCTATTTTACGCAAGTCACCTGTGGGCTCGTATGCTGCGCAATCCATTTCACCATAGGCATCTTTGATGCTAAAAATCACATGCCTAACAGGCACAATCCGCGGATTTTTGGAAACAACACATTGAAGAATCACAGAGCTGTAGCGTTCCAATTTATCTATTGAGTTAACTCGCCTTAAATGTACATCAGTGCCTTGGTTTGACCTGAAAATTACCCAACGCTCCACAGGCTCCAAAGATTTAACAAGTCCAAATGCCTGCTTAACCACATCGGCTGATTCACCCCGAATCCCAAACAAAATAGGGTCTGGTCCACGTGGAGTAATTATAACACGGTTCTTTTCGGTGTCTACGTTGTTGAAAACTTTTGGCTGCAACAGTTGATCCATGTTAAATATAGATTCTTTATCAACACAGCGTTTTGTACCCCAATTTTCAACTGTGCGGTAAGCAATTAACTCGTAAGTGTAGTCGCCATTTAGAGTTTCACCTATGGCTGCTGTGGCACCAATGATACCTCTGCAGGTATTGTATCCTAACGCTTCTGCACCAACTTGACGAATTAGCTTTATGGCTTCTTTTAAGGTAACTATACTGGTTTCCGCTCGTCTAGAAAACGCGGTCAACTCTTTAGGGATATTTTCATGTTGGTAGAATACGATTCCTGGGTTGGTTCCTTTGTTATTTAAATGTGAGTGCTGTTCCCAAAGATTCAAGGCTAACTGTTTGATATCGTCCGCCAAATGTGGGGGGTGTCGGAGTCGCAGACAGAGGGCCCCGTTTCCACGGGTTTTCCAAGGCACATTTGGGTTAAGACGTATCAGGGCAGGGTAATCGATGAAGTGTATAGGCATTTGGGCGAGTTTCTCTATTAAAACCGCGGCAAGATATGTGGTACAACCGCCTTTAGTTGAATCAGTATCATCTAGTCCAATGTGCATAAAGGAAGTATCAGTCAAACACCCAACTCCACATGCTTCGTGTATAGATGATTGGGGCTTATTAATAAAAAAAGGTTGTTTTAACATCAAAAATATATTTCAAAATGCAGAAAATGGGTAAGCAGACATAATTTGCAAAAATCAGGCTAAGTTTAATCTTGGCATTTTTTCGTCAATAATCATTGTGAGTTTAGAGTTTACTTTGCCAATTTTGTCAATGTAAGTGGTAATTATTGTTTTTAGGGTTTCTGTGTCTTGTGTTTGCACATTTGCAATAATGTTATAAACGCCCCAAAGCGAATGAGCTTCTTGAACGCCACTGATTTTTCTCAAAGAATTAAGCACATGTTTCTCGGCGCCTATTTCTGTTGTTAAAAGAATATATGCCCTCATCAACATTTCGCGTCCTTCAACTTTTTAACGATAACATTAGAAAACTGGATGTTCTCTCGTGTGTAAAAAGGCCGAAAAAAGTCTGATGGATCCCATACCTCTGCCAGTTACCTGTTGCTAAAAACTTTGTACAGCCAATAAGACTACTATCCACCACTGCCATCAATTTATCGGAAAAACTTTTTGTGTTCTCCATACTTTTTCACTGTTTAAAGTTTCTTTATCAAGTTTAAAAAATTTAAAAATATGTGACTGTATCGATACACCTACAAGCAACCGCTTATACATTAACTACTGAAATATTAAAAACACAGACTTATCATAACTCCATTTTGCGTGCTGACATTCTGTCGTTTCATATGCAACAGCCCTGTATCATTGCAGAAACACTTGTAAAGCGAATTCCATAAAAAAAAATAACGGCTACCCAAGTTATTGCTGTATAAATATAGCAAACATTTTTTCCACAACCTGAAAATGTTGCTCTCAAAAATGTTTGTTTTAGCGGTCTTGAACTACTACCATTGTTAGTGTTGATCGCACCTTGTCAAGTCTTCGGATGCGCCAGATTACAATCTCTTTAAGCTTATCCATTGTATCTGTTCTTACCCTTGCTACAAGATCATAAACTCCGTAAACAGCAGATACTTCTTCCACGCCTTCAACATGTTTTAAGTCATTTAAAACGTTAGATTCAGAACCAATATCAGTATTAATTAATACAAAAGATGTGGGCATACTCATTTTCCCCAAATTATATATTTAAAATAATGTTGAATTTTACATTAAAGCTTTTTCATAAAAACGGTTTATCAAATACACAAACACTTCTTTAAGCGGGTTTAATTGGCAATTGTTCTTGCTGTCTTGCCAATTTTAGACTTGTCCATTGAAATGCTCCATAAGACATGATTAACCTAAACCACAAAGTCACTGCACGTGAAAGCAAAGTAACTGAAACACTAAGCCCGTCAGGCAGTCCAAGTGCACGAAAAGTAGAAATCATAACAATTTCGTTAACCCCAAAAATACCAAGACCAACCGCCTGTAATGCACCTGAAACCGTGTAAACAATAAGTATACTATCTACTGGTGCAGGATAACCCAAAGCCGTAAACACCAAAAACATCACCCCAATATCAAAAAACCAACTCAAAATCGAATAAACAGATGGCATTATCAAAGCACGAGGTTTAGCTTTTAACTTGCTTATGCTGACGTGGAAATTACCCAGCATCCCTGTTACTTGCTGGTTAAAAGCAGTAGAGTCCCAATTTTTACGGAAAAATAAGACAACACGCGTAACAAACCGCAGTATAGCCTCGGTAGCTTTGGGTTTAATGCTAAGGTAGTAAATTAAAAACAGGGAAACAATTGTTAGAAGCAAAAAAAGAACAATTGAAAACGCAGCCAAAGGATCCAACGCATAATTAAAAAGCACTAAAACTAAGCCCACACTGAAAGTAACTACTGTGATGGTCATGACCAAAAGTTTCTGGCCTATAACAGATGCACCTATTTTTCCAGCATCCTCACTTGAAGATTTACTAAACAAATACGTTTTTGCTACATCACCTGATAAACCAAGTTGAGGAATGGTGGCATCAAAGAATAAACCGACCCATGTAAAAAGATAGGCATTTTTTACAGTCATTTTTACAGTTAAAGCATTTAACAGACTATGCCAAACCATTGAGGAGAAGAAAATTCCAATAACATAAACAACAAAAGAAGCGCCGTAAATGGCAAGATTAGTCTGCGAAATTGTCTCAATAAAGCTTGCCAAGTCTACGAAAAACACAAAATAAACTATGAAGGCAACCAAACCAAAAACTAAAAGTAGAAAAATCTTGTTAACTTGAAGTTGTTTTTTTTCTGGAATCATCACGTGTCCTGCTAACCTAAACCAAAATGGAAAGATGGACTTTTAAGCTTATAGACGCTTAGGGCTTAGAAATAGTGGCGTTATTGCGATATCCTCTGCTTTCCCAAGTACCTAAATAGCTGCTATCATTTGAGACTTCAATAGTAGTTACCCATTTTATCCATTTATAGCCATACTGACTTTCTGCAACCAACTGGAAGGGGAAACCACGTTCAGACGGTAAGATGACATCGTTCATTTTGTAGGCTATTAGAATATTGTTGTCTTTTATGTAAGACATGGGTAAAGCGGTTGAATAGCCATCGTTAGCATAGAAAATCACGGTTGATGCATCGGGGTCAAAACCAGCTTGTTCAAGTAAATCTTGGACAAGAAATCCTTCCCAAAGAATTTTTGTAGACCATCCTTCTACACAGTGTAAGGTTACAACTTTTTGGTAACACTGAAAGCTAGAGAGTACTTCATCATAAGACATGTTAAGAGTAGTGTTTAGAAGCCCAGTAACATTCAAACGGTAAGTTTCATTGTCGATGTGTTGGGTTCCAGCTATGGCGTTGTTTCGCATATTGCCCATGGAAGAGAGGTTTTCGCCTTGATACTCGCGAACCTCAGAGGGATATAGGTTCTGAGGTGTATTATTCTGTAAAGCAAGGCCCACAATACCCATAAGCAGCAAGCCAACTAGGATTGCTGCTATAACTGCGATCAAAACATTTCTAAAATTAACCATATATTTTCAACAAATCATTCAAATAAAAAAGAAAGCTTTAAACTTATTCATTAAATAACACATAAAAAGCCCGAAATATTAAAAAAAGAAACACTATTTTGCAATTAACAAATACATATATTCAGATCCACCAAGAACATCTTCATATTTAGACCTATGCGAGTCTAGTTGATCTAGTTTATCATCAGTCTCTACTTTTTTCTTAGACTTTGAAGATTTAACAGCTAAATCGTTCAAATCATTTTTCACCGTGATTACAACTACAAAAATGAAATATAATAATTTGTAACTGCAAAAAACAACAACATTTAAACAATATTTGAACTGAAACACATATAGAATGTATACCAACTTAGAACACAAACAACACTTCCAGTTACACCTCTTCACGCTCGGGCCTTTTGGGCGTTTCAGGCCTATCTTGCGGAACTTTTTCCGAAAAGAAAAAAAGAATAATATAGAAAAACTTCCGCAAGTACCACCCAACACGCCCGACATGCCAACCTCTTTTTCTTTTGTGGGCTCTAAAGGGTCACCAACCCACGTGTTGTTTTTGTGACGGTTTAATTGAAGATTGGCATTGGCTGAAGGCTCCAAGTTTTGAGAACCTGCCCATGAACCTAAATTCCCGGGAAAGTGTAACTACGTTGTGGTAGTGGGGCGTGGAAATTCGTGTAGTGAATTGACGTTTGACGCTAACTGTAACATAGTTATAATAATGTATAGAGTGTAACTGTGTTTTTACAGTTTCATCCAGCTGAAAAACACTCAAAAACCTTTAATTTCGTTACTCCACCATTTTATAAGACTATATAATTACGCTTTTCAAGATTTAGGATTTTAATAGAAAATTATGCTAAAGTGTACTCTAAAGTATCAACTTAATGATAACTGTTAAAAATCAAGCTGAAAATGCCAAAAAATTGTTGATTGGAGTTATGACTAAATCATAACGCCCAAAAAAAGGGTTTATTGGATGATTTTTAGGTCGTGAAGGATTTCTTTGAATTCTTCGTCGTTTAGTGATGCACGTCTACCGTTTGCATAGATGTCTTTGACCTTATCTACGACTGTGGCAACGATTTGGTCAGATGGTTCAGCACCTGCTATTTCAGCGATTTTGTGTTTAACTATGCCTTTACCACTTTGTTTTCCGATGGTTAGTCTGCGTTGATTACCGACAAGTTCTGGCGGGTATGGCTCATAAGTCCAAGGGTTACTAAGGACACCGTGGGTATGAATACCTGATTCGTGAGCAAATCCATAATCACCTATGATTGCCTTGTTAGGTGGCACGTGGAAACCTGTTGCGTGACCGATATAGTCGGCTACTTGTTTTAGCTTCTCTGTTTTGCCTTCAAACTTGCGTACACCACAGTGCAAATACAGATTCAGTAGAACTTTTTCTGTTTCAGCGTTACCTGCACGCTCACCGATGCCAAGATATGTAGTGCTTGCATAGACTTTATCCCAAACGCCCTGAGAAGCTTTGATTGCAGCAATAGTATTCCCAACTGCATTACCAAAATCATCATGCGCATGGATTTCAATTGCTTTAATTTTTGTTTCTTTTTTAATTGCAACAACTTTTGCGGGGATACCACTTGGTAGGGGTGCGTCAATATCTGAAAGACCAATACCTACTGTATCGCAAACGCGGTAGCATTCCGCACCTGCATCAGCAACGCTGTTGATTAGTTTAGATTCAAAATCCCAGTCGGCACGAGTACTATCTTCTCCATGAACAAATGTGCGTAAACCACAGGTTTTTGCAGCATATTCCGTTACATCGATAAGGTTAGCAAGAATTTGCTCACGAGTTTTTTCAGGCCATTTTGCTTGGAAATGAATGTCTGAGACGGGATGAGAAATACCTACTTCGTTGAAACCAAGGCTTACTGCACTGTCGATGTCTTCTTTTACTGCACGACACCAACCTGCAATTCTCATGTCCAGTTTTTGGTTTAGGATAAGTTTTGCTGCCTGCTTATCTGGTTCTTGATAATGGAACACTTCGATTCTTTCGACGCCCACTTCACTTAGTAGTTTAGCTATGTGTGCTGCATCTTTTGGTCCAACGGCTAAGCCAGGCATTTGGATACCGTCTCTTAGTGTGCTGTCGTCTATTATTGGCTCTGTTTTGAGTTCGGGTAATTTGAAATAAAATTGATTTAACTCCATTTTTCGCGTCTCTCTGTCTACTTCTTATGCTTCTTTTCAGCATAATGTAATGATAATTATTGTTTCTGTGCCATTGATAAACATTACTGCACATATTTTGTAATACTGTTGAAAGGCACAACAATACTTAATTTTCAATTGTATTGTCACAGAACAAGCAAAACATTTACATATAACTAAGAAAAATATGCAAAAACAGAAAGTTAAATATTACTAAAACTTTTCAAACAACGCCTTAATGGTACCCGAAACCGCCAGAACATGCACAGAAGCTTCCTTACCTGCAACACTTATAATACAAGCTAAAGAAGACCGAACAGAAGCTAACGTTTCAAGTGATGTACGAATCACTGCAACATTACAAGAAACATCAAAACTAATCAAAGCCATACTCGTCAAACTTGCACCTACTTCACCGTAAAGCCTATCAACAGAGCCCCAAACTGCGTCCATCAACTCTTTTTCAGTGGGGACGCCATCCATTTCCAACTGTAATGCCAAATAACGCCGTTTCACACGCTTCACGAGTCACTACCCTCCTTAACAATACTGACACCTGGTGCAACAAAACTGCTACCGAGTTTTTCACGGTTACGCAAAACAATCGCTAATGGGTTAAACGAAACAGCATCCAAAGCCTCAACGTTACCTAAACCAAACAAATACGATAAACTCGCCATGTCACGAGGCATACGTATAAAACGCTCTTCGCTCACGCCACTAGAAATAATCAAAGGTACACCGAAAGCTTTGGCGATTGCAACTTCACGCCGCAAACAAGAAAGAAAACGGGTGCGTGCTGGACCTTCCAAAGCAAGCAATGGTTTAACATCTATTTCCAAAGCTGCGTTGCTATTGCTGGCAAGCTCAGCTTCAGAGCGATCAAAAAAACGTTTACGATAATCAAGATTGGGAAAATTCAACAAATCTACACGGCGATCTTTGGCGGCTTGACGAGAAATGTCCTTACTATCGCAAAAAACACAGATTATGTCAAACTTTCGTCTTAATCTTCGCAGGCTATTCATAAGGTCGTTTTCGTTTCTAGGATATAAATCAGCCCTTAAAACAGGTTCAATACCGGCGTCTTTGCAGGCAGTTTTTAGGTTTTCGAGTTCTGTTGTTGAGGGTTCAAAAGAAAAAGGAACCGAAAGGTAACGGTAACCAAATTTTGCTGCCCGTTGTATTGCACGTTGAAGGGTTAGGGTTTCTTTTGGGGCAATTTTTAGGTGCAGGTCTGCAAAGGAGCGCTTCATGGCAGCACCCCAGATTTTTTGAGAAGTTCCAATATTTCTTGAGGGCTTTTGTTTTTGAAGTGAATTTTAAAATGAATTGGATCGTCTTGTGTAAATTTAATTTTGCCCAGAAAAGCCGCTTGCTTGTCAAAACGTAGGTACAGATTAGTTCTTTCTAGGTGAAGGTTGAGGTTGTTGTTTAATTCTTCCTTGTCAAGAACGTTTAGGTTTTGACCGATTTTTTCAAGTATAGCGGGAAGAAGTTTTTTTTCTGTAAGTTGAGTTGTAAAAAGGGTGATAGAGTTTCCATGATGTCCTGTTAAACTGTTTTTTTCGAAATTAACAGTTTCCGTTAATTCTATTGGCAATAGATTACGCAGTGCAGTTAAGACTTTTTCGGAGTCTTCTGTTGCGTGAGCAAAGACTCTTAAATCAACATAGCCAATAGGCAGTTTTTGGGACATTGGATACCGATTTTCTTTTGGACTTCTAGCATTTAGCTTTTTTCTATGTTTATGCTTCAGTCTTATTGGCAGTTGTGTGTGCTTTTAAGGATTCAATGTTGCTTTCGTGTACACTTTTGCGTCGAAAGTCAACGGGTATACCCAATTGTTTAGCTTGCAGGATGGTTATACCTGCTTTTGCTAACTCGTTTGGGCTGAATCCTCTTCCAGTTTTTGTTTTGCCGTCGGGTTTTTTAATGGTTGGTTTTATATGGTGCATAGCTTATTGGTCTCCATGCTTTCTTGCGCCTTTACGGAGGCTTGGTCTGACTTTTTCTGCTCCGCGTCCACGATGGCGTAAGCCTCTTACGTGTTTGCCTGCGCTGGTCATGCTTCTAAAGACGCGGCTTGTGTGTTGACGTTCAGTAATCCAGTTTATGTCTTTGTCTGATTGTATAACTGGACTGTTAGGGTCAACTAGAATTACTTCAAACCATTTGCTTCTTCCATCTGCGCCAACCCAGTAACTGTTAAGTACTTCTAGGTTAGGGAATTTCTTTGCAGTTCTTTCCTCTGCAATTAATCTGATGCTTTTTGATGGTTTAAATTTGGCGACACCCATACGTTTTGGTCGTCTACCAGATCTTGGTCTTATTTTGCGTAGCCCACCACGTCTTACGCGTGTGCGGACGACTACGAAGCCTTGTTTTGCTTTGTAACCTAGTTTGCGTGCTCGGTCAAGTCTTGTTGGATGTTCAATGCGTGTTACAGTTGGTTGTTTTCTCCACAGTACTAAGCGTTGTCGCATTAGTTCTGCCACAAAGGAGTCTTCGGGCTTTGCCCATTCATCTGCTATGTATTTATAGGCCATTTTGTTTTTCACCTAATGTATTATTTGTTTATGGTTCAGCCTTTCGGCCACATCCCTGCGGACATGTTTATCCGCCTGTATTTTTACATCAGATTGCTATTGCATAAAATAAACCTTTCCAGAAACTCTTGCAGTCTTGACACGTCAACAATAAGCAAAGAAACAAAAATATGCTTAGAAGCAGGCTATCTAATTCATTTTTAAAAAATTAAAAATTAAGTTCTGAACTGTGAAACATAATTTTAAGTGACAAAATAATTAATGGGGAAAATTTGGTTGTAAAAATAAAAGTTAAGGCGTTATTTACCCGAATAAAGCGCCTAATCCTTCTAGAGCTGCTTCTTCTTTGGCTTTTTCTTCTTCAGCTTTCTTCTTCTCGTCTACTGGTGCTGCCGCTTTAACTTCGCCACCTGCTGGTGCTGCTACTGGTGCTGCTGCCATCATAGTTGGTGCTGCTTTGATTGCTTCATCAATGTTTACTTCACTGAGTGATGCAATAAGTGCTTTAATTTGGATTGTGTCTACATTAATCCCTGCTGCTTTGAGAACGTTTGTGACTGATTCCTCAGTGATTTCTTTACCTGCCTTGTGAAGGAGCATTGCTGCGTAAATGTTTTCCATACTTTTCACCTCTTCATTCTACTATTTTAACCTTTCAGAGGTTTGACCAACAAAGTTAGTCATTACCTTGAATTGCAGTTGACCTGCAGTATCTTGCCGCTTAAATGAAAACCCTATGCCTTAATAACCTTTCGCAGCACAGATGTTACTGATTAGCGTAAAATACATGCATAAACAAGCTCCTATCAGTGCCATACCTAAATATCCCATGTGGAGAAGAAAAAACGCCAATTTAACAACAGAAAGGCAGTTTCATCATAGAAAAATTTAGAGTGGAGTGTTAGAGGACTCTACTTGAAGAGGTTGGGATTCTTTTTGTTTTTTATGCAGAAGGGTACCGATGATTACTATGGGTATCCAGCCTGTGATGATGCATACTGTCGCGGGGAATCCGTCTATGTCAAAAAATTTCGTAATTTCTGGCAAGAAGGCTTCCCAGATTCCAAAAGACAACACCATAGAGATGATAGATGCATAAGCGTATTTTTTGCCGAATCGGTTGAATGTTTGAATAGCCAATATTCCAGTGAAAAAGAAGTCACCAAGACCAAGCCCGCGAGGCGCAAAACCTAAGATGTTAAAGTACATAGCAGGATCAGCAACGGGTACAAGCGGAATATTTGGTAAATAAATTAGAGCCGGAAGACCTAAACCAGTGAATGTTTCTGCCGCGGCAACCATTGGTCCACTAAAAACCAGTATGACATCTAGAAGGGTTAACATAACAGCAAATATTCCAACAGTTTTCCAGCTAAATAGTGAACTAAGATACAGAATAATCAGAATTGCAAATGTTGCCCCAAATACATCCAACAACGCAGGGAACCAAATATTTAATGTACCCTCAAAATGAAGTATATTGAAGAACATGAAGATCAACAAAAATAGTGCTGGTGGTTGTATTGAGAGATACCATTTTGCTTTCTTTTCATCATCAGTTTTACTATGCTCATAAAACACAATTGCAAAACATATAGCAGTTAATCCAAAAAACGCGCCTACTCTAAATATTGTGACAGAATCCTGAAGCGGTTCTAATAAACTGGATACACCTAAAATTAAGCTGGCGATACCAAATCCTATGGAGAACAGTTGGGCACCTCGTTTTCTGATGTCTGAGAATAAATAAGTGAAAGTGAACAGTAGCATTGTATAGGAGCCTAAAAATATTGATAACACAATGTTTCCGAACATGTTTCCGGGATTGCGAAAGAAAGTTAAAATCATTGTTGAAAGGACAATAAGTATAGCCCCAACAATCATAAGTTTATCCCTTGTTTGGAACTCTTGGGTTTCAACTGATGTTTTAAGTCTTTTTTCAGCTCGTTTGTATAAAAGAAATGATACTGTCACAACAAGCAGCAAAGCCAATGGCATAGCAATGTCAATAGTAGGCATAAAGAGCAGAGTAATGAAAGGGAACATTTATTTGTTTACCCAAAAAACGAAAAAATCAAGATAAAAAGGGTTTATAGGCTGAAATATACGTTAAATATTGCTAAAGAAATTAGAAGCGCCTCTTCTGTTCGCACAGTAGCTGTCCCCTGTTCAGGAATGGTGTTAACCACAAAATCTGAAATATCCTCAATACGTAAACCTTCAGCCTTAACAATTTCATGTAGTCCACGTGAAGGAGCCCCAAATGCGACCAACACTCGTTCAGCCCTATTCCAACGTTCCGTAATTTTGGTAGCAACATCAACAAAGCGGTTTGCAATACGAGCAGTTGAAATCACCAAGTCAAACCGTTCAGTCTGCAACATGTGCCCAAATGTTTCATCTGCAACCTTAACCCGAAAACCCCAGTAAGATGAAACATCATCACGGTTAACAGCTTGAACCTCAATACGATCGCCACACCTTAGAACTTGAACAGTTAAACGCTCACCAACAGAAAACTGTCTCTCACGCAGTAACGCTGTACTTTGAACTCCAATGTCAACTGTTAAACCTTCTTTTGACTGATTTAAAATTATACCTTCACGGTATTCGCCGACTTTTAGGTCACGGTTTTTACCACTGGTTGGGTGATGAGGTGTACGCAGGGGAGGTAAAATTCCTGCATATTGCAGGTCTGGCTCTATCTTATAGAGGTTTTTTCTTAGGTATTGTGGGGTTTCTATGTAGTTTAACAATTTTGCAATAAGATTTAGATCACGTGTTTGATTTACATGTGTGTCGTCAGGGTAAATGATTATTTCCTGCACTCTGAAAATTGCGGCTGCTCGGGCGATTAGCCCTATTTTAGAGGTTTTTTCTCGCAGGTGGGGTGTATCAGAAATTACGGATGCTGGAATAGCAATTGTAAGTTTACTTTTATCCAAACTTTTCTTCCTGCATAATATGGTTGCGTTCAGCTTAAAAGGGTGTGTAGAGATATAAAAATAGGAAGTACCATTGAGGTTTAAGTGATGGGCGAACGCCTTTTAGAGAATCCTGAAAAAATGAAGATGATAGATAAAGCAGGCATGCTAAATTTTTGTCTTAACATGTGCAGGCATTATCAGGAAGCAGCTGATTTGGCTGCAGGTATAATAACTATGTATCCTAAACCCAGCAACATCATCATCACAGGTATGGGTGGTTCAGCCATCGGCGGCGAATTACTTAAAGATTGGGCAAGAGACAAAATCCACAGCCCCATAGAGGTCAACAGGGAATATCAGTTACCGGCTTATGCTAACGAAAAAACCTTGGTTCTTATAACCAGCTATACAGGGGACACAGAGGAAACCTTAAGCGCTCTTCTTGATGCAATCAAAAAAAAATGCATGATCTACTGTATAACGAGCGGTGGTGCACTTATGAAAATCGCGGAGCACCTAAATATTCCATACTTACAGGTTCCAGCAGGCATGCCGCCCCGTGCAGCTTTACCATACATGCTAATGCCTTTACTGACATTTCTTGAGAAAATAGGCATAACATCAGGGGTTTCCATGGAGCTTGATGAAGCATTACCAATTATAGAGGAAATTGAAAGGCAAAACGCTGCTGAAACGCCAGTTAAGGACAGCTTAACGAAAACTTTGGCAGTAAACATTGAAGGCTTCATCCCGGTGATTTACGGATTTGGCATTTACAGCAGTATTGCAAGACGATTCAAGCAACAGATTAATGAGAACGCCAAAATGATGGCAAAATGGGACAACTTACCTGAGCTTGATCACAACGAAATAGTCGGCTATGAAAAAGATGAAAACATAAAGGAACGTTTTATCGCAATTTTTATCCGAGATAAAGAGGAAAACACAGAGATACGTAGCCGTATTGAAATAACAAAAAAACTTATAGAACCATCGGGAGTGAGTATTTATGAGGTTTGGAGCCAAGGTAAAAGTGACCTATCAAAAATGCTCTCAGTCATCGCTGTAGCTGACTTTTTAAGTAACTACTTGGCCATACTACACGGAATTGACCCTACACCAGTTCAAACAATCAACAAACTAAAAGATTCACTAAAAAAGAACGGTGTTAAAGAACAAATAATTAAAGAACTAGAAAAATTCATTAATACCCCTATTGCAGCACCTGCTTAACAGGTTTTTAAAAATTAAAAAAGTTAGATGTTTGTGTATTGTTTGAATTTTTCTTCAGCTATCTCTATTGAAGTCATTTCTGGTGGACGTTTAAATCCATAAGCACAGATTACTTCAATTGCACCTGTTTGCTTCTTAGTTAACGCTACCTTAACTGCACGTACGATATCCAAAAGCACACTGCCCGCGTTTGGTGCGTCAACAGTTTGGAATTTAAGGTCAATCTTTAGTGGAGTGTCGCAGAAATAAACACCGTTAATGTAGAAGTAACTGTCACGGTTGTTCTCTAGGAAATCTACGTAGTCAGTTGACCCTGCAACAATTTGGGTTTTGTAAGGTAAGGCTGAAGCGACGGATTCGGTTTTGATTGTACGTTTTGTGTCTCGGGTACGTTCAAGAGTATCAACAGATTCTGCACCACCTCCAACGTCAAGCTGATAAGTTTCAGTGATTTTTACTCCGCTATCAGAAAGCAGTTTAAGCAATGTTCTGTGCAACGCAGTTGAGCCAACTTGATCTACCAGATCATCGCCGATGAGAGGTAAGTTTGCTTCTTTGAACTGTTTTGCCCATGAGGGGTCACTTGCAATAAAGTTTGGTGTCGCGTTGATGAATGCACACCCGGCTGCGATTGCTTGTTTTGCATAGTATTCAGTTGCTTTAACTGCTCCACTTGGAAGTAAGTTTAGAACCATTTCAGCACCTGATTCCTTGAGGGTTTTGGCTACATCAACATCAGCTTTGTTGCTTGCTTGAACTATATGTTTTGTTGACTCTCCAACTCCGTCAAGGAGCGGCCCCTTGCTTACTGTAACACCTGTTTTTGACACTTGGGAAATTTGGGGAGCATTGTTTGGTTTAGCGTAAATTGCTTCTGAGAGGTCTAACCCAACTTTACGTTCGTCTACATCAAAAGCTGCGACGACCGTTATGTCGTTTGGGGCATAACCTGCCAATGTTGGGTTTCGTAAACCAACAAACTCTTCGGGCTTTACGGCTTTTCCGTAATAACTTAAACCTTGAAGGAAAGCTGAAGCACAGTTTCCAACACCGATTAATGCAACTTTAACTTTTGGCACTTCTTTGGCACCTGCTTAACTTTCATATTTATGTCAGCCCTTATAAAAAAGATATGCCACAATAAGGGCTACCCTATAAGAATCTAAGTAGGAAATAGGGTTTTCAATGATTAAGAAAAGCATCAAACAGACCATATTCACAGGTTTCTACATTACTAAGTTGCCAATTCAGCGTTTAATCAAAGAAGGTAAAAAAAATTTTGGTTCTCTATTTAATGTAGTTTAAAAAAGCTTTTAGTTTTGTATGTGTTAGGTACATAATGATTCATACGTTTTGGAGTTAGAACGTATGGTACATTACTGTTTGATAGAGAGATTTAGGCATGAGTGAACTGGAAAATTCAGGTTACAAGGGCAGGGCATTACGCTTGCTTCGAGATGCCGACTGTCAAGTCGGAGATATCATTCGCATTACCAGTAGAGGTAAAACCTATGAAGGTATCCTAATCCCCCGCGGTGAGCTGGGAGATGCAACAAATATTATCATAAAAATGAAAAGTGGTTATAACATTGGCATAGGTGCTTCTGAAGGAGTTAATGTAGAAAAAGTCGGTGTTGGTACTAAACCTACGTTTGCATCATCACCGCTTCCTAAACAAAACTCTGCTTTGCCTCACGTGATAATCATGAGTACTGGTGGAACCATCGCAAGTCGTGTTGACTATAGAACAGGGGCAGTTCGTTCTGCCATATCTGCAAGCGACCTTTATGGTGTTGTGCCAGAGCTTTCAGAAATTGCCCGTGTTGACACTGAAATTGTTTTTAGTATTTATAGCGAGAACTTGACACCGAAAAACTGGAAGGAACTTGCCCAAAAAGTTGCTGAACATATAAACCAAGGTGTAGACGGTATAGTGATTGCCCACGGCACAGACACCATGGGATACACTTCAGCCGCGTTAAGTTTTGCATTGCAGAACCTGCCAGTTCCAGTAATTCTTGTTGGAGCCCAGCGTTCATCTGACCGCCCCAGTAGCGATGCGGCAACCAATCTAATCGGCGCAGTCAAAGCCGCTGGTGAAGCCCCATTTGCTGAAGTGGGTTTAGCCATGCATGAAACAGTCTCTGACTCCGCCATTGTTGTGCACAGAGGCGTTAAAGTCCGTAAGTGCCACACAAGTCGTCGAGACACATTCAAATCCATCAACGGTTTTCCAATCGCCAAAGTTTTAAATCAAAAAATCACCATGCAAAACAGTGATTATAAGCGCCGAGACACTTCAAAGCAGTTAGTTTTGAAACCCGATTTCTGTGAAAAAGTTGCACTCGTCAAATTCTATCCAGGTATGGATCCTGCAGTTATTGACTTTTATGTTAATCAAGGTTTTAAGGGTGTTTTACTTGAAGGCTCAGGTTTAGGGCACGTTAGCATGTTCTGTTTTGAAGCTATCAAAAACGCCATAGCTAAAGGCGTAGTTATAGCACTTGCTTCTCAGTGTATTTGGGGTCGGGTTAACATGAACGTTTACGATACAGGTCGTGATCTGCTAAGTTTAGGTGTTGTCCCCCTTGATGACATGTTTCCTGAGACGGGACTTGTTAAACTCATGTGGGCACTTGGGCAAACCAGCGACCCTGAAGAAGCAAAACAGCTGCTAAAAACTAACATCACCGGTGAATTTGTATCACGTACACTTCCTCAAGAAAAAACCGTTTATGGAGCACAATAAAATGACAACTATTGATTACACTAAAATCGGTTTAAAAGTTGGCTTAGAAATTCACCAGCAACTTAATGTGGGTTCAAAATTGTTCTGCAGTTGTCAACCTGAACTCTTTAAAGAAGAACCAGAAATAACCTTTTTACGCCGCCTCCGTCCAACGCAAAGCGAGCTTGGACAGGTTGATCCTGCAGCATTTTTTGAGTTCCAAAAGGGGGTCAAAATCCTCTATGAAGCAAACCATAAAAACGCATGTCTTGTTGAAATGGATGAGGAGCCACCGCACGCATTAAACATGGACGCGTTAAAAGTTGTCCTCACCGCGTCACTTATGATGAATATGCAACCCGTTGATGAAGTACACATTATGCGCAAAACAGTCATCGATGGCTCAAACACAACGGGTTTTCAGCGTACTAGCATTATTGCTTTAGATGGCTGGATAAAAGTTGGTGAAAAAGTTATTCCCATGCAAGCAGCAAGTCTTGAAGAGGATGCTGCACGTAAAATAGGCACTGAAGATGAGGGTAAAACTATTCGTTACCGCATTGATCGCCTTGGAATTCCGCTAATTGAAGTTACCACGGCACCAGTAATTTACTCGCCACTTGAAGCTCAACAGGTTGCCTTAGCAATTGGCAGAATTCTACGTGACACAGGTAAAGTCATGCGTGGCCTTGGCGTCATCCGCCAAGATCTTAACGTATCAATCCCAAATGGGGCTCTAATTGAAATCAAAGGTGTACAGGAACTTGAACTAATCTCAACTGTAATCGAATATGAAGTACAACGCCAACTTGGGCTACTAAGTGTAAAAGAAGAACTTCATAAACGCGGCATAACTAAAGAAGCATTAAAACCAAACTTCGTTGATGTAACAGACATATTTAAAGAATCTAAATCAAAGGTTATCCGAAAAGCAGTTGACAAGAACCAGAAAGTTTTAGCCGTTAAACTTGCAGGATTTGCAGGACTTTTAGGCAAAGAATTAATGCCCAATTTCCGTGTCGGCTCTGAGCTTTCTGATCGCGCTAAATTCTGGGGTAGAGTTGGAGGAATATTTCACACTGATGAAATGCCTAATTACGGTATAACTCCCGAAGAAATTACAGCTGTATGTAAAGCCGTCAGCGCAAATGAAGGCGATGGCGTTGTGTTTGTTGCCGATGTAGCTGAAAACACTCAAGATGCACTTAAAGCAGTAGTGGATCGCGCTCAAGAGGCCCTCATTGGCGTACCTGCTGAAACTCGAACAGCCAAAGATGACGGCACAACACGTTACATGCGCCCACGACCCGGTGCAGCTAGAATGTACCCTGAAACTGACATTCCCGCTCAAACAATCACTGCGGAGCTTATCAAAGACATCTGTGCCAATTTGCCAGAACCAGCCGAAAAGAAACTCGCACGTTTAATGAAACAGTACACATTAAATGAGAAGCTATCAAAACAAATCATCGACTCTGAATGTGCCATGCTGTTTGAAGATATAGTTAAAGAAACGGGTGTGGCAGCTTCCACTGTTGCAGCGTTTCTCACTGAAACTGTGAAATCGCTCAAACGCGACGGTATCGCAGTCGAAAATATAAGTGAATACCAAATCAAAGCATTGTTTACCGCTGTCGGTTTAGGCACACTTGCTAAAGAAGCAGCAGCAGAAGTTTTCAGTTGGCTCACAAAAAATGAAGACAAAACCGTTCAGGACGCAATAACCACCTTGGGCTTGAAGATGTTTACGGAAACTGAATTAGAACCCATTGTTGACCGCATCATAGCCGCTAGCAAACCCACAATCGAAAAGAATGGAAAAGGCGCGTTTGGCATGTTAATGGGTGTGGTAATGAAGGAAGTTCGTGGTAAAGCCACCCCGGAACTTGTCAGCAAAATTTTAAAACAAAAACTCTAACCTTTCTTTTTCCAACTTTTTTAGTAGGCTCTTTCAGTGTACGCTTAAAATAGAATCATGTAAAATTATTTTACAAATAGAATACTGTTCAATAATACAAGTAGTGCTTATGATGATTTTTGGAGCAAAACAGGAGAAGTACACCGGTTAGGGGATAACTGGGAAAAATTCTATATAACTCGAGGGTACGTACACAAGAAGAGGCAAATCAATGAAACAAACAAAGCTGCTCATAGTAGCAGTTGCAATATTGTTGTTAATAATTGGGTTAATAACAATCACAAGTTATGCTCTGCTTAACAAAGGAACAAACCAGTTTTATAACGAGGGGTTCTATGTCGGTGTTACATACTGTGGCAATTCAGTTCAAGAGGCAAAAGAACTCATCGATGAAGTAAAAGATTACACGAATCTTTTCATTATACAGTCTGGAACTTTACAGAATGCTACAGAGGTAAATGAAATAGGTGATTATGCAATTGCCTCAAGCTTGAATTTTGCAGTTTATAACAGTAAGGCAGTTTATTATAGCGCTGATATGGGGAGTGGAATAAATGAATGGGCTAATGCTGCAAAAGAAAGATGGGGAGAACGTTTTATCGGGATATATTACGAGGATGAGCCTGGAGGGGAAATGCTGGATATAGATGTTGTCTTTGAAGAGGCAGTTATTCAAAATGGAGATACTAGTTTCAAAACAGATATAATCAAAAAAACTGCTGAAGGAGAAATCATCTTTAATGATAATGGAACCCAGATACATTATAGACCTAATGGTGAAATCACTGTTTTAGATGATGCCAAATTCATTACGTATTACCCTAACAGAACAGTCACACTATTAGAAACAGAAACCAACAATTTTTACACAATAGAAAATGGCACAGAATACCTATCACAAATACGACCCTATGAGCAGGTCTTAAGACAAAACCCTATACAAAACTATGATGATGCTGCAAGAGCATTCATGAATAAGAACCAGGAAAGACTAGAAAAAATAAACAAAACGCAATTAAATGAAGAATCAATTTTGGTCTTTACATCTGACTATGGTCTTTACTGGTGGAATTACCAAAGTGGTTATGACCTTGTACTTACTCAATTGGGCTGTAACAACTCTATAACTCAAGAAATTGGACTATTAAGAGGTGCAGCAAATCTTCAAGGTAAAAGTTGGGGCACCATCATTACTTGGAAATACAACCAAGCACCATACCTTGCTGATGGAAATGAAACGTTTGAACAAATGAAAATATCCTATGAAGCAGGTGCTGAATATGTGATAATCTTTAACTACGCACCAGACATGACGGGGCCCTATGGTACATTACAAGAGGAGCACTTTAAAGCCTTAGAACGCTTCTGGAACGATGTAGTTCAAAACCCCAAAGTAACCCATGGCGGCATAAAAGCAGAAGCAGCACTAATATTACCACAAAACTACGGCTGGGGCATGCGAAACCCAAACGACATCATATGGGGCATATGGAAAACAAACAGCACTTCACAGGAAATCTGGAACCAACTTGAAAACAAAATAAACCAATATGGACTAAAACTAGACATAGTTTTCGAAGATCCAAACTACCCTGCTATGGAAAAATATGATCATATATACTACTGGAACCAAGAATAATGAAAAACACCAAAAAAATTGCGTTCATGTTACTCTTTATTTTAGTTGCTTCAGTGGCGTTGTTGGTTGAGTCTTGTGTGGCACCTGTTACGGCGCCTACTAATCCTAAGTCTGAACCTGAGATTGCTTCGGTGGTGATAAATAATGACCCTGTTTGGTCTCCGCCATTAATTATTACTGATCCTTTTACTGGCGAAGTTATACATATAGCGAACCCGGCTGCTGGGTACAAAATGGAACAATAGAACTAACAATTAAAAACCAACCTTTCACATCCTACACCGACGAAAACGATAACCTCATCAACATATACTACTGTGTTTTCATAAAAGATACAAAAAACTCGCCGAATTTTGCTACCACGCCCAAACGCACAGTGTATCAATCAAACTCTAACTATACAGTTATAACTTTTACATATAATGGAGCCGAAATTGCGCTTCCAGACATATATTTTACGCGAGAAAACACAGTATTAGATTTTCGTGTTCAAGCAGTAACAGGATACTTTAATGTAGGTACACGCCCCCAATACTTTGAGGCAGTTTATGAAGGTGAAGGAAGCGCATATACTGAATTTTCAGTAAAAATACCACCTATAGATGAACCGGGCACCTCCAAACCTAACGTTCAACCATCGTCAGTTGCGCCATCAACTTCAAATCCTAATACATCACCAACATCAAACACAAACTCACCCTCAGATATACCCTCAACTTCAGATCCATACAATCCCCCATCACAACCCCCTTGGACAACTAACTTAATAATCACTATTCTTGCTACCGTATGTATCCTTACAATCCCCTTAGTAATTATTGCGTATCAATACGGAAAAAGAAAAACCAACCTCCGTCCAAACAACCTCCTCACAGACACACTCCTCACATTATTTACACCATTAAAGATAAAGCAGAATAGCAGAGCATAAACGAATAAAGAAAGGTATTATGGAAAATATGGATAAAATGGCAAATGAGTTAACCAGAGAAATAGTGAAAGACTGCTAACGTCATGAATGGGTACACTGATGGTTATTGTATCTATGATAGTGTAAACGCAAACGGCGCCATAACTGAAGGCAAAATATATCATGGTACTGATATGAGGGGTAAAACAGAATAAGATTGGGTGTGGGCATTTTTTGCTTTGGTTAGTTTTGTCACACCTCTTATCGGTACAATCAATGGTTGGATTAATTATATTGATACATTAAATGTTAGGATACGCTTTAACATACACATACAGTTTTGGATATAACTGGTAGAGATGAATTAACTTTCACAGGCTGCCCATAATGCTGCTAATACTTATGCAAATAGGGAGATACTTGGTCAAAGTAGTTTTATATATTCGTCATGTATGTCAGTTTATCACTAAAAAACCTTTTTCTTTCTTGAAATAGAAAAATGAGCCCATAGCAAACGTTACAATTATTACAGCTAATACTGCTACAATAATGTAGGTTAAGGTAGGCTCAGGAACATCAGGAGGTTCAGACGTAGCAGTAGGATTGGCAGGTTCAGAGGTAACATGAGACGTAGGGGAATTAGATGGTTCAGGTGTAGGAACAGCGTTTTTATGACCAATTGGAACATATTGAATATTTTCAACATGAGGGTGGTGCATGCCTCCAAATATATACAGAATGTCATCAACAACAGCTACGCCATAACCTAAGACGTACGTAGATGGACCTGTGTCAGTTGTCCAAGTACCCTCTACAGGGTCATAAACATAAATACTGGCGCTGAGGAGGATGTAGATTTTTTTAGGCGCATAGGCACCAGTTGTAGCTCCAGCAACAAGAGGCATCATCATATTTACCTCCAGACTGTGATATTCAGGACTTGTTTGCCCTTCGCTCCATACGTCAATCTTTGGGTCATAAATCATGATTTTCATCGTGGCAATAAAGCGAACCTCGCTATAATCAAGATAAGAGGCTTGTGCAACTTGGTCAATAATTATTATCTTGTTATCCACAACAGCTGAATATCCATGAATTCCATGAGTAGGTATACTGGTTTTACTTGTCCAAAAATCCTCAATGGGATCGTACGCATACAAAACCTGTTGAGTTATGACATAAATTTTTCCATCCACAACATGTGCCTGTATATATAACTCATTGACTGGTAGAGGCGTTTTAGTGCGCCAACTATCAGAAACTATATCATAAACCTCATTCACATCCAGAAGAACCTTATCAGCAGCATAGCCACCTATGCAGTAGATTTTGTTTTGATACTCAACAATAGCAAAACCCGCTCTGGGTGTAGGCATAGAGGTTAAAGTAACCCATATATCAGTTACAGGATCATACCACTCATTAGTACCCATAATACCTACTCCATCTGAGACACCTCCAATAGCATAAATTTTGCCGTCCACCACAACAACCCAAAAACAAGTCTTGCCTGCTGCATTGGAGCTTTTACATTCCAAGAACCCTCAATTAAATCTGAGGCAGAAACAGAACTAAATACTGTTATGAATAATCCATTTATAAAAAATAAAATCAACATAACAGAAACGACTTTGTTCATACTTATCATATTCATATTTTGATCGGTTAATGATAAAGATTTTACTTATAAGTGGTGGCGGGGGTGGGACTTGAACCCACGAAGGCCTTCGCCAGAGGATCTTAAGTCCTCCTCCATATCTTAGGTGCAATTGGTATCTGGCCACCTATTTAGACCTGGCTCGGATACCCCGCCACCAGCACCGATAATGTCTACAGGGTATTGTTTAAGTTTTTTGATTCCAAAAACTGGTTTATACTCCAAATATAGGCAGTGAGAAACATTTCCATCTAAGAGTACCGCTCTTAAACAACGTTGTGAACTTGACATAAATTAAAGTAGCAAATACACTATCAAAACTAAAGTAGACGGCATCAAACTAGATCAGTCGATATAGATTAGGTCAAATCAAGCAGATGAAACGTTTTTTGAAAGTAATGTATAAAGAACGTTTTTATCTAAACAATTCAATAGCTTCATTTAAAGGTGAAAATTTACAATGGGTAAAGGTTCAGGTTACGGAAAAGTAATCTTATTCGGTGAACACTTCGTAGTCCACGGAGTGCCTGGAATAGTTTCAGCAATTGACTCATCAACAGACGCCATAGTAACAAAAGCCAAAAACGGTCTTATAATTAAAGATGAACGTAAAACCGCAAAGGGGTATAGCGAAGAAAAACGACTCCAACAAATTGAATCCATTGAGCGCATGCTAAAAGCCATGGAGCTCGACCCTAAAACGCCCCTTGATATCTGGATAGGTGGAAGCCTACCCGGTTTTAGCGGCTTAGGCGCGTCAGCAGCTAGCAGTGTTGCTATTGCGCGAGCCATCAATGAAGAATTTAACCTAAGTCTTTCTAACGAAAGAATCAATCAAATAGCTTACGAAGCAGAAATCGCATATGCAGGCAATCCAAGTGGCATAGATAATACTGCAGCAACGTATGGCGGTTTAATGTTGTTTAAGAAAAACCCTGCAGGCGGACAAGATCACATTGAACGTCTAAAAATTCAAGAGCCAATTGAAATTGTAATTGGCAGCACAGGTAAAGTAGCCAACACCAAAGCCATGGTAGAAGGCGTTGCTGAACGCAAAAAAGCTAACCCAACCAAATACGACCCTCTGTTCAATCAAGCAGAAGCCCTTGCAGCTGCAGGGTGCAAGGCACTTGAGGCAGGCAACCTAAAAGAAGTTGGCGAACTCATGAACGAAAATCACAAAATTCTGCAAGAAATAGGCGTTTCAAGCATAGAACTTGATCACCTTGTCGATATAGCACGTAAACAGGGCGCCATCGGAGCTAAACTTACGGGCGGCGGAGGCGGAGGATGTATGGTTGCATTAACCCCAAGCAAAGAGCTGCAAGAAAAAGTTGCCAACGCATTTAAGACAGAAGGCCTAGAATTCTTAGCTACCAAAATCGGTGCTATAACCCACTAAGTTAGACAAAAGAAGCAGAAGCTTCTTTCTTTTTATTGTACTTGGTTTTCTTGAAAGTTCATTGCTTTTTATTTCATATAGTTAACCTGGCATATCCACTACCTAAAAACTGAAAACATGATAGTTCTCCAAAAGCTATAAACGGGAACTACTGGATATTTTTATTTTCAAGGCGAAAGAATTTGGGTTTAAGAACTTTCATTGAGTCACTTCAAAAAAGTGGTGAATTAACAAAGATTACAAAACCAGTCTCCACAGAGTATGAGCTGGCAGGCATAATCAATGCGTTAAGTGAGAAACCAGTCTTTTTTGAGAACATCAAAGAATCCACTGTTCCAGTTGTTTCAGGTTTGGTTTCTTCTAAAGAGCTGATTTGCCGTTCACTGGGTATAACAAAAGAGCAATTATTACCGAAGCTTTCCTTAGCTATTGAAAAACCGGTTGAGCCAAAACTTGTAGAAAACGCGGTTTGCCAAGAAGTTGTACACATAGGCTCAGACGTTGACTTAACTAAACTGCCAATTATGCATTATACAGATAAAGACGGCGGAAAATATATTGCCTCAGCGGTTTCTATCATTAAAGACCCTCAAACAGGTCACCGAAACATGTGCTTCCATCGCCTCATGCTTAAAGATAAAAATCATTTTATCGCCCGTATAGTCGAAAACCGTGGAACTGACAGCGCATTAAAAAAAGCATCAGATGGAGAGCTTGACATAGCCATATGTGTAGGCAACTCAACTGCGGTGCTTCTTGCAGCAGCCACTTCGCTTCCAACAGGCGTTGATGAATTAGGCATGGCTAACGCTCTTGAAAGAACAGACATTGTCAAATGCAAAACTGTTGATCTTGAAGTTCCAGCAGAAGCAGAATTTGTTTTTGAGGGAAGAATCACCAGGGAAAAAGCCACTGAGGGACCATTTCTTGATTTAACAGGCGTAGTTGACCGGGTACGTCAACAACCGGTAATCGAAATTAAATGTGTAACTCACCGCAAGAACCCGATCTATCAAACCATCTTAGCAGGTAAGAACGAACACAAATTTTTGATGGGTATGCCTAAAGAACCCACAATTTACAATGAAGTTAACAAAGTGTGCCAATGCAGAGATGTCTACATTACCCCAGGGGGCTGTAGTTGGTTACACGCAGTAGTGCAAATTCACAAGACTCACGCAGATGATGGGAGGAAAGCTATTCTTGCCGCTTTTGAAGGACATAAATCCTTAAAGCACGTGGTTGTTGTAGATGAGGACATTAACATTTACGATCCTCATGATGTTGAATGGGCAATTGCCACTCGGTTCCAAGCTGACAAAAATCTAATAGTGCTATCAAATCAGTCGGGTTCAAGCCTTGACCCTTCAGGTGATCTCTCTGAAGGTAAAAAAGCTACAACCGCTAAAGCCGGTGTTGATGCAACAATTCCAATTGTAACTACGGGTAAGGGCTTCAAAAAAGAAGACTACATCAAAATTGACTTAAACAAGTACATGTAACGTGATTAGTTATGGAGTTAACTAAGCAAGAACAAGCAATGCTAGACGGCAAGGAAGGCTATGCTGTACGTAAAAGCATGGAAATCCTAGTTGCTCTTGGCGAAATTTTTGGTGCAAAGAACTTAATTGATGTTGGCAGTGTCCAAGTTTCAGGTGTTTCTTATCATAATTTGGGTGATGCTGGACTGGAATTTTTAGATTCACTATCAAAAGATGGCAAAGTCAAGGTTTTAACTACACTTAACCCTGCAGGTATGGATCTTGAAAACTGGCAGCAACTTGGCATCACTGCAGAATTTGCAGAAAAACAGAATCTTGTTATTGATGCTTTTCAACGCATGGGCATACTTGTTAGCTGTACCTGTACACCCTACCTCATTGGCAATCTTCCCCTGTATGGTGAACATATTGCATGGTCAGAAAGTAGTGCAGTAACGTTTGCTAACTCTGTTTTGGGCGCACGCACAAACAGGGAAGGTGGGCCATCAGCTTTGGCGGCAGCGTTTGTCGGCAAAACTCCCTGCTATGGTTTGCATCTTGACGAAAACCGTATTCCAGAGGTGCATGTTCAAGTTGAAGCAGAACTTTCCAAATTGTCTGACTGGGGAGCATTAGGTTACGCGATAGGCAAGAAAGCTGAAAACAAAATTCCATATATAACAGGTATAAAGGCAGCACATCTTGATGAACTTAAAAGCTTTTGCGCCTCAACAGTCACTTACGGTACTAAACCCTTATTCTACATAAAAGGCATAACACCGGGTGCAGATCTGCAAATCCAGCCCAAAGAAACAGTGACAATTGAAACTGGTGACATTAAAAACGCTTATGACAACATCAATGATAATGCTGATGAAATTGATTTTGTCTGTGTCGGTTGTCCCCATTGTTCAATTAAAGAAATTCAAGAAATCGCAGACTTAATTCAGGGTAAAAAAGTTAAAGAAAACACAGAGTTATGGGTTGCAACATCTAGAACAGTTAAGCATCTTGCAGATAAACGTGGCTACACGGCAATTATTGAGGCAGCGGGGGGCAAATTTGCATGTGATACCTGCATGGCAGTTGCTCCACTGAAAGGCAGATTTAAAGCGTTAGCAACCACATCAGCTAAGGGTTGCTTCTATTCAAGACAGAATCTTATGAAAACCAAGATGGGCAGCATGAAAGAATGTATTGAAGCAGCGGTGAGTGGAAAATGGAACAATTAAAAGGAAGAATAATCTACAAAGGAAAAGTCGAAGGCGAAGCACTCGTCACTAGTATGCCAATTAGTTTCTATGGCGGCGTTGATCCTAACACAGGTATTGTACTTGAAAAAGGTCATGAATTAGAAGGAGTAAACATCAAAGGTAAAATTCTCGTATTTCCGCAGGGCAAAGGCAGTACCGTTGGTAGCTACACATTATACCGTATGAAGAAAAATGGCACCGCACCCATAGGCATGATAAACAAGGAAACTGAAACCATCGTTGCAGTCGGTGCCATTATTAGCGAAATTCCATTCGTAGACAAAGTGGACGTAACAAAAATCAAGACAGGCAATAAAATCATCATTGAAAATGAGAACGTAAATCTTTTCTAATTTTTCTTTTTTAGGCTTATTGAAAAATTTAGTTGATTGTTAAAACAATATAGATTTACTTTTAACCAGTCCCTTCAACTATGGATTATATGCAGAAGTCTGTAGGGGCATATCTATTCGCTATAAAATAAATAATTTAACATGTTAGAGGCATGACACCGACATGTTAAAGACAAGAATAAGGCAGGTGTATACAAAAAACAAGGGCAAATAGAACGTAGATGCATAGCGCTTAGGCTGTAGCTACTGTAAAATTAATTAAGTGTATTGAATTTAGATTAGACGGTAATGATTACAAATGAACGATGCACGACCTATCATCCTTAAACTTGGTGGCTCAGCAATCACTGATAAAACCACGGAGGCAATTCCGAAAAACGAGATAATCAACCGTTTAGCTGAAGAAATCAAACGTGCCGACCTTGACAATTTAATTATAGTTCACGGGGGCGGCAGCTTTGGTCACCCAACAGCTGCAAAGTATGGCATAAAAGACGGATACAAAGAAGACCCTACACAAAAGTTTGGTTACGCTGAAACCCACCACATGATGACTGTCCTTAACGGTCTAGTTATGGATGCACTTATTTGGCATGAAATTCCAGCAGTTAGTGTTGCACCAGCAAATTGTATGGTAACAGAAAATGGCAAAGTCAAAACCTTTGACGAAACAGCCCTTAAAGCCATGAGTAAATTAATCTTTACACCAGTACTGTATGGCGATGCAGTTATGGATGAAAAACTTGGCTTTACCATTCTTAGCGGCGACCAACTTGTTACGTATCTTGCACTAAAGTATAATGCTGAAAAAATCGTTGTTGGCGTTGACACTGACGGCATATTTGAAGCAGATCCAAAAACAAACCCAGAAGCCAAACCAATAAAGCATTTAAACCTTACAGAACTCAAAGCGTTGCAGCCTAAACTTGGAAAAGCAGCTGGAACCGACGTTACAGGCGGTATGGCAGGAAAAATCGCTGAACTTATCCCAGCCGTTGAAGCAGGCATACCCGTCACGGTTACTGGAGCCACAAAAAGCTTATCTATTTACAGAGCCTTAACAGGTCAAAGTGTGTTAGGCACTGTAATAGAGAAGACGTAAGATGGCTGCAGAGAAAACTGAGAAAAGAAAGGCAGAACATATTAGAATCTGCCTTGAAAAGAAAGCACAAGCAAAAACCGTGACAGCAGGGTTTGAGGACATACGGTTTGTACACCGTGCCCTGCCAGAAGTTAACCGAAAGGACATAAACCTTTCAACTTCCTTTTTAAATAAAACTTTTTCTGCACCCTTAATTGTTGGTGCCATGACCGGCGGTACAGAAGAAGCTATCAGAATTAACCAGAACATCGCAGAGGCTGTTGAAAAACTTGGTTTAGGCATGGGTTTGGGGAGCCAAAGGGCAGCCATCGAAAACTATACACTTGAAAAGACCTATACGGTCGCACGTAAAGCTGCACCAAATGCTTTTTTGATTGCTAACATCGGAGGCGTTCAGCTTGTCCATGGTTATGGAATAAAAGAAGCCCGAAAAGTCATCGAAATGATAGACGCAGATGCAGTTGCAATCCACCTTAACGCACTGCAAGAAGCCGTTCAGCCAGAAGGACAAACTAACTTTAAAGGTGTCTTAGCAAAAGTCGGTGAAGTTGCAGGTGAATTAGACAAGCCGGTAATCATAAAAGAAACAGGTGCAGGTATCTCAGCTGAAGACGCTAAAGTGCTCAAAGAGGCAGGTGTAAAAGCCATTGATGTTGGCGGTGTGGGTGGAACAAGTTTCGCTGCGGTAGAATACTATCGAGGAGAAAAAACATTAGGTGAAGCATTTTGGGACTGGGGCATTCCAACTGCGGCAAGTATCGTGGAGGTTGTACAGTCTACAAAGTTACCAGTAATTGCTTCAGGTGGCGTCCGCACTGGAACAGACATTGCAAAGGCATTAGCATTGGGTGCTAATTTGGCAAGCATAACTCAACCTGCGCTGGAAACAGCTGTTAAAGGCAGCAAAGAAACAGAACAACTGCTCTTAGGCTTAATAGATGAGTTGAAAAACGTCCTGTTTCTTGTTGGCGCAGAAAATGTTGCAGATTTAGCTAAAACTCCATTGGTTATATGCCGTGAAACTGCGGAGTGGTTAAAAATAAGAGGTTTCAACATAGAAGGATATGCACGTAGAGGAGTATGTTAACGCTTGGATATCGGAAAATTTCTTGAAGAAAAAGCACCGTTAATTGATAAAGCTATTGAAAAGTACATTCCACGCAAATTCGCTAAAGATTCGATACTTTTCCAAGTTACTCCACCAGCTTATAGTTATAACTTGGAAACTTTAGATAAAGCCATAGCTGATCCAACTTGGGATATACTAGATAGGGGTGGAAAACGTTGGCGGCCAGCCTTGTTTCTGCTCATCTGTGAAGCGTTAGGCAAAAAAGAAGATTACTGTGTAGACTTTTCAGTTATCCCTGAAGTTATCCACAACGGCACCCTTGTCATCGATGACATTGAAGACACCTCGGAGTTACGACGAGGAAAACCATGCACCTACAAACTGTATGGGTTAGATATTGCCGTTAACGTTGGTAACGCCATGTACTATATGCCCTTGTTAGCCTTAATGGGTAAAGAAGTTAATTTGCCTGCAGAGATACTTTGTGGCGTTTATGAGGTTTATGTGCAGGAAATGATTAATCTTAGCATGGGTCAAGCCATGGATATTACGTGGCACCGTAGTTTAGCAAACGCTGACAATATTAGTGAATATGATTACCTGCAGATGTGTGCATACAAAACAGGTACCTTAGCGCGTATGGCAGCAAAAATGGCGGCAGTTTTTTCAGGTGTAGAAAAATCGCTTGTTGATAAGCTTGGCAAATTTGCTGAAAGTATAGGTGTTGCGTTTCAGATGCAGGATGACGTTTTAGATTTGACGGGTCAAGAGTTTGCTAAAAAGAAAGGTGGTGTTGGCCAAGATATTACAGAGGGTAAACGTACGTTAATGGTTATCTATACGCTTAAAAACGCAAATGAAGCAGATAAAAAGCGTCTTATTGAAATTCTTAACATGCACACCAACGATCAGAAACTCCGTGACGAAGCAATTGCGCTTATGCAAAAATACCACGCTATCGAACATACTATGCATATGGCAGAAAAAATTGTGGCTGACAGTTGGAATGAAGTAGATCGTCTACTGCCTACGCCAGAGGCTAAGGAAAAATTAAAAGCGTTCTCCGAATTCTTGATTAAACGCAACATGTAACACTTCAGCGAGCGTAAGAAATTTGGCACTTGAACAAGATAAAGACCTTAGAGAGTTAATACGAAAGGCAGCGTTGCTTAACGCGATTTCGCATGATGGTAAAGCGCAGGCAGGCGCAATGGTTGGAAAGGTTCTTGGAGAAAGACAGGATTTGCGATCATGCGTTAAGGAGCTTTCTGTGGTAATTAATAGCGTAGTTAATGAGGTTAACAGCTACTCACTATCTGAGCAGAGGTCTATTGTGGAGCAAAATTGGCCTGAAACTCAAAAGAAAGAAAAAGTTGAAGAAAAAAAACTTCCCACATTGCCTAATGCAAACAAGTTTAAGCAGATTGTTACAAGATTTTCGCCTAACCCTGATTGCGTACTACATCTTGGCAGTGCTAGAGCAATTATACTTAGTCATGAATACGCACGCATGCATAATGGTAAATTTATTCTTCGCTTTGAAGACACTGATCCTAAAATCAAAAAACCCGCCTTAGAATTTTATGAGAGCATACGCAAAGATCTCAAATGGCTCGGTGTGCATGTAGATGAAGAATATATCCAAAGTGACAGACTTCCAATTTACTATGAGTACGTAGAAAAACTAGTTGCAGCAGGTGCAGCTTATGTTTGTGAATGTAAACAGGAAGTTTTTCATAAAATATCCTTATCAAGACAAGCCTGTCCATGCCGCGACTTGTCTCTCACAGAGCAGCTTGAACGTTGGCACAAAATGGTAAACGGCGGTTACAATGAGGGACAAGCAGTTGTACGTGTAAAAACAGAGCTTGATCATCCCAACCCAGCGGTCCGCGATTGGCCAGCGTTACGTATTGTAGATACTAAAAAGTATCCGCATCCTCGTGTAGGTAGCAAATATATTCTTTGGCCACTTTACAATTTGGCGGCAGGTATAGATGACCACTTAATGGGCATGACACATATTATCCGGGGCAAAGAACACTACACAAATATGATACGTCAAAAATACATGTATCAAGCCCTTGGATGGGAATATCCTGAAGCAATTCATTACGGCAGACTTAAAATCACAGATGCGTTTTTGAGTAAATCTAAAATTATTGCAGGCGTTAAAGATGGAACATACGCAGGATTTGATGACCCACGTCTTGGCACCTTTGCTGCTTTGCGTAAGCGTGGAATCACCCCTGAAGCCATCAAAAAAATGATTATTGATGTTGGAATAAAACCTAATGATGTAACGTTAAGCTGGGAGAATCTATATGCATATAACCGTAAAATTTTAGATGCCTCAAGTAACAGATACTTTTTTGTGCCAGATCCTATTGAGCTTAAAGTTAACGGGATACCCAAAGGGTTCACTTCAAAATTGCCATTGCATCCTGAAAAACCAGAGAGCGGTTTCCGAGAATACACAATCACACCAAACAAAGACGGTACACCAACAAGTTTTTGGATTCCTAAAAAAGACGCAATGAACATAGAACAAGGCAAAATAATTAGGCTCATGGAACTCTTCAACGTAGAAATCACAAAAGTTGACAAACAAGCAACCATCGATGCTGTTGAATCTAAACTGATGGCTGTTGAAGCCAAATATTTCAGCGAAAACTATGAAGATGTAAGAAAAATCAAGGCTCAACTTATTCAATGGATTCCAAAAGGTACAGAGTTTTTCTGTGAAGTCATATTACAAAACGCTCAAACAGTGACGGGGTTTGCTGAAAATGAAAGCAAAAAATTAAAGCCAGATGTGATTATACAGTTTGAACGGTTTGGGTTTACACGCGTGAATGAAGTTAACCAGAAAATGGTAGCTTACTATGCACATAAATAAGGAGAAAGAATAGAATGCGAAAATCTGATAACGCAATAATTTGGCCGGTTTACTTTGATGTTGCAAAAAGTAAAAGTGAAGGCAGACGTGTTCCCAAAAATATGGCAGTCATTAGCCCTAAAATTTTAGAAATCAAAGAGGCCGCTGATAATCTTGGCTTACAAAACGACATTAACCCAACCGCTGGCTATCCTAAAACACCTTGGTCAAAAATGGGCATGCTCACAGTAGAGAAAAATGAGCCAAAAGAGCAAATTATTCTAAAGCTTGCAGCACAACTTGCAAAGATAAAAATTCAACAGCAAGCAGAGCAACAAAAACAGTTGCACCATCATCCTTATAAAAAATAAATATTAAAAAATATTATTTTTCTTTTAATAGAAAATAAAAATATTAAAAAAATTATTGTTTTTCTTTTCCGGCAATCAAAACAGCGTTTATAATACCGTCTGCACCGGGTCGACTGGTTACTTTTGCATGACCAAGAGTTGTATCAATTTCTGCACCCTTAGTGATGACACCTCTACGGTTATAGTCAACGTTTGCACCGTTCCGAATTACGCTGACAATTTCTACTTTTTGAGTTTGTCCAGTCTTTTGATCAGTTACTGAGGCGAATTTTTCTGTTAGAGCTTTAACTTTTATGTTACCACCTAAACCTCGTGTGCTCTTGCGCTTTGGTTCGCCTAGAACTGTTTCAGCTGGATACCCAGCTGCTTCGTACTTCTTTTTTGTACGGTAAACTCGTTTTTTGCCGCCTGTTAGTTTCCTTTTGCGTAAACTGCTATGAGTAGACATATTCTACATTCCTTTTAATTCGCGTAGTCACTAAAACTGTTAATTTCCATATAAACATATCCGTTTAAGGTTGCCCTACTTCCTTTAATGCATCACCGAAAATGCGTCTTAATTCACGTTTCATAGCTGAAGTATCCTGCGTTAATCCGAAGTAGTCTGCAAAATAATCAGTAGTTTTAAGCGCTATTGAACGCCCCATACGTTCTGATACAATTAACCTCATGTCTTGTAATAGTTTTATGTGACCATAAGCATGTTGACCTCTAACATCAATAACACGCTTCTGTGTAATGGGCTGTCTAAATGCGATGTAAGATAATGTCTTAAGTGGGCCAGAAGAAAGCAGAGGACGATTAACCAGCTTCTTAATGAGGGGAGTAAATTCAGCTTTAACCTGTAAAACATATCGTTCATCTTTCAAAGCCAAAATTTCCATTGGCGAGTTTCTTGTAGCATATTCTTGCATGACAAGTTCTGTGTATTTTTTCACTCTTTTCTTAGAACGACTGTTAACGACTTGACATAACTCGTTTATATCCAAGGGCCGCCCCGCAACGTATAAAGCTGCCTCGATAAGTGCCAAGTTTTGTTTTAGCTTCTCTGCAGCTTGGGCTGCATTGACTTCTTTTGTATCTTCGGCATCATCTGGGTCTGTTTGTGACGGATCGCCTAACTCAGAGATGGATTCAGATTGCATAACAGTTGACGCTAACTGCTCCGTGGATGCAGTTTGCTGCTCCACCTCTGTAGGTTTGACTAATGTTGGCTGATTAGCTGTTTCTGTTTGAGTTTCACTTAATTGGTTGTCTGGCTTTTCCAACTTTTAGGTTCCCCACTGCTATGTATAATTCGTCTGTTTCTTCATTTTGCCACAAACTTACTAAACCGTCTTGCGCAAGAAAAAGTAGGTAAATGAATATTCTTAATGCTTCTATACGGGTGGCACCTTTAATTAGTGTTGAAAAGTCAATAATACCTTGACCATGTACTTTTTCAATCAATAAAGCGTAAAGCTGGTCAACTTGATTTTCCAATTCAGCAATAAATCTGTCGAATTGTGGAAGTAAATCTGAAACTGCAGGTAAAACTGGCGTTTGAACCACCGCACGGTCTAATCGGGAGAGCTTTTCGCCTTTTAGAACTTCGTCTAAGACGTCTAAGAGATGTTGGATAGTTGTTGATGTTAATTCGTGACGAAGGGGTAGAAATAGTGGTGGTGGAACGAAGTCTGGTGGAAGTTTTGGTGCTGATGGTGGAGGCGGCTCATTTAGAGTTAAAAGTAACTTGGATTTCATAAGATAAATTAACGCGGAGGAGTCTAATGCGACACCTGAAGCGCGAAAGTCTACCTTGCCTGTGTGATCCATTTCGGTAAGGAATGATCGCAGCAGGTAGGCAATGTTAATGCTCCAAGGGGTGCCAAGTTTTTCGAGTTTGCTTAGTTCAAATAGGATGTTCCAAGGTGGACGTAGGTAGAAAGGTCTGCGGGATGGGGTAGTTTGGGATGGTATTGTGGATGCCATTACTTGGATAACTCTCCTCTTGTTGGTGTTTCGGGCGGGAATTTGGCGGTTACAACATTTGAAATGCCATTGCGTTCATAGACGCCGTAGACTTTTTGGGCTTTGTTGACCATTTCAGGGCGTAAGCTGATGACGATAAATTGTGTTCGGGCTGCTTCTTCAAGAAGTAACTCGGCGAGTTTGGTTGTGTGAAAAGCATCTAAGTGAGCATCAGCCTCGTCAAGGATATAGAAGGATGCTGGTGAGAACTCTTTAAGGCTGAAAATGAAAGCAACGGCTGAGCATGAGCGTTCGCCACCACTAGCCCCGCTGACGACAATTGCTGGTTTGTTTGGAAACTGGACGATCATATCTATGCCACCAGCAAATGGGTCATCAGAGTTTTCCAGCTTTAGAGTGGCAGTTCCACCACCAGATAGTTTGTCAAAGTACCCCGTGAGGCTGTTGTTAATTTTATCAAATGCTGTCATGAAGACTTTACGTTTCTTTGCGTCAATTTCATCCATAAATGCAACGATAGCCTGTTTTTCACGTTCTAACTCGTTTAAACGTACTGAGAGTTCACGATAGCGTGCAATTTGATCATCATAATGTGAAAGGGCAAGTTGATTAACGGCCCCTATACGTTCGAGTTCAAACTGCATCATACGAATTGTTGTGTCGGCGTCTTCAACCTGTTTTGGGTTAACTTCAAATTCTTGTTCGAACCCGTATTGTTTAAGTTGGTTTTGCAGAGTTTGATGACGCAGGTTACTGGTTTGAATTGCCAATGTTAACTGGTTAAGAAGCAGATCCGCCTGCTCATACTCAGTATCCAAAGAGCGCAGTTCAGTATCGATGTCATCAATTTGAGTAGTGAATTTTTTGGACTCTTCACGTGCAGAGAGAACTGCGTTAGAAAGCTCAACACGACTTTTCTCTAAATCGTCAATTTCCTTCTTTAAACTATCCCGTTGCTGTAGGGCTTCAGCAATTTCTTTTTCAAGCTTCCTCTGCTGCTGTTCAACTTTAGATACTTGGATTTTGACATTTTGGTAGCCTACACGTAAAACGTTGTCAAATTGGGATTGTCGCGTGGAAATTTCAGTTTGCAGAGAGCCTAATTGCTGTCTTAAGCTGTTTGCTTCTTCACCAACGCGTTCTCGTTGCACTTCAAGATCTTGAATATGACTAACGTTAGTTTTTTGACGCAGTTCTGCAAGGTCAATATGATTTTTCTGTAGAGATTTTTTGATGGTGTTACGTTCAGACATGTATAAACTCATACGACCCTTGTAAGAGGCGATTTCACGTTCCAGTTTTCCACCAAACTTTTCAGTATGCCTAACGTTAATTTGGGTACGTTTAACACTACGCCTAATCCTGACAACTTCTCTATCTAATGTGGTGATAAATTCGTCAAGACGAGTCATCTCGATTTTGGCACGTTCGATTTCTTCATCAATGTTTGTTATGTCTGAGCCTCTTTGTGTTAGGTGAGTCTGAAGGGCCTTAACTGCTTCATCTAGACTTTTTAGGGCATTTTCACTGGGAATAATTGTGGAGAAGTCAATTGGTGAACGGTAGAAACCACTTTCGAAAGCACCCGGTTCATACAAGTCACCATTAACTGTTACGGAACGGTAACCATCATTTGAAAGCGCAAAACCGGTTTTATCATTTGAAACAACTACGGTATCACCAAAAACATAATCAACTGCAAACTCGAACTTTTTATCATACTTAATAAATGTTGCAAGTTGACCAACTGCACCTTCACGCATTGGTGCAGGTTTTGATTTCTGTGGGATAGTTCCCTGTAATGGTATGATTTTGATTCTTCCCAATTTCATGCGGCGTAAGGTCTCGGCGCACATAAAAGCTGCATCAACATCCTTTACCACCAACGCATCAAGCCAACCAGTAGCGGCTGCTTCAACAGCTTTCTTGTAATTTTTGTCAATTTTAATTAGACCACGAAGTCTACCGTGAATACCATTAATTGCACCCACATCACCCATTTCTTCAATGCTACGGAGGGCCTTTTCTTCTTGTGCTATAGTTGCGGCAAGGTCTTTTTGGGTTGCAAACTCTATTACCGCATCTTTAGCGGATCGTGCAATACGTTCAGCATCAGCGATTTCTTTTTGAACAAGTTCTTTTTGAGTGGTTTTACGATCAATTGTGTTTTCAAGATTTTTTATCTGAACTTTTTGGTCTCTTTGTACTTGTTCAAGCTCAACAAGAGACTTTTCCAATTCAGCAAGGTTGACAAGAAACTTTTCTTTCCGTACAGTGAGGTTTTTGAGGCGTCCAGCACAAATTCGCATAGCAGATTTATCTTTAGTGTACTCAGAGCGAAGATACGCTAGCCGTTTGGTGTGGTTTTCAATCTGTAGTTCTACGCCACGAACTTTCTGGCTATTATCGCCAAGGCCTTCCCAAAGCTGAATAGATTCTTGAGCTAACGCTTCATGTATGGCTTCTTTTTCTGTAATTTGTGCTTTGAGTTTTTCATATTCTGTTTTGAAAGCACGAATTTTTAAACGATTATCTTTTATTTCGTTTTGAATTGAACCATGGCTAACTTGATTATTTTGAGCAACACGCTTTATACTTTCAAGGCTTGCTTGACTGGAGCTGATTTGCGTTGTTAACTCGGTTAAACGTGATTTTAATTCGCCAATGTCGATTTGAACTTTGAGAATTTGGCTGCCGCCTTCTTCAAGAGTCTCTCCACTGAGTTTACGCCATTCGCCTTCAATTTCATGACGTTTGGTTCTACGCAGGTCACGTTGACCCTTAAGTTTGTCAACACGAGCTTGTACTTTCTCTAGGTTAGTAGCAGATTCCTGAAGCTTCCCGTTTAGTTGTGTGATTTCGTTTGAAATTTTTATCGCTTGGAATTTTTTAGTTTCTTCTTGGATAAAATTGTACCGCGAGAGCTGATTACGTTCACGTTCTAAGTCATCGAGGCGTTTTTGAACTTCATCAATTCTGCCCATAGCTGTGCGGATGCTGATATCAGCGGAACGCAGTTTTTCTTCTGCCTCGGCTTTTTCAGCGTCATACTGGCCTATGCCGATAAGTTCTTCTATGATTTTTCGGCGGTCCAGTGGGCTGATTTCTGTTAAGCGGGTAATTTGGCCTTGTGGAATGATGTTTTGGCTCATGCTGCTGATAGCGGCCATTGAGAGGGTTTCGATTATGTGTGAACGACTCATTCTTCTGCCGTTTAATCTGTAAACGCTTTGGCCATTGCGGTAAACTTCTCTTGAAATGGTAACTGTGGATGTGTCTACGGGCATTAAGCCGTCTGTATTGTCAAATTGGACGACTACTTTTGCCATTTTTGATTTTTCTAGTCCACCTTTTTCGGAGCCATGGAAAATTAGCCTCGAAGCGTTATCAGCTCTCATTCTTCTTGTGCTTAATTCTCCAAGTGAGAATAAGAGAGCATCCATAATGTTGGTTTTGCCGCTACCGTTTGGACCAGTGATTGCTGTGAAACCTTTTTCCAGATTTACTTTTACTGTTTGTGGTCCAAAAGACTTGAAGCCTTTTAATTCAATTCTTTTAATGTGCGGCAATTCAGTCCTTTATCCTCATTTGACAACGCTTTTTAATTAAACATGTCATACCGTATGTATAAAAGCTTATACGTAGGTTACTACGTTTATACAAATAGGAACCATGTATACTTATTCCTTACTAATGCTTCTCATAAACACTTTGTTTGTGTAGGTAAGTTTTTCTTTTACATGACATTTATTACATAGAGCAGTAAATCAAAACCAAACTCTAAGAGCACCTTAACAATTATAGAAACGCTTTTCATTGATTGTAACTAGCAAACTTTAGTCAAAAAAAATTAAACATCTAAATACTTGTGTAGAGTAAGCAAATTTTACAAATAGAACAGGTGAAATAGGTTGAGTTTTGGTAATTCGTTAAAAGGTTTTGGAGCTGTTCAAGAATTACTGGTTGTTGTGTTAATGATTGTTTCAATGTTGGCAGTTTTCTATTTTGATTTTAATTGGACATTGAAAATTGGGATCATAGCTTTAGCTTTAATCATAGTTTTATTGACAAGTATTGCAAGTCAGTTGCTTAACATACAAAAAGAAGCAGCCAAAGCACAAAGGTGAGTTTTATTTTAACATGTTTTGGACTTCTTTTTTAAGACAAAATGGACAAATGAATTTTATAGGGTTAATAATTCGAGTTCAGATTAAAAAAGAGAAAGAGGCGATTGCCTCAAGTTTTTGTGGTTTTAACGGGTCATCATTCTACGGAATAATGGAACTGCAATTGCTAGCATAACGATGCCGAACACTATCAGTATTGCGAGGCTTGTTGCTATCTGTGGTATGCCTGAGCCCAATACCATGACTTTTCGTAGAGCATCAGAAGCATATGTTAAGGGTAGAAAGCTGCTGATTGTTTGCATAAAGCCAGGCATCATTTTTACTGGGAAGAAGATACCGCTTAGGAACATCATAGGGAACATTATTGCCATTAGCATCATTGAGGCTGATTCTTGGTCTTTTGCAAGTGATGTTAAGGCTACGCCTAAACCTACGAAACTAAAAACACCAAGTAACAGTAATCCTATTACTAACAGTATGTTGCCGTGTATGGTAACTCCGAAAAGTGCCGTAGCTAATATTAAGATTATAAGGCCTTGCATAAGTCCTCTGGTTAGCTGTGCAAGTGTTTTTCCAAGAATAATTGATAACCTGTTAATGGGTGCAACCATTACGCCGTCTAATGTGCCTATTTCTCTTTCATGAGTAATAGCACCGGGTAAACCAGTCATAACGCTCATCATTACAGTCATCATCATTAACCCTGGAGCGATAAAATCGAAGTAACTTGAACTGCCTTCAACAACACCTTGGCTGCTTACGTTATATGGCGCCATATACGAGGCTGCTTGAGCTGACGTGATGTTTAATTGTGCAGCTAGGTTTGATTGTGCAACTTGTTTACTCATTGACTCTATTATGTTTGCCAATACACCGCTGACTTGTTGGCTTACTTGTGGGTTTGAGGTATCGCTGATGATTGTTATGTTCGCTTGCTGTTTATTTAATACGCAATATGTAAAGTTTTCAGGAATTACTATACCAGCATCTATTTCTCCTCGCTGTATACTATCAACTAGGACATCTAATGTTGTACCATCAGAAAAAGCCAGGTTTACAGAAGCAGAGTTAATTTGGTTTACTGCTGAAGCAAAATCACCACTTACTGACATGTCCATAAAGCCAGTGTCTAAGTTGACAACTTGAACTTTGAGGTTACTCATGTCAATTGAGCTGCCACTTGGATAGATGAAGCCGACCATAGCCATCATTAATAAGGGCATAAGAATCAGCATCAGTAAACCTAGTTTATTTCTTGAAAGCTCTTTAAGGTCTTTCCAAGCTATTCGAAAACTTGTTTCTAATATTCTTTTTGCGCCCATGTTTATCTTCCTCTCTGTACAGGCATTTTTGCCATGCGTCTAGTATGGACCAGAACTTTGGATTCAACGCTGTCGCGTACATTTCGTCCAGTCATGTGTAGGAAAACGTCTTCAAGTGTAGGTTGCAGGTTCTCAATTGAACTAATTTTTCCGTTTAAAGTGCGCACTTGGTCAATGATTTGGTCAAAAGCGTCTTCACCGTGAACGGTTATACGGAGTTTTGTTTCTCCCTCTTGAGTTACAGCGCCAACACAAGGAAGAGTTTTAATTTTTTCTATCATGTCAAGGTTCAGATTTGTGATTCCAAGATTAATAATTGAGGTGTTTGCACCAACTGTTGCTTTTTTGAGGTTCACCGAAGAGTCAAGAGCGATGATCTTTCCGTGGTCGACAATAGCTATGCGGTCACAGAGCAAGTCAGCGTCAAGCATCATGTGTGTTGTGATGATTATTGTAGTTCCTTTTTCTTGGTTTAATTTTTTAATAAATTCACGAATTTCAACGGATGATTGTGGGTCTAAACCTAATGTTGGTTCATCTAAAAATAGTACTTGAGGTTCATTTAGTAAGGCACGAATAACATTCATTCTTTGTCTCATACCGGTAGAGAATGTGCCTACTTGTTTGTCTTTAAATTGAGTTAGATTAACAAGATCTAAAAGTTCATCGATTCGTTTATGGAGTTTCTCTTTTGGAATACCAAAAAGGCAACCAAAAAACCAAAGATTTTCTTTTGCAGTTAACCGTTCATAAATAATCATTTTTTCAGAGACAACGCCAAGTAGATTACGAACTTTTGTGTCATTTTTTACTATGTCACAACCGCCAATTGTTGCAACGCCGCCTGTTGGTCTTGCTAGTGTTGAGAGCATACGTAACGTTGTGCTTTTACCGGCACCGTTAGGTCCTAGAAGGCCAAAGATTTCGCCTTTTTTTACAGTGAAAGAGATGTTATCGACCGCAGTGAACTTTCCGAACACTTTAGTAAGGTTCTTTACCTCGATCATGTTATTATTTTCCAATGTTTAACACCTTGCATAAATAATGATGGGCACAATATATTGCGTCAAAATATAAATATTACGTAAGTATCTAATATAAAACACATATCAAGTGAAAAAAGAAAATGCACGCAGAAGAGAAAGCCACTGGCTGGCTAAAAGAAACACAAAAAGGCTACATCAGAATCGCAGTTTTAATACTATTAAACAAAAAACCGCACCACGGATATGAAATGATGAAAGCCGTAGATGAAAGAACCAGCGGCTTTTGGAAACCAACAGCAGGCGGAATCTACCCCATACTGCAAGACCTTGAAAACTCGGAATACATCAAAGGAGAATGGGACTGCGGTACAAAAAGAAAAAGAAAAATTTACTCCATCACTCCTGAAGGCAAAAAAGTTCTCGAACATACTTTAGCAAAAGAAAACCGTCTATTCAACACAATGGCAGACCTCTTAAAAGAATATATGAAAGATGTACTGGACGTAGAAGTTAACAATGCCCCCCTGCCCAAAACACCCTTCTCTTTATTCCTTGACGAAGGCAGATACAAACCTGAAGATACAAAAAAGGTACTTGAAAATAAACGGGCCCGCATTGAGGAGATTACTAAAAGATTACAGGAAGACTTAGCGCAAATTAATAAGCAATTAACTCAAATGGAGAAAGAAGAAAACAGAAAAAACAAAAAAGATAAAGAATAGCCACTATCTCAACAACTAAATGATAATTCAACATAATAACGCAATTCATCTAACGTTTTTTATATCAACAATTTTTTAGCAAAATCCTACACTTTAAACAACACAACACCCTCAATAGTTGAAATGCAAGATAAGCAGATCATAAAGCAACTCTGTTGCCAAAAGAGACAGTAACAAAAAGCATGTGCCAGCATAATTGTTATTGGCGTTAACAATATAATTGGCATAGTTCATTAAATTGCTCTTTAGGAAGCTTTCTTTTTGTTTTTGTTGCTAAGCAGTGTAGCGTATTCTGCGTTAACTTCGCCATAACGATCAAGGATCGTCTTGTTTATACGTGTCCAATCCTTGTTAACCATTGACCATATAGCCCGTGTTTCTACGTACTCTGTAACGTAGTCTCTAATTGTGCTCTGGCGTTGAATTGTGCGTGTATCCCAGTCAATGCTAATTAATCCTGCTCGGTGTAGGTGATTTAGGTTTTGGGTTACCTCATGGTGGTTAATTGGGTACTTGAGGCTTCTTGTCAGATCCTCGATTAAGGAGCCAAGGGAGATTTCGTCTTCAGCTCGTAGGCAGATCACTGCTATGATGTCTTGGACTAGTCTGGCGCGCCTGCTTAGGTATAAGCCACGTTTCTTAGGCACTAATATTTGCTCAACGTAGTAGGAATTACGTTTATGGAACCAGCGTTTAACTACTTCTGCAAGCGCTACATAAGCTAACACTAAACCAGCGAGTATAGCAAAGAATTCTAGTGGTAACGGAACGAACCGGAAGTAAGTTTCACCAAAGCTTGTGAAAGGAATAAGCACTGCTAATGCGATGATTAAGATGCTACTAAGGACTAAGTACTTGCCGGGTTTGCTCTTCCAGAACGGTGAGTGTCGTGTGCGTATAGCAAAAATGATAACCGTTTGCGTTACTATGGATTCTACAAACCAAGCAGTTTGGAACAGTAACGGCTGCTGGTCAGCTGATACATAGGGCAGGAATAAGAATATCATTATGAAGAATGTCAAGAAGTCAAATAATGAACTGACTGGACCAAGTGAAACCATAAAGCTTTTGATATAGTTGATATCCCAACGTTTAGGTTTCTCGATATATTCAGAGTCAACATTATCTGTTGTAATTGTTGACTGAGAAAAGTCATAAAGCAAATTATTTAAAAGAATTTGAATGGGCAACATTGGTATGAAATACTTGGCTAAGTAGGGGTATTGTGCACCAGAATTTGAGAAGTACACAAAAAATGACAGAATCACTATAGCCCCTAAGACGCTAAACATGTTACCAAAGTTGCTACTTACGCCCATCATGATGTATTTCATGGTGTTACCGAATGTTTTTCTGCCCTCTAGCACTCCTTCAGCTAGAACTGTAAGGTCGTTTTTGAGGAGGATGATGTCAGCTGATTCTTTTGCAACGTCTACAGCGTTGTTAACTGATATGCCTACATCACAAGATTTCAAAGAGGGAGCATCATTAATGCCATCGCCCATGAAGCCAACCACGTGACCATTGCTTTTCAGCAGATTGATGATGCGGTCTTTCTGTATGGGAGTAACTCGGGCAAAAACATTATCTTCTTCAACAATACGAGATAGAGCTTCATCAGACATTTGATTTATTTCGTCGCCTAACGCTATACCTTTAATTTCAAACCCAAGCGACTCACATGTTTTACGTGTAACTTGCTCGTTATCACCAGTTAAGATTTTCAGTTCTATACCAGATTGAGTAAGCAATCTTATGGATTCTTTGGCGGTTTCTTTAGGTGGGTCAAGAAAAGCCATAAAACCCATAAATACCATGTCACATTCGTCGTTAATGGAGTAGACAGTTTTTTCTTCTTTTAGTTTTTTGTAGGCTACGCCTAATACTCTAAAACCTTCAGAACTTAAATCATAATATTTCTTTTCAGCCTTTTGTCGCAATTCCTCAGTTAAGTCTACGGGAAAACCATCTATTTCGCAAAAAGAAGAGACTTTAAGTATTCCTTCAGGGGCACCTTTGCTGATAAAGTATCTTTGACGATCGCTTTCCACGACTACGCTTACACGTCTGCGAACAAAATCGAATGGAACTTCATCGATTTTTTGATACCCAGTTGTGTCAATTTTTTCGTGAACAAGAATAGCTTCATCCATCGGGCTTTTTAAGCCAGTCTGGTAGAAACTGTTAAAATAGCTATACAGCAATACTTTGTCATCATCATTACCTTCTGGATTTACATGCAATACAAGGGTAATCTTGTTTTCTGTAAGTGTTCCAGTCTTATCAGTGCATAAAACGTTCATACTGCCAAAGTTATCAATAGCAGCTAAACGTTTAACGATGACACCCTTCTTAGACATTACAATAGCGCCGCGAGAAAGGTTGATAGTGACAATCATGGGCAATAATTCAGGAGTTAAGCCGACCGCAAGTGCCACAGCAAAAAGTAGTGCCTGTAATATACCTTCAGCATTTGGTTGAAGCAAAGCGTTAATCATGAAGGCAAAGATTACCATAAGTATTGTTATCTTCATGATAAAGAAGCCAAAATGTTTGATACCTTTTTCGAACTCGGTTTCAGGTGCTTTCTCGACCAGTTTTTTGGCGATTTTTCCATATTCTGTTGAGCTGCCTGTTCTAACAACTAAAGCGGATGCGGTGCCACTGACAACGGATGTTCCCATGAAAAGATAATTATTCCATTCAGTAACTGAGAATTTAGCTTTCATTACTGCAGGGGTTTTCTCTACAGGAAAAGATTCCCCTGTTAAAGCAGATTGATTAATGAAAAGGTCTTTTGCTGAAATTATACGGGCATCCGCAGGGGTTATGTCGCCGGCTGAAAGATGAATTATGTCGCCCGGTACAACATCATGAAGCTTAATTTCCTGTTTTACGCCACCTCGAACTACAGTAGCTGTTGTTGTTACGGCTTCTTTAAGCATTTCTGCCGCATTTTCAGCCTTGTTTTCCTGATAAAAATCTAAAATAACACTTATTAAAACAATCGTGAAAATAATTACCATGTTAGGTATTTCGCCTAGATAGCCAGAGACTAATCCGGCAACCAATAAAATGATTACAAGAGGGCTTTTGAAGCGCAATAAGAAATTGCCTATTATTGAGCGCCTATGTTTTTTTGCTATCTCATTTCTACCATAAACGTCAAGACGTCTTTCGGCTTCTTCAGGACTTAGACCATTAAGTGAAGAACCTAAACGAGTGAATAACTCCTCTACGGGACTACCTAAAATTTCGTCTGATGACAGCGGAGGCTGCGCTGTTGTAACGTTGTTTTCTTGACTTTCCGAATCGGCAAAGTTTTGCTTGTTTAACGCGGTAGCCTCCTAATACTACGGGATTATTCATACACATGTTCCAAAATGTACTACCACATCGGTCTTAAATTAGTTTCTTTAAGAGGGCTTACAATAGAATGAAGGCCAGTACACCCTCAAAAAAAATGCATCCAAAGGTTCAAAAATGTATTACCCAAAAATGTGGCAGCTAAGGTTTCTAAAGCTATTTTCTGTCTTCTTGTGCAGTCTGTTTCTTTGCATTTCAAAATCCGATATCCCCAGGACAACCCCTTCCCCACAATTGCGTATGTAGAAGCCAGTTTGATCCAAAACTATGTAATTTTTTCCATAAATCCACAATCAGCACAAAAGTTGTTAGCAGATCGGTTAATAATTCTTTTAGCAAGTTACTGCTCTATTCTAAATGTGCGTTATTTCAGAGTCGTCACTGTGGCTGAAATAATTGCAAAAGTGCATTTCTTGAGTTGTGTGGTCTTGAACCAGTGAAGGCGGTGACAGAGAACCTACAGGTCATTCCACATTATTGTGGTTTTATAGTAATTTTTATATTAGTAAAAATATTAGTAATACACAGTGATTTGAATTATGGCCTCAGTAACTGTAACGCGACATTCACAGGTCACCATACCTAAAGAGATACGAGAAATAGTAGGAATAGCTGAAGGCGATAGGGTAAATATGAAAGTTGTAGAAGGTAACAAAATAGTAATTGAGAAAGCAGACTCAGAAGTATGGAAAGACTGCACAGACTTTTTACCTGAAGACTTTGAAAAAATAATCACCTCCATACGCTCTGATTCCACACAAAGATTCAAACGACTTGGCTTGATTCCATAATGTCACAAAAAAAGCAAAAACCAGACGAACCTCTAAGAGTGTTTATTGATACCTCCATAATCGTTGATGTAGACCGGGGAAAACAAGACGTAATTGAACTATGCAAACAGTTAACCAGCACCAACAGTGCATACATAAGCACGGTAAGTGTCTCTGAAATTCTAACAGGCTCATACCTACGAAAAGACCACAGCATAGCAGTAAAAAAGGCTGAAAAAATACTTAACCAATTCCGTTGGACATCCCTAAACGGAGAAGCAGCTAAACTTGTAGCTGAACTCAACGCATACTTGATTGCAAAGGGACAACCCATAGAATATCAAGATGTAGCAATTGCCGCTTCCTTTCTTTTAGAAAACTGTGATATTTTGCTAACCGAAAACAAAGAACACTTCGAACGACTACCAAACCTAAAAAATAAAGTCATGACCCCTAAAGAATTCTGCCAAAAAACCCGAATGAAATAAAGAAAAGTCTACTCTTAAATATGCTACTAATATCTGGCTATTTGAAGAAAACATGAATGTGATAGATTTAAATGAATATTGAAATAATTAACAGAGGCTGAAATTGCAGTAGCAATGAAATTTGAGGCTGTAGAATTTACTAAAATGGCTGAAATCATGATAGAAAGCTACCCAAAGCTTATGGCTTATGTGACTAAATGTGGTAAACAAATAGTAGGCACGCCGTATTGTAAATACACCAACGGCAGCGAAGATTTTATAAAGTTTGACATTGAATTAGGAGCACTTGCTAGCGAACCTTTACCCGAACAAGGTGAAATCTACATGAGCAAAACCTGCGAAGGCAAAGCAATTACAGCAATGCACAAAGGCACGGTATAGAAACATTGAAAAAACATATTCACCCATGATGCAATATCTTGCTGAAAACAAGTTAGAATCAACAGGCATATATTACGACTATTACCTCAAC